>Ga0307379_10000949_pt1 | contig 46986 bp, 47 predicted proteins | sample UN2MG_FD_202237 | JGI IMG/M metagenome (GOLD analysis project Ga0307379, IMG submission 202237) | Soil microbial communities from Risofladan, Vaasa, Finland - UN-2 | ecosystem: Environmental > Terrestrial > Soil > Coastal area > Acid sulfate soil | place: Finland: Risofladan, Vaasa | collected... | reverse complement strand
GCTGATTCTTTTAATACGATTTGTCTTCTGTCATCAAGAGCTTCATCTAATCTTAGTAATACATCAGCTTCTGCTGAATTGATTTCATCCAGATATAACAGACTCCCTTCCTTCATTGATTTTACTAACAGACCTTCATCAAAGCTAACAGTTCCATCTGTTAGAGTTTTGGTTCCTACCAAATGACTTTCTCTTGTTCTAAGACTAAAGTTAATTGATTCAAGTTTCTTACCTTTGATTTTTGCAAAATCTCTTACTAAAGACGTCTTTCCAGTACCCTTTGGACCGATTATGATGACAAACAGATCTGAATCATATGCTTTGTTTAATATCTGAATGGAGTTATTCCAATCAAGATAGGATAATTCTGACAAGTACACACTAGTTGTTATCTACAATATTTAATTTTAGATCTAATTTCCAAATGATTCTATTTTTGCAAAGGATTCATCTAGAGTTTTGTGCAATGATTTATTCCATTGTTCAAATCCTGAGGGATTTTTTGGATAATTGTAATAATGCTCCACTAACCATTGATTTTTTCCAGAGGTGTATTTTAGACCTTCAGCCACTGTTTTATTCATTATTCCCCTAATGATCATTCCAATTTTTCCGAGTCCTGAAAAATCAGGATGCTCTCCTTTACTGATTGATTCTACATCAAGATTTCCCAAAAAGTGTTTCATTCCGTAACTAATTTGTTCATTGGTTAAGGTTTGTACCAGTCTTCTAAAAAGTTCCAAACCTGCTGTTTTGTAACCGTATTCCTTTATGAAATCAAGATTATACTGCCAAAGATTTTTTTCTGAAACATCATTTTGTTCAATAGCTTGTACCACATTATTTCCAATAATCGTTCCCGCAATAAGTGCAGGACCTATCCCTCCTGCATCAATTGGTTTTGGCATCCAAGCAGAGTCACCAACCATCATATATCCACCAGATACCATACAATCATTTTGTCTTCTTACTGAAACTTGAAAAATTCCAGAGTTATTATTAATGTCTTCAGGATCTTGTGATAACTTTGCATTTTTTATTACTGGATTTCTATGTAGATATTCTTCCATTAGTGTTTGAACGTTATCTTTTTTCCCTAATCTGATGTTTCTTTTTTCTAGTAATGTTTTTTCAACTCCTAAACCAATATTGACTTTCTTTTCTCCTTTTGGGAAAACCCATCCATATCCTCCAGGTGCAATATCTTGGTCTAGATGAATAATACAATAATCTGGATCAAATTCTGTTAATTCTTTTGTCCCTGGTTCAAAATACATAATGTATCTACCAGTAGATTCCAAATCACGTCTATCAATTCTTTTCTCAACTTTGGTGGAATTCTTCAAGGTATTTCGAAGCATCGATGTTACTCCTGTTGCATCAACTACAATTTTGGCAGTTTTTTTGTATGGCAATTTGGTTTTATTATCAATTCCTTGAACTCCTACTACTTGTTGTTCATCATAGATCAAGCCTGTGAGATTAATTTCAAAATCAAAATCAACTCCCATTTTTCTTGCTCGTTGGTTTTGTATCTCTGGTAATTTTTGACGGTTAAGCATATACCCTGCTCCATCAAATGGTATCTTCGTTTCTTTATCGGGAGAAAATGCCATAACGCCTTTTACATCGTGTTCAATTTCTGGCCGTGTCCATTGAACCTTGATTCTTTTAGTCATGTAATCTACTGCTTCTTTTGAACAAGCATCTCCACATGTCCAGCCTGATAATGATTTTCTTCCAGGATATATCTCTAAATTTCTATCAATTGAAAGAATTTTCAAATTTTGATTTGAATAATGGGCAATTGACTGAGCAGCAATAGTCCCCGTTAGACCGCCTCCGGCTACTATTACATCGTAATCTACCACGATAGAAATCCTCGTTAATCCGTATTTAAAATAATACTTTAGCTATATGCGATGAATTGTATGCCATTTCATGGATTTGAAATTGGGTCGGTTCGTCGCGGCGTCATCAAGGCTTTCGCTCAGACTGGAGCGGCTATTATCTCCTCATTCCCAAATTAAACAAACAGATTATTCCTATTTAATCTAGTTGAGATCACGAAATAGTTTAGTGAACACTTTGACGGTGTCTTTTTTGTTGTAAACTGGGGTATGAATTTTTAATTTTATTGCTTCTTTTTCAATGAATGCTATTTGTCCTTGAACAAATTCCTGTTTATCTAATCTTAAATGCAAACTAGAATTTTCTGTCCTTTCTTCTATTTCATCTACAATCTCATTTTTTTGGTTTTCTGATAATATCTCGAGGAATTTTTCTAAAAATCTACTTGCAGATTTTTGTGTGATTTTTGCCCTAAGGATGGTGATTGGGTTCTCAAAATGACCCGTAACCTCTGAAACTGAAAATGTTCCTTCTTGCACTTCAAACATTTCATTAAAAAACTTGAAGAATTTTGCAATATCCTCAGTTGCATGGATGAATACATCTATTGTTATTTCTAATTTTGCCATCTTAGCGCTAAAATAATTGTAATCTGTTTAGGCTTCAAGTAATGCTATTTCTTTGTCTGCAGTTCTAATCAATTTGACTTTCTCAAGTCCTACATGTCTTATTTTAATTACCTTCTTTGTTGCAGCCATAATGTCTGAATTAATTTTGCCATAACAGGTAGCTTGGACAAATTGATCAATTTCCATTTCTGGAACTGTTTTATTGATAACATCTCTTGCAATCAATCTCAAATCATGTTTACGTGAAGTGTTTAACTGTCTATGCGTTAGAGCTATTATTTTAATTCTAAAAATGTACCCATCTTTTGTTTTTGCATCTATGATGAAATTTATTTTAGATGAACCTCGTCTCACTAAACTTCTCAAAAATTCTTTTGAATATTCAAATCGTTTGAAAATGGTACTGGCTTTATCCCCTTCCACTTTATCGAGTTGAAAATACATTTTGTATTGATGTTGTGAGGGATCTCCTTTAAGAATATCATACAAAGTCACCTCTAAAACTCTACCAGAAGCATTTTTCTCGTCTGTAATTGGGACGTAAGCTATTGGGACGTTGTTAAATGAATCCGGAGCGTTCACTGTGATCCATTTCTTTTCTCTCCACTTGTCTTTTACTCGACCTTTTCTACGTGCCAATTATTATCGACCTTGGAACCCAAAATATAAGGGTATGCGACTAGATGGTTTTTTGACCCATGTATTTTTGCAAAACATCTGGGATTGAAATTTGCCCATCTTTATTTTGAAAGTTTTCCATAATTGATACTAAAACACGAGACGTGGCAACAAGGGTGCTGTTTAAAGTATGCAAGTACTGGGTCTCTTCATTTGTTTTCTCTCGATATCTTATCTTTAATCTCCTTGCTTGAAAATCCAAACAATTGGAACAAGATACAATTTCTCTGTAAGCATTTTGACCTGCCATCCAAGCTTCTAAATCATACGTTTTAGCAGAAATTTTTCCCATATCCCCAGAGGAAAGAAGCATCACTCTGTAAGGAATTTCTAAATTTTGATAGAATTTCTCGACGATTTCTAACATACGTTCATGCTCTTTCCATGAATCTTCTGGACGTGTAAATACAAATTGCTCAATTTTATCAAACTGATGTACTCTAAAGATTCCTTTTTGATCTCGTCCATGAGCGCCTGCCTCTTTTCTAAAACAAGGACTTACTCCTGCATATCTTAATGGTAAATCCTTTCCCTCGATTATTTCACCAGAATGCATAGCTGCCATTGCGTGCTCTGAGGTCCCAATCATGTAAAGATCTTCTCCCTCAATTTTGTAAATTACTTCTTCAAAATCATCTGCTATCACTGCTCCTTCCATCGATTGACGGTTAATCATATACGGTGGTTGAATCAAAGAATAATTTTTTTCAGATAAAAAATCTAACGCATATTGAATTAATGCTTGATTTAATCGAACTAGATCGTTTTTCATGTAATAAAACCTTGCACCTGCCACCTTGGCAGCCCTTTCGAGATCAACTAGATCCAATTTTTCAGAAATATCAATATGATCATTTATTTTGAAATCAAATGTAGGAATTACCCCCCAATTTTTTATTTCTTTATTTGCGGAACTATCTTTACCAATTGGTACTGAAGAATGAACAAGATTTGGAATTGTAAATGCCAAATGTTTGTATTTTTTTTCAATATCCTCTTGAGATAATTCTAAATTTGATAATTCTTTTGAAATACTTTTCATCTCGTCTAAAATTGTGGTTGCGTCTTCTCCCTCTTTCTTTTTTTGAGAAATTTCTAATGCCACTTGATTTTTCTTTTTTCTTAATTCATCCGTTTTCACTATGAATTCTCTTCTTTGTTTATCCGCATCTATTAGACCATTTAGATCAAACTCAAGATTTCTCGATTTGAGCATCTCTTGAATAATCTGTGGATTTTCTTTGATTAGTTTTGGATCAAGCATTATTCAATCACCTTCAAGGAAATTTGTACATGAGCCAAAACCTCATCAATGGTACCAATCAATTTTTTCATGCTGTTCTCATTCTCAAAATTAAAAACTACCTTGTTATCAATATTCTCAACATTAAGACTTAATCCTTTTGGGAAATTCACATTATCAGGATCAAGGGCTTTTTTTACGGTTTGAGCCGCCTCTTTTGATAAATTATCCAGAACTATCCTAACTTGGCAGATTAACGACATTTACATCTAAATAATCTAAAAAGTCATTTAATTTGTCTTTAGTTATTTTTGCTCCTGCAGCAGCATTATGTCCTCCTCCAATACCATCAAATTTCTCTGCACCTTTTTTCATAAGTTCACTTAGATTAATTGGTGATTTACACCCAAAAGATTTCCTAGAGGAAAACTTAATGGTATTTTCTTCTCCCTTAGTTCTTAAAATAATTATTTTCCCTGAATTTTTCGGGGACCCGGCAATCAACGAGGAAATTGTCCCCGTCATGGTTTCAGGAACTATTCCCTCCCCATTGACCATGATACAATTTTCATTTTCAGAGATTCTCCATCGTTCATTGGTTAAAACATTCATGTATCCTTTGATTAATTTTCTGTACTCTGATAGTATGTTTTCTCCTTCATCTAAAATCTTGGCTCTGTCCCCCAGGCAGATTGCCATTCCTACTCCTGCTTTACTGATTCTCCCACAAGAGTTTAACATGGTGGAGAATTCTCTTCCATCTCGTAAAAAGCTCCTTCTATCTTCTCTTGGAAATGTGTAAGTATACCCAATCAATTCTGACATGATTTCTGTGGCATTTTTCCCAGTGGCGAATTTGGTAATTTCTTCAATGAGTATTCTTTTTTCATCCTCATTTAGCTCTGCTGGGACTCTCCACCTACCTCCATCTTTTAGCTGAATTCCAGAAGAAATTAACAACGATAAACAGGTATCTCTATTCCAGGTAAGCCCCTCGATAAACGGCTGGGAGGTAAATGCAAGAGCTTCTGAAAGTGATCTAGTTTCTCTTCCTACTAAAAGTAAATCAAGGTCAATTTCCAAAAGTCCCAAATCTTTGGCTGTATTGGCAATTTCAAAATTTTTATTTGTAAAAGATTTTCGTTCTCCTTGATCTTGTCTATCACCTAAAGCTGCAACGACAGCCAAGGCAGATAAATCTGAATTTTTTTCATCAAGGGACATTGCTGCCAAATAGGCCATCCCACCAGCACAAATTTCAGTTCCTCCATCTATACCGTATTTCCAAGCGTTAAGAACTCTTGGATTATCATGTTCATATTCTAATATTTGATGATGATCAAGGATTATCCAATCTTCTCCTAATGACTGATCTAGACTGTTTGCAAATCCTCCCCCAAGGTCTGTTACAATGTGAAAGTTCCTAGAATCTGTTTTGAGCGAATCGATTACCCCTTGACTAAACTCCTTAGAAGTACTAACAGTACATTTTGCCCCCGCTCTAATTAGGGCCTTGGTGATAATACTACCTGATGCTAATCCATCACAATCAATATGCGTAGTAACTGAAATTGATTTTTTTAATCTTATACATTCAGAAATTTTATCTTTGAAAAATGAAAGGGACTCATCTAAAGATTTTGTCATTACTCTAATTGAGCAACCACGGATTTATATTTCCAAGTTTGAGGAATTCGATCTATTCTTTTGTAATAGACAGATAATCTGTGGACTTTAGCTTCAATTAATTCCAAGGATCTTACATTTCTATTATCATTTTTGTTTGTCTTAAGATGTTTTTGAAGACCAACTGCTTTATTTACCATATTTTCAAGATCTTCAGGCATTTCTGGCCTAAGTTTATTCTCTTCTAAAATTTTCCCGATACTTTTTTTGGTGATTGGTTTTATAAGAGGAATTGAATGTTGATCTCTTAATTTAATTCCGATTTGACTTGGGGTTAAATCATTTTTGGCATACTTTACTACTAATTCTTCTATTTCTTTCGGATCTAATGTAATCCAAGAAGGAGCACGCAAGGTTGCAGGTCGAATAGAGTGAGATTTTCCATGTCTGTGTGTATGTATTCTTCCCATGAAGCCCCCTAAATGAAGAACAAAATTAAACGTTACTTTTTCGGATTTCGTACCTATTTTTCTTATTTTGGAGTTTAGAATAAAAGTTAAATAACTACACTGGTTTCAAAACGACAGGTAAACGGTATGAACAATAACACACTATTAGCAGCATCCTTAATTGCTGTATTTGTCATCGGCACCTTTGGTGCAAGCTCTTTAGCATTTGCACAATACATGGGTAACGTAGGTTCAGACGGAGAAACTGGATCATATACCTTAGAAGAGGCCTTAGAGATTCAAAAAAGAAGAGTCGAAGCCGCAAAAGCCAACCCTGCTTCTGGATCAGGAACCCCTTATCTTGATGCAAACGGTGTAGGTGGAGCCGCAGTAATTTCTGCAGCAGTCTTTGGTGGTATAGCAGGAGCCTTTTTCATTAAAGGAAGATCTGGCAAATACGCAGCAATGGGTAGAGGATAAAAAATACCATATTTTTCTCTTATTTTATTTAATAATTCTTATCGTCACAGATCTCAGCATTGATCTTGTGCGTCTTGATAATGACAGAAATCTATATATCGTAGAAATTTAGCCAAAATGTATAATGACTCCTATCGTAGGAATTTTCCTAAACATTCTGTCATCAGTAACAGGACAATTAGGACCAAACTATGATCCATTATTCTATGATGTAATGATTTACATCTTCGGAACCATGATGTTTTCAATATTCCTTTTGGGAATTATCTCATTCTGGTTACGTGTACACGGTTGGGCATACAAAGACAATCGTGAGAGATGGGTTGATGAATTAGACAGACACTTTGAAAGAGAAGGTATCGGTCTTATTCCAGACAACGGCAAATATTGGTAAAATAACTGCCTTTATTCTTTTCATTATTTTTGATATTTTTAATAAAATGATTTATAGATAAATTTGTTTAATTTTTCAAAGTCTACAAATTATTTTTCTGGAAGGAAGTCAGAATCTTTTGATTCATCATAAGCTTTTGATACGAATTCTGTTATGTAATGATCCCCATCTCGTAATTGGTGGTTGATGAATCTCTCTGATATCTTACCGTTTACAGACAATGAAGATTTGGACTGATCCATATCACGTAGAGGAAATTCCCACATCCACAAAAAGTGCCCAATTTCAAATGGATATTCCTCTTCCCATTCGACATAAATGGTTCCATCATCCGTTAAGGTATACATGGTTCTCTTACAATCATCTGAAATTCCAATATTGGCCGGAATGTCTGCCTTTTCTCCATCAACTATCAAGTCCAAAGTTACTTTGATTTTGTAGGATGTGATTTTATCATTAATACATACTTTGAGAGGATCATTTGGATTTAATGCTGATTGAGCAACCGTACTGATTGCAGCGGCTGATATTCCAATAATAGCTGTCATTATGAGAAATTTTATAGTCTTTTTTCTCTTATAGGGATCCCCCATCCCAGGCCATTTCATGTGAAATCTCCTTGAAGATTACTTAAAGTCGTTTCCCTTAATCATCCATTATCTCAATTGTATCAAGTTGGTCTTGATGGTCAGCAAGAAAATAAGTAATGGAATCAGAATCAATTTCTAACCATTCTGATTGACCACAAAATGGAAGATAGTCTTCTACAAAAAGATCTGGCCCAGTAAGCCTTACAATAAACTGTTGCTTTTTAGAATTTATCTCAAAAGGCAATTTGAGGACTTTACCTCTTTTTTGATTCTGTATGTTTACTTTATACTGGTCGTTTCGAAATTCAACTTTTCCAAAAAAGTAACTCTGAGAAATATCCAATTTATTTATTTTGAAACTTAGCATAAATCATCTAGTCTTTAATTGAAGATAAAATTTGGTTCATTTTACTCTATACGTAAAACGTAGCTGAATCAAAATTAAAAGGAAAAAGGTGGAGTTTAAATTACTTGCCAGGGTCTTGTTGCAAACACGATTACATAACCGACACCAATAATGATTGATTGATAAGCGATGTTAGTATATGGAATTGGTTTAAGAATTGGGTCCCCTTCGACAACCACTGTTTGACCTGGACCGAGTCCTGGACCTACTTTGGCAACATTGAGTTGAGTGTGTACGTGATATACACCTGCTTCAAGTGCTTTTGCAGATAATGAGTATTCTACGACAGAGTTTCCTGAAATGTCAAAGACATTACCTGGTGGGTCTCTTGCCAACATTTCCCATCTGTTTCCTGCGTTAGTAGATTCTGAGAAAATGGATATCCATCCTCTAAGGTCTCTTTCTACAAGACTGACTAGTGTACCTTGAACTGTCAAAGTTTCGCCAGTTTGTAGGGATTGTCTGTTGAAGGTTTCATCTTCAATTCTGATGAAACGACTCTGGAGTTGTGCTTGGACACCGTGTGCTTCTGCACTTGGAAGAATTGATTCAACCCAGTTGAAACCAAGGGTTCCTAGTGCGAGTACAACAGCAAGTCCTAATACGATTATCTTTTTTTCGACCATAGTTATCCCTAATAGTTTGAAAAATAATATACAACGTTATATGTTTTACCTTGATGCCGAGGATCGATAGATAATGTATGATTATCTTTAGTGTTATACATTGAAATCAATCAAAAATAATTATAATTATTTGGATAATATTATTTTATAGGGTCAAATTTTAAAAAATAACACTAAAAATATTGAAAAAATTACAATAAATTTCTAAAATTTGAATATGTTCATTTATATTCTAAATTAACATGTTAACTAGTATGGCACAGATGCCCGCATTAATTCCAAAAGAAGTTGAAATCCAGAGACTAAAGAAAATTTGGCTCATGGTTATCGCTTTGGGATCAATTGCAGCCTCAGTGGAAGTCGACAACTTTGTTGACGGTTCACTACATCAAACCTCTATCAGAGATAGCGCATTTACACCAGCACACTGGTGGCTATATTCCCACTTCATTGCATTACCACTTGGATGGGCAGCATGCGCAATGTATGATAGAAAAGTCCCTATTCTCAGAGGTCCAAACAACTCAATAAACACTGGATTAAAGATGACAATTCTAGGTTATCTTGCAACAATGTTTACAATTGGAGTCAATGAGATGTGGCATTTCTGGTTTGTAGAGGAAATCTTTGCAGTACCAAATCACTGGATGTTTAACATGGGTGTTGTAGTAGCATTCATGGGAGCCTTAGCATACGTAGTTAGAATTTATGCAAGACTTGTCGAACTAGGAGCAGAAACTCCAGGTGAGAATCCGTACATAGCAGAGATGTACAAGATGGCCTTAGAAGGCAAATTGTACAGCAGATCAATCCCATAATCATCACAGTGCAAAAAGCACATTTTTTTCTATTTTATTTTTAAAGACGTAGATCGTACCTGGCCATTAATTTAAGAAAGACTTAAAAGGATTCTGAATATTAGAAATCCAGAATGACTCTTCCTAAAGGATTCGGTTCAGGCGGTAGCGGTGGATCATCTAGCGCTGACGTAGAACGAATGATAGGTAAACGCGTTGAAAACATGACTGGGATGATTACAATATCATACTTGGCAGCATGGGGAGCTACATTTGGAGGAACTGCAGCAGGATATTTCTATTATCCTTGGGCATATCCAACAAACAGTGGTCACTTTGCATTCATAGTTTTGACAATTATTGAGGCAATTGGATATGTCTTCTGTGTTAAAGTTATGCAAGAAGGTTCCAATAAGAATAGTAATGGGCTAGTAGCTGCAGTGATAGCTGCTACGGCGATAGGTACAATCATTATCTCAATGACTGTCGGATTCTAGAAGGTAATCCTTCCGAAATCTTCTTTTTAATTTTAATTTTAGTTAACGATCTCCATAACACTCTAAAATTTTATATAGTGACTCTTTATTCAAACTCGTATGGTCTGGCTAAGACGATGTACTCACTACTTATTCATAGTAGTAGTTGGAGTTAACTCAACACTGTTAACGATCAATGCAGGAGACTACATTTTCTATACCGACTGGGCTTGGACTTCGTTTACGGTATTTTCTATATCTCAAACGTTGATGCTTGTAGTAGGTGCAGTGTATTACCTGACATTTACAGGTGTTCCAGGAACAGCGACGTACTACGGCCTTATAATGACAGTATACACATGGGTAGCAAAAGGTGCATGGTTTGCACTTGGATATCCATATGACTTCATTGTCACACCAATATGGTTACCATCAGCAATGTTGCTGGATTTGGCATATTGGGCAACAAAGAAGAACAAACACTCGTTGATACTGTTTGGCGGAGTACTTGTAGGAATGTCGTTACCGATGTTTAACATGATAAATCTGATTACAGTGGCAGACCCACTAGAAACGGCCTTCAAATATCCAAGACCAACATTACCACCATACATGACGCCGATAGAACCGCAAGTAGGAAAGTTCTATAACAGTCCTGTTGCTTTAGGTGCTGGTGCTGGTTCGGTATTGGGAGTAACATTTACAGCCCTTGGTTGTAAACTAAACACCTGGACATACAGGTGGATGGCCGCATGGTCAAAGTGGGACTAAAACTCAACCTTTTCCTTTTCATTTTATTATTTTGATCTAGAGTAACCTCAGCTCAAATTTGCTAAAATATTATTGCACATATTGTGATCTTTTGTTGCCTATTTTGACGATATGTAATATCGTAATGATTGTCTGTGAGACAACAATTTAATCAGGTTTTAGTAACTCCAAAACCATTCGTAAAATGGGCAGGTGGAAAGCGACAATTAATTCCAATTTTAAATGAAAATCTACCAAAAACAATGGGTGCTTATTACGAGCCATTTTTGGGTGGTGGTGCTTTGTTATTCCATATCTTAAAAGAAAGAGAAGGACAGAAATGTGGAATATCTGATCTAAATTCAGATCTTATTTTGGCATATACTACCATTCGAGATAAAATTGAGTTGCTATTGGAATCTCTAAAAAACCACTCAAAAAACTATCAAAAAGACTCAAAGTCATATTACTACTCTGTTAGAGAAAATAATCCAAAAAGCGCAGTAGAAAAAACCTCAAGATTAATCTTCATGAATAGAACTTGCTTTAATGGTCTTTATCGAGTTAATAACAAAGGAAAGTTCAATGTTCCACTTGGAAGATATACAAATCCAAATATTGTAAACGAAGAAAACATCCGTTCAGTTAGCCAAGTATTACAATCCCAAAAAATTTCAATAAAATGTCGTGATTTTGAGGCAGTATTGGCTGAAGCCAAAAAGGACGATTTAGTCTATTTTGATCCTCCTTATCAACCGGTAAGCAACACTGCAAATTTTACCAGTTATACCAAAAAATCTTTCACATATGACGACTTGAAAAGACTTGCAAAATTATGTTTGAAATTAGATTCCAAAGGATGTAAAGTAATGCTATCTAATTCTAACTCTCAAGAGGTCGTTGATATGTTTTCTGAAAAACATTGGAGATTTGAAAAAATAGAAGCAAATAGATCAATTAATTCAAATTCTAAAAAAAGAACAGGTCACTATGAACTTTTGATTAAAAATTATTAAAGCTTCGAACGGGATCTGAACCCGCGACCTTTACATTACCAATGTAACGCTCTACCAGGCTGAGCTATCGAAGCACAATTAATCGCTGTTGAAAATACTTATAATTCTTCATCCTTATTGGATTCTCTCTAAACTGTTAAATTTCACAGGGATTTTTACCATCTTGGAGGAGTAATCAAGCCTGGCCAAAGAAGGCATACATTGCTTTTGGACATGCAGGACTTAAGATCAAAATATGGGTGATCCTGTCTTTCAGGAGTTCGCGGGTTCAAATCCCGCCTCCTCCACTGCTCTATTTTGGATGCTTTATTCCTCTAGAATTAAGAACTTCATATACATCTGGAAGCGAAAAGACAAATCCAACATGTACACAGTCCTTTTCCTCACAAAGCTGACAAAATAACTCGCCTTTTTGAACCGCCACCTCAGCGATTCGGTTTTTAATATTATCTTTTAGTATCACTCTGTCATCATCAACAGAAATTTTTTCGATTTTTGGAGCATATCTGGCAAAAGTCTTGTCTTTTTGCATCAACTCTTCTAACATGTAAGTGACATAACCTGAAAAACTATTGACACCTTTCATTGTTAGATCTGTTTTATTTTTTAGATAAACTTCTTGAAATTTATCGTAAACAGTCTCTGATACAGTTATTGATTTGAATCCGGCTTTTGGCAATTTACTTTTCCTTACCGTACAATAAGGTACCCAACTATTTATTGTTTTATTTTCTTAAAAATTATGCTCAAATCAGCGGAAATTAGTCTTTATACAATAGCATAATCCAAAAATAATATGGGTAGAGGATATCAAATTGATGAGCTAAAACAAAAACTGATCAAGGTCCTTCAGGATTCAAAAATGGGAATGTCCGGAATTGAAATTTCTAAAAAACTAAGTTTGAATAGAATTACCATGACCAAATATCTCAAAGTTTTTGCTGCAGAAGGATTTCTTAAACAAAAAATTATTGGAAATACAACCCTTTGGTTTTTAGAATCTGGACAAGAAACATTTAGGTTTCCTGATGATTACTTTAAAGTTGAATCACAATTTTTAGACGATTTGATCAAGGGATCAGAAAGTCAGGTTATTTCATTAATTAAAAATTGCCTTCATTCTGAAAGTTCTGTTTATCGTTTAGTAGTTGAGGTGATAATTCCTGCCATTCGGCACATTCAATCCCTATATGACGAGGGAAAAATCGGTAATTCTGAAGCAAAATTTCTAGGAAACATTATTTCTAAATCTATTCACATTTTACAGCAGATCCCAGTGGAATCAAACCCAAAAAAGAAAATAATCATTCTTTCAGGTGATCCTGAAAATACGTTGTTATCAGAAGCTGCTTCGGCTTCCTTTCATTCTAATGAATGGACTGTTTTTCATCTAGGTGATATGTCTTCAGCAATTAATGTATTATTTGATCTTGATTTTCAAAAATTGATTAGTAAAATTTGGAAGCAAAAATCTGGAATATTGATAGTTGCAGTTTTTTCAAATTCAAAGGAACGTCTTAATTTCTTTTCTGATTCAATTAATCCAATTAAACAAAAACTAGGCAAAAACATGCGTTTAGTGTTATGTGGAAAAATGGGAAAAACGACAAAATTGGACTGTGATTTACAAGTTGATAAATTTGAGAATGTTCGACAATGGTCAGAGACCGTTTATGAAAATTTAAAATAATTAAGTGGGCCCGGTGTGATTCGAACACACGACCTTTCGATTTCTGAATGGTTTATCAGTCGAACGCTCCAGCCAAGCTGAGCTACGAGCCCGCATTCAACCCTCTCGACATGAGTCATTTAAGTTTAATTTTCCTTCCACTTGATTGAACATCCAATAGAAGGATCAAAATCTTTTTCAATTTTTTCATTAGAAAGCATCTTTTCTATATTGACAATCATCGTTTTCTCCGAAGCAATATCATCTGGCTTCATTGCGTTATCTATCCTGCCATGGAAAACTAATTTCCCATCCTTATTGAACAAGAATGGGTCAGGAGTACACATAGCCCCATATCTTTTAGCAATTTGTTGAGTTTCATCTACTAGATAATCAAACTTCAATTCTTTTTCCTCTGCTATTTTCTTCATATTATCAAAACTGTCTTCAGGATAATCTCTTGAATCATTACTATTGATTCCTATTATGGCGATTTTTTCTCCAAACTTTTCATACAATTCGTTAAAAGCTTCGAATTTTGCTTTAACATATGGGCAGTGGTTACACATGAAAATTATTAAAATTCCTTGGTATTGAGTATAATTACTTAGTTTGTGATTATTGCCATCTATTCCTAATAGTTCAAAATCAGGTGCATTATCACCTGCTTTTAGTTTCACTTGAGATTCTAATAGTACCATAAAAAAACCAATTTTTTTTCAAATAAAATTCTTGCCAAGAAGACAACAATTAAAATCCTCGCAACAGCCATTCTTTATGTGGGCTGGTAGTATAGCCTGGTAGTATACCCGCCTTGCACGCGGGGGGTCATGGGTTCAAATCCCGTCCAGTCCACTTCTTTTGCTACAGATCTATTCTGAAATTCAGAATCCTGGATGGATTTAAATAGGATAAGTTTTTGCTTTATGATATGACAAGTGCTGCAGACGCATGGCCTGTATGGATTCCTTTAATGGTGGGCTTAATACCTGGTTTCATTTACTGGCTTGCAATTACCGCAAAGAAAAGCTAGTAAAATTTACTTTTTTAATCTATTTTTAACCTCAATTTAGTCAAACCTAGGTTAAACGATGTTACCTTTCTTGTTGACTATATGATATACTGTACAAATTAATCTCATATCTAAAGTAAAGTCGATATGAAAAAAGTTCTGCTCAGCTTCTTTTTAATTTTGATGTTGTTTCCGATTTCTCCAGGATTTGCTGGAAAATCTGATAATCCATCAACCCTCTCTGTTGCTCTAACTAGTGAATCCCCATATGTCTACAAGGATAATGAAGGATATACCGTCGTTGTTGGCAATGTGATAAATAAAAATGAATTAACTTCTATTAGCAATATCCAGTTGAGGGTTAACTTTTATGATGAAACTGGAAACGAGCCCCTGGAAACAGTTCGAGGTGGGACTATTCTTGAAGTAATACCTGAATCCTCAACTTCTCCCTATCAAATAAAATCAACTTCTCCTAATCCAAACATCACGTCTATCTCAGTAATGCTTGAAGGATTTCAAACCTCTTCTTCAAAACCGCAGCAATTAGTAGTTGAATCTACTGATATAACTTTAGATGAGAATCTAAAATTATCTGGGATTTTAAGCAATGGGGGCTCTCCAATAACTGACACGTTTGTTCATCTGGCATTTTATGATTCCTTTATTCCTCCTAGGCTTGTAGGGGTATTTTCTATCCCTATTGGAGATGTTACTGCAAATGAAAAAGTCGATTTTTATTTTGATGAGGAGATTGATCAAAAGGTATCAAGTTTTCAAATATTTGCGCAATCAGATGTTTTTCATTCTAATATTATAGATGAAAAAATTCCTCAACAGCTTACAAAATTAGTAACTATCTCTAATGTATCTCTAGAGGATTCTCTGGGAAACAAACTTCCTGAAATTACCGTAGGGTCTACGGTGCATATTCAAAGTAACGTTTGGGTTCAGTTCTCAGCTGACCAATCATCAAAAGAGACTTCATATACGTACTATTCTCAGGTGAAAAATTCTGGCTTTCCTACTGTGGAATTTTTAGGCAAATCTGATGGTCGTTTTATTGGTACAGGCTCTCAATCAATATCCGTTGATTGGATTCCAGAACATAAAGGAGTATTTTTTATTGAAACCTTTGTGTGGGATCGAAATCATGTGCCTATAGCAAATGAGGGACCAATTGTAATACTAGTTGTCAACTAGTAGACTTATTTTAAAATAAACTATATTCAATACATGCAAAAATTTGATTTGGTAGCCGTGGGCGGAACCTTTGATTTTATCCATAAAGGTCACATCACCTTATTATCAGAAGCATTTTCTATATCTGCTAGAATTATCATTGGTTTGACCAGTGATGACATGGCTCTAAAAAAAGGAAAAAAACTTCAAAATGATTATGGTAAAAGATTAGAGACATTGGTGAAAACAATTGAAAAAAATTTCCCTAACAGGAAATTTGAAATTAGTAAATTAGATAATGATTTTGGACCTGCAGTTTTCGAAAAAGAAATACAGGCACTGGTGGTAAGTGGTGAAACTTCTAATCAAGGAGATATTCTAAATCACCTCCGGAAAGAAAAGAAATTACCGGCAGTCGAAGTAGTAGTTGTCCCAATGGTTTTGGCCAAAGATGGTAGCAGAATTTCAACTACGAGGATAAAAAACCAAGAAATCGACTTTGATGGGAACTTGTCATCAGTTGACTAGAAGATTGTTTATGTTTGAGCAATTATAAGAAAAACAAAATTTTTGAGCTATCAATCATGCGCATTATCAATAGCATGATGAAAAAATTTGATACTGATGTTTCCAATCTTCAGAAAGGGTTACATCCAGAAAATCTTTCTTATTGGTATGAAAAAATAATTAAAGAAACCATAGAACTGGCTCCTCCCTGGTTACAAGACAAAATCAAAGTTGAGCAAGATAAGATATTACCTATGAAATTCAATCTTGATATTTCAAAAAGAGCGGTTAGATATTTTATGATTGTGGTTGACGGGAATTTAGAAAAAATGCCATATTCAACAAAACTTTATTTTTTAAAGGTACAAGAAATAATGAGTATAGAGATGGACAAATCATTAGTATAATTTACAAATTTTTTCACTTAGGCACAAAATAAAGCTCTAACTATCTATATCCAATAATTTTCTATAATATTGATAGTTTTGGATTTACACGAAGTAAAAACTGGCAAAAATACATTTGGAAATAAAATCAGAGATATTAGCAGCAGTACTTCAAAATCATTTCGAAATTCACGAGATGATAGAGGTTCAAGAGATAGTAGAAGAGAAGAATCTACCACTGTGACTTGTTCTGATTGCGGTACCGAATGTCAAGTTCCTTTTGTTCCAAAAACTGACAGACCAGTATACTGTAGTGATTGTTTCAGAAAAAACAAACCACAGGATTCAGAAAATGATAGAGGTTCAAGATATTCAAGCGATGATAGAGGTTCAAGATATTCAAGCGATGATAGAGGTTCAAGATATTCAAGCGATGATAGAGGTTCAAGATATTCAAGCGATAATAGAGGTTCAAGAGATAGTAGAAGAGAAGAATCTACCACTGTAACTTGTTCTGATTGCGGTACCGAATGTCAAGTTCCTTTTGTTCCAAGAAATAACAAACCAGTATACTGTAGTGATTGTTTCAGACAACACAAACCACAGGATTCAGAAAATGATAGAGGTTCAAGATATTCAAGCGATAATAGAGGTTCAAGATATTCAAGAGATGATAGAGGTTCAAGATATTCAAGAGATGATAGAGGTTCAAGATATTCAAGAGATGATAGAGGTTCAAGAGATAATAGAAGAGAAGAATCTACCACTGTAACTTGTTCTGATTGCGGTACCGAATGTCAAGTTCCTTTTGTTCCAAGAAATAACAAACCAGTATACTGTAGTGATTGTTTCAGACAACACAAACCACAGGATTCAGAAAATGATAGAGGTTCAAGATATTCAAGCGATGATAGAGGTTCACGAAATTTTAATAATCGAGATTCCCGCTCAAGTAGAGATAGTTATTCAGAAAAAAGACCAAAAACGGGTAAATTTTTGAAAAAACAGGAGAGTTTCTATTCTGGAGGCTCTGAAAAATTCTATGGCGCCTTAAAAGAAAAATTGTTTGAAATTCTAGGTGGTAAAGTTTGTTCTAACTGCGGATTCAAAGATGAACGAGCATTAGGATTTGGACACATTCATGATGAAAATACTTTTGATGATGTCCGAAGAGGAGGATCTGCATCCTCATGGGGAAAATATATCTCCGATCCTCAATTGGCAAAAAATGAACTGAAAATTCTTTGTTTAAACTGTAATGAACTCAAAAAACCAAGTTCACCTCCAGAAAAAAAAACTGGTGATTTCAAGAAAAAAAATAATCGTTTTCCAAGATAATTCTTAAAATCAGACCTGAGAATTTATTAACACTTTAATTATAATAATTTCAAACTTTAATCATGAATGGTGACTTTAAGGCATTAGGCATAAGCCTAATAGTAATAGTAGCCGTTGTTGGTCTTTGGGCCGCTTTTGGCATTTAACCTTTGGAATATTGAATTTAATTATTCCAAAAAAATCCTATGCTTATTCTAATAAATGTGGTAATTATTTTGAGTTTTCATTCTTTTACTATTTCAACATCCTGATCAAAAATATTCGCTGATATTATTTTATGCTTCTTTTCAATTATTGATTGAATGAAATCAACAAATTTTTCAACTTGATGTTCGTCCTTTAAAACAATACTATGTGCCGATTTATCTTTTAATTCAACCACTACTTCATTTTCAACTACGTTTAGAATTTTTTTAATGTATGTTTCATTAGAATCTTTGATAAAAATAAGACTGGCTAATTTACGTGATTCGTATTTATCCTCACAACTTACTTTAACTTTCATTTATTCTCAAAAAGAAATTGTTCAAACTGATCTTTGGCTTTTTCTCTTTTTTCCTGATGGACTTCAAGAAATGAATTTATTTTTTCGATGAGAATTCCTTTCAGTTCTCCAGTAAGCATTTTTCCTGATTTGTAATCATCATGAATTGATTTTAATTTATTATCGTCAGGTTCAAAAAATATTCTGAGATATTGATACGATACATCCACATCTGGATTACCTCCCAATTTTCTGTGTTGCTCAACATCTGACTGTCCTCCAGAAAATGCATACTTGTTAATTTTCTTTTTCACAGTATTAGGACTATCTGTAGTAAATATAGTTCCATTTTCACTGGATGCTGACATTTTTCCTCCTGGGCCCTCTAATGCTGGAATCATAATATTATGTATCAAAGCTGGTTTTGGTTTTCCTATTTTTGGTGCAACATCTCTTGTAATTCTAAAATGAGGATCTTGATCTACTCCTAAAGGAATCAACACTGGTTTATCTTCAATAAAACATGGGGCTGATTGTAAAGATGTGTAAAATATCATCCCTATATTGGTCTCATTTGTAAATCCAAAAACTCCTTTGGTATTTGAAAAATTAATTTTTTTTGCAACTTGAGCTGCAATGGGGTACAGAGTTTGAATATTTCTTGTATTGATAATAATTTTTGTGTTCTCTGGTTTGAACCCAAGAGCAATAAAATCCAAGGCATTTTCATATGCAAATTTTTTGGTATCTTCTAATGTTAAATTGGCTTTTGCGTAAAATTTCTCATCATCAGTAAGCTGAAAATACATATTTACATCAAATTTTTCCTGTAACCATTTTGCAAAAACCCAAGGTACTAGATGACCTATATGTGTATGACCTGATGGACCTCTTCCTGTATAAAGAAAAAATTTTTTGCCTTTTTCATAATCTTCTAAAATTCTATCCATTTCTCTATGGGAGAAAAAAACACCTCTTCTGAGCATAAAGTGATCCTCTCCTGTAATTTTTTTGATTCTATCAAGAATTTTAGTTGAAATTCTTTCAGTTCCAAATTGTTTGATTAATTTATCATAATCAATATCGCCTTCAACATGCCATGGAGTTACAACAAAGTCCTCAGTTGACATTCAATTTCACTTAGGTTAAGGTTTAAAAAGTCTTTTTCAAACTTTCTGCTATTGTCACAAGTTTTTCATGAAATCGAAAAAAAAATTATTTCTGTGTTGAAGATGGAATTAAAATTAACTCCAGAAAAACTTGAGAAATTAACACAACTTTCTCCTGATCAAGTTAGACGGGGAATAGAATGGCTTAAACTCAAAGATTTAGCGATTGTTGATGAATCATCAAACGTAGAATATAGGCTTGGAAAAAACGGGTTAGAATCTTTCCAAAAGGGATTACCTGAGAGAAAACTATTGGATTTAATAAAAAATGATCCAAAGAATATCTCAGATTTACAAAAAGAACTTGGATCTGTTTTCGGTCCTGCAATGGGACTGGCAAAAAAGAATGGTTGGATCGATGCCATGGAAAATAAAATTTTTATAAAAAATTATCCTTCTAATCTTCCTGGAGAAAAAACTCTTAAACAGATTGGGGATGGTATGATCTCTAAAAACCAAATTGATGAGAATGATTTGGCCAGTCTCTTGAAAAGACCTGATTTTGTAGTTGAAAATATTATTAAAAAAAAAGAAATCTCATTAACAAAAAATGGTCAAACTTTAGATGTCGCAAGTTCATCCTCTGGAGCAATAGATGTAGAAGCCAAAGTCCCTGAGGTATTTGTTGCAAAAACTCATCCGTTAAAAGACACGATTGATGAAATCCGAGAAATATTTGTCACTTTGGGTTTCACTGAAATTTTGGGAAATATGATCCAACCAAGCTTTTGGAATTTTGATGCGCTGTTTACTCCACAAGATCACCCAGCAAGAGAATTGCAAGATACCTTCTATTTGGATGGTGTTTCTGAAAAGAAGATCGGAACTCCAGAACAAATTAGAAAAGTTTCAGAATCTCACAAGAAAAATTGGCGATATTTTTGGGATATTAATGAAGCACGAAAAATGGTTCTAAGAACTCATACCACTTGTGTTACTATCAAACATCTAGCCGAAAAAAAACCTGAAGAGGCTAGAGTTTTCTCATTGGGCCGTGTATTTAGAAATGAAAAGGTAAGTTACAAACATCTTGTAGAGTTTAATCAAATTGAAGGTGTTGTTGTTGGAAAAGATGCTTCTTTACGAAATTTAATGGGAATTCAACGAGAATTTTATAAACGGATTGGAATTACAAAAATTAAATTTTGGCCAACGTTTTTTCCATACACCGAACCGTCACTTCAAACCATGGTCTATAATGATAGGTTAGGAAAATGGATTGAACTATTTGGAATGGGAATATTTAGACCAGAAGTGACAAAACCTCTAGGGATAACTAAACCTGTTCTTGCATGGGGAGGAGGCATTGAAAGAATTGCAATGTTAAAGTACGGATTAGACGATGTGAGGGAATTTTACAATAATAATCTAAATTGGTTAAGAGGTGCAACAAAATGCCAGTAATTACATTGTCTTACTCTAGACTCCAAAAATTGGTTGGAAAGGTGTCAAAAAAACAAGTCTCGGAACTACTACCCTTTTTAGGATTGGATATTGAATCAGAAGACAAAAACTCTGTTCGGGTTGAATATAGTCCAAATAGACCTGATTATTCTACTGATATTGGGATTGCCTTAGGTTTACAAGGACTGCTTGGAATTAAAACTGGAGCGCTAAAACTCAATATTAGAAAATCTAATAAATTTACAATCGATGTCAAATCTGATGTTTCTGTAATTCGCCCATATGTAACGGGAATAGTTGCAACGAATGGCAAAATTGATCAAGAAATTCTTGAACAACTCATACAAATGCAAGAAGATCTACATATGGGAATTGGAAGAAAGCGAAAAAAATCTTCAATTGGAATTCATGATCTTGACCCGATTTCATTTCCTCTAACCTACAAAACAACTAACAGAAATTCAAAATTCATCCCCTTAAAATCTAATAAAGAAAGTTCTATTTCTGAAATACTTGAAAATACAGATGTAGGCAGGGAATATGGGTACATTTTAGGGAATTCTAGACATGTTCCAATAATAGTTGATTCAAGTGGTAATATCGTATCTTTTCCTCCAATAATTAATGCCGCAATAACAACAGTTACCACCAAAACCAAAAATCTCTTTGTAGAAGTAACTGGTATCAACAAGGAAGATGCTGAAGATATGCTCTCAGTAGTGGCAACCATTTTACAAAGTGCACGATTTACTTTAGAATTTGTTAAAATTTCGGGTGCAAAAAATTCTTCGCCAAAACTTGAACAAAGAAAAATATCAATTAGTTCTACACTGGTTAATCAGATGCTTGGTTTGAATTTAACAACTTCAAAAATAATCTCATCATTAAAAAAGTCTAGATTGGATGCATCAAGTAAAGGCAAAGATATTGTCTGCACCATTCCTGCATATAGATTTGATATTTTTGGACCAATGGATTTAGTCGAAGAAACGGCTTTGGGTTATGGAATTCAAAACCTTGAGCCAACATTAACTCCTTCTCAAACTCTAGGACAATTTAGTCCGATCTCAATTCAACTAAAATTATTAAGTCATGTAATGATTGGTCTTGGCTACCTTGAAGCTCTGAATTCAAGTTTGACAAGCAAACGAGTTCTATATGAAATGACTAATAGAAATCCTGGGAAGATTATTTCCGTACTTGATTCAAAAAGCCAAGAACACACAATTTTACGAGACTCTATACTTCCTGGATTATTAGAAAATCTTTCTAGAAATATTCATGAATCATATCCTCAAAAATTATTTGAAACAGGAACTATATTTATTAAAAATAATCGAATAGATGAGAAATCTAGTTTTGCGGCTGTATCTGCTCATAAAGAGGCAAATTTTAGTGAAATAAAATCAATTTTACAGGCGGCATTAAAAAATGGATTTAATCTAGAGCTAGAGACAAGAACTTCATCTCATGAAACTTTTCAGAAAGGTCGAGTGGCTTCAATTTTAGTTAAAGGAAAAACAATTGGAATTATGGGCGAAATCAATTCTAATACTATTGAAAATTATAAAATACGCGTTCCAGTTGTAGGTTTTGAAATTAACTTATCTGGATTAATATTTGACTAAATCTTTTCCTAAATGCCCAAGAGCAGGCATACAGACGGATTAGGATGATGCGATCGTATTGATACCAATGATTTCTAATTCACCCAGGTATGCTACATGTAGGGCGACCCCGGTTTCAGAACCCAAGGAGGTTTTGGCTAAAATACCAATGATCTTGTGCGAGTCAGAACCGGGGGACATTTGAATAATCAAAGAAATAAAACAACCTCGTAGGAATAGGAAATTGAATTGGTAAATTACTGGTTAGCAAAACAAGAACCAAGCGGACCAAGAGGATATAATTTTGAGACTCTAAAAAAAGAAAAAAATACTATTTGGGATGGTGTCCACAATAATCTTGCTTTAAAACATATGAAAAATATGTCTGTAGGTGATCTGGTTATGTTTTATCATACTGGTACAGAACGACAAGCTGTTGGAATAATGGAAATTACCTCAAAACCATATCCTAATCCAAAAGAAGAAAATCCGCGATTCATCGTAGTCGATGTAAAATACAAAAAACCGTTAAAGCGACCAGTTACATTAGATGAAATGAAAAAACAAACGAAATTCAAGGATTGGGAGATGATTCGAATTTCTAGATTATCTGTAATGCCTGTACCTAAAGATATTTGGGAAAGTATTCTTAAAATTTCTCAAAATTAACCCCTAGAAATCGCTTTATTGATATAGTCGATTTGTTTAATATGGAATATGGCAACAGCTTATGTTTTAATAAACTGTGAACTAGGTTCTGAAGAAGCTATAATACAGCAATTGAAGGGTCTAGAAGGTGTAAAGGAAGTTCATGGAACTTTTGGCGCATATGATATTTTGGCCAAGATTGAATCTGACACGGTTGAAAAACTACGTGAAACAATAACTTGGAAAATCCGAAAAATTGAGAAGATTCGATCAACACTAACCCTTATGGGTATAGAAGGTCAGACATAACACCTTTTTTTTTAATATGATTTTGCATTTTATTTTTGTTGTAAAAGAAGAAGATCATGAAAAACGAAAACCTGAATATGATTACGTACAACAAATGAGTCAATTTTTTAAAGTATGGATTAAAGAAAAATTTGGAAAAGATTTTGAAATTCAATGTGATGAATTAATTACAAAACCTAGAAGCCTTTTTCAAAAATTAGATACTCCTACGTTGATCCGGGATCATGAACAACGCGGGAAAGAAATTTATCATTTCTATCTTTGTCACTTTAGACCTCTTTGGACTGATTGCACGTGTGAAGGATATCATTCCGAAAATTTTGGAATGATTTGGTGGCAGTCTCCCAAAGATCCCTATGACCAATTGTTTATGGCAGAAAAAAATTGTACCACCATATCTCATGAAATAACTCATGAGCTATTAAGACAATTAAATCACAAAAAGTTTATTGACAATGTTCATGATATTTGGACAAAACATCTTTTCTCTGATTTATACTTTGAACAATACGGATCAGATTTTAAAAAAACTGATGGAAAACCTCTATTTCTTGCAATCGATACATCAAGTCTTCCCATTTAAAAAAATCGAATAAAGTTATGACATTTAACATCAAGAAAATATTGAATTTTAAAATAATTTTCTAACACTTGGTTACAGAGTAAATATTATTTTCAAAATTTGCCGTTTTAAAATCAAGTTTGTTTTCAGGATCATGTGATCTTGATTTATTTAAATTTCCCAATTCAACTAAAGCATCTGCCTTAAAACCAACTGAGGAACCGTAAATTCCATCTGCCAACATTGTCCCGTGGTCTCCTTTCTTAATATCATCTACCATTTCATAAAATCTGGTAGTTTCCTTTTTGTTTACTGGATTACCAGTTGCCTTGTTGTAGGCTACTGCAATATACATCCCATTATTTTTTATGGCTACTGGTATTTTGTGATTAGTACCACTTGCTCCTGGAATTGTTTCATTTACAATAACCTCACATTTGTGATACATACTTGATACATATGCATAAAATCTATACTGAGCATATTTTCCAGCATCATCTTCTTCACAATCTACAAAAACTCGGTGTAATAGCATTAATGCATCATCATTCATACTTTGCAATCTATCGTCTATCCTTCCTCTTTCAAGAAGTTCAGATTTGCATTCCTTGGCAATTATCACTAAAATAAAATCTGGCAAATTGTAACTTTTTAGCGCAGCCACATAGGCTCCTGCTTGTGACATTCCAAATTTTGGAAAACCCTTATTGACCATGCCAACCCCTCATTTTAAATTCTGAAACTCCAATAATCAATTATGTGACTGTTTTTGGCTTATAATTGTTAAGAAATACTCATGCCTAACCAATAAAATTTTTAAGATTTTGATTAACAATAAATTCAAGCGAATTTCACAAATTCTATGGACACTGACAGCACGCCAGAATTAGTATCTAATGTTTATAAAAAATTACAAGAAAATATCACAAAATATAGGAAAATAGTTGGAAGACCATTAACACTTACTGAAAAAATATTGTCCGGTCATCTTCAGAATCTTATAGATGAAAATCTCGATGTAGGAAATAATTACGTTTTTCTTAGACCTGATAGAGTCGCCTTACAAGATGTAACTGGTCAAATGGTAATGTTACAATTCATGCAAGCAGAGCTTGAACAAACATCCTTACCAACCACAGTCCATTGTGATCATTTGATCAGGGCTGAAGTGGAGGGTGACACCGACATGAAAATATCTCTCGATGAAAATAATGAAGTTTTCAAATTTCTACAATCTGCTTCTGCTAAATACGGATGTGGATTTTGGAAGCCTGGGGCAGGAATTATTCATCAAGTAGTTCTTGAAAATTATGCGTTTCCTGGTGGATTAATGATTGGAACTGATTCTCATACTCCAAATGCTGGCGGTTTAGGCATGATTGCAGTTGGTGTAGGAGGATTGGATGCAGCTGAAACCATGGCTGGAATGCCTTGGGAATTACTATATCCGAAACGAATCGGTGTAAAACTCACAGGAGAATTAAATGGATGGACTGCACCTAAGGATATTATTCTTAAAGTAGCACAAGAACTAACAGTCTCTGGTGGAACAAATTCCATAATAGAATATTTTGGACCGGGAACAAAATCCATTAGCTGTACTGGAAAAGCTACCATTGCCAACATGGGAGCAGAAGTAGGTGCAACTTGCTCCGTATTTCCGTATGATGAAAGAATGGAAACTTATCTAAAATCCACAAATCGCGAAAAAATAGCAGAACTTGCAAATCAAAATAGAGAATTATTAATTGCAGATCCCGAAATTCAAAACAACCCAGAAAAATATTTTGATAGAATTATTGAAATTAATTTATCTACCTTGGAACCTCATATTGTCGGTCCACATACTCCAGATTTAGCTAGAAAAATTTCTGATTTATCAGAGGATGTAAAATCTAACAATTACATAGATCCAATTTCTGTTGCCTTGATGGGAAGCTGTACAAATTCATCCTACGAAGATATGTCAAGAGCTGCAAGTTTGGCAGAACAAGCAAAAGCTAAAGGTATTAAATCAAAAATCCCATTACTAATAACCCCAGGATCTGAACAAATTAGAGGAACCATTGAAAGGGATGGCCAAATGAGTTCCCTAAAAGAGATTGGTGCAACTGTTTTAGCAAACGCATGTGGTCCTTGTATAGGACAGTGGTCTAGACCTGAATTGGATAATGATGATAAAAATACAATCGTCACAACCTTTAACCGAAATTTTCCTGGTCGAAATGACGGCCATCGAAATACGCTAAATTTTATTGGTAGTCCTGAAATGATCATCGCCCTTGCTCTCGGTGGACGATTGTCCTTTAATCCATTAAAAGATGAATTAACTGCTGCAGATGGAACAAAATTTAAACTTGAGCCACCAAAATCTGCACCTGAAGTTCCCAAAGAAGGCTTTGTGATACCTGTAGGAATTTTTGTAAAGCCACCTGAAAATACTGATGATATTGAGGTAATAATTGATCCACAAAGCAAACGTCTTCAACGGTTAGAACCATTTTCAAAATGGGATGGTATGGACTTTAAAGAAATACCTATAATTGCAAAGGCGAAAGGAAAATGTACAACTGATCATATCTCCCCAGCTGGCGCATGGCTTTCGTTACGTGGTCATTTAGATAACCTTAGTGATAACATGCTCCTAGGTGCAGTTAATGCTTTCAATGATGAAGTGGGAAAAGGAAAAAATATTTTAACACATCAAATGGAAAATTTTTCACAAATTGCAAGACAGTACAAAGAAAAAGGATTCAGATGGGTAATTGTAGGTGATAAAAATTATGGTGAAGGCAGTAGTAGAGAACATGCCGCAATGACTCCCAGACATTTAGGGTGTGCAGCTGTAATTACAAAGAGTTTTGCAAGAATTCATGAAACAAATTTGAAAAAACAAGGAGTCTTAGCCCTCACTTTTAACAATTCTGATGATTATGATAAAATTCAAGAAGATGATAAGATTAGTCTTATTGAATTAAACGATCTCGCACCACAAAAACCTGTTACATGTAAAATTACTCATAATGATGGCAATCAAGAGGAAATATTGCTCAATCATTCGTATACTAATTCTCAAATAGAGTGGTTCAAAAATGGCTCTGCCTTGAATGTTTTGAAAAATAATAGACAATAAATTTTTTAACGTGGGGCCGACCGGAATTGAACCGGCGACCTACGGGTCACTACAGCTCCAAACTTACATCATCCCTGAGTCAGTTTAGCTTAGTTTACCTTTGGAGCCCTTAGCGGTGATCTTTGTAGACACTGTCGCCCTACCAGGCTAGGCTACGACCCCACAGAAAAGATTGAAACAGACTTGAATTTTAAGTTACTTTCATTAAGGTTTAATTGCAATGCAACTGAATTTAGAAATGTAAATAAAATCATGGTTAAACCAATCGTACTTGCAATAGGATCTATTCCTGTAATTATAGCCCTCTTGATTGCTATACCATTAATCACAAAACCAGATATTCCCTTTTCTGCTGCAAATCCAAATGATACTATTGAATTTGAATACACGAAACATCAATTAAAAAAAATTTCCTTTGGAGTTACTGAACGTGAAGGTGCGCAAAAAACTGAGATTCTTCTTATCAAAAATAATGGCGAAATAAAATATACGGTAACGAAGGAGGGATATCCACAACCTGACATAAAATCTAAATTGAGTGAAGAAAAAATTCGGAAATTAACTGCCTTGATTAAAGAAACTGGCTTTATTGAAATTCCTTCTGAATCATTTCCGGTAAAGGAAGATGTAATTGATTACCAAAAATCAAATGTAAAAATTACTTTGAATGGACAAATAAAACAAATTCATTGGCCAGAACAAAATGCCACAGAAAAATTCATTCCACCGATAATTACCATGGTAGAATCCCAACTTGATCAAATAATAAATCAAATAAGTGAATAGGTACAAATAGGCTCAGAAGAAACTCAGATTATGCTTCCACTCGCAGGAGAAAGAAAGAATGCAAGAGGGATTATTTCTGAAAAATCTAATACTGAAGATATTATTCGTGGTACATCTACTTTGAAACGTGGGTTTGCTCACATGTTAAAAAATGGTGTCGTTATGGATGTCACTACTGTTGAACAGGCACAAATTGCAGAGGAGGCTGGAGCTGTTTCAGTTATGGTATTAGACAAACTTCCTTCTGACGTTAGAAAAGCAGGAGGGGTTGCCAGAACTGCAAGTATTAGAATTATTCAAGATATAATGGATTCAGTTACGATTCCGGTTATGGCCAAATGTAGAATCGGACATGTTTACGAAGCTAGGGTTTTGGAAGAAACAGATGTTGATATGATTGATGAATCTGAAGTTTTAACTCCTGCAGACGAGCATCATCATATTTGGAAATGGGATTTCACAACTCCTGTTGTAAATGGCGCAAGATCTTTAGCTGAAGCATTACGAAGAATAGAGGAAGGAGCTGCAATGATTAGAACTAAAGGAGAACCAGGTACTGGAAATGTAGCAGAAGCTGTTACTCATATCAAAAAAGTCAATGATGAATTACGAATAATAAAATCCATTTATGATTCTGGAGATAATCAAGATTTAGTAAGAATGGCAAGAGAATTCAAAGTATCCTATGATATTGTAGAGGAAACTGCAAAACTTGGTAGATTACCGGTTGTAAACTTTGCTGCTGGTGGAATAGCTACACCGGCTGATGCAGCATATTTGATGTCTTTAGGATGTGACGGTATTTTTGTAGGTTCTGGAATTTTTAACGCTAATGACGCAAAAGAAAGAGCAAAAGCAATTGTTTTGGCAACAACTTTTTGGGATGAACCAGAAAAAGTAAAAGAGGCTCAAAAAATGATTGATGAAAGACAATCAATGTTAGGCCTAGATGTTAACACTTTAGAATTAAGAATGCAAGACCGTGGGGGTTCAGCTTGAGTCTGACTGTTGGGGTACTGGCAATTCAAGGTGATGTTCAAGAAAATCTTATTTCTACTGAAAAAGCGATAAAAGAATTAGGAATTGAAGGAAAAGCAGTGGAGGTAAAAACTGCAGACGATGTTAGTAAAGTAGATGGATTAATAATTCCTGGCGGTGAAAGCACTACTATTGGACAGCTTTCCCTTGTAAACAGTTCCCTTCGAATAATCAAGGAAAAAATTGAGAACGGGATGCCTGTATTGGGCATTTGTGCTGGCATGATTTTACTTGCAAAAACAGCCGATGACCGTGTGATGGGGAAAACAGGTCAACCACTTTTAGATTTAGTTGAGATAAAGATTGAGCGAAATTCCTTTGGACGACAAAAAGAATCATTTGAGGCCGAAATTTCAATGAATTCAATTAAAATTCCAAAATTCAATGGGGTATTCATTCGAGCTCCATCAGTATCTGAAATAAGTGCAGATGTTGAAGTTTTGTCCAAATTTAATGAAAAAATTGTAGCAATAAAAAAGGGAAATATTATTGGAACTGCATTTCATCCAGAATTAACTACTGATGTTTCTTTGCACAAATATTTTGTAAATCTAGTAAAAGAATCTAAAAATTAATTTTTAAAATTTCTCCTATTCTAAATTATGCATTGATTTCAAATCTTTTGTGAATGCTTCCAAGTTCTCAGGAATAATAAAAGAAAATGAATCTTTTAGAGATAGACCTTTGGATTTCTTTTCATTCCACACCTTAGAATTAAATTCTGCTATTTCATTTGTTAATTTATTTTCTGGATATTCATCTTCTACTTTTACTTGATGTTCTTTATGGATGCTCTCTGTTGAGTACAGAATTTTCCAAAGATGGTCAGTGATAAATGGAGTAATTGGTGCTAATAATTTCAATATAGTTGATAATGTTTTGTGTAAGGTAAAAATTGCACCATCTCTTTCCTCATCTGAGAATCCAATTCCATAAGCTCTTGCTTTTACCATTTCAATATAATGTGCGGCAAAAACATTCCATGTAAATTCTCTAATTGCAATTGCTGGAACAAAAAAGTTGTATTCCTCATATCCTCGTTTACATTCTTTAATCAGGATGTTTAATTCTGATAATATCCACAAGTCAGTTGCATTTGGTGTTCCTGATTTTATTACAGGAAAACTCGATAAGAATCTAGAAACATTCCATAATTTACTTAGAAACTTTTTTGTAGATTCTATTTTTTGCTCGTTGCATCTAAAATCATAACCGTGATTAATTTCACTTGCACTCCAAAACCTAAAAGTGTCAGCTCCCAATTTCTCAATTACCGGCAAAGGATCAACTGCATTTCCTTTACTTTTACTCATCTTCATTCCCTTCTCGTCAAGCCCATATCCCATAATCCAGGCCTCAGACCATGGTTTCTCTCCTGTAAGCTGGTCACACCTTAGAAGCGTATAGTATAACCACGTTCTTACAATATCCTTTGCTTGTGGACGAATTGAGACAGGATATATTTTATTGAAAAATTCAGGGTCCTTGTTAAATTTGGATATGAAAAGTGGTGATACACTTGAATCCATCCAAGTATCAAATGTTCTTTCCTCGCCTACAAATTCCGTTGATTCACATTTTGGACATTGACTTATGGGACACTTTTCAAACCAGGGTTTGTAATATTTTCCAGGTTCTGGAACGTATGGCTCTGAGCAATTTTTACAATACCAAATAGGAATTTCAGTACCATAATACCTTCGTCTTGATATGGGCCAATCAATATTGATTGATTCTAACCAATTCATGAGGATTTGTTTATGCATAGATGGATAAAATGTAATTTCTTGTCCTAGTTTTTTTATTTTCTCTACTGCATCTTTTTGTTTTAGGTAATACTCTTCCATGGGAATTATTTCAATTGGAATTTTACTTCTCTCAGAAACTGGAGTTCTATGACTAATGTCTTCTGTTTTTTCAAGGAAACCTTTGTTTTTTAAATCTTCAATAATTTTTGTTCTAGCTTGTTTTGGTTTCAATCCTACATATTCTCCAGCAGCTTCAGTCATTTTACCATCTAGACCTATGGCAACTATTTCTTCTAATTCTAATTCTCGAAACAATGCAACGTCATTTTGATCACCATAACTACAAACCATTACAGCTCCTGAACCAAATTCCTGCTGAGCAGAATGATGAGTTCTAAGTTCTACTTCGACATTCGTAATTGGTACAACTACTTTCTTACCAATGTATTGAGAATATCTTTCATCTTCTGGATTTACAATAATTGTTTTACAAGCACACAAAAGTTCTGGTCTTGTACTTGCAATAATTATTTCCTTATCAGTATCCTTTATCTTAAATTTCATGTAAACTAGTTTAGTTTGTAAATCCTGATAGACTATTTCTGCATCTGCGATTGTAGTTCCTGATACCCAATCGTAATTGTTGGGTCTATTGGCAAGATAGATTTGTCCTTTCTTCCATAGTTCGATAAAAGTAGATTGCGTAAGGGTTCTATACTCTTCAGAATCTGTCCTGTAATAGTTGGCAAAATCCCCACTCAATCCCAAATTCTTCATAATCAAGAGCATTTCTGCCTCTAAATCATCAAGTGCAACCCTGCATAATTTCAGAAATTCTCCACGTTCTGTCTCTCGCATTCGAATGTTATGTTTTTTCTCTGTGTACAATTCAACTGGAAGCCCGTTTCTATCAATTCCGATAGGAAAATAGACATTTTTTCCAGCCATCCTTGCAGTTCTTGCAATCATATCGATTTGTGAGTAGTGAGCTGCTGCTCCAATATGCCAAGGTCTTCCAGATGGATATGGGGGAGGAGTATCTATGGTAAAGTTATCATCTGTAGGGGTAAATGCATAAATTTTTTCTTCATCCCATTGTTTGAGAATCTCTTTCTCCAATTCTGGATTCCATGCTTTTTCATTAATTTTAGGGTCCATTTCTTAACTATCTTGAAATATTGGAAATAATGTGAGAGCCTTTGTTGTAGCCCTCATAAATGTAAACTCCGACTGCCTCAACATTTGATGGCATTTTGGGAGCTAATAGTTTGATTATCTCTGATGATAAATTCTCTACAGTTGCTTCGCCTTTCAAAAGATATGTTGTATTTTTGGGAACTTGAAGATCAAACATTCCTTTGGGACCATCAAACTGAATTTGATAATGTGAGTCATCTTCTTTTTTTAGATATTTCTCATTGATGAAAAACTTGTGATCAAAAATATTTACAACTTCTTTAATTATTTTTTTTGCAACTCCAAAATCTACTAGGAGATTATCTTTCATCTGTCCGACTAGTTCAACCATTACTGATGATGTATGTCCATGAAGGATAGAGCATTTCTCAACTAGTGGCAAGATATGTGCATAATCAAATGTAAAGGATTGATCCTCTAAAAAGATTGAACCTGTCTGAGGTGTTTTATCATAAAATACAATATCTTCTAACTCTTTAATTTGTGCGGAATATTTTGGGTGGCCCACTGCCATGACTTTATCTTCAGTATTATCTTTGATCTCTATGTATTTTTTTATATCCTCTTCATTGTCTATTACTTCAATGAGACCTTTCTTTGTTTTAAAATCAATTTTTACTGTTTTATCATTCTTCAGTATTATGTCACAATCATATTGATAATCTTCTTCCAAAAATGTGAGCATTTGCGCTATTGTTAGCTCTGTTCTTGTTCTCAAAAGGTTCCCTTTTTTGTCGATATATTTGAAATCAGAGTCAAGAATAGTGGGACTTGTAGCCATGTGAAGGCATTTAATTCTGGCTCTATAAATGCTATAATGAAAATCCTAAAGATTATTCACTCTAATAATCAAAACTCAAACCAATGAATTTAGAATTTTTGCCAGTTCTATATCATTTTGAGTAATTCCGCCTGCGTCATGAGTCATCAGGTCAACTGTAATTTTGTTATACACATTGAACCATTCGGGATGATGATTCATTTTTTCAATATGCATAGCAGCTCTAGTCATGAATCCAAATGCATGGTTAAAGTCCTCAAATTCAAAATCCTTGTGTAATTTCTCTTCTTTGATTATCCATCCTGGTAGGTTTTTCAACTCTTCAGAAATTTTTTCAGTTGATAATCTCATCATAATTTTCCTAACGTATTACTACATTAAAAGTTAAAGAATAATATCCGACGTCTTTCTAATTTGAATAGTCTAAAATTTTGTGAATAAAATGAATACTGAACTATTAAAAAATATTGAAGATACAATTAAAAAAACTGTTTCCAAAAAAAGAATTGGCGTAGCTTTTTCAGGTGGAGTTGATAGTACTTTGATTTCAAAAATACTTGATGATTTAGAATATGATATCACGCTACTAACAATTGGATTTTCTGAATCTCATGATATTTTATTTGCAAAAGAGGTCAATGAGCAATTAGAATTTCCTCATCATGTTTTAGAAATTAATGGTGATACTTTTGAAAAGATATCCTCTGATATCAACAAAATAATAAAGACTGAGAATCTTTCCTGGAATGAAAACTGTATTGCATTTTACTATGTTTCTCAGCTTGCACAAAGCTTGAATCTTGATACTGTAGTTACTGCTAATGGTATTGACGAGTTATTTTGTGGATATAACGCTTATCGAGAAGTAATTTCCCAAGGTGAATCACAAGTAAACAAGTTGATGGATGCAAAATTAGAAAATGAAATTAAAATGATGAAGGCAGTCAATCTAATATCTTCTGAATTTAGAGTGACAATTCTTCAGCCACTACTTTCGAGTGAATTTGTAGCATTTGCAAAATCTGTTCCTATGACTGAGAAAATAATTGACTCTGAAGACTTGATAAGAAAACATGCTATTCGTAAACTAGCAGCAGACATCGGAGTGCCAGAAATCTCCTACACAAAAAGAAAAAAAGCTTTACAGTATGGAACACAAATTCACAAAAAATTATTAAAAACTAGATAACTTTTTTACAGTTTTTTGCAACTGACTTGCTTACATTACTAATAATGATGCTTGATGCTCCAAGATGTTTTTGGGGGGAAAATATTGAATCAATCTCCTTCTCTGTTAGTTTGGATGAGAATGACTTGTCTTGCTTTATTGCATCTTTGTATTGCATTCCCTTATCGTTTGCCTCAAATGCTACTCGTTGTACATCTCGGTAAGCCACAAACCTTGGAATTCCTTTTTTGATTAATGCCTCTAGTACAAATTCTGCAAAAATTTGCCCCTTTGTAATGTAGAGATTCTCTACAATTTTTTTCTCATTTACCATTAAATTTGAAACAATTCTAATCATTGTTTCAAGCATTTCATCAAGTAGTATAGCTGCAGTTGGAAGAATAAACCTCTCATTTGCTGAATTTGATAAATCTCGTTCATGCCATAGGGGTATATTTTCAAATGATACTCCAACTTGACTCCGTAATAATTTTGATAATGATGAGACTCGTTCACTTTTGATTGGGTTTCTTTTTACTGGTACTGCACTACTTCCCATCTGGCCTTTTTTGAACTGTTCTGCAACCTCACCAATCTCTGTTCTCTGCAAGTTTCTAATCTCTATTGCAATTTTCTCAAGTGTAGTTCCAATTAATGCCAATTCAAATACATATTCTGCATACCGTTCTCTTGGAATTACCTGTGTGGTAACTTCTGCAGGAAATAGGTCTAGTCGTTTTGCCACTCGTCTTTGTACCTCTACTGATTTTGCACCCATTAAGGATCCAGTACCAACAACCCCCATAGTTTTGCAAATCAAAATTCTTTTCTTTAGTTCTTCAATCCTTTCAATATGCTTTGACATTTCAGCTGCCCAATTGGCAAACTTTAATCCAAATGAGATTATGCTTGCATGTTGACCATGTGTTCTGCCAACTGCTGGAATCTTTCCATGCTTTACTGCTCTTTTTGCTAAAATTAATGCTAGTTTTGCAACTTTTGGTTCAATAATTTTTAGAGCATCTCTCATTTGCATAGAATTGCTAGTATCTACCAAGTCATTACTTGTCAGTCCATAATGAATCCAAGGTCTTACTTCTTTTGAGCACTTTTCACTTAGAGATTCAACTAGAGCTGCTGTATCATGGTCACTTTTGGCTTCTAATTGTTTAATTCTTTTAGCTGTAATTTTTCCAGAGTTTGCAGCGGTGAATACTTTTTTTCCAACTGCTTTTGGTATTAGGCCAATTTCACTTTGGGAAATAGCTGCTGCTCCTTCAATTTGCAACTGATAGTCTACCTTTTTTTGTTCACTGAAAATCTCCATCATTTCTGGGGTTCCATAACGACCATTATCTATGGGTAAAATTGCCAACTATTCTTCTCTCTTTGAATCGAAAATAAATCTACTTCTTTTTTCCATTTTGAGCCTAATTGTATCAAAAATAAATGATTTTATCATAAACTAGAATTTAAGATGTAATTATTTGTAATATTACTAGTTATATTTCAGATACGAATTATGGGATATTCAGAATTATATGAAAAATCTAATTTTAATTCTGGAAACCTATGTGTACCAAATTTTGACCGAGATCCCAATAGTATGGCGAAAAATCTTCTGGCCAGTTGATTGATAGGGAATACAGAATAATTAGAAATTTGATCAGTGATGAATTTTTTCTTTTTTTATCCCAACTCGAAAAATAATTTCTATATAATTTTTTGTCATTTGGGTTTTTTTCAAACAAACTAAATTAAAATATGAATGCAAAATTTGGTCTTTTGGTTTTCTGAATTTAGAAAATAAATTTTGTATCATTAAATTTTTTTTCCATTTTTTATTTTTTGTAATATTTAGTATTGACAATTTTCTATCTTTATTAAGGCAACATTTCCTTTTGATTTCATTATAATGTCTGTTAACAAATCAGAGGGTTACCAATGAAAAAACTTCTTCCACTTGTTTTTACGATTTTAATTTTAACTGGTATATCTGGAGTACAATACAATTCTGTATTTGCACAGACTACAAATGATTTACCAGAACAAATTCATGCGCCAGATAGATTGATGGTTAAATTTAATCCTGGAGTTTCTGAATCAAGTCAATCAGCTGTTTTGTCTTCTCACTCTGCAAGTGTTATAGATCATCTTCCATTATTAGATATAAAAATTATTTCAGTACCAGAACCTGTACTTGATGCAGTAAAAAATGCATTATCAAAAAACAACTCAGTTGAATATGCAGAATATGATTTTGCAGTACCCTCAACTACAATCCCAAATGACACAAACTATGGGAATCAGTGGCATTTACCAAAAATTAATGCTCCTGGTGCATATGATATTACTCATGGTGATGTCTTTCCAATTGTAATACTTGATTCAGGAATAGATATGGATCATTCTGATCTTGCATCCCAAATAATCTATCCATACAACGGATTGACACTAGTTGCGGGACCAGTAGACCACGTAAATAATTGTGGTCATGGAACTCCAGTAGCGGGCTCTGCAGCTGCAATCACAAATAATGCAAATGGTATTGCCGGAGTTGGATGGGATACTCAGATAATTCCAGTCAAAATTACTAATGATAATGCAGCAATTGATGGAACACAATGCTATGGTTGGAGTAATGGTGTACTGCGAGGTGTTGAATGGGCTGTAAGTCATGGAGCTAAAGTTGTCAATCTTAGTTATGGATTTGATGGAAGTTCAGGCCAGATTCAAAGTGCTGCTCAATTGCTTAGAGACAATGATGGATGGCTTGTAATTTCTGCAGGAAATGATTATGGTCAGGTCAGCAAAACGGACGACTCTCGGATAATTTTTGTTTCCTCCACCACATCAAGTGACAATTTGTCAGGTTTCTCATCTTATGGCAATTATGTGGACATGTCTGGTCCAGGTAGTGGTATTCACACAACAATTAATGGTAATAGTTACGGCGGTGTTTCAGGAACATCTTTTGCTGCACCAATTACAGCTTCTGTTCTTAATTTAATTTATTCAGTAGATCCAACACTTACATCTTCTGAAGCATTTGATATTCTAAAAAATTCAGCAGTTGACCTGGGAGCGCCTGGATGGGACAATCAATTTGGATATGGTCGAGTCGATGCAGAGGCAGCAGTTCTTGCAGCATCAGGTACACAAAGTCTCACTCCAGAAGTCCCTCCTGTCAACTTTAAAGTTGCTTTCTTAGGTGATCAAGGCTCCAACACTAACTCTGAGGCAGTTTTACAATTAATAGCAACAGAAAATGCGGATATGGCCTTACATCAAGGGGATTTTGATTATGGTGATAATCCCACTTTTTGGAACAATCAGATTAACGCATTTTTGGGTCCTTCCTTTCCATACTTTGCATCTGTTGGAAACCATGATGTAGCACAATGGTCTGGCTATCAACAAAAACTTCAAGAACGTCTTGCCCTTATTCCTGGAGCAGTTTGTACTGGAGATTTGGGTGTCAATTCAAGTTGTCACTATCAAGGATTATTCTTTATTTTATCTGGTGTTGGAACACTGGGTTCTGGACATGAAACGTATATTCAAAACGAGCTAGCAGCAGATGATTCCATTTGGAGTATTTGCTCATGGCACAAAAATCAAAATGCAATGCAAGTAGGAGGTAAAAATGATGAAGTTGGCTGGGGTGCATATGAGGCCTGCCGACAAGGTGGTGCAATTATTGCAACAGCACATGAGCACAGTTATGAGAGAACAAAAACTTTGACTAGCACCACAAACCAAGTTATAGATCCGGCCTGGACTGATCCAAATGAAGTTCGTGTCGCAGAAGGCTCTACATTTGCATTTGTTTCTGGACTAGGAGGACAAAGCATTCGTGATCAATTGAGATGTACTCCAACTAGCTATCCATATGGATGTGTTGATGAATGGGCCAGCATCTACACGAGTAGCCAAGGTGCACAACCTGGAGCCCTATTTTGTGAGTTTAATGTTAATGGGCAAGCAGACAAGGCAACATGTTACTTTAAGAATATTTCAGGACAAACAATAGACAGTTTTAATATTACAAGTTTTATGGGTGTGGATATTCCTCAAGAACCTCCTATTTCATACAATCAATCAGTATCCATTTATGAGAATATTCCAATAGACCTTACACTTTCAGCAACTGATGCAAACGGAGATTCACTAACATTTAGTATAGTCTCTGGTCCAACAAATGGTTCTCTATTTGGAGCAGCCCCTAACCTAACTTACTCTCCTAACTTAGGTTACACCGGAAGTGACAGCTTTACATTCAAGGCAAATGATGGCACAGTTGACAGCAATACTGCTACAGTTTCAATTACAGTTGATGCTATACCTACTTCTGGAACTTTAAACATCCGAGTAAACTCTTCAAGCGATGATGCAGAACAACGAATTACTTCTGGAGTTATGGATATTACAAGTACTGATATCGAGATAGGCGATGATCCTGGACACAACGAAAACCAACTTGGAGGATTAAGATTCCAAGATATTGTAATTCCACGAGGTGCAACAATTTTGTCTGCTTATGTAGAGTTTGAAACAGATGAGATAGATACTGCCATCACTTCTGTGATTATTAGTGCACAAGACCATGATAATGCACCTACTTTTACCACGGCATCAAATAACATATCAGACAGAACAACTACTACTGCTTTAGTTTCTTGGAGTGATATTCCTGCATGGAATACAGTAAGCGAAAAACACAACACTCCAGATATTTCATCTTTGGTTCAAGAAATAATAGACAGGTCAGGATGGAATCCTGGAAACAGTATGGCCTTTATCATTGATGGAACGGGTTCACGTACTGCTGAATCATATGATGGTGAATCAATAAACGCTGCATTATTACACCTTGAATATACTACTATAACACCAAACAATCCACCAACTGCAAACGCAGGAGCTGATCAAAATGTCAATGAGGATACTTTTGTAAACCTTTCTGGAAGTGGAACAGATTCTGATGGAACCATTACAACCTATGCATGGACTCAGACTGCCGGAACTACTGTAATACTAACTGGAGATGACACTACAACTCCATCATTTACTGCACCATCTGTTGGACTAGCTGGTGAGACCCTGATATTTAGTCTAATTGTAACTGATAATGATGGTACCGACTCAACTGCTGACACTGTAGATATTATCGTAGCTGATGTACCTGTACCAAACACGCCACCTGTAGCAGATGACCAAAATGTCATTACTGCTGAAGATACTCTGGTAAACATTACACTAACTGGCTCTGATGTTGAATCCTCAATCACATTTAATGTTGAAACCCAACCATCATCTGGCTCCTTGTCTGGAGTAGAACCAAACCTCACATACACACCAAATGGAAACTATACAGGACCTGATTCCTTTACATTTACTGCAAATGATGGTACAGTTGATAGCAATATTGCTACAGTTTCAATTACAGTCACACCGGTAAATGATGCCCCACTAGCACAAGATGACTCTGATACCACAAATCAAAACTCTGCAGTAATAATTGATGTTTTATCTAATGATTCTGATATAGACGGGGATTCATTGTCAGTAACAGGCACTGCAAATCTAGTTGGTGGAACCGCAGTGGTCAATCCAGGTAACTCTATAACCTATACGCCTAATTCTGGTTTTATAGGAATTGGATCTTTTTCATATTCAATATCTGATGGCAATGGCGGATTTGACACTGCATCAGTCACTGTAAATGTAATTGCTCTTCAAGAAGCACATGTAGGAGATCTTGAAGCCTCTAAAACTGGAAAAAAGAATTGGAACGCAAGAATAACCATCTCTGTTCATAGTAATATCCATACATCATTGTCAGGAATGACAGTCAGTGGAGATTGGTCTGGTGGTTTTACCGGTCCTGATAGCTGCGTAACTGATTCTATTGGGGAATGCCTGGTAACACATAGCACCAAAAACAATGGTCTTACATTCACAATAAGTGGTATTTCAGGAAATGGCGTTAATTATGATGGGTCTGCCAACCATGATTCAAATTTTAATTCTGATGGCACCTCAATTACCATAAACAAAGATGGAAGTATTCCAGGACCAAATCTTCCACCAACTGCAAATGATGATTCTGCAACTGCCACCCAAGGCCAACCAGTATCAATCAATGTTCTTACAAATGACACTGATCCAAATGGTGATGCCCTTACTATTCAGTCAGTAACCCAGGGTAGCCAAGGTATTGTAACTATCAATAGCCAGACTGTAACGTATACTCCAGGGGCAGCAAGTATCGGTCTTGATAGTTTCAGTTATACCATTAGTGATGGAAATGGGGGAATTGATTCTGCAACAGTTAGTGTTACAATAAATGAACTCCCTCCAGTAACTAAAGTTCATGTAGGATCACTTGTTTCAGAATTATCTTCTAAGGGACCTTGGAATACTGGAACTGTAATAATTGGAGTTTATGATTCTGGCGATATATTACAAAGTGGTGTTACAGTATTTGGAACATGGACTGGATTATTCTCAGGTGATGACAGCTGCACTACTAATGAAAGTGGCACCTGTTCTGTATCTGATAGGAGTAGAGATTCCGGTACTGTAACATTTACTGTAAATGACATGTCTGGAAATGGATTTGAATATGATTCGGAGGCAACTCAAACAAGTTTTATTTCCTTTACAATTCCGTAGACTTGATTTCGAATTTTTATTCCTAACTGGTATCAAAATAGTTACCACAACTTTCTTAATTCTACGATTAAATTTTGTATCTATTTTTCATGTGAATTCCTATTGTAATGAAAATGCATATTGTTCATCACCGCATTGTAAAGTTATTTGATTATCACTTAATTGTGCATCTGTACATGTTTTTACTGAAATTGGTGCGACATTTGGATCTCTCCATTTGTCATCTCTGATATCCACTGCACAAGTAATACTGCATCACTGTTCTTAGCTTCAATTCTCACAACCAATTCCATCATAATTTCCATCAAATCTGTGAGGATCAGGTTGCAATACTGTAAAGTTTTTCTGAGAAATGTCTCCACAGTCTAAATCTGGTGGAGGCGATGCAATGCAGAAATCTGGATATGACGGGTCACAATTCTCAGGCTCTAAAGGTTCATCTGAGCATCCATGCTTTTGTGCCCAAATAGTTTCGGAAAACTCACTTTTTGAGCAAAACTCTGAGGCAATATGTCCTAGATTTGCATCTAATAGCTCAGAGTTAAGATTTCTCCCATTACAGAGAATCACTGCAACAATTCTGCCAAAACTCCCTTCAGTTTGGCCATCATCCTCATCAACTAGGGCCTCAGATCCAATGGGGCAAATATCTCCAATAAACTCTCGTGCTTGCTCTCCATTGCTATGGCCAAGCTCCGGAGCTGATGATAATGCAAATCTAATAGAGTGATCATTAATTCTAATTGTATCTCCATCAATTACTTGAGTGACTTTGCCTGAAAAACATCTTGCATTACCTGAACATTCATCTTGTGTTAGTCCAGGACCTATTGGTATTGCTTTTGATACCGTCTGTACTGTAATTATTTTATTTGAAACAAGATACTCTATTGCCTGCACAAAGTCTGAATCTGTGATTTTGTCCTCTGCCCACCACTGTGCATTGTTTTTAATCCATACTGGAACCTTGTTTGCATTTTGGTCTTTGACTTCAAATGCATTTACTAAAAGTTGTTGTCCTTGAATTTCAGCATATACAATGTATGCTCCAATTTGTGACTCTGGTGTTAATTCTATTGTGGCAGTAAATGTTCCATCCCTTGAAATTGTTGTAACTGTTTGCTCTGATTTGTCTGGTTGTATGATGGTCAGTGTCAATGGACCAGTATGTTTTATATCAAATTCTCCAGAGACTTGAACAAATTCTGCCTGACGACTTGCAGGCAGTGTATATGTAGATGTAATGTCTGGAATATCCTCAATCGGTATAGCTGTAATTTTGATTATTTTGTTTTCAATTAGATATTCTATTGCTCGCAGGAATTCAGTCTCTGTTATGGAGTCAGTTGCCCACCATCCAGCTGTGTTTTTAATCCAAGATGGAATTGATACGGATGTTACTCCTGGGTCATGGTCATTGTAATCAGTGAATTGAGCTGATGCTTGATTCAAAGTAAAAGATGTGACAAGGATTGTTAGGATAATTCCAAAAAGCATACTTTTGTTCATAGTAGGAACCCCTCATTCTGAGAGTATTAACGATTCTAGAGGTTTTTTAGGCTTGATTTGTGCCTGAATTTCATAATTTTCAATACAAAATGAGTTTGAACTAGACTTTAGTTACTACACTCCAAAACCATTTTTTTGCAAACAGGTATTGCAAACATTACTTTCACTAGTACTTGAAATTAACCTACTACAATGAATACATCTTTTGGTTGCATCATCTCCAGTACCAAGTTTCTCAAAATCAATTTCTTTTTTTCTGGCTCTCTTTTTTACAAAGTATACAATGATAAAAAATATAATTACAATAAATACATAATATGGCCACCACCATCCATCCAATTCATTAATTCCATCTTCACCATACAAATTCACAAGACTTCTAATATCATAATCAGTAATCTCCATTCTATCAACTAGAAAATTATATTCAGATATTGTCATAATTGATGGTGCCAAGTGTATGCCATTTTGTTTTATAATCTCCCCCTGCTTTGCAGGATAGTGATCAAGACCCAATGCATGACCAATCTCATGTTTTATTGTCTCATCATTGAATGGATCAAGTGAGTTTTTGTAGTGAGAGATATCTGCAATATCATACTCTTGACCATTAATTATTTCTGTTTGACCATTGTAAATCCAGACTGGATCTAGATAAAAAATGGTAATATCTGCAAATCCAAACATTGCATAGGTGTGTCCTGCAGTTGTTTTCTCATCAGATGTTGTTGGTTCTCGTTCATAGTAAATTGTAATATCACAAATATCTTGTGAAAAAATATCATCATACTGTTGCTGTGAAATTATTTTGTACGTAAAGCCCCATCCTTGTTTTTCTCCTGTGAATCGGACTAGCTTGTTTTCCCACTCGTCTATTACATCTTGTGTAATTTGGTAAAGTACATCTTGAGCTCCTGGGAGTTGTGAATCTGTAAATTCAATTATGCAAAACTCTGGTGGTGCTGTGAGTTTATGGTCTTCAAAGTAATAGTATTCTTCAGCAAATACGGGTAAAATCATACCTGAAAGGAGTAATAGTGTAAGGAATATTCTCATGAATATACTTGATAGAGTCTGACTATTGAGTTGAGTTTTTTTCTTTGAGGGATTTTGTGCCTAATTTAGGCATTTCTAAAAATAACTATGCAGAACTAGGCAGTTTTTGGCAAAATTGGGATTTGATCTTTACCCAAGGTCAATGATCAATCAAGGATCCGTCTGATTTAGTTGGAATCTGTATAATGATCATGGCGTTAGTAGAACCAATAAAAAAAGGTGGAAGGTATACCAGAAAGGAGCAAGAAGAACGAAAGTTACGTGTATTACAACTGCACTTTGAAGAAAAAAAATCAGCAGTAAAAATTGCAGAGGAATTGAAAATTAATCGTAATACTATCAATGATGATATTCAGTTTTGGTACGGACAACTTGCATCCAAATCTTCTTTTAATTCCTCTAATAGAAATTCATTTTCTCGTAACTACTTTTCTAAAGTTTCAATCTCTGTTGGCATTTCATATTAATGAATTTTAATTTAAATAAACACTAGCATTCCCAAAAATGAGTTATTATCTAGTAACATTATGTTTCAACTTACCAACAATTTTCTTTACTTCTATTTCACTCAAGGTATCCTGTCTTTTTTCTAAAAACTGATTTATTCTTGCAAGACTAGAAACAAAGACTGCACGATACCTTTCATTGTATGAAATATTCCCTCTAATTGATAACAAAACATTTGTCACTCTGATGTTTTTGACTACTTTTTGTAGGGTAATCCATAGAACTCGCCCTGCCCTGTCTGTCTGTTCATATGGGCTTAGATTGTTGTTATTTTGTACATAATTATCACTCCAGTTTTTGACCTCAATCATGAATACTCCTTTTGGACAAACAACTACAACATCCATTTGGGCAGATCTTAGATTTTTTTGTCCATTGTAGGTTACATAACGTGGCAATCCAATTCTTACCCCACACAAAATATGATAATTATTATCTAGTTTTAGGAGTTCATCGATGACTTTGTTTTCTCCTTTAGTGCCTGCATGTAATGGGTTATCCTCATTTTTTTCAAATTTGTTGATTTGACGTTTATAGTTCCACTTTCTAATTCCTGCAAAAAACCCAGTATCTTTTTTTAGTTTCTTTTCAAATTCTTTCTTGACTCTAGGAATATCATCAATGGTTTTGACTTCACTGGGTAAATTGTTGATAAGATTTCGTTCACTATCTGCCATACCATAGAGGATAGCCATGATTAGATATGGTGAATCTAATATTTTAGAGGATATTCTTTGGAAAGTGATTTAGTAAACTTCTTCTAAATTCTGATATTGGATTTTTCTACCATTACTGATGAAAATGAACGTAAAGTTGCAGAGTTCCTTGATAAAATTGGTTTTTCATTTATAGAATCACGTTCGATATTCAATAAATCCGAAGCTGAGATTGCTCGAGAAATTGATCTTTTGTTTACCTTTCAGAATTGTTTATTCATAATAGAAGTTAGCACTGTAAAATCCGGACATAATTTCAAAATTATTACTTTTATGTATAGATGGAGTAAACAAAAAAACTTTGAGCGCCTAAAAGAAAAACATCTAGCTGTCTCAAATAATGTAATGAGAATCTTTTTTGATTTATCAAAAGATACTCCTGAAAACAAATCACAAGATGTAGAAGAATTAACTGAAGACCAAGGTAATATGGTAATCTATAGAGATGTATTTGAAAAATTAAATTCAAATGATGATATTGAACAAACTATAGCTGATTTTCTTGGAACTGATTGGTTTTCAAACACTGAAAAATTTGTAGAATGAAATTAGTTATCATCAAAGGTGTTTAGACTAACTATATCATTCATCTAAATCTACATAGATTGACTTAAGAATAATTGAAAATATGCAATGGTGCTTTAATGACTCCTATGGCACAGACGGATATTTTAGGGATTGTCTATGGTCTGGTAAACGATAAACAATTGAATGACTCTAATTCTGTATTGCACCATTGCATGGTAAAAGTATGGCATTACTGCATTTAACCAGCACTGAGAAATCATACTTTCAAATCATCAGTGAATCCATACCTAATTTCTCTGGAATTTACTCAAAATTATAATCTCAAGCTAAAAGCGAATCAAGCTTTTTAGAATCTTATCGACTACCATAATTTCATCTTGTCTTTCTTTTATTGTAGTTTCATTCCAGCTCTTCATAAATTCAGATTTTTCATCTAATTTTTTTAAATTTAATACTTGTTTTTCTAGATAACTCTTGTAATCTTGTAGCATGTCTAGTCCCCGGTTGTGTTTGTCTTGAAAGGACTTGTCCATGTAATATTTTTAATCTTAAATGGACTTTAAATTTTCCTGAAAAATCTCAGATATGACTCTACTTAGGATTTAAATTGTCTCAAAAGAGAATTTTACCAATATACATGTCATCAAGTACTCCTAAAAAAATCGGTGAAAATCAATACGAAATTGAAGCTGATTCAAATCTTGGAATGAAAGTTCCAGTTAGAATCTATGCAAATGAAGCTCTATTACAAAAAATGCTAACTGATAGAACAATTATGCAGGCAAAAAATGTCGCATCAATTCCAGGAATTGTTAGCCATAGTGTAGTTTTACCTGATGGACATGAAGGCTATGGCTTTCCAGTAGGTGGAGTAGCTGCCATGGATGCAGAGGAGGGAATGATTAGCCCCGGTGGTGTAGGATATGACATTAATTGTGGAGTACGATTGCTTCGCTCAAACTTAACTGAAGACGCAGTTCGTGCAAAACTCAAAGAACTAGTAACTGATCTGTTTAGTTCCATTCCATCTGGAGTGGGATCAAAGGGCTCTGTTAAGCTAAATCATTCACAGCTTGATGAGGTCCTTACCCGTGGAGTAAACTGGGCAATTGATAATGGATATGGCAATTCACATGATGCCGAAGTCTGTGAGGAAAATGGACAAATTGATAATGCTGATCCAAATAAAATTTCAGACAAGGCAAGAAAAAGAGGTATGCCACAGCTTGGAAGTTTAGGATCAGGTAACCATTTTCTTGAAGTACAAAAGGTATCAGAGATTCATGATGAGGAAGCTGCAGAAAAAATGGGAATTACAGAGGGAACAATTACAGTTTTGCTTCACTGCGGTTCACGAGGATTTGGACACCAAGTGTGTAGTGATTATCTGCGAGTAGCAGAGCAGGCAATGGAGAAATATGATATTCATCTAAACGATAGAGAACTTGCATGTGTTCCAAATACATCTGAAGAAGGAGAGTCTTATAGAAAGGCAATGTTTGCAGCACTAAATTATGCATGGAGTAACAGGCAAATGCTAACACACTGGACTAGAAAATCCTTTGAGCGAGTTTTCAATCAATCAGAGTCTGATTTAGATATGAAACTAGTTTATGATGTTGCACACAATATCGCAAAAATTGAAAAACACAAGGTAAATGGCGAGGAGAGAAAGCTTGTAGTTCATAGAAAAGGAGCGACTCGTGCATTTCCTGCAAATAAAGATGAGGTTCCCTTGAAATATAGACATCTTGGACAACCCGTACTAGTTCCAGGATCAATGGGTACATCAAGTTGGATTTTACTAGGGCAACCAAATTCGATGAATTTGAGTTTTGGATCAACTGCACATG
>Ga0307379_10000948_pt1 | contig 47019 bp, 112 predicted proteins | sample UN2MG_FD_202237 | JGI IMG/M metagenome (GOLD analysis project Ga0307379, IMG submission 202237) | Soil microbial communities from Risofladan, Vaasa, Finland - UN-2 | ecosystem: Environmental > Terrestrial > Soil > Coastal area > Acid sulfate soil | place: Finland: Risofladan, Vaasa | collected... | reverse complement strand
CGTAGCCCCTTCTTTATATCTAATCCAGTAAGGTGTTTGAAATGCAGATTCGGGCAGCGCCATTATATCTCTCCTTTAACACTGTTATGACATCTATAATCATATTTTGTACATCCACGTTGAGAATGTATATACTCATGACAATTTTTACATAAAGTTACGCAATTATCAACATCGGCTGATTCTATAGGATTTTGCATAATCCCAGTAATGTGATGACAATGCAACTCTTCGCCAACACCACATCGTTGACACAAATATTCATCTCTTTCAAAAACCATTTGTCTTAATTCTGGTTGAACTTCTCTTGAAATAGATTTAATGAAATCTCCAGAATATTTAATTTTGCGATAAATAGGGCATATAAGTTTACAACCATCAGAACAATAAAATCTATTTTCTCGTCCATCAGAACTATTTAATGCCTTTATCCTATTTTGCACATTTAATATAGTAGGTACAAACCATCTACCACAATAAGCACATTTAACTTCTAGAATGCTATAATCTTTTTTATTGTGCCTAACTTTCTCCGCACACAAAATTTGTAAAGCATATGTATCATAGAGAGGAACGTTTCTCTTCTTTACCCCGCCCCTATAATTTGGATTACCTTTGCCCCTATTCGATTTACTACTTTGTTCTCTATTATAGCATCCACAACTTTTGACTCTTTTCCTACGTAATTCCACACCAAGGGTAATAAATTTATTACCACAAACACATTTACATTCCCATAACAATTGACCACGTTTATTTTTACCAGCAGGCCCCAAAACTAATGTCCTGCTAAATATTCTGTTTGTCATTGGTATAATTTTAGCAGCCATGATTAACTTTTTGACATTCTTTCCTTTAATGCCTTGTATTCTTCCGCCCGTTCTTCTTTCAACCTGTCTATTTCTTCTTTATCCTCACTTGACGACATAAATTTCATCAGTCCTAAAACAAACTCAGGTATATCGCTGCCCTTCCATTCATATGAAATCCGCATATATTCATTATCCCCTTTTTTAACCCCTACACTTGCATAACGATAATCACCGCTTTTTACAATTTCTGCACCAGAAATTTCTTCTGGTAAAATACTAATAGACCACCCTTTACTATTTGCCATTCTATACAATCCTCCCTTTATTTATTAGATTCTCAATCATAATTATTGCGTCCGAAGACTCTTCAGCCGCTACTTGGAGCTCTTTAAGTCCCCAATTATTAACCACTGTTAAATCAAAATAACCCTCTGGTCTATCATCAAGGGCTGTTTCAGACTCGTGCTGCATTCCATGAATTTCATCAGCATCTTCCCTGATAACTTTAATCAATATACCCTCGTTATTTTTGACATACTGACATTCATTTATATGTCTAACATCTGTAATTATAGCGTCTTGCGGAATCATTCTTTTTAAATATTGATCAAGAGACCTTACCCAAAAATCATGGTCTACCCTTCTATAAAAACTACCTAATTCTTGCATAATTTCACGAGGAGTCCAGCAACAAAGGGGTTCCATAACTGTTCCACATTTAAATGTAGCTCCACTCCAATTTATATTCGGGTATCTAGGAAATCTTTTATCCTCTATCTCTTTTTTATCACCCCACAATTGATCGTTAGACAACCCAAAATGAAGTTTGCACATAGTTTTCAATTGTGCGGCAAACGCCACAAGTCTGAAAAATCTATTATGTCTTTCCTTTAAACATTCAATCAAATATTCTCCAAAAGTATCCTTCCCACTACGAGCCTTACCAACTATTCCTATAATCATATCTTAAGTCTCCTTAAATCTTTAATAGCTTTGTGGACTTCTGTGTCCAGTTTTTTAATTCCCTTGACAATTCGTTTAGCCGACTCAGCGGCTTCATCCGCACCTTTTGTTAGCTCTTCGTTCTTCCTGTCTATTGGAATTAGTTTTACTATATATTCTTTACACGGAACCTTACATTCATATTTAGATTTATACAACTCCTTTATTTCCCCGTCCTCATCAAACTCTATCCAATACTTAAAAAGCATTAAGAAACCTCTGTATTCCAGTATGCATATTCTATTTCTGAATCAAGGGTTTTAATATCTATTTTTATGTTTTCTATCTCTTTAAATAACTCATCCACATCAATACATAAAACACCGTTGCCAACTTTAATATTTGTAGAAGATAGTACCAGTTCAAAACTAGATAATTTTAAATTCATAACCTCTTTGATAGAAACCGCATCTAATAAACTTAGTTTAGTGTCGTTTACCTTAATCGAGGCTTTAGCCTTTGCCCTCGCTATAGTAACGGAAAACTGTTGAAATTTTTTATACAATTCTTTTAATTCTTCCAAACGGCCTTCAATTAAGGCTTTATTTATTTTAAATTCCGTTTTATCTTGAACAACCATGAGAGTTTGTATATACCACTCAAGACTGTCTATAGACTCTTTTATGTAATCCTTTTCCCTTATTGCTTCTGCTAAAAGCATTAATCTCTCCTTTACTCGGGGATTATTTCTTGAGCCTGGGTACCCTTGTCGGTTTCTACCAATACAAAGGTAACCTTCTGTCCAGCTCGTAGGGTCTTATAGCCCTGCATATCAATATAGCTATAATGAACAAAATATTCAGTGGATTCATCCCCTTCTTTTAATACAAATCCATAGCCCCTCTCTGCGTTGACTTTTGGCATTCACATAAAGACGCTACTCTTTATGCCGTTCTTTAAGAACTGCTTATAGTTTCCTATAAGAATAGATCATATCAAAACCTTTTAAGGTCTCCCCCGTTTCAATTACCAATCGCTTGTAATCTACGTGTCTCCACTGATCGTTGCACGTTCCCTTTAGTAGGGCTTCGCTCAGGATTACCCTCGGCTTTAAACGTTAGGGCTTTCCCTGAATTAGAGGGATTTCGACGTAAGATTTCTCTTACGAAGGGCTCATACAAACCACTTGACGATTCCTGCAACTCTTTCTTCAGACATAATCCTAAATTCCTCCTAATATAAAATTTATCATGAATCAATTTATGACAATCTCTACACAACGTAACGCCGTTAGATACGTCATAAATAAGTTCACATTTTTCAGCATCTTTTAAACTACTTATATTAAATTTTTTTCTTATAGTACTCAATGGTATAATGTGATGAGCTATTAAATAACTCCCCCTGATACCACACCTGCAACATGTGTAATTATCACGCTTAAATACATCACTAGTCCAACCTATCTTTTTGACAAAATTTCTTAGTTCTTTATTAAACTTTGTTATACCACCTTTCCAGTTATAGTGCTTATTTCCAGACTTATTCAAGGAATTTTTTATTCTATCACATTCTGGGCATCTTTTACCATGTCTAAAATTACCCCAACGCATACTATGAATATGCCCTACAGGACACTTATATAAAAGTTTACCAGAATCATTTACATACTTATCAGAAAGCAATTCATAATCCTCAGATTCAAAAAACTTCCCAATAGTTTTAATACTTGGTTTTCCTTGACCATCACAATAAGGGCATCTATGGCCGGCTTTCCAATTAGACCAAACGGTAAAATGTCTATGCCCTTTTGGACAAATATATTCAAGCTTTTGTTTACTGTTTATATATTCAGTAGTCAAAAGTTTATAACCCTCTTTCTTAAATTCAGACCTAATAAATTCTATTTCTAATTTCTTCTTTCCCATACTTATATTATAGAATATTTTACTAAATTTGCTAGATAGTTATTATAAAATAGATGCCATTAAGCATCCATGAGCTACACAATATAACGGATCCTTTGCTTTACGAATTTCTTTTATTTTAAAAGGAAACTTCTTAGTCTCTGCTTCTGCTTTAAACTTCTCTACAAAATTATCAGCTAAAACTAGTCCCCCTGAAACCACAATAGAAATCGGCTCTCTAAAAGATGGAAGCTTAGCCCTTTCTAACTCATAAACAATATTATCAAGAGTATAATTCATAAGAACATTATAATAAACTACAAGTGCCTCCTGAATTTTACCCTTTGGATTTAATAAATCCATTTTAGATTCTTCTTTTTCAATCTGAATCATAGAGGCATTTAAATCTAAAGCTTTACCAACACTAGTGTCTATCCAATCGCCAGCTTTGGTGAGAGAGAACTGAACTATAGGATCGCCTTCATAACAAACCATTGCATTAACCATCCCTGCGCCAAAAGATAAACACATTCCAGATAAGTTATCATCCAACAGCTCTGAAAAAGCAATAGCAAATCCCTCGTTTAAAGACTCTGAATTAAACCCCATTTCTTTTAAATATGTTTTGATCATAGCTTCATGGTAAAAAATATCAAACCCAATATCTATAGGATCAGCTGGAACAGAAAAAATAAGTTTATCGCTTCCAGAACTCTTCCCTATTAAGCTTTTAATTATAAGCTTAAGCATTGGTAATGAAGATTTTTCTCGGGGAGATAAAACACCTCTACTCATAGGGCGTCTGGCTTCTACATTCCTTTCATTAGCCATATATAACGCGTCCTGCCCTACCACAAAAAAATCGTTACCATCTATAATAAAATTAGCTTTACGTCCTTCTAAAGACATCTGGATACTTTTACGGTTAACTTCTGACTTAGGGGTTATTTTGAAAAAAGCATCTCTCTGTTTTTTATAAACAGGGGATCCTTCTTCATTCATAGTAGCAGCTATAATAGTACTAGTACCAATATCTAATCCTACTCCTTTAATACTCATAATAATTTCTCCTTATAACTTTAATAGATTCCTTAGCTTATCCAAGTCGGTGTTTATATCACGCTCCGATGTTTTTTCTGAAGCTTTGTATTCTTCTATATTTATATGTGAATCAAGATATGTATCAGCATCCTTTTCAAGCGGATCTATAAATATCTCATCCTCTAATGCTGGCCTACCCATCTTACTACCTACCAAAGGCTTGATAGACCCATTAGATATAGATTCATATATCCTATCCATTTTTACTTGTAAATTCATATATATCTCTTCTTTTATAGACAGTTCTGATTTAAGTTTATCAATTTCTAAATCTTTTTCTATAAGCTTCTGATTACCTATTTCGTACATCGCTTTTTCATTCTTTTTAGTAAACTCAACTGCTAAAGATATCTTTTCTTTAACCTCACTCAAAGGTAAATATTGGGATAAGTCAATCACTGGTTCTTTGGATTTAACAGCATCGGTATTTATTTTACTACTTTCAGAGTCGTTTATTGCGCGTTTAATCATTTCTGCCTGTAACAAACGCTGTCGCAATTGGATATCTCGTGGACCACCCCCAATAAGAATTCTACCAGATTTATCTTTATTATACTTAATCTTAGTCATAACTAATCCCTTGTAGTTAAAACACCATCAATAATCCCATATTTTTTAGCTTCTTCGGCGCTCATAAAATAGTCTCTATCTAAATCTTGTTTAATTCTTTTAACCGATTTCTTAGTAATTTTAGCCAGTTCTTCTATCATTTTATCATTCAGAAATTCTGTTTCTTTAACTGCTATCTTCATATCCTCTATGTGACCACCAGCCCCACCAGAAACTTGGTGTAACATAATTCTAGAGTTCTTTAAAGCATACCTCTTACCTTTAGTTCCAGATGCTAAAATAAATGCGGCTGCACTTGCCGCATGTCCTATACAAATAGTACTTATATCTGGTTTTATGTAATTCATCGTATCGAAAATAGCTGTTGATGCAGATACATATCCGCCAGGACTATTAATATAAATTATAATATCTTCACTAGAATTATCCGCCTCCAAAAACAATAACTGAGCTACTACCGAATTAGCCAAATCTTCAGTAAAACTTTTACCTATAAATACCACCCTATCTTTTAAAAGCCTTGAATACAAATCATATACTTTTTCCTTATTTCCAGATCCTTCAATCACATAAGGCACGCTCATAAATAATTCCTCCGTAATTCTAAAAATTTATAAATTAAAATTTTAAACAATAACTGTTTCTTTTCTACTACAAAGAAAATCTTTTGAAGCAGGAGTTTTTTGTGCGCAGCACATAATTATTATTTATACTTATTAAAGCTTATAGTTATTTTAAGGCCATATTTGGCCCGGGCCCCAGGCCATATTTGGCCCGGCCACGAGGCCATATTTGGCCCGGCTATTGACTTTTACGACATAAATCTTCTAAAAAAGTTATTTCTTTATCTTTGTCTTCTATTTTGTCGTATGTAATAAATCCTAATACATATATATTCTTAATATCGTTATATTTCTTATCTTTAGGTGCTTTAGGTATGTATTGAGAAGGTGTAGTAAACTTTTGTACAAGCCCACACTTTTTTAAATGATTTAAGTATCTTTTAGTACTGCCCTCTGAGATATTACAATTTTTTGCGATAGTTTTAATACTAGGCGCACAAGCAAGTTGATTGCGGCAATAATAATTTTCATATACATTATACCTATCATTAGTTGTTGGAGCTCTAATTATACTTCGCCACAAATAATCGTAAACAATTTTAGGGCCCTTGAAGGCTTCTATGTATACGCTACTTTTCATAATCCACTTAGGAGTGCGTTGCTCATAATTGTCACCCGTGTAAGATTTTTGTTTGTCTATATCTGTAGCAGGTAATAATTTTTGATTCTTATTAAATTCTACCACATTCAATTCCTATTCCTTTTATTTATATATGCTTGAAAAAAGAAAGGGCGCTTGTTTTTTCTTCCCTTTCAATAAAATGAGAACATTCTATAGTCGCCTCCCCATCTATATCCATTTCTGTTACTAAACATTGATTTGAAATAATTATATTATTTTCTCCAGCGACCATAGTATTACCATCAGCATCCTCGTATTCTTCTGGATGTATAGGTATGAAAACTCTTCTAAATCTCCAGCGACACGTTTTACATAGATTCCCTTGATTTTCGCTCATGTTAATCTCCTAGTTTAATAAGATTATTTTAATACCATGACTGTTCTAGGTGATTCCCATCTATTTCTTTTAATTAAATTTTCATTATCCCGCATAAATATTAGTTTATGATTCATATTAACTATACATCTTTTCTACGCTGTGTTAAAGACCTTTGCACGGCTGTTTCATCCTTTTGACCTTCAATTTTGCTATTAGCTTTAAGTCTTTTGATTTTGGCATTAATAGAATCAGGTGTTCTAACTATTTTTGGGAACCTTTCATTTCTGTCTTTATTTGCAAGTTCTTCCAAACCGTTTTTAAGTTCTTTTATAGTTAGAATAGCATAGTTATCTATTAAAAATTTTTCTTCCTGCATATGCCATTCTCTCCGTTTCATAATGATCTCCTTTAATCAGTAAATAAACCTTCTATTATTATATAGTTAGTTAATCCACATTTAAATATATTTCGTGCATTTTATTATTTTTTTCTATATTATCTTCTTGCTTCATTGCCCAATTTAGGTAAACTGTTTCCCACTCGGCATAAGAAGTTTTTCTTTTAGGAAGTTTAGAAGTTTTAATATACTTTTTGAATTCTTCTAGTTCTTCTGTTTTTACCTGTATAAACAATGTTATGTATTGATCTATATCTAACATGTTTATTAGTTGTATAACTTATTTTCTAATTTTTCTATTTGTCTACACAACATTTCTATTCTTTCTTTTAATAATTCATTGTCTGGGGCTGCTAAAAGCTGCTTGTCTAGTAGATATTTACGATCACGTAAAGCTTCTAAACGATTATTATCATTATCTCTTTGCATAGCTTGAAATGATTGTTGTACATCTTTGAAAGTTTCCAAAGTATCTTTAGACACTTCTTCTTTTACTTTTACTATTTTTTCCACGATGGTAGCATTCATAGCCTCAGCTTCATCTGTGTGAAAATACCTATCTTCCACATAGAAAATTCCTCCTACTATCATACCCAAAGATGTTATTCCAATTGCAATCCACTTGATCATAAGTTTTCTCCTTATGTGTATTGGCTGGGAGAGGAGGTGTCGAACCTCCGACTTCCTGATTCAGAGTCAGGCGTTCTACCACTGAACTACCTCCCATTATGGAGCGGGAAACGGGACTCGAACCCGCGACCCTCAGCTTGGAAGGCTGACGCTCTAGCCAACTGAGCTATTCCCGCTTATTTATACAGGCTATTTCGCTGAGCTTGTAGTATCTCTACAGGCATAATAGCAATTCTAGGAATTACTTGACCAGCTCTCAAAAGTACATTTATATCGAAATCGCAATTATGTTCTCGTAATACTTTTTGAACTGCTAATGTACAATCAGCAACACGCTTTTGTTGTATCTGTTCTCTTATTGCTTGTTGTTCTGCTTCAGTAGTTTCTGCTGTAGCTGTACTTTCTGCTACTTCTTGTACCACTTCTTCTACCTTTTCCGCTTTCTTTTTTCTTGCCATAATTAAAATTCTCCTTTAATTAATTTTATGGAGCCTTTAGTGAAGGCTTCTTTTTGTAATAAATACTTCTACAATTTTTACACCACTTTTGTTTACCACTCCATGTATATTTGTTATCGCTAAATTTATTTTTACTTAAAAATTTTTTACATCTATTACACCACAATTTATTTTTGTAAGTTTTTCTTTGGTCTGTACTACCTTTATTACCGCCACGTTGTTTGTGGGGCCTATTACACCTCATATGAGAGAAAGCTACATTATTCAAGTCCCAAAACAAATTTGGATCTTCATAAAACCATGGTTTTTTATGCTCTACACTAAAATCATCAATACTTTCAATTTTCTCGCCACATCTATAACATATATCATGGCCAGCAAGTTTGACATATTTAAATAATAACATCTTTCTCAATTTACTAGCAGTAGTACTGCAATTCATACCTAAAAAAATGTTTTTTCTCTTGTAACTATTGTCCATATAAATACCTAGTTAGCCGCTAATTGAGCGCACGGGGGGACTCGAACCCCCAATTACGGGGTTAGGGCCCGCTGCCTTAAACCATTTGGCGACATGCGCTTATAATAATTTGAGTTTATTAAATATTCCATCATTGCATACAGCTGCAATAGCTGTTAATTCATTATTAATATCCGGTTCTTTAAAACCAACCCATCTAATGTCTCTAAAATTTAATTTGTCGGCCCAACGTGAAAGTTCTTTTTCATCTCTAACGCCTAAATAAATTAGCGTTTCATTTTTCCAGGTCTGGTCATGTAGTAGCCATTCTGCTACCGCATGACCAGCCTGTACAGCTCTGTATGATTCTGATAAGTCCTTACGCACTATTACGTAAAGTCTCTTGCTCATCAAAATACTTCTTTTTTATTGATAAAATCCAATCTTCGTTGGGTAAATTATCTTCACGGGGGTTTTCTATTTCCGATCTTGTGTGGCCTCTTAGTTCCGAATAAGCAATGTGGTGATGTCTGTAATCTCTGGACATTTCACACAAAGGCCACATTAAATCATTATTATTGTTCAGCCTTTGACTATTTTTATGTTTAATTCTTGTTTCCTTTATTCGGAGGCTCTCATATTTTAACCATTGTTTTAGTTCTAATCTTTTAGTTTTCATAATTTATCTCCTTTAGTATGTTTAACATTACAAAGAAAATAAATTACGGAGGCCCTCTAATAATCTACAACCCATCTAATCGTTTTACCTATGTCATTTAAAACTCCTTTTATAATATGGAGCGAGGAGCGGGACTCGAACCCACGTTTCCAGCTTGGCAAGCTAGTGTTCTACCAACTAAACTATCCCAGCTTATTTCCATTGTGTTTTCCTCTGTCTTTTCCAGTTTTTGTCATAAATATCGCTTCTTGGATAATCATCCCAAGGATCAGGAAGGTATTTTGAATTTCGTTTTCCTCTGACATACCCCTTGTGGGCCATGTTCCATTTTCTTTCTTGAGCATGGCGAGGAGTTTTGTAAGAGTTGCTAAATCTCCATTTTCTTTTTCCAGTAAAAGGCACTGGAGTTTTTCTGTAAGTAAAATCATGTTTTTTAAGAAACCACTGTTCCAAAGAAGATTTCTTTTTATTCTTATCGAACTTGTCTTCGAGAATTTCGGTGGAAGTGAAAACACTTCCGAACTCATCTCTTACAATATAAAAATCTGGTTTTTTCCCAAATACCCATCTAAGATACCAATCAACTGGCCACTCTTTTAAAGTGGTTACTATGTGTTCTTTTACAAACCAGTAAGAAACACTATCCAAAAATGCATCGTAATCAGGATAAACCCCAACTACTCCATCACGGTTTATTAACCTGATTTCGACCTTATACTGCGTTACAGTATACATATAACACCCCCTAAGTTAGATTCACTTAAAAGGCATCGTATATTCCCCCATAGTTAAATGTCATTATATTCTCCTATTAGTTTTTAGTTATATTCACGCGCTTCAGCCAGCCACGTGCATATTTCTCTTGTATTGAACTTTTAGTCATGTAATCAATATAATGCATTCCTTGTAAAATGTTCATAATTTTCAGTAAAAACGATTCATCATCTGTGGCTAAATATTTATTCAAAGTATTCATTGTGTTTAAACCAAAAACACCGTCTTCTACTATATCTGGATAATTTTTTTGATTTCTGTTTAACACATTCAGAGATCTTTGTAAATATTTTACAGCACGCCCCACACCCATATTAACACCAGTATCAAATAGCTCGTTTGCGACTGATTGATTCGAGATTCGGTTTCCCCAGAACAAGTTCCAGTAATTTTCCTTGTAAAAGCTCTTTATCATTGTGTTTAGATTAATATTATTTGTCAAATTATTAGGAAAATTAGGTCCCCGTTTAGCAGCTTCAATTATAACCCATCCAGGCCAATCTGGGTAGTAAGCTCTTGCAACCCCTTTATAAGTCTCGGCACCAACATCATCAGGGTCATTACCATATCCGCCCTCGTGCCCCAATGTAATAGTATAAGCCTGTTCAAAATTCGCCATTATTTCCTCCTAATACTACGTTCTCCTATAATTTCCCATCTTTCTGGATAACGTAGTTGATCATCCTCTATATCATCTGGGTCACACGATGTCCAATAAACCCCGTTAAATTCGTACTCACAAGCTGTTTTATATATCCAAGCGGCATAACTCGAACATACCTGAATATACTCTCTATCATCCAACCTAGTAAACCAATCTGTGTGGAAAATGTGGTCTAATATTTGCAAAAATATACGCCCTACACCGTATGGGTACCCCAATAGATCTGGCGCTGTTTCACGCATTTCTTCTTTTTGATCTTCAGTTAAGTCCTTTTTTCTTATTATTTTATAATATTTATGTTTCTTAAGAACTTTTGCTATATTTGATTCTTTCAACACATAATTAGATTCCCACGCATCCACATTATCTTTAGCTACCAAAACATGCCCCCACCAACATGGATCCTTTTGAAATAAATTCATAAACCATACTATTAAGGATTTCTTAGATGTTAATAGGATATCACCTGTTTGAATATCCATATATGCCTCCTGACTTGTATTATAGCTCCGTAGTCGGAATCTCCTTTATATTGATAACCTACACGGTAAAATGTTGAGTCTTAACTATGGAGCGTTTACACGCATAAATATTATAGAATACTTTTTCAAATTTGCTAGACATCTTTTTTATTCTGACTTCTTTCCTTCCTTTTTTGTTCATCTATTTTCTTCCAATGATCTTGGAGCTGGTTATGTCCATCTACTTTTCCTATATTATAAGCCCTGAATTTGGCAAGATGAGACATCTGTTCTGCTTCCCAGTACTGGATTCCGTAACCCATTTTTCTTAATACTTCTAAATCTCCATTTATATCAGCTAAATAAATAGCTTGTAGTAAAAATATATGAACAATTCGATCAGCAGATTGAGCAATATAAAAATTTCTCTCTTCATTTTTAGCCATTTCTATTGTTAATACAGAAGTCCAATGAAAAATTTCTTTAAACACGTCCTTATAAAGCGCGGTTACATGAGTACCTTCTCTCCACCAAGTTATGGGTTTGTGTTCTATATCATGTTTAGCGAAATATTTTTCTAAGTCCTTAGCATACTTATAAGAACATCTAATCAATGCATAATCACCTTCATAAATAAAATGCCACCAAGGATCGTCCTTGAGATATGCATCATAAAGGCACATTATGTGTTTAAATGGTTCCACAAGCCCGCCATCGTTAAATCCTGGTAGGTAGAACTCTATAACATCATTATCATCATATACTAATGCTCTAGTGTTGTCTATACCCCTCACTACTTTATGCTTGACTAATAATCTCTTGATTTTCAACGGTAGTAGTTTATGCCCTAGTCTCAATAACCTATCTTTTTTAATTCCCATTTTAATCCTCCATAGGTAAAACAGTTTTGATACACCTATTAGCCCTACTCCACACCACCCTTACAATTTTTGTAGGGCATGTCAAACATTTAAAGGACATATCATATACCTGTTGGAGTCTTTCTTCCGAGATAAATTTAACATCCTTCTTCTTATCTACGCGCTCACACATCTCAGCGTAGTCCTTAACATCTATGTGGATGCCATATCGTTCTTCCATACGTTCTCTTGTATGATTATAGCTATATAATATGTCTTTTTTAGTTTTCATACCTATCTGCCAAACGTTTATTATATTTACATAGTTTATCAGGGCAAGCCTTTATACGTATTTCTCTAAATAACGTGCTTGGATAGCGCTCCTTAATGGTCATACGCGCATTAGGATCCAAAGGTTTTCCACACACATTACACTGATCGTACTCCTCACATAAATCTTTAAATGATTCATCAGCTATTTTAGCGCTTAACTTATCTATTGTGTTAGACTGGTCTTCTGTAAAATCTCGCAAATACCTATTTATAAATCTTATTTTTTCCATTTTCTCTATATTATTCATTTTAATACTCCAAGAAAAAAGTTTTAATCATTTCAACAGCTTCTTTCGCTGTTTCAGTCTTGGCTGAGACACACTCATCTATCCAAGGATGTTCAGTATAAATGTTAGGTTCTTTACCACAGATGGCCAGAACCGGTATGTAAAAAATATCTCTAGCCCAACATAATTCTTGTATTGTGCCTATTAACGGCTTTTCTACACCAACCAGTTCTAAATTAACTACTACTACACTACACATTTTAACTAACTGATAATCTTTAGCTCGCAGAATTTTCTGAGATCTTTTCTTAGCTTCTTTTGTAAAAGCAAGCCCACTATCTGCGGCGTCTTTCATAGCTTGATTGAACTTATTAGCACATGGATTTACAATAACCGCATTTGGTATGTCTTCCATTAAGTTTGTAAAATCTTCTCGCCATTCATAAGTACGGTTGTCCTCGCTGATGTTACCAGCTAAATAAATATAATGTCTTTTCTTAGGATTATCCATTTTCCTTCTCCTTATTATCTGCTTTATTTTTCCACCATGCCGGTCGTACTTCATCTACTTCTGGCCATTCGTCCACTTTTTTACCATCATGACAAAAACAATCCTCTTTGCCTACCCAATTACAATCTGGGTTTGGACATCTACGTCGTTTGGCTATTATTTGTGCGTGGTTGTTTTCACAAAAATATACTCTTTTTAAACAATTGTCATCATGATCATGGTCGGGGGGAGAGTAGTATCCAACCAGGGTTGATACTGTTCCGTCCTCACAAGCTATAAGCTTGGCTCCACATATCGTACATCTCATTTAATTCTCCTTTAATTATCTTGTTTTGGTTTTCCTTTCACTCTTTTTATCTTTTACTTCCTCTTTTATTCCTGTATAACACGCTTTACAAAGTAATTTCCATACAACATAATGTTCAGATGTAGTATCATCCCCATTACTATGTGCTATTAAACCTTTGTAAACTCCTTGTTTGACGGGTTTAGTATTACCACACCCATCGCAGTAGAAATGAGTTGCTCCTGATTCTAAAGTAATCTTTCCCGGTCTTGGCATATTAATTCTCCTTTTCTTTATCTGCAAGAAAGCAATAAAAATCTTCTTCACAATAGTCATATGGTTCTGACGGCTCGTCATGTAAAATACATCGGCCATTTCCAGTGTATCGGCCTAATTTGTCGCCATTAAAATTATAGTGTTTACAAAAATCACATAACGGTGTACATCCTGGCTCACACAGTGTCGGCATTTTGTTCCTCCATTCGTTTTATATAAGGTTTTGGATTTATATATCCTATAGGAACATTATACTTTTCAGCTAATTTTATTTCTCCAGTTACCCCTTTGGACTCTCTCCAACCTGGAAGGGTAATGATAAGAAGTTTTTTACTGGCTTTGATAAACTCCTCGTCGAGTTTCAACCAGTATTCAAACGTTCCTGGTAATTTATACTTTCTAGCGAGGTGGTGCCAAGCACTTATAGGAGCAAAGATAATTCTACCCCGCTTAGTTAAATCAACGGCTATCATATTGGATATTTCAGCTCTCCAATCTTCTACAGCCGGATCATTGTCAGTATACGGTAATCCTAAATATTCAATTTCACTGTCTTTAACCACCTCTCTTAAGGGTATTATCAATGTTGATTCTATTAAATCTATCAACGACATTTTAATTCTCCTTATATTTTACTATAAACCCAAACAATTTACCGATATCGTCCAGACTTGTTTCTGGTATTATATAAATTACCGTGTAAGCCCCGTTCTCATATGTAACGACACTTTCAATGCGTTCAAATAACTCTATTGGTATTATGTTAAGTGGGTTTGGTAAGCCCTTTTTTTGAACTACCCTCTCTGACAACTTTCTATCCTCGTGGGGTTCACCTGTATATTTAGGGCGTCTAACTTCAACAATTTTCCAAGCGTTTGAAGATTCAATTGGGACTAGTAAAGTACCAGCAAATCCTCGAGCCCTGTTTTTCTGGTGTATTCTTTGTAATCCATTAAGGCCAAACATGTCTAAGGTTTCATTCTCCCCTATTACTATTTTATATAAACCTATTTTTGTAGTATTGCCGTTTTCAAAAATAAACCTGACCCCATATCTTTTAGCTAGAACCCTATTTTCTGATGCAAGTACTTTATCTATACGTTCGTTAGGTACTATGTTATCTTCAAGTTTATAAGATTTATATTGTAATACCGCACATCCAAATACAAAAAGCACTAAAACTAATAATAATTTTTTCATTTAATTCTCCTCTTCTATAAGTTTATGGAACTTTTCCCATATCAGCTCTATTACCTCTTTATCCGTTGTACATACAACCATAAGGGCTGACATAAACTGTATATACTCTGGTACATTATCCTCATCACCCATGTCCGGAAAAACAAATTTGATATCTTGTTTTGAATTCATAATAAACGCTGCTTCATCGTTTTCTAGTTTTATAACTGTTTTCTTCTTTTTATTATTCCCCCAATACTTATCCTCGTTAATAATTCTCTTCTCTGGAGGAGCAGGCGGCACTGGGGGTTTCTTAGTATTAAGCGGTACCGGATTAGATTCTTTTTTAGTCATTATCATCTCCTTTAAACCAATTAAGTACCCGTGTTATAATTATAGCTATTTTTTTCATAAACGGTGATATAAAATCTAAATGTACATTGTATAGTAAACTAAAATTAGATTCATTACCAGCATCATCTACCGCAACTACACCTATATTAAATACTCCATCTACTACTCCAAGTATCTTATATAACCTAACACTGGTATTACGTCTAAGATAGTGGCTTGGAGAGTCGTATGTTACTTCAGTTGGCGATGTTTCAATGTAGAGCTTATATCCTATGACATCTTTTGAAGGCGATGGTGGAAATGAAAGTTTAGCGTCTTTTCTTTTAGGCATTATACATCTCCATTTTCAATCATTTTAATGTTCTCGTAAGGCCCTAATATCCGCCTCTCTATTTCTGTAGCGCATTGTCTTAATTCGGCGCAATAATTTTTGTAATTACCGTACCCTGGTTTTACATTTCCTCTACAGAATTTAAACAAAACATAATTAAGATCTCCGTTTGCTTTTATTTTTGCGTCTACCATGGCTTGTACCACTTTATCCAATCTTGGCCTTTCTTCTTGTTTCACATATGGCATTATTTTTTAATCCTCCGCAAATTTTACCACTATTTTAGCTAACCTAAATGTTTCAGCCATCATAGTAGTTATTAATTCTTCTATTTCATAATCATCAGTATCGTGATTACGATATTTTATTAACAATCTTCTTAGTTGTTCCATTTCTCTTTTGGAAGGTAGTATAACTATATCAGGCATTTTCGCCCTCTACTATTCTATCTTTTTGCCACCAAAACCTAACTGCCATAGCCCCTTTACCGCTTAGAATAACTATATGGTCTAAGTTATATTTTTTGTCAAAATTTAACAAGGCTTTGGTAAAAACTTGATCATCTACTCTCTGGTTGGGGAACCACTCCATCAAAAAATGTTTGAATGGGATTTCTACACTAGTTTGGTCTAATAGACCCTCTCTTATTTTTTTGTAAAATTTTTCTTGTATTTTTTCTAACATTTGTTTCCTCATATTCTTTATGACTAGTATTGAGATCTAGCAAGCGCCAATCATTTGTACAATATCTGCATACAACACAAATACCTATTGGGCCTACACTTTTCCTTCTGCATCCTTCGCATCCTTTAGTATAAAACATTTATACTCTTTTTAGCTCCTTTAGATATGCTTTTTGTGTGTTCTTCATAAGTTTTTCTAATTTTTCGACATCTTCTTCTACTAAACTTATTTCTACTGGATCTTTTACTTCTTCAAGAAGTTTATAACTGTCTTTAATTAACATTTTCTGCGCTTTCCATTGCGCCATAATTTTTTTTCGGTCTGAAATATCTACTGAATAGAATAACTTATCACCACATTCCGGGCAAGAAGCGTATTCTTCACCTATTTCACCGCTAGTTGCAGTACGTAATACAAAATCACAGTTAACACACTTCGCTGAATTTGTCTTTGGCATATTTTATTCTCCTATATCGTGGTCGTTATGTATATTATAGAATAAAATTAAGATTTTGCTAGATAAAAAAGTAGGGGAGCAGCTGCACAACTGCTCCCCCGGTAGCGAAGTTCTTTTATGGAATACCAGGCATAGAGACCGCCGACCTGACAATCTCTATAAAATCAGTTGTTTATCCTCCAAATACTTTACGTAAAATCACATTAGCGTCACCGCTAAGTTGAGGATCCTGACTATAATCACTCAGTAAGTTCACTGTATCTTCATGGGCTTTTACCCATGTAGTATCAGGATTATTTTTAATAACTGTACCCAATGCCCATGTAAATGCGCCTTGATACTTGCCATTAATATAGTTATCAGAAGAGGTTTGGGAATCTTTACATCCAGACATTAATACGTGTCTTTGTGTCGCTATATCCTTATTTTTTCTACCCATTTTATTTTTAGGTAGTATTCTATATAAAGATCTTGCTCTTATATCAAATGGTGGTAAAATACTTTTTGATTTAGCCCTATGAATATCAGATATGTTTTTAGTTATAGTACCACTATGGCAAGAATCACACAGCATGGTTAGATAAACACCTTCTGGTATTTGTTTGAATAAAATACCAAGATAATCATCGGTTAAAGGATCATCCCAATTCAAATCATGTGGACATAGAATTTCATCTAACTGATCATCCAACTCATCACCGTTTCTATCTCTAACTTGACTACCGTGGCCTGAATAATGAAACACCAATTCGTCTCCTATCTTATATTTATCAAGCAACCACTCCAATCTTTCTAGAATTCCTTTTTTAGTAGCTCTTTCATCTACTAGAATACGTATATTTGCTGGATCAAATTTAAATTGATTAATCAACAAACTATACATTGTTTCTGTATCATTTACACACCCCAGTAAATCATTGCCTGGCTCCATATAGTTATTAATCCCCACTAATAATGCTTTTTTTCTAGGGGGCCTGTCTGAAGTATCTGGGGTTATCTTAACATCATAATCACCATCATACTCATAATCATCCCCACCATTATTTTTCTTTTTAACTATAAATATTACTATTGCCGCTACAATAACTATAGCTCCAACTATTATCCCAGGTATTAGCATTTTTTACCCCCTATTATCCTTTTTTAGCTTTGTCAATATTATCCAAAATGTAATCTAATTCCGCATCAAATATTTTCTGCACTTCTTCTTGTGTAAGTTTAAACCAATCTTGATTTAAATATCCTTCTGGATAACGAGGTATCAAAATAGTAGACTCATCCAGTAATATTACGTAATCTTTACGCCAATCGTCTACTTTCCCATCCTTGTCGTAATCAACTAAGGCTATTAATATAAATCCTCTAGCATCATGCGATGTATAATATTCTTGGTAATCCCTTACTACAATAGTTAAACATTCATCACCGCTTGGGCCCCTGTCTATAATAGCATAATGTCTTTTGTACGTGGTTTTAAAGTGGTCATGATTACCCGTATTCTCATGAATGCGTATTACTTTATTACCAACATCATTCCAGAGATTAACTTCTCCTGACTTTATAGTTGACATCAGTTTTTCAACCTTATTTTGATCTGATGCGCCGCTAATAAAAGTAATTCCAAATGCGAATACTAATACTAATCCTAACATTAATAGTTTTTTCATTTAGATTCTCCTTATATTTCGCCCCATAACTCTTTAAGAACATTATCAATACCAAGTGTTTGCATTTTCATTCTTAAAAATTCTGATATAGTAGGAGCAACTAATTTTGTATTAGGAAACATTTTTGATTCTAAACACGTCAAATTTTCTTTTTTATTATTACACTTTTTGCAAGCCGCGGTACAATTTTCAAATGTGGATTTTCCTCCTCTTGATTTTGGAAACACATGGTCAATCGTAAGTCTACCTTTTGTCATACCACAATATGAACATTTAAACCCGTCTCGAATAAGTACATTTTTCTTGGAAAAAGGTACCTTTGTTCGGTATATAGTTCTGATTAATTTTATTAACCTTATAATTAATGGTACTTTCAAAAATTTACCCGCTGCAGTTTTAATCACACCGGTGCTATATTTCAACACCTCGACTTTATTCTTTATTAATAAAGCGAAAGATTTCTTCCAGTCAACAATATTTAAAAACGAGTAATCACTATTTAATAATATAATTTTATCCATTTTTAAATTTCCTTCTGTTTAATTTTAATATAATAAGTTTGCCAATAATCTCTATTATAATTTGCTTTTGAATTACAAGAACGGCACAATGTTACTAAATTGAATGGTTTACAATCCTTCTTGTCATAATTTATATGGTGAATAGATAAATTTTCAGAAAAAACTTTCAAACTAATCATCCTTGTAATACCACAACTTTGGCATACATTATTATCTATGTCCTTTATATCCATTTTGAATTCTTTATCTAACCAACTACCACAATATGGTTCACAGGAGATTCCACCTTGCCAATTCCAATGGTTTTCACCAATCTTCGCTTCACTTAGTTTTTTTCTTGTTTTTTCAGAAGGGGTTTTGCCAATTAATGCTTTACTAATTTTTTTCTTAGTTTTTTCTGATATAATTTTATCTTTATTTGATTCGCTCAATCCTTTTCTATGTTTTTCAGATCGTTTTTTATTATACTGTGGATTATTTTCTCCGATTTGTGCACAAGATTTACTGCAAAAAATTCCTCTTTTACCTTTATGTGTTAAAAATGGATCCTCGCAAGTTTTACAAACATCTTTATAAATATAGAAAGTATTTTTTTGCTTCCTATTCTGCCATTCACCCCTAACAGGCCTATATATAAGTTTTTCCAAATTATCCCAACATATTTTCACTGATCTGGTTTTCCTTCTTTTATTTGTGCTGCCATTCTTTTATACATAAACTCTGAAATAGCAACTTTACTTATAACCCGCAATCCCAATAAAGCAAAAGCAATTACAAACATTTCTTTACCCATGAAAAATCCGCCGAGAAAAAGAATGATTTCCGCACTAGATCCTATTAATTGGATCATGTTCTGATAATATCTACTTGCTTTTAGCTTCAAAATTAAAAATCCCCTACAGGCTTGTCCAATTACCTTTTATCCACACAGTATCAACCTGTACTAATTCCCTAGTACTTCCAATAATAATTGGGCCTGGTTTTGCAATATATCCATATAACCACCAACCTCGAGCAACCCCGTCTACTTGACCGTGTGTTATTGACTCAGCCCAAGTGCTCGCTTTTCCAGCTGCTATAATTGCGTCTTTTATTTCTTGGTCTGTTAAATTAGTAGTATCTCCCACATCGGCTGCTATATTATTATCTTGAATAAATTGTAACAACGCCGCTCTGTCCATTCCATTTACAAAAGTAGTTTCTGCTGTTGTAAGGGATCTTTTAGCTCTAACCATAATAGTATATAGCCCAGCTCTTGGTAGAGTAATAGTGTATTCAGTAGCTTCTATATTTATATATGTATTAACTACCTCATCCCATTCAACCCGTTTAATATTTAGATCAAATAGTATTGTTCCCGCATTATCATTATCCCATGCTACAGTAATGTTGTCACTTGTTAGCATATAATAAGTTACATAATCGTATTTAACTGCTGACAATACAGGGGTTGCTATAAAAAATACAATAAGACTTATTATGAGAGATATTTTTATCAGTTTTTTCATAAATAGTCCCTCCCAGATACTAAAATAAAAGTATAGCTGCCGCTATTATTGCGGCAACTATACCTGTTATGATAATGTAATGGTAAGTGCCCCAGGTGGTTCCGGAGGGACGAAATCTAAAGGGACGTCGCTTAACAAACTAAAATCAGACTCATTGCCCACATCATCTACGGCAACTACACCTAAGTTAAATACCCCATCTATAGTCCCAAGAATTGTATTTAATAGGATGTCAGTGGTGTTGTCTCCAAGATCATAACTTTGAGAATCGTGGGTTACCTCAGTTGGCACTGCTTCAATATAAATCTTATAACTCACAACGTCTGTCGATGGTGAAGGCGGAAAACTTAATTTTACATCTTTAATTTTTGCCATTTCTTATTTCTCCTTTTGTTTATTAGCCTGTTAGTATACAGGGTTTTTAAAAATACCAAAAAATATATTTGCACTTTCTTCCGGCGTAAAGGGGTCAAACCATCCTAACATTGTACCCCCATTAGCCAGTATTTTTTTCGCTGCTTTTATATAAATATCTAATATATTCAAAGTTTCTTCATCTATTATAGAATAGTGATCGAAAAATATAAAGTCATATTTTTCTTCTGATTGTAATATAAAATCTAATCCATTCATATTTATTACTTTATGTCTAGGATCATTTATTTCATTGACCCATGCTTGTACAGTAATAACATCTGGGTTTATTTCAACAGTAGTAAGAGATTCTACTTCAGAAAATGATAGAATATATTTCGAAGCTATTCCAAGACCTAGTCCTACCTCTAAACATTTTCCATGCGGGGAATTCCCTATTTGTTGAGATAATTCCTCTATTTCACTTTCAACCATCCAAAGATTATGCCCAGGACCTATTTCAAGATACTTAAGGCCTTCCATATCATAGACTCTAACTTCTCCTTGCTCAGCTATTAAAGCACCATCAATAAAATAAATCATTAATTAACCACCATGTTTTTTAGATATTGTAGGCTAGCTATATTCAATTCTTTTTTACAAGCACGAATTTTTGCTCGTAAATCAAACCTATAATTATTATCAAAAACCACTTTTTCTTGTAACAATTCTGTTGGTGACATGGTGTTATAATTCTTAGATAACATTGATTCAGTTAGTGCTTTCTTGGATGGATTAAGCTTTTCCATTAACCATGGCCTAATATGGGTTAACCCGGGTGTAATTATAAACCCCACGATTCCACAAAGTGGCCCAACATAAGACAACACTAAATATGTACTGCTTGGTTCCATTTTTATTCTCCCTATTTAACTTTATCTAACCTCAATTGGCGAACCATTAATATTCTAAACCACAGAGTTTTCTTACACCCTCGTTTACAGTATCTTGCAGTTTTACAATTCGATCCATTAATTCTGTTTTAGTCATATCAAAATCTAAATGATTACTACCTAATAACTTATGTAATCTTCTTAATTCATCATTACATACTTTAAGCGCCATTACCGCATCACTTCTCCATCCAAATATATTCATTTCTATTTCTCCTTTTCCTCAATTCGTGCCTCACGGCATTTACTGCTGATACACTGCCCTCCATATTTCTTACACATTAACAGTTCATGCCCACAAACGTGGCATTTTTCCAAGAATAGACTGCCATCTTTATTACACCCACTGAACTGCAAACTAAAAGGCTTATAATCCGATTCACCTGCCTTCCAGGCTTGCCAAGATTGTGGTTCTTCTTCTGATTCCAAACAAAATATTTTTTCTAAAAGTTCTTTATCCTTAGCATCCTTGTCCTTGTCCTGGTTGTCTGTCATTCTATATCCTCCAAATTTTTTTCATAGTTATTATAGAATATTTTTGGGGTTTTGCTAGGTTTTGTTTTAGTTTTTAAGCTCGCCGACCACGGTGCCTTGAATTTTTCCTTGTTTATTTCTGTTTTTAAATATATGGTAAAGCACTTAACACCACGATAACACACACTACTCAGTAGTCACATACAGAAATTAGCGCGGGTAAAAATGGTTATTCATAGTTCCATTGTCCGCTAACGATATATTCTACTGAATAGTAAATAAGCTGTGTTCCTTTTATTATGCCTTCAACTATATAGTAAATAATAAGTCCAAACCAACATATAGGCCATAGAAAGCACCAAGCTGTAGGTATTACGCCTACACGGTCCTTTATGTATTTATAGAAATTCTCAAAGAATCTAAAGAATCCTATATGTATTATAAACCCTACTACATGAATTAGTATTGCTATTTGTAATACACTCATTTTAAATACTCCTGTTTCAAATAATTATACTATTCGTTATCACGTATCCATGTAAATACGTCATCCCCATAAATTGTTTTCATAGCAACTACAAATATACAATATTGAGCTACCCCAGCATAATTTTCTTTTGAACACGTTTCATCTATAATACTATTGATAAACTCACTCGTTATTTCTTTTAGTTTTGTTAAATCTGGTTCTTTTACTGGTTCTGGCTTTTTCATTTTAAGTACGCCTCTGCTTCAAATAATTATTAAATACCAAACAATCTTTTCCACCACGGCTTCTTTTTTGGTGGTGTGGGCGGCGTGGGTTTTATTTTTGGGCCAATTTTATCTATACATGATTCTATAGATTGTTTATTCTTTTTTATTACCCTGTTAGCTGGTGGTTTTGGACGTTCCTTCGGTTTTACTGCCTTTTCTGGTTTAGGTTCTGGTTTAGGCACACATTTTAAACAGTGTGCTTTTGCTTTTATCATAACATGCGCAGGTAATCCACATTTACATTTAAGCTTTCCCATTTAATATATCTCCCCAGTTCTTTCTATTTTTGAATAAATTAACCACACATTTCTACGTTCAAATTTTACATTCCTAGTTATTAGTTTGAGATCTTTACACATTTTGGGTATATTATAGTTAAAACAATATCTATCTTTTGGATAACTTGTATTACTAGTGTCATATTCAAATTTTGGATCCATATATGTGATAACTGCAACTTCTTTTGCAATACGGCCTAATTCAATCAGAACTTCATTGACATAATGAGGTTTCATATGAAGAATTACTTGACTAGTAACCGCAAAATCATGTGAATTTGTCTCAAATGGTAAATGTGTAGCATCTTCTGGTTGAGATAAAAGTAGTGTGGATAACTTAAATGGGTACTTTTTTGCTTCTTTATATAACTGATCATAATATAATGTAGAAATATCAACAGTATTTACTTGTTTTGCATTGTGATAAGCAGAAAATGTTCCACCTATACCTGGCCCAAAGTCTAATATAGACTCAGCTCCCTTTAAGTGGTGTGTGATCCATGTAACAACTTCTTTTCGTCCATCTGGTGATACTGGATTTTTACGTGCATTCCAGTATTTTACTTCGTCATAATATACACCATTTAATCCCATTTAACATTCCTCCACATTTTTTTTATCTTTATATACTATATACATTAGTAATCTATAATATAGTACACTAAGTATAGCTGATACTACTCCTCCTATTACGAAGATTTCAAAAGTGAATCCAAATATTACCAAACTTAGTATCCATATTCCTATAAATACTATTATACTCAATATTAGTGCTATACTCATTTTTTATTTTTCCTATGTTTGTCTAATATTATATGAGACGGCGTCTGGTCTTCGTTGTATACTAAAGTCCAGTTTTTATTACATAACCTACATGTTGTTTTTTGAGTCCATTTGTCGTCCATTGTACATCTTTTTTCACTTCTTTGTATGATATAAGAACCACAATACGGGCAGCTTTCAATTTGTTTCTCTATTGGTACTTTTTTCTGTCTTACCAGATCCTCGAACATTTTTCCATGCCTCCGCTATTTCTAATCTGATAAATTCTAAAAACAAAACACCTGATCCAAAGATATTACAGTATAATGCAATTACACATAAATAAGCTATTAACTCCATCTATTTAATCTTTGGTACGTAAAATTTCAATGTATGTTCGTTTACTCTTAGTACTATTATTCTAATTACATGGTGTGGCGTTTTAGGCATTTGTATAGTATAATTAGTATATCTATCTATTACATATGTACTATCCTTAATATACCCTTCCAGGCCTCCATCATTATTTTTTCCTACATTAAACACTTCTACTTCGTAATCTTCTGTGTTTATACCTAATAGCCACATTTCTGTCTTTACATATCTTTTGTCTTTTCCTAAAATATCTTCAAACATTTATATAATAATCTTCCTTCCGCATTTGCACTTTAGTACTGGTGCGCTACCGTTTGGCATAACTACAGGTGACACAAGCTCAGGATTTGCTTCTGCCAATTTTTTCATTTTTTTATTATGATATCGTTCTGCCCATGATACATATATAATTAATAGTATAAATACTAGTATTATTATACCGGGTAACCACTCCATTTTATTCTCCTTTTATCCTTTTAATTCTCATTGTTTATAGACTTTCTCAATATATCCCTTATTGCGTAGCCTATTAGAAATTCTACTTCTTCATCTGTACAATCTATACTTAGAGTGGCTGATCCATCTTCATGTTCATCCATACTTAATATTTTCATTAGAATATCCTTTGAAATTTTACTATCATAGGGAATTTACCCACAGTAATCGTTTGGTATGCTACTACTTTATCTATTTCTGGTGCCCACTGGGTTACCCCGTATACCCCTGGTTCCAAGTCTACTACATACAATTTGTAATCCCAGCGTAAGTTCATCAATTTATAATCTACTTTTTCTCCGTTCTTATCTATTATAAACTTAACCAAACCTAGTTGTGTTACCCCCGGATTTTCATTTATGAAAGTCACGGGTATTTTTTCTACGGGCTTAATCTGAGTTCCTGCACAATTAGTATTAATAAATAGAAATAATACTATAAGTATTACAACTATTACAGGTAAAACATTACTATCTAGTTTAATTCTCATTTGATTATTCTCCTCTGGCATCCAATTTTGTCAATTTTTGCCATCTCCTAAATCCCATTACAGTCTTTCTATTTAAATTTAGAAATAAATATCCGGAATTAGTTACTGAAACCTCGTCTGCTTCTAGCACTATGGTATTATCTTCTCCTGGATCTCCATAAACTACTTCATATTCATATACTTTTGCGTAATCCATTTTAAATTCTCCTCCGGTATCTGGTTTTTAAATAGGTAATTTTATTGGTCCTTCTTCTATAGTGGGTTTTTTGTCTCCACCCCTTGGTTTCATATTATTTCTCCTTATTTAATACCAATTTTCCTGGTCCTTTCTTTGAAGCGCTTGAAATAGATGAAGTAGCACTAGAAGGATACACAGGCACTGGCACTGCTCTTTCCCAATCCTTGAAAACCGCACTCACAGTTTTGCGCTGATTTCCTTTTTCATCTTCTCTTATATATTCTACAAATAAATGCCCTTGGTCATCTACTCTAAGAGTATTACCGCTGACCTCAATGGTTGAGGTGCGTGGACTGCGTTCATATCCCTTATCCCGAACTGTGTGTAATATTGAGTAATTCATGCATCCCCCCCCTTTATATATTATCTACTTTATAGGTATTATAGAATATTTTAGAAATTTTGCTAGATAAAATATAATAGTTGGGGGAGATTACTCCCCCACAATATTATCTATCGGTAGGATCAATTAATTTAGCAACAAAATAGTTATTATTAAAGCAAGCAGCTTGATCAGCTGCCGGGTGTAATAGATAGCAATTATCTGTTTTTGACCATCTGTATGTATAAGAAATATCGTCTTTATCTTTATAACCAAAAACCGCTAATTCTATTGTTGATATATCTACTCGTATAAAGGCAAATATAACAGCTGATGTTATTTCCCCTGCTGGTACTGGCATGTCTGAATAGTTTGTTCCTATTTGGTAGTCTCGTTCCCAATTTATTTTTGGGTTTCCTACAATAACCAAAAGCATCGTTTCACTAATCTGTCGATCATCTAGCTTTGCCCAATATTGCAGAACCTCATGTGGGTTGAACGAGCTCCTCCAACAATCGTGTTTAACATAGAAATCTAAGGGTGGGTGCTCCGGTGATTTTACTTCCTCCGGTGTAGAGTTAGTTACAACAGGCTTATTAGGTTGTAACCCTGCGCAAGCCGATAATAGAAATAGGGAGCATAATACCAATAGAAGTGTGTTTTTTAGAGCTTTCATAGTATTCCTCCTCTAATAGATAGTGTAATTCATTAAATATTACCACTTAATAGTATTATAGAATATTTTTGCTTTTTTGCTAGATATATCGTAGTCGAAAAGACAGATTGGCTCAAATTTATCGTAATAGGGACCCCATATTATACAGTGTATGTAAATAAACTTATATATAAAGGTTATAGCCCCGTCTCTATCAAATAACCTTTAACAGAAGAAAGGGGATTCATCCCCCTATTATGGATACATTTAACCTACAAACACCGTCACTGAATACCTCAGAGCAACATAAGAGGTTTCACACGGTGTAGAAAACCATGCTGTATTCATATAAGTGGATGAAAACCAAATACGGAAGGAGGTGATATAAATGTTATCATGTGAACACTGTGGTAAAGGGTTTCCTCTTAAAGAGGATGACACGATCGCAACTGTAGTATGTCCACACTGCGGTCACAAACAACAACATGCAACATTACTAGCCCGTCTATAGGAGGTATTATGGAATTTGATTTCTTAGACGACATCGGTGAAGGGGCCTATTACCTCGACGAGGAGAATAGGATTGACAATAACATAGATGAGGAACATCCCACAGATGCACTCATCAAAGAATTAGAGGAGATACAAGATGAGAGGTAATATCTATAGAGACCTGATTAAACCAGCAATCGAGGGTAAGCGCACTAATGACAGTAAAAAGAGGGGTTTTATTACATTTAGTAACATGGAACGAAACCTCGTCAGATTGGTTGCGTCTACTACACGCACAGATAAACTGTTTAAAGAGGTTAGGAAGGGTAACCTCGTCCTTCGCAAGATGGTGATTGCATAACTTCCAACCAGGGCCGGGGGAGGCATAGGGTCTCCCCCACCCACTAAAGGATATTACCTACACACATCGTCACTGAGTACCCCAGAGCTCTAAAAGGGGGCTCACACGATGTAGACATAAGTGGTTGTATCTCTTAGTGGATTAGAGTATGAGATGTTTGGTATAAACCTTTAGATAGAGAGGAGTGTGTTATTATGAAAAAACCTTTTAGTTTCGCAGAGAGAAGTGTGGATGTGTTCTGTGCCAATCCCAGATGTTGCAAAGTTCGTGGTGCAGAAGGGGTGTCTCGTACAGCACTCAAAAAGAACATTGTTGCCAGAAAGCCTGAAGGCAAACCTCTTGTTTGTTATGATTGTGGAATCTTCGCAAAGACTGGAAGAAATCGCAAACAGAGGAAAGACTATGAGCAAACAAAGAAACTTGCTCGTACACAGGCAGCAAAAGAACAAGAGTTGAAGGCCATGGTCGCTAAGGCGTAATCTTTATGGGGGGACTTCGGTCCCCCTTTCTTTGAAGGCTAGTGCCCCTACCCAGGAAGGCCGAGAGGCTGGGTTTCGGGGAGGGTTCGATTCCCTCCCGTGGGGACACAAGTCTTTAAGGACTTAAATCTAAATAAAGAAAGGGGGTGGTAAAAGTGGTAAATAAACGGTTTGACATCGTATTTCTACACGGTGCCAAAGCAGTGGGATTCGTCAGTATAGGAGAGCCCTACTACATCAAAGAACCTGTAACCAAAACATTTCAGGGAATAGCTTATACGTACCTTTGTACTGATAAAGGCGTGTATTCAACCAACAACCTACAACTGTTCGATAAGAAAGAAGGTGATTGGTATGTTCTTGACCGCAATAATCCGTAAACAGATAGCTATTTGGAATAGTCTTAGTACAGTAGAATTATGTATGTCTTGTTTCTGTATGGTATGCGTATGGATTCTATTACTATTCTAGGAGGTGAATTATGAGAAAGAATCAGAAACACTTGCGACTGATAGAATGGAAGTATTTCCGTGTCTATTACTCCGGCGCATATGCGTTGTGGGAACTTGACTTCGGTCGCACTGGTAGAGGTGAGTTTGTCATTCTGTTGGGTTGTGTTGACAGACTCGTGAATTGGGTCTATTACAAGCCTATAGTTCCCAAGACAGAAAAGTGGAAAAATGGAATAGCTTATTAGAAAGGAGGTGATAGTATGTTTCATGAATGGCTCTGGTGGCAAATATACGAATCCAGCGATATCAATTCAGAAACTCGTTGGGCCGCAAACTATCAATGGCCGGAAAGACTATATCAATAGAAGGGAGGTGATAGTATGGATACCTGTGAGGATAGGTTTGACTTTGATCCTGATGTAGAAGACGAAGAAATTCGTCGGCTGACGGATCTCGGTCTGGACTTCCCCTTCCATATAATGGAAGTGTAATAGTCCATGCGGGGGCTGCATGGCCCCCGTACAAAACACAAATGGAGGTGATTGTATGGGTATACCAGAACCAGGAAGTAGAGAGTATGAGGAAATGGTGGACTTTATGCGTAAAGACCTTGAAGGTGGTATGGCATTCACCAAGGTAGAGATGATAGCAAGAGACATCATCAAGGCAAGAGGAGGTGATTTTGACAAAGAATTCGCAGAGTGGTTAAAAAACAATAAAGGAGGTGGTAGATGAAACTGATACCTTGGATTGTTGCGTTATGTAATCGCAACTGGCAGAAGAAGCTCGATACAATGATAGCTGAGGTTGAAGCTCAAGAAGAGCCCAAACTGGTTGATGATGAACTCAATCTAAACATGGATGTAATTAATCAACAACCAACCCATCTATCTTATAAATTCAGAGCTCGAGCCAAACGTAAACAGTTCAACAATAAATCCATCAAACACTTACGCACAGGAGGCAAGTATGGTGCATAAAATCATACGTGTTGCTGTTAAGTGCGGTGGATTCGTTCTTGTATATGAGCGGATAGAAGAAGAACCTAAACCAGTAACACAAATAAAAGATCCTAAACCCAAACAACTTACTACAGAAGGCATAGATATCTATGCGTAGGTAGAATGAAGAACTAGTAATGTGTAATCTGCAAATTTGGAGGGGTTTGAATACCCCTGCCATTAAACTCTCATGAAAGAAGGTGATACTATGACTGATGAAGAAAAGAAAATAGCCAAAAGAAACCTGATAACGATAGATGAGTATCTTCAGGTATTACGTAGATCTCTTGAAGTGATGAAGAAAATCAAAAAACGTGCGATTGAAACGGACTGTCACAAAAGAGCTATAGTTGCCACAACTACTCTGGTAGGGATAACTGATTCAATTGAGGATCTTGAACATGGGCGCCTGTTGTGTATGGAAATTCTCGCCGCCAAAAAAGTCCCTATTGTGGTAGAAAGAAAGTTAAAACTTGTAGTAAACAATCAGAGAGGAGGTAAGTAATATGATAAGTAGATTTATTCAATGGATTCTTTCCAAGTTATTTCCATATAATGGACTAGGATTGGCAAAGGACAATATCATTGAGATACGTAATTGGGATAAACTCAAATTCCACGAGAACGAAGAGTTCTATGGTGGACAAGATGGAACAGTTAGAAACTAATATGTAATTAAGAAGGGAGGTGATCGACATGTGTAGTAAGATATTGCAGCATAAACTTAACCCTCTACATGTCTATTGTAGACTTCGGAAAGTATTTCCCAGGCGACTTGCTAGGGAAATATGCTGGCTCTATGAACGAACATTATGGAAACGAATACGGAGGATGATATAATGAAAACACTAGTCCTTGTTCTTGTCTTTATGTCCATCGGATCTTTGGCTTTTGCAGAACCTATTAAAGTCCATGTTACACTAACTGCTTATTCCGCACGAAAATGTGAAACTGACTCAACTCCAACCATTACTGCTTCTGGAAAGAAAGTACGTCCTGGAATTGTTGCACTCTCCAGAGACTTGGAAGCTCTTTTTGACTTCAAGTTTGGTGACAATGTCATCCTGGAGGGCCACAAAACACTAACATTCGAGGACAGAATGCATAAACGTAAAAAGCTCCAGGTCGATATCTTTATGGTAAAAACAAAGGATGCCTTAAAATTCGGTGTTAAAACAGGTATTCTTATTTTGGAGGGTAAAAAAGAACTGGTATCTAACAATCAACAAAAGCTATATTTGATATATAACTAATAAAGGAGGTAATATAATGAAAAGAGCAACTTGTACATGGGGAGATGGTCCAGATGTTTTGTTGGCCTTTGAAGATGATTGGTTTGTTCTCTATGAGGACCCCAAACATCAAGCACCACCACGTGGTGATTATCTACATGGGTATGTAACCAAGGGGTCATGTGACTTAACCGCAGACGAGGCATTAACACTTGCATTCGAGCTCACACAAGCTGCTAATAGTGCCAAAGAACTTGATCGTATAGCCAAAGACTGTGATGAGATGGAAGCAGGTGACAATGCCTAGGCGAAACGGAAACAAACAATTCAATAGTAAAAGGAATAAAGGTGCTCATCAGAGACATCGTACCACTCGTGGGCACCGAATGATAAGTAAATTTATTAAATACAAATGGTACGAGAAAGGAAAAGAAAATGACTATAATGGTTCCTACACGTCTAGAGACGGCGGAAAAGGCTAAGGCATACATGGTTGGTGGTAAAGCTCTATTCACTGTATGTAGTAACACAACCAATAAACATCTAACTTATAGAATAACGGTTTCCAAAAGAAACGCACAAGTCCATTTTGTATGGGCTAAAACTGATTCCGGATATCGTTATGTGGGGTGTATCAGTAAAGGGCACAAGTTCTTTTACACTAAAAAGAGCATGCCTCGTTATTATGTTGTGTGTAAATCGTTTGTGTGGGCATGGCGTCATGTTGTTAATAACTCTATGCCCAAAACTATGGCAATATACCATCACAACACCTGTTGCAGATGCGGACGTAACCTTACTAACCCCAAATCCATTAAATCAGGCATCGGTCCTGAATGCGTCAAAATGATGGGAGGTGTATTATGACAAAAATAATAGACAATTTCAGAGGTGAGTATTCCTTTTTATCCAACTTTTATGGTACATCGGTTATTTATAATAACCATACCTATAAAAGTTCCGAACATGCCTTTGCAGCATGTAAAGCAACAAACGAAAAGGACAGGGCGTATATATCAGATGCTAACACCCCAACCGAAGCTAAACATAGAGGGCGTGAAATAACTTGTCGGCCTGACTGGGATGAGGTTAAAATAACCGAAATGGGTATGATACTCTATTGTAAGTTTTCCCAAAACAAATGGCTTCAAGACAAACTCTGTGCAACTGATGACGCCATACTAATAGAGGGTAACTGGTGGAAAGACTATTTTTGGGGGATGGTAAAGGATGCCCAAGGAGCTTGGTGTGGTGAAAACTATCTAGGAAGATTATTGATGGCAGTAAGGAATGTCTTCTTGAATACAAACAAATTAAAAGGATAAGGCCGGTCGAAAGACGTCAGGAGCTACACTGTCCTCAAATAAACTACTATGGAGGTGTTATGGAAAATCAAGTAAGTGTCAAAAGAAGTGCGAATTATGCGTTTAAGCTTGTTGGTACTTTAATGCATGACAATCTACTGTTCGATAGAACCTGTCCTGCATGTCGTAAGGGTATGTATTCTTCTCGTGAGTACACCAGATGCCCTAAGTGTGGTGCTACACTGGTTTATCTTACCAGTGAGTCTGGGCAAACTGTCGCAATCTCTGAGGGTTCTATTGATCCTGCACTCAGCTCCGACCAGAAGAAGAAGGATGCTATTAGGATATCCAAACGTAAGAATGGTATGCCAATCAAATATAGATTCAAGATGTACAGTCAAATCGATGATCACGGCATTCTTTCTCCCCCACCAGAACATGACCGATGCCGCAGTGGTGCTAAGGTAGAAATACAAACCATGCATCATCAATTTGTGCCTTCCTACTTCATGGGAAAGGATCCTAACAACCCTAACAATGGAACTAAGGTACCATGGGTAGAACTCTTGGTAGAGATGACCGATCCTGCTGACTATGCCAAAGTACTCACTGCCCAGGAATATGCGAGTAAGACTGTATCGCATAAGGTCAATCATGATGGTTCACCGGCACCAATTGATAGTATCGATATTGCTAATATCGATAATGAAATTGCTGCTATTGAGAAGAGGATTGCATCTATAAAGGCTGCACAATCGTCACAGACCCCAGCACCACAAGCACCACAAGCATCAGTATTACAGCCTAATCCGTTCGGTGACGAGAGTGTTCCATGGGAAGAGCAGAAAGCTATGAGTGTTGGCAACGACGTGGATCCTTTTAAGTATGCATAATCATAGGAGTAGCTGGGTCGGCGACGGCTCAGCCAGGTTATTCGGAACAGTCGGTTATGTACAGCCAACCCTTCAACTACGGAACAGTGGCACCTGCACGGCCTGTGTAGAACAGCCAGATAATACCAACAGCCCACAGCCATAACAGCAATACAGCCAAAGCAGCTCTAACCGCCTATGAACATAAATCTTTGAACAGAAAGGAGAAAGCAATGGAAGATATAGTAAAAGCAGCAAAAGCATTAGTCACTTATATAGACGAGGAGCTCGTATTCGACACGATGAACGATGACGGCGACGGTTATACTGACGGCACGCAATCATGGAAGTTCAAAGACCTAATCGAGGACTTAAAACAGGCAATAGCCACAACTAACAAACAGCCATTTCGGCTCAAACCGTGCAATGAACCTATAACGAGGAGGTGATATGAAATGGAAATAATAGATAATAAGGGTGCACCGCCGGAGTTAGTACGTATAGTACACGAGGCGTGTGAAGAACATAAATCTGTAAAGCGAGTAATCTTTGACGCGTTCATAGAAGAACTTGATGGGGATACCGGGGCATTCGAGCCCGAAACAGGCACTATATACATAGATATGGGCGCCTGTCTAATACACAAAAAGTGGATGAAGAAAGGTATAATGTACACTGCCAATGTATGGTTCAATCTCGTATATACTTTCTTCCACGAACTGGTTCATGTTGAGCAATTAGAACAAGAACCAGATCTGGTGGCATTAAATTCACTGCCCCAAATCTACGAAGATGAGGCGTGCTCTATCGGGATGGAGTCAACATGCCGCTGGGCACTTTATAGTGACATGCCCACACTGAACGAAATGGGCTGGGTAGGGGGCAAGCTAAAGTCCTTACTCAACATAATGTACGGCCAAATGCCAGAGGTAGTTAACGAGGAAATTGATCTGCAAGGTACCAATTTAGTAGCACGCGCGGAGGAAGCAGCGGCTAATAGTAAGGGATATGGCACTAAGGAAGAAACAGCCATGCTGCTCAAATCGATTGATGAGGGACATCCTGGTGGAAAGATGAACAATATAAGATATCTCACCGCCTACGATGCATTGGATTTGGACCATACTGAACATAAACACCCAACAATTATAAGGAGAAAATCATGACCAACGAACAAAGAATGGAACTTTTGAAGCTGGTTTTTAGGGCAATCTTTCAATCCAAGATTCAGAACACAGACATAACAACGACAGTGTTAACAACCAATACTGGTAAATTCACAGGCAGATGGTTCAAAGACTCTTCAACCGGGCAGCACACTCTAAGGGGATTTGATTTCAGCTGTAATCTGGGCGATCGAATACTTAGTCTGCGATGCATTGAACAAAATCCAAACAAGGTGGACAACTTTGGTAATTTGGGGCAGTATGCTGTTCTTGCAAGGCAGGGCAGCCAAATCATGTGGGTTATTAACAGCACCGCTAACAAGTTTCTTGGGCGTATCCAGAATGGTGAGTGGATAGCGAGTTTTGTTCCTGCCACAACACCGGCGCCTAATAACTATAACACGCCAGAGCACAGGGCACGAGAGGATGCCGCCTATGCCCACATTGAGCAGGATGTCAACAATCCCAATTCCAAGGACATTCCTGGTACAGCGGGCACATCAATGGCAGCGTCTATGATCGAGGGTTTGCACATAGACGATTTGCCGGAAATACCAGATGGTGTAGCCGTGCCTGACTATGTGTATGACCAGATAGCCGACCTGGATGAACCACCGGAATGGGATGAGTACAATGAGTAGATTCATAAACGCCAATTACGGCATAGTCCGGTCAGTCTCAGCAGACAGGGCAAAGATTAGTATAAGTTCGCCTAGAGGGGGCGTTTTCTGGTGCCGAAATGAGGGTTTCGAGATTGGGCAGGCAGTCTGTTTCATTCTCGATGCCCTCAGTAGGCAAGTAAAGAAAGTACTGCCCAAGGAAGTGGCGGATATACAAGTACTGTTAGGACTGAGCCCGGAATTACAAGAGGCATTGATGGAAGAACCTGAACAAGAAACGGTTATCATAAACGATGACCCCGAACTAATGGAGGATATCAATGAAATTACCTATGGTGTCACAGGTGAAGGATGTAGCATTGAGGAGTATCTTGATTTCGTCGGCGAAGTTCCTGGAGAAGAAATTGAAGGATGCGAGCTTGACGATTGGCCAGGTAATCAAGAATGAAACTCCATATGGGTTACGGATAGACGTCACCATCCAAGAAATAAAGGCAGACAAGCCACTTATCTATACATATAACTATATGTTAAACACCCTGAAGTTCAAGGAGTGGCTTGATTCCATGGAGTATTTGTGCGAAGGGCCGCTTGCATTCACAGCCAGAGGCATCCAAGTAATGATCGCGGGCGGTGCCAAGAAATGGGACAAAAGTGCCTTTACTATCGAAAACGAAGATGGTGACAAGATGCATCTCAATCTACTTCACGAAGAAGTCAAATTCGTTGTCCACAGGGATCTTTTCGCGGGACAAGAATGGGAAGTATTAATCGAGGATGCTGAACCTGTTATGCAAACTCTAAAAGCAGGGGCGGAACCACATAGACGCCCATTTAGTCAAGTGGGTATAATTGACGAAGACGATCCGCCCTGGGAAGATTAACAGCCATAGCGGCTCAAACCATTTAATTGATTGATTTTTATTAAGTTTGGACGGATGCACCAACATTTTAGTTATTAGTAGCACTTTATTAACATTCAAAACATTTGGAGGTAATACCATGATAGACAATATCCTAACACTTAGTAACGTAAGAGCGGCAGGAGAACCCACTTTCTTCCCTTCAGACGATCCCAAGAAACACCGGTGTCTTCTGACGGTTATCAAAAATCGTGGGAAGAACAAAACCACTGGGCAGGAAATGACGGACGAGATCAGCCTGGTGTTCTGGGCTGGATATGCACAGAAGGCTGCCCTGTATATTGACAAGGGGCGTGCGATCAATATCCACGGTGTACTCAGGTCCCACACGAAACCCACCGGAGTGATCAAGCCCAATGGGAAACAGGAATTACAGAGGAATACGAACTTTCATGTGAAATCCTTTGAATTCTCTGCCGACTCGAAGAAAGAACTCGTCAAGAGGGTAGGCCAGAACATCGCTCGGGCCATCCAGGAAGGGTTGCTTCCTCCGAACTGCACGATTACGCCTGATTACTTGATCGCAATAACCAAAACCCCGGCGTATGATTACAATCCGCAGTTGGCCGCACAAACTGGGCGTTACGGTTGTGCCAGAGTTTATATCAAGGGTCAGGGATTCCTTGGTAATGGCGCCGTCGCAGGTCCCCCGGTAGCAGTAGCGGATGCTGAACTTGCACGAATGGAAGCCGAAGTAGCAAGGCTGAAACAGGCCAAGGCTAATGCAGCCGCAGTCGCGTTGGAAGTCAATCCGTTTGGGTAACATGTAGTACCGGTGATAATCCGTCCGAAAATAGGGCTAGCCTCAGTAATGAGGCTAGCCCTTATTTTTTTACTTAAGACCGAATTCTTTTCTCTAGCACCCTTTTTGTTTTGGCTGTTCGCAATTTACTGGAGGTAGGATACATGAATGTAATTATCCTCTTGGTAGGCACTGTTTGTTTGTATTTACTACTGTATCATCCTGGCTGGATTCTCTTAGCTGGCGGAATTGTGGCTGTGGGTTATCTATTAAGGCAGTATGATCCGAAGCCGGCCGTTTCTAAGGACCGTAAACCTGATTTATCCCGGCGAGAATTCTACACCGACCTGGAAGAGAAGGCTGACAAGCAGGCAGAGATGAAAATGAAGCCGAACTACAAGGCTGATCCTGAATGGCAACGGTTGAGCAAAAAACTACAAAAACAGGTAAATAAAGCACAAGATAAGGAAGAACATGCATTACGTTTAGAGGAGCTTACTGATAGGATCATTTAACGAAACCACTATATCATACCGAATTCTTTTCTCGCCGGGAACAAAACCCCCCATTAAGCTGATAATAAAGGATGTACAGAACAAAACCGTATTCTTTTACTATATAGGTAGTATATGAAGAGCTTAATCACTTATTATGCCCATTTTTGCAGTTTTGAAGGTGTAATATCCTATCTTGTGTTGGTAGGGTAAATAAGTTTATTCCACAGCTACAATACTTATATTCGCTTTTCAAGACACTATCAACACGACTATCTAATAATTTCTGTATACTCATAGTATGCTTAGTACAATAATTTCTTAGTAGTCCGTACTTTTCATCATCTATTCTGTATGTAATACATTTCATAATAACACTCCTTATAATTAGTGGGCTCACTATGGTATAAAAGTGGGCTCATAGTCCAAAAGTGTGGGCTCACTACAATATAAAAGTGGGCTCATAGTCCAAAAGTGTGGGCTCACTACAATATAAAAGTGGGCTCATAGTCCAAAAGTGTGGGCTCACTACAATATAAAAGTGGGCTCACTTATATTATAGAATATTTCTTAACTTTTGCTAGATACAAAGGAGGTACTTATGCACTCAGTAATATTCGTACTATGTATTGTTATACTATTAGTATGTCTGCAACTACGCGTAGACAACGACGTGTTGAACGAGAAACTGGATAAAATACTGAAACAATTGAATGTTGAGAATAATGAGGAAGAGTAGTAACATACTGATATGTATTGTGTTATATATATGGTTGATCGGTCTACTGTATGTATTTACTACTATCGATCAAAAAATGACCGAATGAATTTATCGATCGGAAAATTGATCGGCGTAGAGTGTGGTCGATCGGCTCCCTGGGGTAGTATAATATATACATACATAAGGTAAGAAAACATACATACAAGGTGTGAAAACGTGTAGAAGTGTACGCAAATGGGTAGGCGGTGTAAGTAATAGTAGTAATAAATACATACACATACAATACAAGGAGTATAAGAATGATTACATAGTAGTAGTAAAAAGGGCAGTAGTGTAGAACAGATAGTGGGTAGTAATAAAAGGTAAGTAAACTACTTACAAATGCAGAAGAACGGAGGCACAGGTATGAGGTTATACTACAAATGGTGGGTATCACTTGGAATGGCACTCACAAGACTTGATGCTACCTATGGATTACTACTAAGCATAATAGGAGCATGGCGTAAAGCATGTGGTGGGTATGCCCTCTGGGTATTGTTTCTTCATGTTTTAGCAATTGCTAGCGCTGGAGGAGTTCTTACTCTTATGGTATTAGTTATAGTTAGACTGTATACTGTATAGGAGATGAGTATGCCTGGCGTCATATTTTACCCGCCGAATTTTTTGCGTAATTCACGCATTTAGGAGGTATAGTATGGTAAAGTATTATAAGTGGTTGATATTAGGAGTGATGGCACTATTCCTCGTAGGCTGTGAAGGCCTCGTCAGCTACAAAAAGGAAGTATAGAGATGAAGGAAATAAAACTAACGCGAGGAGAAGTAGCACTCGTAGATGACCAAGATTATGATTACTTAATGTTATTTAAGTGGTATGCCAGTAAAGAGCATAACACCTATTATGCAAGAAGCAATGTCCGTATCGCGGTTGGTAAATGGGTAGGTATTAAGATGCACCAATTAGTACTTGATAGGATGTTTGGTTATGAGGAAAACAACTTAATACCTGACCACAAAGATAGAAATGGGCTGAATAATCAGCGGACTAATTTGAGGCTAGTATCACACACTATAAGTTGTCACAACAGGGACAGCTGGGCAAAAAGTAATTATAGAGGAGTGCATTGGCACATACTTAAAGAAAGATGGGTGTCTCATATTAGTTTTGGCGGTGAAACTAAACATCTTGGTTACTTTGACTCTAAGATAGATGCAGCAAAAGCCTACGACAAAGAAGCTAAAGAAGTATACGGCGATGATGCTATACTAAACTTTAAATAAAATACACAATGAAAGGAAAGGAGTAGAGTATGGCTAAAATGGAAATGGAATTCGTTGATATGATCAGGCCGCAGTCTGGCTGTAAATTGGCAGAAGATCTTCACTTCGCTGTCTTCGAGCATATCTACAATACATCCAAGAGATATCCTTGTGGCGGGTGTGTTTACAAACAAAAATGTGAACTGCTGGCTAGACAGGTTAGAGGAGAATTTCTGCGGCACCAAGAAAATTTTAGCAAAGTAGGCTTTGAAACAAACGCCCAGATAGCTAAAAGGCTGGGTATCTCAAAGAGGCAGGCATCAAAAATGAAAAAGCAATAAAGGGAGAATCAAACTATGGACAAGCTGATGGTAACAGTGGTTGTGGGTATTGTGATCTTGATTGGATGGCTTTATGTAAGTAAGCCAGCGTACGATCTGGAAGTGGCAGAGTTGGGCGTGCGAATACAAGATCACATTGAAGAGATAGCTGTAATGGAGAAAGTAATTAACAAGCAGGCTAGGAGATGGGAAGATATGTAATTCACTCCGGAAAATAAGACATAGAGGAGAAAAAACATGACAAATATGACAGAAGAAGAGATAAGAAAGAAGATAGGGATAGGGCCAAGCGGGCTTATTGAATCTAGTAGTGGTGCGATTGATATCTTCGCCGTTAAAGGCGGCAGAATAACCTACGGCTTCCTCATTTCTGGTGAGATGAAGTCGGAAACTATAGATGATTTTCTTGCCCGTTTCAAAACTGATAAATAGGGCATAAAGGAGGTTGGGCATGACAAAGTTAGGTAAGTGGTTGCTTTTATTGGTAGTAGCGTGTGGTGTGTATGTATTCTTTCAGGTTGACAAGATAATAGAGAACCGCACTGACATCATATCTCACCATGTAAATCAGATAGAGCAAGTTATTAAATGAGGGGGAGCTCATCATGCAATTAAAAGACGTCATTAAATGTCTCAAAACGCCTCATGGTATGACATACAAGGAAGCAATGGACATGGAAGTTGAATTCAACACGATCAATAGGTTGGGACTGCAACTACTTTCTGTCTTTGAGGATGATGGTAAGATCATTGTAGACATAGGAACAAAGAAAGACGACGAAGATAGAAGACAAATAGCTACCATAGGAGGAGTAACATTATGTATTTGGTAATAAAAGTAGATGGTATGATATACAAAAGTAAAGAAAGTGATGAAGAAACAGCTGATAACGTAGCTGAGCAGCCATATCAGCTTATGCATACTATTAATAAGGATAATCGTGCGGCTCTGAAAGTAACTCTACACGACGGAGGCATACTCGTGCTGGGCCAAGAGGCTGTATCGAGAGCTCACATAATCTATTACAACTAGGAGTCTAAAATGACGAGATTTGGATCTGTGCCACCTGACCACAAGTCTGGCTCTCCTAAAAGCCCAGAAGGCCACAAGTATATGGAGATGTTAGATCTCCTGTCAAAGGCTGAGATGGCAGCGAGAAATGGCCAGTGGGGCACTTGTCACACTGCCTGTAAGAACGCAGGTGACATTGCCCTAAAGTGGCACCAAGAATGGAGGAAGAAATAGGATGGAGATATTAGAGAAGGGAAAAATTCTTAGTAAACTCTGTAAGCTGTCAAAAAAGTTCGGAATGTACATAAACTTTGATAAAGATCAAATCTGGTCAGAGATATGTGAAGCTGCACCGTATCTTGACTTCGAAAAGCACATTCAGATACTCATGGATGGGCACGCCTGGATACTGTTTGACAGTGAGAATAAAATGCTTGACTGCTACAACAGAACTGTGGGCGATGATGGCCCAACGGATCAAAACCCATACAATGGAAGGGCAAATGTCTATGCTTTGACCTGCTCTTCAGAGGGAAATCTGGAAAACGAGAACACATAGAAAGGAGTGCCATGGCCAAAGCAAAAATGTGTAGTTATCCTGGCGGTGTACAGATGATACATTCTCCTAAAGACGCGCCAAGGCACGTACGGTGCCCAGAGTGTGGCAGGAGGCTTAAACCAAGATTATATGACTGCCACTATAACATAGGAGCAATGCCGTGCTGGCACTATAGGGTGCCACCACATAAGATAAAGGGCTGGTGGAAGAGGAAGAAACACAAATAACATAGGAGGTGTGTTATGACAGAAATAATGGTAACAGTTATGGAATAGCAGTCACCCGCACTTCTCTTGGTTCTGGTGACTACATTGATAGTACTCAAACTTGCTAACGCAACCCCAAAGTGGTATGGGGTATCATTTTTCGCTTTGGTGGGGTCTTTTGCTTTACTTCTGTTAGCGGAAGTCATATTCATTTGTTCTATGTGAGAAACACAAATAACATAGGAGGTTATTATGAATAAACGCGAATTATTTGGATCAATTATAGTACTCGTTGGGCTGTCCTTACTTTTTTCCTATTGGCTAGATTACGTCAATGTCGAGGCAGGCAATCCGGAACCAGTGTATGTGATACTCAAGGAGCCTATCCTGGTGTCCGTTGAATCCTGTAAGGATGGTGTATGTAATCCAGACGTTGCTATGATATACAAGATGAGAGTACACAATCTGGAGATAAGTGATAGCGGCATGGTAAGATTTGGGCTTTATCATAGAGAAGCAAGGCTGGTGCTCGGATCTTGGCTAAAAGTGCCTATGTATAATATCCGATGTATTGTCACCGGGGAAAACAAGATCAAAGGCCACATGTGGGAATAGGAGAATGTGTGATATGTTCAAGTTATTCTTTCTCACTTTGATAGATGTAAGCTCTCTGGAAATCAACCTGGCCCTGGTAAAAGCGGGCAAAAAGTATCCAAAGCTAAACGACATAACAGTAAGAATGTATCATAATATGTTTAAGCGTAACAGAAAGGGGGATAAAAATGGCAGAAGGAAATAGTTTACGTGATCATGTTAAGGACGCCATCAGGGAGTGTCTGTTAGAAAGTGGCATTGACCAGGACAGAGCTAATGAAATGACCTATGATCTGGCCGATGCTGTGCTTGATGCTCTTGCAATCCCGCCAAAGTATCAGGATAAAAATTGGGAAGGTGAGGTTGAGGAATTCGTAAACCTATATTATGCAAGAGAAGCAACGTAATAAATAACAAATAGAAAGGAGAAAGATTATGAAAAAGTATTCTAAGTTAGTAGTTTCTATGGTAATGGTGGTGTTTATGCTGACCATCGTAAGTATTTCTATTGCCGCCGACAAAACCTACGGCGAAGTTACAGTAGAGAAAGTTGTTAGTGTCTATGATGGTGATACTTTTAAGGTGGATATCAAAGGCTGGCCTGATATCATAGGTAAAAGTATAGGTATACGTATATATGGTATAGACACACCAGAAATCCGAGGAACTCGGGGGGTAGTAAAAGATTTGGCCATGTTGGCTAAAGCATTTACTGATTCTGAGTTAGTGTTAGCCAGTAAAGTGGAATTACGCAACATTAGGCGTGGTAAGTATTTCCGTATCATTGCCGATGTGTATGTGGACGGAAAGGATCTGGCTAAACTACTATTGGATAATGGTTTTGCTAAACCATATTATGGGGGTAAGCGTCCTAAGTGGTAAACCGTATTTACTTACCCGCGACAAGATTTGGGGAGGAGGAATTATGAAATTCAATGTGAGTAGAGGAGCTAAGGCACCGTGTATATTTCGCATGAGTGCGAAGGACCTCATTAATGATGGATGCACGGCCAATGAATCTGGCTATTGTCATAGGCTGGACTGCCCATTCGTTCCGGGCTATGCGGAACGACTTGCTGTGGAGGAGTACAATGAAAACCGACAGGACTACACATATTGAGGAGATAATCAACAATATAAATTTGGATCTAATAAAGAGAACACCTGCCCCGATAATTTCATATATGGTAAAGATTACTGGTAAAAATGCGTGGCAGGTCAAAGAAGCTATCAACGCAATTCGTAGAAGGCGCTGTCTCAAAGTAAAGAGAGTAGACAAACCATCATTGGGTAATGGTAACCCCATTATACAAGCTTGTCTTAAAGACAAGTTATTAAGGGCAAGTAGAAGACAGGGACCAGTCTCTAAAGCCATCGGGAAGTTTGCAGTACGTAATCTACCGATGATCGGAGCTGGGCTGCTTTTCGGTACTCCTGGCCCTTTCTTTGCCTCCAAAAATAAAAACTTATCCAATACTATTATAGACGACGAGGGTTGCTTAGGGCATATGCTAATGCTTACTTGCGATAGCGTTACTGTAATTGTCGGAGATGTGATAGACTCAGTTAAGGCCAAAATCAAGGCCGATCACTGGCGTAGTCTGGACTCTATGCGAGGTGCTATTGTTAAAGAAGAAACTGCGGATCGAGATTCTTATACATGCTGGATAACTAGACTCGTAGAGAAATATTCGGTTTGCAAGGTCATCCTACTAACAAGTGGGTCGTGGAATGGCTCTCCAGAGTCCTTTAAAAAGTACGGTCTAGATGTGAACTTCCGGGCTCCATCGATACGTCTTACTGAAATGTACCAAAACTTGCACATATTAGCGCTGAGAAGAATAGGTGAGTACGCATTCGATGCTGTATATGTTCACAACGGATTTGAAAAAGTTATCTATAATAGTAAAGCTGGTGTGGCTAGGGCCGGGGAACAATTATCATCGGTAGCAGGAGGACAAGAATAATAAAATCAATAGGAGAATAAGAGGGGGCAATATGAGATTCTATGTGGATACGGACGAAAGAAAGTCTATGAGGGTAGAGGTGCAGGAAAAGGGAAAAACCGTAAACATTGTGGGCCAAGATCACGACGGTCAGTTCTGGACAATTATTACTCTCCTGCCGAACGGTACATTTGAGAGAGGCACCGGTATCCCGGATGACCTTGGTCTACAAGTAACTAAGGAGGGCAGGATAATAGAAATGTTAGATGCGAACATGGAGATGTTCAACGAATTCAAAGCAAACATAACTAACGCTGGCTTCCTCGATGTGGACTTTGAGGAGAAGCTGGAGCCAGATCCAGACGATACGAGTTTTGAGGTAATGAAGAAACAGATCATTCAGATACAAGAAGGTGGCCGTAATGGCGGAGGAGTGTCCCACAGAAGCGCCGGCCAATAGTAAATAATGGCAAAGGTGTATCTAACGGAATGGCAAACTAATACAGAGGAGAAAGAACATGGCAAACCAATTTGATTTAGGCAGATTCGATGACTGCCCCACCAAAGAGTGGCTTCAGGGCCAGGTGTATACACATTTGTCTCTCCGTATGAAGTCCAATGTTATGGTGGTGGGTGGTCCATCAATTAAAAGGCAGATCAATAACGCATTCAAAATAGCCAGCACCCCAAAAGCTAAAGTATATCTCATTGAGAACAATACTGAAAGGTACAATGAGATGGAATGTCGATTGCGTTATATGATAGACGGTCATCCCATGGATCCGTGGCCACAAAACCATCAGTGGCCTAAAGATTGGTATAGCAAAGTGCAGCGTGTCTATGGAGACGTCGCATCGTATGAAATGGCAGCAGGGCTAAACAGGCCGGTGCGTTTTGAGGACTTGGATATGTGCGAGACCATGTCATCAATACAGCACTTGGTGAGATACCGGCTAGCTTTACAATCAGAGATAAGTGGCTCTTCGGCAGGACTACGTAAATGTATGCTGATCACCTCATCGCTGCGGGGCTGTGAACTGGACACGACCTTGGATGCTTTATTTAAGATAATACAAGACATTTTGGGTGCCAAAGTGGTGTTGTGGAAGGGAACAAAAGGAGCCAAACATTCCAGGTTGTACAAAGAGCACGGAGTGAAAGAGTATTCGCCATACATGGAGAATTATGGTAGAATATTGAACAATGGCCTACGTTACTATACCTACCGAGATGGTGCGCCTATGTTCAGTTGCACGATCTTTTACATCTAAGAGGGGAGACAATTATGGCAGTTAGATACCTTACCAAGGAAGAAAAAGAGATGATAGTTGTTGGGCTCAACATGAGGAAATGTTACATTGAGACCGGTAGCACTACTCTTGGAGCCTCTGATATGGCAAGGATGGATCCGAAGCATGCTTGGCGCGCGTACGGAGCCAAGGTCAACGCTCTGACTGAAGACCAGATGAAACTTATTTTGGCTACTAACGAGTTGGAACGTAAGATCTACAGTGATAAGATATATGTGGAGGAATAATTATGAGAGGTTTTTCGGTAGAAATATCAGTGGATAAAGATGGTAAGATAATATCTCTGGACACAAATGACATGGAGATACACATTTACCAAAAAAAGAATAACAAAATGGTGCGTATATTTGACATCAAATGTGGTAGACCGGGGGTACATCCTTTAGGAACATTACTCACTGTTTCCAAGTTCGTAGGAAGAGATGACGATGAAAAGATAAACATGATGTCTTACGAATGCGGTAAAATGATAAGAACTATCAGCAATGCATATGGGGACTAACAAGGGGGGGATAACTATGGGAATGGCAGGAGATTATATAAATGCTCATAAGGCAATATCTAATGTAGTGGAAGGGATGTTCCGTAAGATGGCGGAACACTGTGAGTTCTGTAAGAACGGCTCAGACCGATTCAGCACTTCTATGAGGGGCCGCGAGTGCATATATAAGGACGGAGCTACCAACAGCGGGGTGTGCGCAAGAGAAATATGCCCAGTACTTGAGAAAGAATTAAAAGAGGCTGTTGGTAGAGGGCATAGGAAGAGGAGGGCAATTAGATTCTTTAAGGACGAATCTGATGCAAGATCGGTGCTCTTTGAGCTCAAAAACTTACGTATACCTGATGTAGTTACAGCATCGACTACTCCATGTAAATCTATGCGCGCGTGTATACGAGACCACGGCCAAGAGGAGTGTGTAGATTTTGGCGGTGTTTGTAGAGCCGGTGTTTATATTGACGTCCCTATGGCTTACGGAGATATATTTGACAGATTGATAAAAGATCTGGAAGATATTGGAGAGCTTGATAAAGATATGGAGAAATAGCCATGAAAGTAATAGCGCTAAGCCGTCTCTTTGCTGAGAGAATATCGGGAGAGCTAAAGGAACCACATGCTATCATCAGTATCGGTGATCCTGAGCCCAGTCGGGAAAGAGGTGCTGGCCAGGCTGAGTTTGCCGAAAATGAGTATCGGATAGGCCTCTTGCGGTTAGATTTCTATGATATAGATGTAACTTCCATTACTAATGCTGGCTATGTTATTGAGATTCAGAAAGCCCTGAAGGAATATGAGCATGGGTTATTCACGGACGAGCTCGCCAACCAAATCCTGGACTTCGTTGAGGAAATGAAGGACAAGGTCAAAGTGATAGTGTGCCACTGTGAGGCGGGAGTGTCCAGATCCTCAGGCACAGCTGCTGCTATTCTCCGTATCCTTACAGGCTCAGATGACAAAATCTTCAACGACCCAAGGTATATCCCTAACATATTTGTGTATCGAAAGATACTCAACGCATGGGAAGAGAGGAGAACACAATGATAAAAGGACGTTGTCATACTAATTTAGATGGTTATGGAACGGCAAAATGGCTAGAAAAATTCGCAGCGGTGCCGAGGCTAGGTGAACTAGTTCAAGCAAAAAGCGGAGTAATGTTGAGAGTGGTAGACGTAACTCATACAATGATTACTGTAAGGAATCATGACGCCATTTGTAACTATGACGAACCACAACTCAGTAGTGAACCATGCATAAGGGTAGAACTAAACAGATAAGGAGACCATTATGGAAATGATAATGGAACGTAACAGTAAGGGTGAAGTAAACATTGGAGGTAACAGAATAACGATACCTACAGATGAACTGGCTCTGAATATGCTCGCACTGAATCCAGTGTTCGATAGGGCTGAATATCGAAAGGACGGTTGGATATACGTCGACAACAAGCCAGTGAGGAAGTGGTTCAGGGATTGCTACGCGCCAGATGGTAATTCAGGAGCCGTCCGTATATGGCCTCCTATTCTTTCCGATATAGCTACACTTGAGGCACGGAGATGGCAGATGAAAGAGCGGGTTGACCAATTCCATAATGAGATCTTTAAGCCAGCTTATGATGCGATGATAGAAGCTGGTGAGGCCCATGTCAAGCCTACCCACAAATTCACCGGCGAA
>Ga0307379_10000947_pt1 | contig 47045 bp, 46 predicted proteins | sample UN2MG_FD_202237 | JGI IMG/M metagenome (GOLD analysis project Ga0307379, IMG submission 202237) | Soil microbial communities from Risofladan, Vaasa, Finland - UN-2 | ecosystem: Environmental > Terrestrial > Soil > Coastal area > Acid sulfate soil | place: Finland: Risofladan, Vaasa | collected... | reverse complement strand
TCCTCGGCGTGAAGGACGGGCGCGGGCCCAACTACACCTCGCAGTTCGGCAGCTTCGCGGTGACGCGTGGCGGCCGGCCGGTCGCGACCCTGGTTGCGGAAAAGCGCTTTTATCCCGTCCAGCGCCGCCAGACCACCGAGGCTGCGATCCACACCACCTGGCTTTCCGACCTCTATGCCGTGATCGGCGATGCGAACAAATCGGGCGGCTGGTCGGTGCGGCTTTATCACAACCCGCTGGTGCCGTGGATCTGGATCGGCGCTCTCGTCATGTTCGCCGGTGGCCTGACCTCGCTCTCCGACCGCCGCCACCGGGTCGGGGCACCGCGCCGCGCCCGCCCGGTGGCACTTGCCGGATCCGCCCCGGCGAAGGCCTGAGCCCCCCAATGTCCGACATGTCCGATACCGCAACGACACGCGGCCGCCCGTCGCGGATCCTTTTCGTCCTGCCGGTCTTGCTCTTCGGGGTGCTGGCGGCCGTCATCGCCTATTTCATGCTGACGGGGCGCGATCCGCGCCTTTTGCCCTCGACGCTGATCGACAAACCGGCGCCGGAATTCAGCCTTCCGCCCATTGCCGGCTGGCAGGGCCGCAAGCCCGGCCTGGCGACCGCCGACCTCAAGGGCAAGGTCACGGTGGTCAATTTCTTTGCCTCATGGTGCGTGCCGTGCCTTGCCGAACATCCGCAGGTTATGGCGCTCTCCAAGATCAAGGGCATCCAGGTGGTCGGCATCAACCACAAGGACCGGCCGGCGGCCGCCAAGGAATGGTTGACGCGCCACGGTAACCCGTACGCCCGCATCGGCGCCGATGCCGGCCGCGCGGCCATCGAGTGGGGCGTCTACGGCATGCCCGAGACATTCATCCTCGACAAAACCGGACGCATCCGCTTCAAGCATGTTGGCGTGATCCGGCCCGAAACGCTCAAGCACAAGCTGCTGCCGATCATCCGGGATCTCCAGAAATGAGGGCGCTTGCGGCGCTCTTGATGCTCGTGATGGTCGCGGCGTTCGTGCCGGCTGCGCTCGCCGTCGAGCCGAACGAGGTCCTGAAAGACCCCGCGCTTGAAAAGCGCGCGCGGAATATCAGCAAGCGCCTGCGCTGTCTCGTCTGTCAGAACCAGTCGATCGACGATTCCAATGCCGGGCTGGCCCGCGACCTCCGCGTGCTCGTTCGCGAGCGGCTGACCGCCGGCGACAGCGACAAGCAGGTCGTCGGCTTCGTGGTGGCGCGATATGGCGACTTCGTGCTGCTGCGCCCGCCGGTGAATGCCGCCACATTCGTGCTCTGGTTCGGTCCGCTGCTGATCCTGCTTCTGGCTGGCGCCGGCGTTTTCGTCTTCTTGAGACGCCGGCGCCCGGAAAGCGCCGGCGCCGCGGCCCGGCCGCTCGACGCGGCGGAAGAAAAGCGCCTTGACGCCCTTCTCGCTGATGACGGGCCCGGCTCGTGACGCTTGGTCTTATTCTCGGCGTGCTGACCGCGGCGACGCTGGCGCTGCTGCTGCGGCCGCTTATTGCAGGTGTGGCCGCGACCCGGCCGCGCGCGGACTATGACGCCGAGATCTATCGCGACCAGCTTGCCGAGCTCGACCGGGATATGGCCCGCGGTGTCGTCGAGCCCGATCAGGCCAAAGCGGCGCGAGCCGAAATCGCGCGCCGGCTGCTGGCAGCCGATGCGGCAAGCACGTCCGAGACGGCAGAAAAGAGCGCCGCCAAACAAAGCGCCGGGCCGGGTCGAACGAAAGCGGCGGCAGTCGCGCTGGCGATCCTTTTGCCGGTCGGCGCCGGCGCGCTTTACTACGGCCTTGGCTCTCCCGGTCTTCCGGGCCAGCCTTTCGCCGAGCGCGGTCGGGGCGGCCCCGACAAGGCGACCATTGCCCGTCTTGAAGCCGCCGCCAGAGCGATCGAGGCACAGCTAAAGAAAACACCGAAAGACACGGCCCTTCTGGGGCGGCTTGGGCGCATCGCCTTCATCCTCGGCCGCTATACGGACGCCGCGGCGACCTATGCCAGGGCGCTGAAACTCCAGCCGGGTTCCGCCGCTTTCGCCGCATCGCAAGGTGAGGCTTTGGTGTTCGCCAATCGCCGCGTTGTCGGCAAGGCGGCAAAGGCGCTGTTTGAACGCGCGTTGAAGGCCAAAGCCGGCGACGTCCGCGCGCGGTTTTATCTGGCGCTCGCCAAGGCGCAGGCCGGCGACCGAGACGGTGCGCTGCGCGAGTGGATCGCGCTGGAGGCCGAAACGCAGCCTGAAGCTGCCTGGCGCCGGCAACTTGCGAGCTTCATCGAGTCGACCGCCCGGGAGGCGGGATTGACGCCCACAGCGCTCGCCAAGCTACGGGCGGATGCGGGCAAGGCGGCGCAAACGAAGGCAGCGCAAACAACCGGGCGCGGTCCGGGCCGCGACGACATGGCGCGCGCCAAACGGCTCTCACCCGACCAGCGCGCGGCGATGATCCGCGGCATGGTCGACGGCCTCGCATCACGGCTCAAGGAAAACCCCAACGATCTCGCCGGCTGGCAGCGTCTTGGCCGCTCTTACATGGTGCTGCGCGAATACCCCAAGGCTGCCGAGGCCTGGGGCCAAGCCGCACGGCTAGCACCCAAGGATGTCGGCGTGCTGGTCAACTACGGCCAGGCGCTGCTTGCTGTGCATGGCAAGGACCGCGATCTGCCGCCCAATTTCATCGCCGTCGTCCGGCGTATTCACGCGCTTCAGCCGGACCACGTGATCGGGCTTTGGTTCCTTGGGGTTGCGGAATACGAGGCCGGCAATCGCGACAAGGCGGCGGCGTTGTGGACCCGCCTGTTGGCGCGTCTGCCCAAGGAAGCGGCCGAGCGTGCCGCGCTTGCCAAACGTATTGAAATGCTGAAGATGAAGAAACAGTGACGCCGCAGCTGCCATTTTCGCGGCAATCTCTAACTGGATATCGATGACAAACTCCGCACCGGAACGATCGCCGACAAACGCGGCGGCAACCCCTGCGATGGTAGGAACTGGGTCGCTCAAAACGCGCGTGATTTTCGGTATCGTGCTGGCCGTCATCGTCGGCGCCGTCATCACTGGTATTGTCTTCATCATCGGTGAGCTCAACGCCGGGATGACGATCCCGGAGCTGCTGCGGTCCTACGGCTACTGGCTGATCCTCGGCTGGACCCTGCTCGAAGGCGAGACCATCGTGATCATCGCCGGCGTGGCTGCGGCAGCGGGCCATATGGAGCTGTGGGTGATCATCCTGGTCGCCTGGATCGGCTCTTACATCTCCGATCAGATCTATTTCACCATCGGCAAAAAGTATGGGCCTTATCTGCTCAAACGCTTTCCCTGGGCGCAGGGGCCTGTCGACCGCGCCGGGCGGCTGCTGCTGAAATACGATGTCTGGTTCATCCTGAGCTTCCGCTTCATCTACGGCGTGCGCAATGTCACCCCGCCGGCATTGGCCATTGCGGGCGTCTCACACAAACGCTTCGCGATGCTCAACTTCATCGCCGCGGGTCTGTGGGCAAACAGCTTTGCCTTTGCCGGCTATCTCTTCGGCCAGGCCTTCAAGGAGCTGGTCGAGAATGCGCATATGTATTTCGGCTACGTCATCCTCTTCATGTTCGCCATCGCGGTGTTCTGGGCCGTCTATCACACGGTCCGCGGCGTCGTTCACCGGGTGAAAGCCTACCGCGCCGAGCGCAAGGCGACCGCCGCCGCCCGAGGTATCCGTGCCGGACGCGCCGCCAATCCCAAGCCCACGAAACGCCCCGCCGAAGAACCGGGCCCGTGAGCGCGGCCGTGCAGCCAAATGCCGATCGCCCCGGCGCGCTGGTCGCGGAGGATCTGCACAAGCGTTTGTCGGAACTCGAGGCGTCGAAGGGTGTCATGCTAACCACCCACGTCGGCGATGCGAGATTGGAGACCGGCTCGACGGGGTTGAATAGGAGCACCGTACCCCGCCGAATCTCCCTGCTGGAGATTCTCAAAGCCGGCCGCGTTCGAGCGAACGGTCAGGAAATTGCCATGACCTCGCCATCGGGGCCAACCCCGGACTGCGAAACCGGTTACGACGCCGAGATCGGCAACGCGGCGTCCTTGAAGCGCTCGGCGATCTCGCGCGGGCTGTCCTTGAAGACGACGCCGATCGCATCCGCCCCGCGCCAGGCGACCTGCGCGGCGAACTTGCCGGCGCGAGCGATTTCAAGGTTCAGGGTCGTTGAGCAGGCAAATGGATCGAGTACCCGCAGCAACGCGCCGTTTTCCGAGACGTTGAGCAGCACGCAGCCATCGGCGCGATCGCCGTCCAGGATCGCGGCTTCCCATAGCACCGAGGCGCGCGGAAAATGCCGGCGATCTTGATTTTCTTCGAAGTCAGTCTGTGTCTGAGACATGGATGTCCCCCATTTCGGCATTGCAACCCTAGCCGGCATGTCTTGAATTATGGTTAACGGCGGTTGTGGTTATCGATACGAATTGCGGTGCTTCACGTTTCAGTAGATAATCCCAATCAAGGGGGCGCGCGGCACGCTTGCTGGAATGATCGGCAAGCAGCAAAAGGCGTGGGACCAGCCGCGCGGGTCCGAAGGGGGCAAGAGGACCGTTCCTGGGCGTAATTTCGCCTGGTCTCGCGCCGTTGGAGGAAACGCCCATGAAAGTCGCAGCCATATTGAAGAACAAGGGCAACAACGTCGTCACTGCGAGCCCCGACGACACCATCGCCACGGTCGCCGAACTCTTGAAGCGCGAGGGCATCGGCGCGGTAATTGTGACCGGCGCCGGCGGTGCGGTTTCCGGCATCCTCTCTGAACGCGATATCGTGCGCGCTATTCCGGAGAAGGGTAGCGGGCTGCTCGAGAGCCGGGCCGCCGATCTGATGACACGCGAAGTGGTCACCTGCACGCCCGACATGGATGTCGATGAAGTAAGAAAACTCATGACCGAGGGCCGTTTTCGCCATGTGCCCGTGATGGCGGACGGCAGGCTTGCCGGCGTTATCAGCGTCGGCGACGTGGTCAAGCAACGCCTCGACGAGCTCGAGGCCGAAGCCGGCGCGCTGAGAAGTTATATCTCCACCGGCTGAGGCGCTCCGATCGGCGATCTCCGCTAAGCTGGACGGGCCAGGCTGGACGGTATATGCCGCCGGCAGCAAAATTGATGCGCCTGTCCGGTTGGAAGAGGAAATCCCATGGCCGTCCAGAACAAGACCGCACCGGTCACAATCGCCGAGTCGACGCTCACCATCGAAAACCGCGTTGCCACGCTAACCTTCGAGCGCGACGACGTACGCAACGCACTCACCGGCACCGCGCTCTGCGATGACATTCTGGCAACGATCGACTGGGCGAATGCCAACCGCGATGTCTCGGTGCTGATCATCACCGGCGCCGGCAAGGCCTTTTCCTCCGGCGGCGACGTGAAGGCGATGCGCGACAAGGCAGGCATGTTCGCCGGCACGCCGACCGAGATCGAGGCCGAATATCGATCGGGGATCCAGCGCGTGCCGGCCGCCATGCACTCGGCCGAGGTCATTACGATCGCCGCGGTCAACGGACCGGCCATCGGTGCGGGCTGCGACCTTGCCTGCATGTGCGATCTGCGCCTCGGCTCGGAAGCCGCGGCCTTCGGCGAGACCTTCGTCAATCTCGGCATTATCCCGGGCGATGGCGGGGCCTGGTTTCTGCAGCGGCTGATCGGCTATCAGCGCGCCGCCGACATGACCTTCCGCGGCCGCATCGTCCGCGCCGCCGAGGCGCGCGAGATCGGCCTGTTGCTCGAGGTGGTCGAGCCCAAAAAGCTCATGAGCCGCGTGCAGGAACTGGCCGGGGAGATCGCCGCCAAGCCGCCCCAGGCGCTGCGCTATGCCAAGCGCCTGATGAAGCTCGCCCAACGCACCGAGCTGCCTGATTTCCTCGACTATTGCGCGGCGTTGCAGGGCTTCTGCCACGGCACCGAAGACCACGCCGAGGCCATGGCCGCGTTCCTCGACAAGCGCGAGCCGAGCTATACGGGGCGGTAGTCTAGACGGACCGGCGCGGCAGCGCTCAGCCGATCCCCAGCAACGTGTTCACCTTCTCCTGGGTGAGCTTGGGGCCGGCCAGCACCTCGCCGTCGATCTCCAGGGCGGGAGACGAATGAATGTTGAGCGCGGCCAGCTTGTCGGCCGCCGCCTCGTCCATCAGCAGATCCTTGGCGGTGAACGCGACGTCATGCGCGGTGAGATAGCGCTTCAACGCCTCGCAGGGCGCGCACAGCGGCGTCGTGTAGACGATGACGTTCCTTGGTGTCGCGCTCGCGCTCTTGGGCGCATCGCTCACAGCTTGCCCTCGGATTTCAGCTCCTTGTAACGCGTCTTGGCATCGAGCCAATGCTGCTCGGCCTCGCCGTCGAGGAATGGCTGCTCGTCGGAGAAGATGAGCTGCTTCCAGTCGTCGCCCTTGGACCATTTGAACGGCGCCTCAATCGTGGTGCGCGGCTCGGTGGCGGTCTCCAGAAGGCCCAGCGCCATCTCGAAGATCTGGCGTTGCTGGGCGACCTCGTAAGGCTCGCCGCAGGGGTTGCCCAGCGGGTAGTCGACGAAGACCAGGCGCGCCACGCCGCAATGCTCGACGATGTCACGGCCGTTGGCGATCATCACGGTCGGAATGCCGTTGGCTTCGAGATAGCGTGCGATCAGACTCACGGTCTGATGGCAGACGGGTCATATCGGCGTCAGGATCGCGACATCGGCGCCGTCCTCGCGGCAGCGCTCCAGGACCAGCGGGCCGTCGACCTCCAGTGTGCGGCGTTGGCTGTAGGAGGTGTGGACGCCGTGCAGCCGCTTGGCGATCGAGCCGATCCGGCCCGAGGCTTCCGCCTCGCGCAGCCGCGAGATCGGAAAATAGCTGTCGACGTCGTCGAGATGCGTGGCGTTCCTGTCGAAATGCTCCTGGCGGCTGTAGAGCCGCTCCAGCGGCGTATCGGAGGGGATCACGTACGCATTGCCGACCAGCATTTCCTCGGTGTGATCGCCCGTGCTGTCATCCTCGCGGATCGCGATATCGCTGGTCGAGGCGATAGTGAAGCGGCATTCCGCCAGAGGCTTTTTCAGCGGCGCGAAGGGCACGTCGTCGAAATGCGCCCACCCATAGGGCTTGTCGTAGCCCTCCTTCAGGTAGTAGTCGCGCGTCTTGTCTATGTAGCGGACATACGACATGGGGCGTGACCTTCCGCTCTTCGTTTGTCGCTTCGAGGCACGGCAAAAGGCTCGCACAATCGGTGGCGCCAATCAAACGACAATGCGCCGCATCCGATCGAACCCGTGCCGCACCGTTACTTCGCGTCTTCTTCGCCCGACATGCCCGCCACTTCGCGCGCGGCAGCCATGATCCCGGCATAGCCGGTGCAACGGCAGAGATGCCCGCCGACGACGTCGCGGAGCTGCGCTTCATCGGGGTGCGGCGTGCGCTCGAAAAGATCGCTGAGCGACATCAGGAGGCCAGGCGTGCAATAGCCGCATTGCAGCGCATGGTGCTTGCGGAATGCCGTCTGCATTGCGGTGAGCGGGCCGCCGGTCTCCGCCAAGCCCTCGACCGTATCGACCCTGCGGCCGTCGGCCTGGACCGCGAGGCAGAGACAGGCGCGCACCGCAGCGCCGTCGAGCCGCACCGTGCAGGCGCCGCAGACCCCGTGCTCGCAGCCGACATGGGTTCCGGTCTCGCCAAGCTCCTGGCGCAGGAAATCGGTCAGCAGCAGGCGCGGCTCGGCCCAGCCGGACACCGTCTTTCCGTTGAGCGTGAAGCTCACCCTGTGACGCTCACCCTGGCCTAGCTTGCGCATGCGGCGGCCTCCTCAAGAACTTTGCGGCCCAATTTTCGCACGATGTCGCGGCGGTAACGGGCGCTCGCATGAATGTCGTCCCCGCCGCCAAGCTCCCAGGCGAATGCGTTGAGAACGTCCTCGCTATCGTCGGGCACGATCCGCCATTCGCGCGCGGTCGGACGGTCGGCGACGCCGCCGACCCCAAGCCGCAGCATACCGTCATGCGCCACCGCGGCGAGGCTGACGATGGCGAAATCGCCGTGACGGCGCGCCACCTCGGCAAAGGCATAGCCGGCGCCCGGCCGTTTCAAAGGATAGCGCGCGGCAACCACCAGCTCGTCGGGCTCGCGCGCCGTCGCCAGCAGACCGGTCTGGAATTCGGCAGCCTTCAAAACCCGCTCGCCCCGCACGGAACGCAGCACCACCTCGCCCTCCAGCGTGGCGAGGCAGAGCGGCAGCTCCGAGCTTGGATCGCCATGCGCGAGCGAGCCGCAGACCGTGCCCCGGTTGCGGGTCTGAAAATGTCCCACATGCGGCAGCGCCTGCGCCAGCAATGGCACCAACTGGGCCAGGTCGCGATGTTCGAGCAGGCGGGCTTGCGTGCAGGCGGCTCCCACTTCCAGAAATCCGCCGCTTTGCCGGCAATAGTCCAAGTCATCGAGACGCGCGATGTCGACCAGCGCGCGCGGCGCAGCGAGGCGCAGGTTCAAAAGCGCCATCAGCGATTGGCCGCCTGCGATCACGCGCGCCTCCTCGCCGTGCTCGGCGAGCAGCGCCAGCGCCTCTGCCGCCGTATCGGGGCGGAAATAGTCGAAACTGGCCGGCTTCACCGGGCCAACCCCAGAGCACGCATGAGGCGCCGCCAGAACGAGCCTCGCGTCGCACCGCCAGCACCCTCGCCGAGCTGCCGCGCAAATCGCCGGAAGAATTGCGCGATGACGATATCGGCCGCGCTCTTCATCATGCGCGCGCCCACGGCGGCGGCCTTGCCGCTGACATCGACAGTGTAGTCATAGTCGATGCGGGTCCCGGTCCCGGCCGCCGCAAGCCGCACGCGCCCCGCCCCGCTGGCCTGGCCGAGCGACCCGTCGATGCCGCCCGACAGCGTCGCCGCGTGCGGGGGCTCGAGGTCGGAGAGGCTGACCCGCGCATCGAACCGGCCGCGCACCGGGCCGACCCCTAGCGTCACCTGCGCCCGGTACTGGTTCTCCGCCGTCTCTTCCAGCGCATGGCAGCCGGGGATGACGGCGCGCAGCACCTCGGGATCAAGCAGCGCCTTCCACACCGTTTGGGGCGGGGCAGCGATCTCGAGCGAGCCGCTGCCGGCTACGGCGCGCCCGCCCGCAACCCGCGCGGCTTCCGGCGCCATTGCGCCTTCGGGCGGGGCCGGCTCGTCCGTATCGGCCATCAGCGCATGCAACCGTTTGGGCGTCAGCGGGATCTGCACGTCCTTCACGCCAAGCGCGTCGGCGACGGCATTGGCGATGCAGACCGGCGTGGTCATGCAGTTGCCCTCGCCGAGCCCCTTGGCGCCGAGCGGCGTGAAGGGCGAGGGGCTCTCCATGTGGAGCAGTTCCAGCTCCGGCACCTCGTTCACGGTCGGCACGATGTAGTCGGCAAAGGTACCGGTCTGGAAACTGCCATCCTCGCCATAGACGTACTCTTCGTGCAGCGCCGTCCCGACCCCTTGCGCGAAGGAGCCGAGATACTGGCCCTTGGCGATCAGCGGGTTCAGCAGCGTGCCCGAATCATGGATGGTGACGTAACGGTCGATGCGCACCTGCGCGGTAACGGGATCGACCTCGACGCCGCACATATCGAACATGAAGCCGTAGGTGAGCGAGGTGTTGATGTGATCGCCTGGTGTCGGGGCCTCCAGCTCGGGCGGCGTCCAGGACGCCGTTTCGCGCAAACCCGCCGTCAACCCCTCGGGCAGTTCGGCCGGCGCCCAATGCGACACTCCGGCCGCGCGGCCAAAGGCAACGGCGTTATCGGGGTTGCCGCGCGCATGGATCTTGCCATTGGCGAATTCCAGATCGTCGGGCCGGACATTGAGGTTCTTGGCGGCGATCGTGGCGAGCTTGGCGCGCACCTGGCCGGCGGCCTGGTGCATGGCCACCGCCGTGCCCGGTGCGAAGCGGCACGAATAGGTGCCCGCAGCGATCGACCACTGGTCCTTTTGGGTGTCGTGCTCGAGATTGACCGTGATGTCGTCCGGTTTGAGGCCAAGCTGATCGGCGACGATCTGGGCCAGTGTCGTCTCGTGCCCCTGGCCCTGGGGCATGCAGTCCGCCGTGACCGAGACCGTTCCCAAAGGATCGACATTGACCGTCGCCAGCGAAACCGCGCCGTTCTTGGGCCCGGCGCGCTCGCGTTCCTCGGCGGTCAACAGATTGCTGATATAGCCCATATTGGACATGCCGGGCTCGACCGCGGCGGCGAAACCGATGCCGTAGAGCTTGCCCGCGGCGCGCGCCTCATCGCGCCGGCGGCGCAGATCCTCCAGCCGGCCCTCGCCGGTAGCGATCTCGAGCGCCTTGGGGTAGTCGCCCGAATCCAGCAACGAGCCCCCCGCCGCGCGGTAAGGAAAGACGCCGGCCGGGACCAGGTTCTTGCGGATGACGTCGAGATGATCGAGCCCGAGTTCCTCGGCAATCCTATGCGTCATACGCTCGAGCGCGAGGTAAAGCTGCGGGCCGCCGAAACCGCGCACCAGCCCGGCGGGCATCATATTCGTCATCACCATCTTGTTGGTAACGGCGAGGTTGGGGATATCGTAGGCACCTGTCATGGCGCCCTGCATACGGTAGAGCGGCCCCGGCATGGGCGCGCGCAGATAAGCCCCGTAATCCTCGAGCTGATCATACTTAAGCGCGGTGATCTTACCGTCGTCCTGCACCGCAGCTTCAATCGTGGTGACGCGTCCAGGGCACGAATTGGCCGCGAGCAGATGCTCGTAGCGGTCTTCGATCCACTTGACCGGCCGCCCGACGATCCGCGCGGCAAGGCTCATCAACACGATGTAGGGGAACACCGCCTGCTTGATGCCGAAGCTGCCGCCCGAATCGCGAGGCGTGCGCAGGCGCAGCCGCGAGCCGGGCACCCGCAAGGACCGCGACATCACCGGATGGGTGCTATAGGGGCCCTGGAAGTTGGAGAGCACGTCGTAGGACGCGTCCTCCTCATGATACTCGGCGACGACCACGAAGCACTCGATCGGCATGTAGGAATGCCGGGGAAAACGAGTGGTGAGCGAAAAGCGGTGGTCGGCCTCGACGAAGGCGGCGTCGGGATCGCCGTAGGTGAAATCGCGCACGGAGACGAGGTTGGTGCCGGCCTCTTCATGCACCAGCGGCGCGCCGTCCTTGGCGGCCTCCTCCAGGTCAATCGCGACCGGCAGCTCGCTATACGAGACCGTCAAGGCATCGAGCGCGTCCTCGGCCAGATAGCGGTCGTCGGCGAGAACCATTGCGACCGGCTCGCCGACATAGCGCACGCGCCCGACCGCGAGCGACCATTGGTGCAAGGGCTGGCGCAGCACCACCAGAAAGGGATCGGAAAGCGCCTTTACGTCCTCGCCGGTGATGACCGCGTAAACGCCTGGCTGTGCCAGAGCCTGATCGGTCGCGATGCTGTCTATGGTGGCGTGGGCATGGGGCGAGCGCAGGATCGCGGCGTGCACCGTTCTCGGGGGCGCTGCGATGTCGTCGGCGAATCGCCCCCGGCCGCGAAGCAGGCGGAGGTCCTCTTCGCGTTCCAGCGGCCGGCCGACATATGGTGTTTCCGGCGGAGCTTCGCGCGAGACCCCGGAAGGCGTCTTAGCAGCGGCCGTGGACGTTTCGGTATCTGTCATAATCGCTGTACGGCTTTCCTGCCCAACTTACCTGCCCGGCTCGCCCGGCGGCCTACCGTGCAACCCCTGATATGCCTGCATCCTCGGTGACCAGTTTGGCCTCCGGGTCGAAGCGGCGGGTCGGAATTTTCTTGAGGTCCGCGCCGGTGACCCGCAGGAAGCTTGCGCCTGCGGGGAAATGGATCGAATGGATCTGGCCCGGCTCGAAGGTGCCGGCCATGGGCGGATCGAGGCGAAAGGTCTGGTCGACCTCAACCTCGGCCCGGCCGGCCTGACCGCCGTCATCGGTCCGCCGCCACACCTTCATATCGGTGTGCTTCACCGCCTGTCCGTAAACCGCCCAGGATGTCCCGTGATCGTGGGGCGGCGAGTCCTTGCCCTCGGCATAGATGTGCGCGAGGACCTGAAAGCCGGTGTCCGGGTCGGTATGGAGCACCCGAATGCCGGGCTCGGCGTCCGGCCCGAAATGCTCGGCCACGAAGCCGTCCTCGGCCAGCAATCGCTCGACATCCTTGCGGACCTGTTCCCGGCCGGCGGCACCGGCTTTCACATTGGCCCGGCAATCGTCGCAGAACGTCTCAAGGGAATAGGACGCCATCGCTGGTTCTCCCAGTTTCACTTCCGCCGCATTTTAGACCATGCGCCGGGGGTCGACGATACCCCGCCCCTGCCGAATACGTCCCATGCGCCGCCCGCAAGCGCAGATCCAGGGATGGGGCTTTGCCGGTTACAGGCGCTTCCACTAGAGTCCGCCGCTGCCAATTACATGTTCACCGAGGCCATCGCCGCCATGTCTTTCGTCCTGCCGACCCCGCATCAGAGCTTCGATCTCGCCATGGATGATGGCGTGCCGATCCGTATCCGCCAGCACGGCAATCCCGGCGGCGTGCGCCTTTTCGTGAGCCACGGCAACGGCTTTGCCGTCGACGGCTACCTGCCCTTCTGGGGACCGCTGCAGGATCGCTTCGAGCTGATCATTTTCGACTTCCGCAATCATGGCCAGAACGCGCCGAGCCCAGGCGACCGGCACAACTACCTGCAATTCACCCACGATCTGGAAACCATCTATCAGGGTGTCACCGAACGCTTGGGCGCCAAGACAAGTGTCGGCGTCTTCCATTCCATGTCGGGACGGACCGCGATGAAGCACGCGGTGGAGATCGGCTGGCGCTGGGATGCACTGGTGCTGTTCGACCCACCTAACTTACCGCTCGAAGGTCATTGGCTTTACGAGGCGATGCGCGCCTTCGAGCACCGCCTGATCGACTGGGCGCTGAACCGCACGCCCCGCTTCAAGGAGCCCGCCGAGCTCGCCCGCGACTATTCCGGGAACCGCGCGCACAGCCGCTGGGTCGAGGGCGCGCACGCGCTGATGGCCGAGGCAGTGTTGCGCAAGGACGAGGAGGTGGGCGACTGGGCGCTCGCCTGCCAGCGCGAGCTCGAAGCGGCGATCTATCTGGAGGCGTTGACGCTCAATCTCTGGCCACGCTACGAGGACTATGGCGGCCCGGTGCTGACGATCGGCGCCGATCCGGACATGAAGGGCAACCCGCCAACGGCGCGCGCCAACAAGGCGCTGCACGACGAGCACGGATACCCCTACGAGGCGATCCCCGAGACCGGACACATGCTGCAGATCGAAAAGCCCGAAGCCTGTATCCAGGCGATGACCCGCTTTCTGGAGGCCAACGGGATCGGCGGCTGAGCGATCGTTTGGCTCCGACAGCTCAACCCAATGCCGTCATTCCACCGGCCATTTCAGCTTGACGACTTTGTCCATGTCGAGCCGGCCGGCAATGCGCTCTGCCGTAGCGCGCACATCGGCGAGGATTACGTCCTCGTCGAGCCGCGTCAGATGCCCGTCGCGAACCACCACCTCGCCGCCCACCAGGACATGGGCGATGGTGCTGCCGGTGGCGGCGTAAACCAGGTTGGAGACCGGATTGTAGAGCGGCTGCCATTCCGGCCAGCGCGTGTCGAACAGCACTAGATCGGCCTCCTTGCCGACCTCCACGCTGCCGATCCGGTGCGCTAGCCCTGCGCCTTTGGCGCCGTTGATGGTCGCCATCTCGACGACATGCTCCGGCGGCATGACCCGCGGATTGATGCGGGTTTCCTTGTAGCCGCCAGCGACCAGAAACATCTCCTGCGCCATGTCGGTGATGCCCGAACAGGCGTGATCGGAGCCGATGGATACGTTCACGCCGAGCGCCATCAGCTCGGGCAGCTTGCCCATCACAAAGTTGCCATAGCCGTTATGCAGGCTTGACGAGGGTGCGGCGACGAGCGTTGGCTTGCGGCGGGCGATAATCTCGATCTCTTGCGGCTCGAGCCAGCCCGAATGGACCAGCAGCATGCGCTCGTCGAGCACGCCAAGATCCTCCAGGCGCTCGATCTCGGGCTTGCCGTGAGCGGCGAGGCTGCCGTCATGGGTCGAATAGCTGAAACATGCATGGGTCTGCAGCAGCGCGCCGTGTTTGTCGGCCAGCTCCTTCAGCCCCACGATGAGATCGTCGGACGCGTTGTTGAGGCCGCGGAAGGAGGCGCTGACCGTCAGCCGTCCGCCAGCATCGCCGTGATGCGCGGCGAAGAGGGCGGCGGTCGCATCGACGCATGTCTCCGTGCTTTCGATCATCGTCTCGGGCAGCACGCCCATCACCGATTTGGTGAGATCGAAAGACGAGCGCGAAATCACCATGCGCCCACCGGCTGCGGCGACCGCCTCGATGGTGGCTTCGGGATGGTAGTTGCCCGGATCGATGAAGCAGGTAACGCCGTGACGCAACAGCTCCATCGCCGCCAGGCTCGCGCTGACCCGCACGTCGTCGCGGCTCATCGCGCCTTCGTACGGGTACATGTGCTCGAAGAGGAACGACTGCGCGTTGGCCTCGTCGGCGAGGCCGCGCGCCATCTGGAATGAGGAATGAAGGTGGTTGTCGACGAAGCCCGGCGTTCCGACCATGCCCCAGGCATCGAGCTTTGTATCCGCTTGCCAGCCCGCCTCGATCTCCGCCGTCTTGCCGATCGCCGCGAACTTGCCGTCGACGATTGCGATGGCGGCGTCCCGGACAATCCGGCGGGTCTCGTCCACGGTGATCAGCCAGTCGATGCCGACAACCAATTGATCGGCGTGCTTGGGAGCTTGGTTCATTCTCGTTCCATTCTCTCGTAACGTGCCTGGCGTATCGTGCCTGGACGTGTCGTGCCTGGATGTGTTGTTGGACGGGACTTGCCCGGCTAGCGCCGGCCGCCCCAGATCGCCGCCGGGACGTAGACCGTGCCCTGCATGAGCCGGCGCGCAGTGCGCATGAAGCCGACACGGGTGATTTCAGGCGATGCGCGCGTGCCTTCGAACTCAATCATTGTTTCGAGCTGGCCCGCCGGATGCTCGATCACCACCGACTGTTCGGGCGCATCGCTGATGCGTGCGATGCCGTCGGTCACCGTGCCTGATGTCACGGCTGCCGCCGCCAGGCACATGCCGCCCACCAATGGAAAAGTCGCGTGGCATTCCTGGGGCACAAAGTAGCGCGCATTGATGCTGCCGCCGCTGCGCGGCGCGGCGATGAGACAGAGCTTGGGCACCACCCGGCCAGTGGGATCGCCCATGCCCATGCGTTCGGAGGCTTCGACGCGAATGGTCTCAAGCCGGGCCAGAAGGTCCTTGTCGGCATCCAGCTCGGCCTTGCTTTCGTAGCCGGTCTTGCCGAGATCGGCCGCGCGCATGGTGATCATCGGCACCGCGACATCGACGCAGCTCACATCGATACCGCCGACCGTGTCGCGCGGGCGTCCCGTCGGCAGCAGCGTGCCGGTGATCGAGCCCACCATGCGGCTGAAATAGAGCATCACCGGCGCCGCCGTGCCGGGCGCGCCGTCGATTGCGGCCCCGCCCTCATACGTCACCTGGCCGCCCGGCGTTTGCACCGTCGCCTCGATCAGCGCGCCGGTGTTGACGTTGTGGATGCGCACGACGGTCTCCGGGTCGCGTGCCGCAATCATCCCCGCCTCGATGGCGAAGGGTGCAACGCCGGAGGTCATATTGCCGCAATTGGGGGCATAGTCGACATGGCCCCGGTCAACCAGCACCTGGCCGAATAGATAGTCTAGTTCGGCATCGTCGCGCGCGGTGGGGCCTACCATTGCGACCTTGCTGGTCAGCCACTGGGCGCCGCCAATGCCGTCGATCTGGCGCGTATCGGGCGAGCCCATTACCGCCAGCAGCACCCAGGTCAGGGCCTCGCGGTCCTCCGGCAGGTCGGCAAGCTTGAAATACGGCCCCTTGGAGGTGCCGCCGCGCATGATGACGCAGGGAATGGCGGTCTGCGGCATGCCCTTCCCTCGTTCAGTGTTGGCGCAGCCTGCACGCGATCGATCCCGCCCCTGGCGGAAGGCGCCCGAGATCAGCATCGAGGCTGGCGCCTGTCAACCGCGCCAATCGCGGGGCGGGGTTGACGCTCCGTCAGGCCGGTGCCGCGCTCGCCTTCTTGATCATCAACTCGCGGAACCAGCGATGCGCGGGGTTTTGTTGTGTGCGCTCGTGCCAAACTGCGATCATCGAGAAGCCCGGCACCGCGAAGGGCACCGGCAGCACCTTCAGGCGGTCGCGGTAGTCCATGATCAGCCGCTCGGGGATCAGCGCCATCAGGTTCTCGGCCAGCAGCATCTTGGGAAGGATGAGGAAATTCGGCACCGACATGACGACGCGCCGCCGCCGGCCCATCGCTTCAAGGGCGGTGTCGGCGGGTCCCTGAAAGCTGTTACCCCCCGGCGAGACAAGGATGTGATCGAAGGCGCAAAACTGGTCGATCGTCATCGCATCGCCCACATCGGGATGGTCTTTGCGCACAGCGCAGACATAGCGCTCTTGAAATATCTCGCGCGACAGAGCGTGCGGCGGGGCCATCTCCGGGATGGTGATCGCGAAATCGATCTCCTGGGTCTCCAACTGCTCGGCCATCGTCTTGGCGTCGGCCGGGCTTATCGCAAGACGGATCCCCGGCGCCTCGAAGCGCATCGCCTCGACCGTCGGCGCCAGGATCGCGTGTTGCGCATAGTCGGTCGCGGCAATCGAGAAGACGGTGTTCGCCCGGGCCGGATCGAAGGCCGCTGGGGAGAAAACCGCGTTTAGCTCGGCCAGCGCCGATTTCACCGGGCCAATCAATTCGAGCGCCCGCGGCGTCGGCAGCAGGCCACGCCGGGTGCGCACGAAAAGCGGATCGCCGAACACTGCGCGCAGGCGCTTCAACATCCCGCTCACCGCCGGCTGGGAATAGGAAAGGCGCTCAGCGGCCCGGGTCACGCTGCGCTCATCGAGCAGCACATCGAGCGCGACCAGCAGATTAAGGTCGACAGATCTAATATTGGCATTTGCGATAATAGACATAGCAATTTTGAATTTGCCTTATATCAGACTTTGGCGCAACGTGGGATCGTCGGGTCCGGGAATCTCTACTAAGGTCGCCACATGAAAGCAGTCCGATGAAGGCCGTCCCATGAAAGCAGTCCCATGAAGGCAGTTAGGGTCCACGAACTGGGCAACCGTTCGGGCGTTACGGTTGACGATATCCCCGAGCCCGACGCGGGACCGGGCGAGGTCGTCGTCGACTTGGCCGCCGCGACGATCAACTACCCCGATATCCTGATGCTGGACGGCAAGTACCAGGTCCGCCCCGACCTGCCTTATGTGTTGGGCAAGGATGCTACCGGGACGGTCTGCGCCATCGGCGAAGGCGTATCTGGCTTCGCTGTCGGAGATCGGGTGCTGTTCTACGTGCACTACGGCGCCTTTGCGGAGAAAGTGGCGGTGCCGGTCACCAATTGTTTCAAACTGCCGAACGACATGCCGCTCGACGACGCGGCCGCGATGGGCGTGGCGTTCCAGACCGTCTGGGCGGCGCTGGTCGACCGCGCCGCGCTCCAACCGGGCGAGGTGGTGCTGGTAACAGGTGCGGCCGGCGGCGTCGGCATCGCCGGGGTGGCACTGGCCAAGGCGCTCGGCGCTGGCACGGTACTGGCCGGGCTCACGACGATGTCAAAGGCGGATGCGGTCAAGGCCGCCGGCGCCGACCACATTATCGACATGTCCGGCGACGAGCTGAAAGACGGCGTGCGCGACCAGGTCAGGCAGGCGACCGGCGGGCGCGACGTCGATGTGGTGCTCGACGTGGTGGGCGGCGATATCTTCGATGCCTGTCTGCGCACCCTCGCCTTCAACGGCCGCATCGTGGTGCTGGGATTCATGGGCGGGCGGATCGCCGACGTAAAGACCAACTACCTGCTTTTGAAAAACATCTCGGTGGTCGGCTCGTCGATCAATGCGATTTATGCGCGTGACAACAAGTCCGTGCATCACGGTCAGGCGGAAATGGTCCGCCTCTACCGGGAGGGCAAGCTGGCACCGCACATCCATCAACGCTTTCCCCTCGACAAAATTGCTGAGGCGATCGCCGTCGTAGAGGACCGCTCGATCATAGGCAAAGTCGTGCTTGAGATATGACACCGTCCGAACCAGGCGGTGCGAGACCAGGCATTCGCGGGTTCGATTTGGAGCAGGAGCTAGGAAATGAATGAAGCTGTCAAGATCCCCGAATACCATGCGGCGAGCGAGGTCTCGGGCGACTACCGCAACATGCTGGTTCGCCTGCTGACCCGCCAACTTTGGGCGGAGACGGCGACGGCCGAAGTGTTCGGCCGCTCGATTGCGGCGGCACCAAGCTGGCGCGAACGGTTCCTGGCGGCGGAATTCACCTTCGAGGAAGCCCAGCACAGCCAGATGCTGATCGACGTTCTGGGAGATCTCGGCGAGGACGCCGATGCGATCATCGAGGCGCGCCCCGATGCCGGCAAGTTTTGGCATCTCGATCTCGACGACTGGGTCCACATCGCGGTCTTCAACTTCACGGTCGACCGCGGCGGCAGCCAGCAGATCATGGAATACGCCAAGAGCAGCTACCGTCCCTGGGCGGACAAGATGGGCGTAGTGCTGGCCGATGAGGAAGAGCATTACGGCAACGGCGTCGACAATCTGCGTACCTTCGCCAAGGATCCCGCGCAGCTTGCCCGCTTTCAGGCGGTCTTCGATGAGCTGCTGCCCAACGCCGTGAAGCGCTGCTTCGGCCGCCCCGAGGGCGCCGACAACGACTTTTGCCTGGCCCATGGCCTCAAGCGCAATTCCACCGAGGCCGTCGTCAACCGCTACCTCACCGAGATGCGGGACTACATGGCCGAAAACGGGCTCAAGTTTCCGTCCTTCGAAAAATTCGAGACGGCGGGCGCCGAGCTGATGCCAAGCACGCGGGAGATCATCGCCTCGCTGCAATAGGGGTCACGCCGCTTCGGAGCTGTCGTAAAACGCCTGGAGCACCGCGATCACTTCCGGGCGGCTGTACTCGTCGGGTATTTTTTCGTGGTTGGCGAACATCTCGCGCAGCCGTGTCCCGGAGATCGACAGCCGGTCATCCGCGCCATGCGGGCAGGTCCGCGCCGTCGCCATGCCGCCGCAGGCATAGCAAAAGAACGTGATGTCGATCTTGAGCGGCTGCGTCACCAGGCTGCCTTCGGGCAGCGTATCGAAGATATGATGCGCATCGAAGGGCCCGTAATAATCGCCAACCCCGGCGTGGTCGCGCCCGACGATCAGGTGCGAACAGCCGAAATTCTGCCGGAACACGGCGTGCAACAATGCTTCGCGCGGCCCCGCATAGCGCATCTCGATGGGATAGCCGCCCTGGATTGCGGTGCCCTCGGCAAAGTAGTTCCGCACCAGCGCGTCGATCGCCGCAACGCGGACGTCGGCCGGAATGTCGCCCGGCTTGAGCGCGCCCAGCACCTGGTGGATCAGCACGCCGTCGCAGACCTCGATGGCGATCTTGGCCAGATACTCGTGGCTGCGATGCATCGGATTGCGCGTCTGAAAGGCGGCGATCGTCGACCAGCCCTTCTCCTCGAACATGGCGCGGGTCTCGGCCGGGCGAAAATAGAGCCCCTCATAGGTCTGCGGGAAGTGGCCTTCCGACAGCACCACGACCGGACCGGCGATATTGACCGCCGCCTGCGCCATCACCTTGGCGACGCCTGGATGGGCCGCGTCGGTGGTTCGGAAAACCTCCGCGCATTCGAGCTGTTTGTCGATCGCGTATGTCTCATGCACGGTGATGATGCCCAGGACCGCGCCGGTCTCACCATCGACGAGCGCTGCCTCGTCGCCATGGCCAAGACCATCTGCGACAACCTGGCTCGCCGAGAGCGTGATCGGGATCGGCCAGAAGACGCCGCTTGCAAGCCGCATGTCGACGCAAGCGCCGCGCCAATCAGCCTCGCCCATGAACCCGTCGAGGGGCGTATAGGCACCCATGCCGAGCATGAAGAGGTCGGAGACCTCTCGGCTGGTCAGCGGGATCTTCGGCAACGCCCCGGCACGCTCGATTTGCGCTGCCCGGTGCGGTTCCGCCGCCAGCAGGGGCTTCAGCATTTCCGCTCCATGCGGCGGCACCAATTTGGTCATTCTCTCCCCCGGTTCCTGGTCTTGTCCGGTGCGCTGTCCCCTCCGGTCGAGCGGATTGGCCTGCAGACAGACATATAGGAAAGGCAGGGTAAATATGATCGATTGGCGGTATTGCAAGCCTGGGCCGCGGCGGGGGACAGCCAAATGACCGAGATGCACGAACTCGACATACCCGAAGCCGGGGACAATCGCCGCATGGGCTGGGTGAGCGATATCGCGGCGGAGATGCTGCGCCGGCTCGGCATCCGCTACATCGCCCTCAATCCCGGCGCCAGCTATCGCGGGCTACACGACAGCCTGGTCAATTATCTCGGCAATCGCGACCCGCAGATGCTGCTGTGCCTGCACGAGGACCACCCGGTCGCGATCGCCCACGGCTATGCCAAGGTCACCGGCGAGCCGATGGCGGCGGTCGTCCATTCCAACGTCGGCTTGCTGCACGGGCTGATGGCGGTGTTCAACGCGTGGTGCGACCGCATGCCGGTCTACCTGCTGGGCGCAACCGGGCCGGTCGATGCGGCGCGCCGACGGCCCTGGATCGACTGGATCCACACCGCCAAGGACCAGGGCGCGCTGCTGCGCAACTTCACCAAATGGGATGACGAGCCGCGCTCGCCCGAAGCGCTGGTGGAAAGCATGTTGCGCGGGGCGCTGATGGCGCGGACGCCGCCACAGGGGCCGGTCTATCTCTGCCTCGATGCCGGCATGCAGGAAACCGAATTGGATGAGCCGATGGAGATCCCCGACGTCGCGCGTTTTGCGCCGGGCGAGCCGCAGGCCGCATCGGCGCAGGCGATCGAGCGCGCGGCCGACTTGCTGCTCGAGGCAAAACGGCCACTCGTCCTCATGGGGCGCATGTCGCGCGACCAGGCGGACTGGGACAACCGGCGCCGCCTCGCCGAGCTGCTCGGCGCCGGCGTGCTGACCGACATCAAGATCGCCGCCACCTTCCCGACCGACCATCCATTGCATGTCGGCGCGCCCTCATTGTGGCTGCGCGGCGAGCGGGCCGATGCGCTGTGCCAAGCCGATGCGGTCCTGTCCCTCGACTGGGTTGACCTCGCCGGAACCTTCAAGTCGGCGGGGCTTGGCACCGACGTGCCGGCGCAAGTGATCTCGTGCAGTGTCGACATTCACGCGCATAACGGCTGGTCCATGGACCACTTTGGCCTGGCGCCGAGCGATCTCACGGTTCATGCCGATCCCGACGGCTTCGTCGCCCAGCTTCTTGCCGTGCTCGAGGCGCGGCTCGACGGAAAGCCGCGCTGGTCAAATGGGACGCCGGCCCCGCAACCGGCCGAGCCCCCGGAAAAGGCTCCCGACGCGCCGCTCGAACCCATCGATATCGGCCGGGCGCTTGCCGCGGCGCGCGGCGCGCGGCGCTTGACGCTCACCCGGGTGACGCTCGGCTGGGATGCGTCGGTCTATCACTTCCGCGAGCCGCTCGATTTCATCGGCTATGACGGCGGCGCCGGGCTCGGCTCGGCGACCGGCATCACCATCGGCGCGGCATTGGCGCTCAAGGGAACCGGCCGCCTGCCGGTGGCGGTGATCGGCGACGGCGATTTCATGCAAGGCGCAACGGCGCTGTGGACGGCAGCGCGCTACCGGATCCCGGCGCTCTTCGTGATCGCCAACAACCGATCGAACTTCAACGACGAGATCCATCAAGAGGCGACTGCACGCGTTCGCGGCCGGCCGGTGGAGAACAAATGGATCGGTCAGCGCATCGACGACCCACCGATCGATATCGCCGCGCTGGCCCGGGCCCAGGGCATCGAGGCCGAGGGTCCGGTGGAATGCTGGGGCGCGCTCAGCCAGGCGATCGAAGCCGGGCTCGTCGCGGTCGAGGCAGGCCGTCCGCATCTGATCGATGTATGGGTCGAGCCCGGTTACAACACGCCGCTGGTCACCCGCTGACGGTGCATGCAAACCGGGGATGAGCGCGGCGACAGCACCTGCAGCCGCTCTTTCCCAAATCGCTGGCCGCAACAATCGCCCTCCCCCTCTAAAGAAGGGGAGGGAACAAAGGTAAGTCAGCCTTGTCGCGAGACACTTTAGTCGGCGTTCTCGCGTTTCCAGTCCTCGATCAAGGCTTTGCGGTCTGTCTTTCCGCGCGCTGTCTTGGGCAGGCTCTCGGCGAAAAATATTCGCTTGGGCGCCTTGAACGCCGGCAGGTGCGCGCCGCAATGCTCCAAGATCGCCGCTTCAACGATGTCGGCGTCCGGTTTGACCACGACGTAGCTCACCACTTCCTCGCCGTAGATTTTGTCGGGAACGCCGATGGTTGCCGCTTCGGCGATCTCGGGTCGCTGCAGCAGAACCCCGTCAATCTCGAGCGGCGCGATGTTGACCCCGCCGCGAATGATCAGATCGGTCTCGCGGCCGGTGATGAAGAGGTATCCGTCATCATCGAGATAGCCCAGATCGCCGGTGCGAAAACGGCCGGTTGCGTGGACCTTTACCGACCCGTCGGCGCCTACGTAACGAAAGGCGCGCTCAGGATCGCTGCCCAGCTCGACCAGCCCGGCTTGGCCGGCCGGCAAGGCGCGTCCGTCGGCATCGACGATCCAAAGCTGGTGATATGCCAGCGGCCTGCCCACGCTGCCCAGCCGCCGACTGGCCTCGTTGCTTCCCGCGATCCAGCCGGCCTCGCTGGAGCCATAGCCCTGCCCGATCGGGATCTTGAACCGCGCCTCGAAGCGCTTGGCCTCCTGCACCGTCAGGGGGGCCGAGCTGGAGGTGATGAAACGGAGCGTCGGAAAATCAGCGGCGGAGATACTGCCGGCTTCGCTCATCAGCATGTTGAGCGTGGTCGGGTTGCCGGCGGCGATCGTCGCCCCGTAGTCGCGGATCCAGCCGAAGAAGCGGCTGCGCGAGAAATTCCGCGCCATCGCCACCGAGGCGCCCTTGGCGAGCGGCGCCAGAGCGCTCAAAATTTGCGCCGAGGCCCAATTATACGAGCGGAAATCGAGCAGAAGGTCGTTCTCGCCGATGCCGAAGGCGTCTGCGATGGGCTCGACGTTGTCAATCAGCTCGCCGAAGCTGAGCACCACGCCTTTGGGCAGCGCGCTGGTTCCGGAAGTGTAGTAGATGCACGCATCATCGGAACGCACGCCCGGCGGTGCGTGCCAATCTCCGCCCGGCTGATCCGCAATCGCCGCGAACAAGCCCGAGCCGCCATCCGCGCGCCAGTCGCCCAGCGCCTGCCACTTGCCCGGGGTCCGCTCGGCAAGATCCTCGTCAACCACGCCCTCTTCGTAGAGCACCAAACGAGGCCGCAACCCCGTCAGGATATCCTCGAAGTAGGCGGCGTTCATCTCGACATTGATGGTGCAGATCGTGGCGCCATGCGCCATCACACTGAGATAGGTGGCAAGGTGCTCAATCGAATTGTTGGACAGCAGCACCACCCGGTCGTTGGCGCCGATCCCGGCCTGTCCAAAATATCCGGACAGTTTCTGAGCGGTCTGAAGAAGCTGGCCATGGGTGATGGCCTTGCCCTGATCGATGCTGTGGATGAAGGCCTTGCCGGCCGAGCGCCGGGCGTTTCGCTCCAGCCAATGGCGCAGCGCATCCGATCCGGCCAGATCGCGCAGCCTCCCGTCACCTTCGGCGGTCAGGCGGTTGTCGTTGACTGTCATTTAGCCTGTTTGGTCGGAGCGCATCACGCAGCCCCTATCGACGCAGTGTCCGTCAATCTCCGCAATCCTCGATTGTTGGAATGCCGACCAAGCGAGTCAACTCAGTTGTTTAGAATTCTAACTATCTGCGCCGCCAAGCGCCACAGGCAACAGCCATGTTCGGGCCCTGCGGCAGGTCCGATCAGCCCAACCAGCCAGGTTCCAACATCCAAAGTTCCGGCGCCCAAAGTTCCGGCGCTTATGTCCGGTCCCGGCCCTTGCCCGCTTCCAGATTATCGATCATTTGCGTGAGCGCGCGCCGCATCGCCGCAGTGTCTTCGGCGGAAACGCCTTGCCTGGCGATTTCATTGACCTCCCGCGCCAATGGCAGCATGACGCCGCGAAGCCGTTTTCCCTTCTGGGTCAGAAAGATATGGACCTTGCGCTTGTCCAAGGTGCTGCGCTGGCGCCGGATCAGCTTGGCTTTCTCCATGCTGTTCAGCGCGACCACCGTGGTTGGCTCGGTCATGCCGACGAGGCCGCTGAGCTCGCGCTGGTTCAACCCGTCCTGTTCCCAAAGCACACGCAGGAAATACCATTGCCCGGGGGTCACGCCGCGCAGCGTGATCCGCTCCTCAAGCGCGCGTTGAAACGCCCGGTTGGCCGCACGCACAAGAAAACCGGTGCTCTCAGCGGCAGGGTAATGCACGGCCTCGGCTTGCCCGCCATGCCGGGAATTGGGTGCGGCCCCATTTGCGCGCTTGGTCTGGCTCAATCCCGCCCTCCCTGCCCTGATCCGCCGGACCGCACGCGCCCGTTTGACCGGATACCCGCGCTCGATGCGCCGGTCCCGTCCGCGCGTTGATAGCCCCAACTTTCGAGTGAAACAGTATCGCAGGGCCAATCTAGCGAATCGCGGAAGGACAACGAACCAAAAATCGGTCCCGGCAGAATATGAATGCACTCGCGAACTGCGCGATATTCCGATGGTTCAGGCAGTAGGTTGCCTGCTAAAATGTTGCATGATCGAGCGGCCGGTTCGCATGGTTCGCAATTGACTTAGGCTGGCCAAATCTCTAATAGTTAGATATCTAAGGATATTTCGAGCGGGCAAGATCCGGGAGGGCAAAATGAACAAACCAACCTTGAAATCAGAGCATGCCGTCGCGGCCGAGGGCATCCAGGATCTGCGCGGAACACTCGAATGGCTTAAGGCGCAGGGCGACCTGATCGAGACCGACAAGGAGGTCGATCCCGATCTTGAGGTCACCGGCTTGCAGAAGCATCTCGACGGCGCTTGCCCGGTACTCTTCAACAACGTCAAGGGCAAGCCCAACCACCGGGTCGTCACCAACCTGTTCGGCGACATCAACGTCATCAACAAGATGTTCGGCTGGCGGGACAACCCCGAGCGCGTGCGTCGGCTCGCCTACGCCCTGTCGCATCCGCTGAAGCCGGTGGAGATCCCGCAAAGCGAAGCGCCGTGCCAGGAAGTGGTGATCGAGAATCCGACCGATGTAAACGAGCACATGGTGCCGATCCGCCATACCATCTACGAGCCCGAGCTCACCGTGGGGTCCGGCATCCGCTGCGTGACCGGCGATCAGTTCGAGGGCGGCACCGACCTCGGCTACAACCGCATGAATTTCCGCTGGGGCAATGTGGGCACGTTCCAGATCTCGCCCGGCTCGCATATGTGGCAAGTCGTGAGCAAGTACCACAAGTCCGGCGAAAAGGTTCCGCTGACCGTGTGCTTCGGCGTGCCGCCGGCATGCACACTGCTCGCGGGCGCGGGCTTCGACTACGTCATCCTGCCGACAGGCTGCGATGAGATCGGGGTTGCCGGCGCCGTGCAGGGCTCGCCAGTCCGCATGGTCAAGGCGCGCACGGTCGACGCCATGGCGTTGGCCGACGCCGAGGTGGTCCTGGAAGGCTATATCGACACCCATGACCGCCGCTACGAAACGGCGGAAAGCGAGGAAGCCGGCGTCCAGGGCCGCTATCACTTCCATCCCGAATGGGCCGGCTATATGGGCAAGGCCTACAAGGCGCCGACCTTCCATGTGACCGCCGTGACCACGCGCGAGCCGGCGTCCAAGCCGATCATCTTCTGCCTCGGCGTGCACACGTTGGACGACCACAATATCGACACCACGGTGCGCGAAGCGGCGATCTACGAGCTGTGCAACCGCATCCAGCCCGGCATCATTCAGAATGTGGTCATCCCCTATTCCATGACCGATTGGGGCGGTTGCATCATCCAGGTCAAGAAGAACAACAAGATCGAGGAGGGCTATCAGCGCAACTTCCTCGGCGCCATCCTGTCCACGTCACAAGGCATGCGTCTGGCGATCGCGGTCAGCGAAGACGTCGACCCCTATTCGATGGACGACATCATGTGGTGCCTGACCACACGGGTGAACCCGCAATTGGACATCTTGAACCCGATCCCTGGCGGCCGCGGCCAAACCTTCATGCCGGCGGAGCGGATGACCGCGGGCGGCCAGCAATGGACTGCCGCCAATACCCGCTTCGAAGGCGGCATGGGCATCGACGCCACCGTACCCTTCGGCTACGAGAGCGACTTCATGCGGCCCGTCTATCCGGTCGATAAAGTCGATCCCAAGGACTTCTTTACGCCCGCGGACTTGGAAAATGCCACCGCGCGGATGAAGGGCTGGGTGCTTTCTCTGGCCGATAGCGGCCGCTAAAGACCGCCGCGACATCACGACACGACCGGGGCGGCCCCAGGAGCCGCCTCCAAGTTTGGTGTTGTCGCGAGAGTTCGCGGATATGGGGGAAGGTGGCAGAGCGGCCTCTGAAAATTGTTCCGGTTTGGAATGCCCCGCGCCGGTATCCGCCGGCCATGATCCAGCATTCGGTCCGGCCCTCCCTGCCTTCACATTGCGCGCCCATTGAGCCAAAGCGGCACCGCTATTGGCGTGGACTATTACGCGCCCAACAAATCCGCTGTTCAATAATCCGGCCCCGTCTGGGATGATCGCGGCTGGCCCGATTGAAAGGCCGCGGTCGCCACTCGACAAGACCGTCAGAACAACACCTGCTGGGAGGTTCGGATGAAGGGAAAGATCGCGTTCGAAGAGCATGTCGCCATCGAGGAAACTTTGGAGGCGACGCGAAACTTCGCCGGTGATTCCGGCGAGTGGGACGAATTCACCACACGGATCCTCGACGTCGACAACCAGCGCCTGGAGGGAATGGACAAGACCGGCATCGAGCTTGCCATCCTGTCGCTGAATGCGCCCGGCATCCAGGGGATCATCGATACGAACGAGGCAATCGAGGTCGCCAAGAAGGGCAACGACAAAATGGCCGAGGCGGCAGCCAGACACCCTGGTCGCTACGCGGGGCTCGCCGCGCTGCCGATGCAGGATCCCGACGCAGCCTCGGCCGAGCTGACGCGGTGCGTCAAGGAACTCGGTTTCAAGGGTGCCATGGTCAATGGCTTTACACAGAAGGACGTTCCGGATTCGGCCATCTATTACGACATCCCGGAGTACCGGAGCTTCTGGGGCACCGTCTCGGAGCTCGATGTGCCCTTCTATCTGCATCCGCGGATGCAAATCCCCTCGCAGGCCGGGAATTACGAGGGTCATCCCTGGCTGATGAGCGCACCGTGGGGGTTCGCCATAGAGACATCGATCCACGCGCTTCGTCTCTGCGGCTCCGGACTATTCGACGACTATCCCAATCTCAGAATTGTGCTCGGACATCTGGGCGAGAACATCCCCTTCGCGCTCTGGCGCCTCGATGCGCGCATGCGTTTCTCGCGGCGGGGCTACCGGGGCAAGCGCCCGCTCGGCGAATACTTCATTGAGCATTTCCACATCACGACGAGCGGCTTCTTCAACGATCCGGCATTCAAATGCACGCTGGAAGTGATGGGCACGGACCGCATGTATTTCTCGGCCGATTATCCATTTGAAAAAATGGAGGACGCGGCCGATTGGTATGACGCAACGCCCACCATCGCCGACAGCGACCGCGAAAGGATCGGGCGAACCAACGCGATCAAGCTGTTCAATCTGGATTTGGAGTAGCCAAGCAACCCGCGCGAGCAAACCAACCCGCTTAGATTTGGAGGTGTTCGGCAACGGCTATCCGTTGGAACAAATATCCATCTCGTCGCTTGTCGATTGCTCCTAAACCGGGCCGGCAATGGATTCTACCATGACGCCGTTGGCGTCCTTTGGATGAACCAGCCATCGGGGAGAGGCATCCGCGTCGATCGGATCGCGCATCAAGACCGTCATGCCGCGGGCAACAAGCTCATTGCCGCTTGCTGCAACGTCATCGACCTCGATGCACAGGTGATAAAATCCTTCGCCAACCGCAGCGAGGCGCCTGGACAACGCATTGTCCATATTCGATTTGTCCAGGGGCTCCATGATCTCGATCACCATCTCGTCCCAGGTGCCGCCAACGGAAATGAAGACACTGCGAATACCCTCGATTTCGATCTTGCGGTCGTCGAATTTCTTGAACCCGAACGATGCGGTCCAAAGCTTGGTCGCCGCGTCGGCATCGTTGACCAGCACGCCGATGTGACTGATTTTTCTCGTGTTCACTGTTCTGCCTCCGGTTTCATGATTGATTGCATGCGCCCCGCGTCATAATCGGCTGCGGGTCCTGTCTGCGGTCCGCTTGAGCGCCATAGCGCAGGTCCCATCGGTCGGCGGCGTCAGACACGACCCGCCGCATGCCGCGACGGCCCAAGAACAAGTTGGCTCATTGCCTCGATGCAACGATCCATCCTTTTGGCGCGGCCGACGAGCTTGTAGTTCATCGCAAAGCCGTCGAATGCCATGAAGATAATGTGGGCGAGCGCGTCGCCGTCCACGCCCGTCCTCGCGGTCGGCGGCCGGCAGGTATCGATGAGTTCCGCCACGATCGCTTCGGCCCAGTGCAGCAGATCGCGGCTGTAGCCTTCCGAGGGTTGGGCCAGCGACAGTGCCTGCATGATGTTGTTGGCGAACCCATTATTGGCCGACGGCAATCGGTCCCAAAGAGTGACCAATATCTCCCGCAGGCGCGCTTCAGGGTCTCCGATGGCCCGGGCGCGTTCCTGGAGGTCGACCAGTTGCTGCCGGAACCAGGGACCGTAGACCGCGAACAGTATGGAAAGTTTGGAGGGAAAGTAGACGTAAAGGTTCGAGGCGGCGGTTCCCGATTGCACGGCAATCTCGCGCATCGAGGTTGCCGCGTAGCCCTTCTCCTCGAAGAGCTTCTGCGCAGCACGCAAAATCTGCTCGCGCCCTTCGGCTTTCTTGACCTGGACCATTGGGCCTCCTCTTGCCCGCACGCGGGTGCACACTGATTTTGCGATGATTTTGCAATTTTTCAGCTGGACAGTCAAAAACGAACGCTGTACTTTTTTGAAAGGACAACGAGATCAAAGACCTTAAGTTCGGGAGGCAGTGGTGGTGCATGTCAATATGCGAGCGCAGGAGGCCAATCCTGCGAAGCTCGCTACGCTATACAAACGCCAATTCGAACTATGCGCGGTCCAATCGGGCGAGACGATTGCCTGCGTGACCGACCTCTCGACGCGTCAGACCTACGTCGAAGCCGCATTCGCCGCCGCCGACGAGCTTGCAGCCGACATCTACGAGATGCGGGTCAACAGCATTCCATCCTGGACCAAGGTCGGAGTGCCGACCATCGGCCAATGCAAGGGCACGCTGGAAGCCGTCAAGGCGGCCGATATGGTGGTTATCTTTCATGTCCCGCTGTTCACCAAATGGCTCAAGGAGGCGATGGATGCGGGGACCCGGGTCCTGATGATCATCGACTCGCCCGACGACCTCGAGCAGCTCATGGCGCCGAAGGGCCTGAAAGAAGCCGTGCTGTATGGCGACCAACTCTATGCGCAGACCAGCAAGGCGCGCGTCATTTCAGATGCCGGCACCGATCTCACCTGGGAATGCGGCCAGTACCCGGTCATGAGCCAATATGGCTTCGCAGACGAGCCGGGCCGGTTCGATCACTGGGGCGGCGGCCACATCCACACCTTTCCCAATGAGGGATCGGCGAACGGCACGGTCGTCCTGCAGCCCGGCGACATCGTGATCCTACCTTACTGCCGCTACGTTCATGACGAAGTGCGCCTCGAGATCAAGGACGGTTTCATTACCAAGGTCGAAGGCGGCCTCGATGCAAAGCTGATGACCGAGTGGCTCGACGACAACAAGGAGAACCCGGACGACTGCGATCCTTACGCGGTTTCGCATCTGGGCTGGGGCCTCAACCCACAAGCATTGTGGCACGGGATCGCGCTCAACGGCGATGAGCCCGAACGCAGCCGCGCCGCGGCGCGCACGTTTCCCGGCAATTTTCTATTCTCAACCGGACCCAACACGCAAGGCGGCGGCGAACGCAGGACGCGGGGCCACTATGATGTGCCGATGCGCGACTGCACGATGATGCTGGACGACAAGGTGATAATCGACAAGGGCCGGATTGTCGACGACAACATGGTCGTCGAACGCGAGCGGCGGGTCTAGCGAGCGGTCGGTCCCCAGGGTCGCGGAGGGCGCGATGCGCATCGAAGAAAGCTTCACCGTAAGCGTGCCGATCGCAAGCGCCTGGGAGGCGATCCGAAATCCGGAGATCGTCGCCCCCTGCATACCCGGCTGCGAATCGATCGAGGTGGTGGATCCAACGCACTATAAAGCCGCGGTCCGGCTGGGCCTCGGTCCGATCAAGCTGCGCTTTCTGGTCGAGGTGGAAATCACCGAGGAAGAAGCGCCGATACGGCTTGTCTCGACCACGAAAGGCGAAGAAGGCGGCCGGGCGAGCCGCGTGCGCTCGCAGAATGTTTTGAGCCTGACCGCCCTTGGTGACCGCGAGACCGAGATCGCCTACAGCGCCGAGGTCGAGGTAACCGGCCGCATCGCCAAGTTCGGATTTGGCATGATGAAGAAGAAGGCAGAAACGCTTGGACGCGAATTCGCCGAGGCTTTCCGGAAGCGCGTCGAAAACGGCCAGGATGCGGCATGATGGAGCCGGGCGCCGAGGTCGCCTTCCACAGGCCGCGAACCGTGCAGGAGGCGCTCGCCCTGTTGAGCGCCGATGACGGCGCCGTGTGCCTTGCCGGCGGCGCCACCCTGGTCGCGATGATGAACGCCGACCTCATTGCGCCGAGCGGCCTGGTCAGCCTGTCCGGCATTGACGTATTGCGAACCGCCGAACGGCTGCCCGACGGCGCCGTGCGGATCGGCGCCATGCGACATCACCGCCAGACGGCCGACGAGACCTTGCTGGAAGACGGGCAGCAGGTCGTTCGCGAGGCTGCCCGGCAAATCGCCAACACGCCGGTGCGAAACATGGGCACCATCGGAGGCTCGATCGCATTCTTCGACCCCGCCGCGGATTATCCCCCGGCCCTGGTCGCGGCCGACGCGATCGTCGATATCAGCGGGCCGAACGGTGACCGTGCGATCGCCGCGGCAGCGTTCTTCGTCGATTGGTACGAGACGGCGCTTGGCGCGGGCGAGATGGTGACCGGCGTGCGGCTGCCTGCCGCGCCAATGGGCTCGGTCGGCGTCTACCACAAGCTCGCGCGCGTCTCCGGCGATTTCGCCACCGCCTCGGTCGCCCTGGTGCTGGCGATGGAGAACCATACCGTGAGCCATCTGGCGGTCGCCGTCGGCGCCTGCGCGCCGACGCCGGTCCGGCGGCCCGATATCGAGGCCGAGATCATCGGCAACGGCTTGGACGACGCAAAGGTCGATCGCCTCGCCGACGCTCTGGCCGAGCGGCTCGACCCCGTCGACGACGTGCGCGCAAGCGCGGCCTACCGCCGCCTCGTCGCGCCCCGCATGGTCAAGCACGCGCTTTGCCGGGCTGCGGAAACGTTGGGGGGGCGACAGTGACCGGCCATCCCCTGACACTGAAGGTCAACGGCCAGGAGCGCGCGTTGAGCGTTTCGGCAACGCGCACATTGCTCGAAACGCTGCGTGAGGATCTCGCCCTGACGGGCGCCAAACGCGGATGCAATCAGGGTGTCTGCGGGGCCTGCACCGTTCTGGTCGATGGGCAGCCTGTGCGTGGTTGCTTGTCCCTGACGGCCAACTGCGACGGCGCGGAGGTCACAACGGTCGAAGGGTTGGCCGACGGCAACGTTCTGTCCACGGTTCAGCAAGCGATGGCGGATACCGGCGCGGTTCAATGCGGGTTCTGCACTTCGGGGATGTTGATCTCGGCCTTCGCGTTTCTGCGCGACAACAGCGCCCCGACGGTCGACGATATTCAGCACGCCCTGTCGGGCAATCTCTGCCGCTGCAGCGGCTACCGAAAGATCGTCGATTCGATCCTTCTCGCGGCGAAGAGGGTGGCATGAACGAGGCCAAACCCTTTGGCGGCGGTGTCGGCGAAAGCCTCGCCCGGCCCGATATTCGCGAAAAGCTCGTCGGCCGCGCGCGCTATATCGCGGATTTGTCGCAGCCCAACATGCTGCATGCCGCAATCCTGCAGAGCCCGGTCGCACATGCCCGGATCAACGGCTACGACACCCGCGCGGCCCGCGCCGTGCCCGGGGTCGCGGCGGTCCTGACCGGCGCCGATTTCCCCGACGGGCGGATGGGCGCGTTCATCAAGGACGAGCATGCCATCGCCAAGGACAAGATCCGCTATCTCGGCGAGCCGGTCGCGGTCGTGGCGGCCGAGACCGAGGCGATCGCCCGTCACGCCGCAAAGCTGATCGACATCGACTTCGAAGAGCTGCCGGCCGTGCTGTCGCCCGAAGCCGCGATGATCGATGGCGCGCCGCTGATCCATGAGGACCTCGACACATACATCAAGATCTTCCCGGCAATCTGCGGGAGAAATGTGGCTTCCGAGACCGAACTTGCCGAGGGGGATGTGGCCGCCGCCTGGGCCGGCTGCGACGTGATCGTCGAGGATGATTACAAAACAGCGCCCCAGGCGCATCTCTCGATCGAACCGTGCGGGGCTTTGGCGGACATCGATGAGGCCGGCCGCGTAACGCTGTGGTCGGCGAACCAGTCGGTGTTTCGCGTTCAGGCGAATGTCTGCGAGAGCCTGAAGCTGCCGATGTCGAAGCTGCGTTGCCTTACCCCCAAGATCGGCGCCGGCTTCGGCAACAAGATGGAGCCGCACGTCCAGCCGTTGGTCGTGCAACTGGCGCTTGCGACCGGCCGTCCGGTCAAGCTGATCCTCAATCGCGCGGAGGATTTTGAAACCGTGCGCGCCCGGCACCCCTTCAAGATCCGCTGCAAGACCGGCGCGACGAATGACGGCACGCTGGTCGCACGCGAGGTCGAAGTGCTGCTCGACGGCGGCGCCTACAGCGACGACAGCCCAGGCGTGCTCGGCTACAGCCTGCTGATGGCGCGCGGGCCCTACCGGATCCCCAATACACGCTGCGCCGGCAAGCTCGTCTACACGAACAAGATGCGCTTCGGGGCGTTCCGTGGCTTCGGCAATCCCCAGGTCAGCTTTGCCGGCGAAACACAGATCGACGAGATCGCCGCGACGCTGGGCATGGATCCACTCGAGCTGCGCCTGAAGAACATGGCGCAGCCGGGCGATCCCTGGTTCGGTGGCGGCAAAGTCGCATCAAACGGTCTCGGCGAATGCGTCGCCAAGGCCAAGGCGGCCGCAAAGTGGGGCGCAGCGCCTGGGAAAGCGACATCCAGCACCGTTAAATGCGGGCGCGGGGTCGCCTTCGCCGCCCATATCAGCGGCCTGCTCGGCACCGGCGCCATCGTGCGGATGCTCGAGGATGGCTCGATCGTGCTCAACACCGGCGCCGTGGACATCGGCCAAGGCTCCGACACCGTCCTCACGCAGATTTGCGCATCGGCGCTCAAGATTCCGGTCAGCCAGGTCGCGCTGGCCAGCCCCGACACCGACGGCTCGCCCTATAACTGGGGCACGACTGCCAGCCGCGTGACCTATACGACCGGCCGATCGGTGGCGGCGGCGGCCAAGACGGTCGAGGCCGAGATCAAGAAACATGCCGGCGAGTTGCTTGAATGCGCGCCCGTCGATCTTGAGCTGCGGGAGGGCGGCAAGGTCGGCGTCAAGGGCGTGCCGGATAAGGAGATTTCGTTTCTCGAGGTCTCGCTCCGCGCCCATTGGGCTGCCGGCGGGCCGATCGTCGGCAGCGACACCTGGGTTTTCGACCAGCCGTCGGTCGATCCCAAACGCGCGATCGCCAGGGGCCTGCCCTTCCCTCAGATCGGCGTATACAGCTTTGGATGCGTGATCGTCGACGTCGCCGTCGACACCGTGACCGGCAAGGCCGAGGTGAGCGAAGCCTGGGCCGCCATGGACGTCGGACGGGCGATCAATCCGGCCGCGGTCGAAGGTCAAATCGAAGGGGGCTTCGTTCAGGGAATGGGCTTCGCGCTCATGGAGGAGCTCATCTGGGACGGCGGGCGCCTCGTCAATCCCTCGATGATGGACTACAAAGCGCCGACCTTCCGCGACACGCCCTACGCGATCCATTCGATCATCGTCGAGGAACCGGAGCCGGACGGCCCGTTCGGCGCCAAGGGGGTGGGCGAAATCGGACTGGTGCCCGTGCCCGCCGCGATCGCCAACGCGATTCGGGACGCCGTGGGTATCCAGCCACGATCGCTGCCGATGACGCCGGAGCGCAATCTGCGCGCCATGCTGGAGAGGGACGATGCGGCCTGAGGATTATCCAACGCAGGAGCCGTTGTCCGAGTTCGCGCAGCCCTACCACGACGAGGTGATGCGCCGGGCGCAGGACGTCGAAGGGATCGAGGCGCAATACGGCGGCGATCCCTATCAAAGCATTCTGGTTTATCCGGCGCCCGAGCCCAACGGCGACGTCCTGGCGTTCATCCATGGCGGCGGCTGGGCCAATGGCTGGAAGGAATGGATGAGTTTCATGGCGCCGGCATTGACCGGGCGCGGGGTGACCTTCGCGACGGTCGGCTACCGGCTTGCGCCGATGGCTGTGTTTCCGTCAGGGTTCGAGGATTGCCTCGACGCCGTGTCGTGGCTGGCGGCGAACGTTGCCGAGCACGGCGGCGAGCCCAAACGGATCTTCGTCGGCGGCCATTCGGCAGGCGGACATTATGCTGCCCTCATGGCGGTCCGCCATGACTGGCAAGCCGGGCGGGGGCTCGGCGCCGACACCATACGAGGCTGTCTGCCGATCTCGGGCGTGTACGATTTTAGCGCGCAATCGGGTCTTTCGGCCCGCCCGCGATTTCTCGGGGCCGACGACAGCGGCAACGAAGGACCGGCGAGCCCGGTCACGCAGATCGATGGCACGCCGCCGCCCTTTCTCATCGCACACGGCGAAGCGGACTTCCCGCATCTCATCAAGCAGGCCGACGCCATGAGCGCAGCGCTCGAGCGCGCCGGCGGCGCGGTCGCGCGCCTGGAACTGCCAGGCGCATCGCATTTGGGGGCGAGCCTGGCGGCGGGCGAAGCCGACGGCCTCTGGGTAACAACGGCCACCGACTGGATGCGTCGGTGGCCGTAACAAGCGACGACAATAACAAGGCAACGGGAAAGGAGAGGACGATGTTGAAGACAATCGTGGCGGCGGCGACTGCGCTGGCGCTCTCTGCCGGCATTGCGGCAGCCGAATCGAAACCGGTTCGCATCGGGTTTTCGATCGCAAAGACCGGCCTGTTCTCCAAGGCAGCACCATCGCAGATGACCGCCTACGAGCTGTGGCGCGAGCAAGTAAACGCCAAGGGCGGGCTCAATGTCGCCGGCACCAAGCGTCGCATTGTGTTCGTCTGGTATGACGACGAATCGAAACCGGCGAAGGCCGCCCAGATCTACGAGAAGCTGATTACCAACGACCGGGTCGACCTGCTGCTCGCACCCTGGGGGACACCGCACCATCTGAGTGTCGCCGGCGTCGTCGAAAAGCACAAATTTCCGATGGTCGGCAATACCGCGGCTTCGGTCGCCATCCGCAAGATCAAGCCCGGTTACATATGGTTCCCGACCTCGGCGATCCCCGATCGTATCGCCACCGAGCTGGCAAAGATGGCCAAGCAACAGGGCGTGACCTCGGTCGCGGTGATCGCCAATGTGCTGCCCTTCTCGCAAGAAAACCGCCAGTTCCTCATCCCGGCGCTGAAGGCCGCGGGCATCGCGGTGAAGGTCGACGAGAAGTATCCGCCGAATATCAGAGACATGACGCCGATCCTGACCAAGATCAAAAATGCCAAGGTCGATGCGATCATCGGCTTGTCGTACCCCGACGACTCGTTCCTCTACATGAAGCAGGCCAGGGAAATCGGCATCAAGGCGAAGATGGAATTCCTTCTGGTCGGGCCGACGATACCGGTATTCGCCAAGGCATTTGGCAAAGGCGCCAACGGCATCCTCACCATCGGCCATTGGAGCCCCTACCAGACGTCGTGGCCGCGGGCCAAGGCGTTCTTCGATGCCTATCGGGCCAAGTTCAAATCGGAACCCGATTACCTCGATTCGGCATTGGCTTACATGTCCGTTGAGATCCTCGAACAGGCGGTTGCCAAGGCCGGCCTGGACAAGGAGAAGCTGCGTAAGGCGATCGCCGGCGGCAGCTTTGAGACCATCAACGGCGCTGTGAGGTTCAAGGGCGTTGAGAACACGGTCACGCCGACGGCCTTCTTGCAGATTCAGGCCGGCAGGATGCATATCGTCTGGCCCAAGAGCATCGCGACGGCGACTTATCAAAGCCGCTGACCGGGCGGTTTCCCACCAACGCTTGCTCGCCATTGCTTGCGCAGCCGGGGGCGCCGGGATTGCCCGGGCGCCTCCGCTCGCATGTTCGGGTTGCCAATAAGGACTTGCCGTCGTCGTGGATACGGTTCTTTCCGGACAGCTTCTGTTCTCGGCGCTGGTCATCGGCGCTGTCTACGCGCTGACCGGCCTCGGACTCAACCTCGTCTACGGAACCATGCGACTGCTCAACATCGCGCATGGGGATGTCGTGATGCTCGGCGCCTATCTGGCGTTCTGGTTGTTCAGCCTCGGTCAGATATCGCCGCTTCTGGCCGCGCCCCTGGCCGTCCTCGGCGCCGCCGGACTGGGTGCACTGGCGTATCTTGGGCTGTTCCGACGACAGATCGAGACGACGCCCGCGGTGGAGAAGCTGGAGGCGAATTCACTGCTGTTGTTCTTCGGGATCTCCGTCGTCATCCAGAACCTGGCCTCGCTGGCATTCACGCCGTCGCCGCGCGCCGTCACCTATCTCGATACGATCTATCGGCTTGGCGGCGTGTCTATGACCGGAAACCGCCTCGCGATTCTCGGTATCTCGGTGCTGATTTGCGTCGCGACCGCGCTGGTCCTGCGTTACAGCGTCTACGGCCTGGCCATAAAGGCGCTGATCCAGAACCGCGAGGCGGCGGCGGTTGTCGGCGTCAATGTGCGCCGTGTTCAGATCGTGAGCCTGATGCTCGGTTTCGGGCTGGCCGGCCTCGCCGGCACGCTGCTCAGCATGACCGAGCAGATCTCTCCGTTCATGGGCTTTCCTTTCACCATCGCCGCCTTCGTCGTGATCATCATGGGTGGGCTGGGTAATCTCGTCGGCGGCATCCTGGCGGGTTTCCTTCTTGGATTCGTGGAGATCTACGGCGTCGTCCTGACGTCCTCGAACGCCCGGTCGATCATCCTCTACGGCGTCTTCGTCGGCGTGCTGCTGTTGCGGCCCCAGGGCCTGCTTGGCGGACGCAGGATCAGCCAATGAAGGCCGCATTCTGGGTCATTGGTGCAGGTCTCGCCGGTGCCGGCGCGGCCGGGCTTCCCTGGTTGATCGGCGACTACTACCTGACGGTGGCCCTCAACCTGGCGATGTGGATCGCCCTCGCCCAAAGCTGGACGATCCTCTCGGGCATGGCAGGCTACATCTCGCTGGGGCACGTGGTGTTTTACGGCCTTGGCGCCTATTGCGTCGTGGTCACCTGGCAGGCCGTCCCGCTGTTCGTGGCGATTCCGCTCGGCGGTCTGGTTGCCGGGATCTTCGCGGCCGTGATCGGGGCGCCGGTCCTGCGCGTTCGCGGACCCTATTTCGTGATCCTCACATTCGGCATCGCCGAGCTTGTGAAATACATCGTGATCAACATCGAGGCATCGTCCGGCCAGGCCAGCCGGCTCCTCTTCGGCACACCGTCGGTCACCGATCTCTATCTGATCATGCTTGCCCTCGCCGCCGCCGCGACCGGCCTTGCCTGGACGGTGCGCCGCTCGCGGCTCGGCAGCGGGCTCGTCGCGATCCGCGAAGACGAGGAGGCCGCCCAGACCTTCGGCGTCCCGGTCACCCGCTTCAAGGTCTACGCATTCATACTCGCCGCGGTGATCCCCGGCATGGCGGGCGGAACGTTCGTGCTGCGATCGACCTATTTCGAGACTACCCAGGTCTTCGACCCCGTCATTTCATTCTCGATCGTAACGATGGCGATTATCGGCGGCAGCGACGACGCCCGTGGCCCCCTGCTGGGCGCGACCTTTCTCGTGGTCCTGTCGGAGCTGCTCTGGTCGACACTCCCACAGCTCTACCTGATCGTCCTGGGCACGCTGCTGGTCGTGTTCGTCCTGTTCCTGCCGGGCGGCCTTGTCGGTTTGCTTGGGCCTAACCGGCATAGGCTCGTGCGATGACCCTCCTGCAAGTCGAAAGCGTGTCAAAGAGCTATGGCGGCGTTGCGGCGCTGCGCGATGTTTCGTTCACCGTGGACGCCGGCTCGATGCTGGGGATCATGGGCGCCAACGGCGCCGGCAAGACCACGCTGTTCTCTCTGATCGCGGGTAACGTGCGGCCCACCAGCGGGCTGATCGTGTTCGACGGACGCCGCGTCAGCGGGCTGAACGCGGACCGCGTCTCGCGCGCCGGGATCGCCCGTACCTATCAGATCGTGCGCCCTCTCAAGGGCCTGACCGTGAGCGAGAACGTGACGACCGCAGCCCTGTTCGGCGCCAATCCGGCTGCCAGCCGGAGCGCGGCGTCAAAGCGGGCGGCGGCAATCCTCGAACAATTGGGCCTCTCGCAGTTCGGCGACGAGCCGGCCGGCGCAATCACGCTTTCGGCCCAAAAGAAGCTCGAAGTCGCAAAGGCGCTGGCAACCGGACCGCGCCTGCTCCTGCTCGACGAGGTCATGGCGGGACTGACGCCGACCGAAGTGCAATCCATGCTCGACATCATCCGGGGCATCAAGGCGGAATACCGGCTGACGGTGCTCGTCATCGAGCATGTCATGCGCGCCCTTATGGCGCTCTCCGAACGGATCGTGGTCCTGCATCACGGCGAGAAGATCGCCGAAGGTCCCCCGGCGGCGGTGGCCGACGACGCCAATGTGCAGGCTGCCTATCTGGGGCGCGCCGATGGCTGACGCGCTCGCCGTTGATGGCCTATCCAGTGGCTACGGCGCAGTCGTCGCGCTGCATCAGCTCTCGCTGACCGTCGCCGAAGGCACGGTTGCCGCGCTGATCGGCAGTAACGGTGCCGGGAAGACGACCGCGCTCAGGACGATTTCGGGCCTGCTCCCCGCGCGCCGTGGCCACATCCACCTCGGCGGCGCGGATATCACCGCGCTCAGAGCCGATCAACGGGTTGAGCGTGGCATCGCAATGGTTCCCGAGGGACGCATGGTGTTTTCCCAGATGACCGTCGAGGAGAACCTTCGGGTCGGCGCTATCGCACGCCGCGCAAGGGCGAACGCGCAGGGCCGGCTGGGCGAAATCTACGAGCGCTTTCCTCGCCTGGCCGAACGCCGCCGACAGACCGCCGGCACGCTTTCGGGCGGCGAACAACAGATGCTGGCGATCGGCAGGGCGCTGATGGCGGCCCCCCGCATCCTGCTGCTCGACGAGCCGACCCTTGGCCTTGCCCCGATGATGGCCGACACGATCTTCGAGAGCATTGAGGAGTTGCGCGCGGGCGGCCTCACCATTCTGATCGCCGAACAGGACGTGCGCCGTACTTTGGCGTTGGCCCTCCACGCCTATGTTCTGGAAAATGGCCGGGTGGTGCTTGACGGTGCAGGCTCGGATTTGGCCGACGACCCGGCTGTCAAGACAGCCTATCTTGGACTTTAGCCGTCTTGCGAGATACCCGTCAGGTTTGGCGTTCCGGACACATGTGCACCATTCGAAACAGATCGGTCGGTGCGCGATGGCAATGCTGCGGACCAGCCGCGCGGCGAGGGCTGCGGGCGCGGCACGGAGGCCGCAGGCAAATCATCGGCCCGGTCGGCGTAATCTCTAGGGCGCGCCGGTCCCGGCGGATTTGAAGGAGACCATGCGCCCGCGAACCTCGTCCCACAGGGCAAAACGCCACTGCACGAGCCCGCTCCAGAGCGTCAAGCTGGGCCCCGTCCGCAGGACCGGGTTCGCATCATGGCAGGCCTGCAGCCGGTAGTTGGGGATGCGGGGGTCGAGATGATGGATGTGGTGGAAGCCGATATTGCCGGTGAACCATTGCAGGACGCGCGGCAGGCGGAGATAGGACGAGCCCAGGAGTGCGGCGTCGCCGAACCGCCATTTACCGCGCTCCGCCCAATGTGTGTGCTCGAACCGGTGCTGCACCGAGAACAGCCAGACCCCGATGATCGACGCCGGAACCATGACCGATAGCTGCACAGCGGCGACATGCCCGAACCCGACCAGCAGGCCCAGCCCTACGATTACCGCGACCAGCGCCGCGTCGGTCGCGTACACGCCGCGCCGTTCGCGCCGCCATGCTTTTGGCATGTCGAACGGCACCCGGAAGAGGAGGATGAAGACCAGCGGCGGCAGCAGGACATTGGCAACAAGCGGATGACGTGCAAAGCGATACAGCCGTCGGCGCCACGGGCTGAGCGCATGGTATTCGGCGACCGTCAGACAGGACGAGTAAATATCGGCGCCGCTGTGTCGCCGTTCGAGGTCGTTCCACACGCCGTGATGACCGGCGTGCTGTCGGCGCCAGGAGGCGTAGGGTGCCAAGGTGAGAAGGCCGCAAAGCAGACCCATTGCATGGTTGGCGCGCCGGGACTTGAAGAACGAGCCGTGGCCGCAATCGTGCTGGATAATGAAGACCCGCACCAGGAAGCCCGCCGCCACCAAAGCCAGGACCGCCGTGATCAATAGGGATATCCCGATGGTCAGGTACATGGCGGTGCAAGCGACGAGAAAGCCGCCCAATGACGTCGCCGCCTGCCCCAGGCTCTTGACGAGCGACGGCGTCTGGAACCCGGCCGCCGCGGCTCTTAGATCGCGTTGGCTGTGGTCCGCGACAGGAGCCTCGATATCCGACACGGCAGGGCCGGCCCCATCGTCAGGTAGAATCCCGTGCGGTCGCAACAATTGTGGCCGATCACTTGGGTTGGGGGAGTCGGATCTGTCGATCCGCCGAGGGCAAATCAGGGCGTTCAAAAAAATATGCTGTCCTCTACATAGTGATCGCCGGCGGCATTTTCACTGGCCATCGAACAATTGCCCGGCGTCGCAAGCTGCGCAACGGCATTTTTCATCCAGATGCCGCTCTACGTTTTGTCAGGGGCGCCGTCGACCGACTGCAGAGCCACGCCCAGATGCGGGACGCCGCGTGGCATCTCGCGAACGGTCTGCTCAACTGCGGGAATTGCAATGGCGAGGTCATGGCGATAAATCTTCCAAAGGTGCCCGAAGGACTGTTTGCCTATCGGGGCTTCGCCGTCTCTTCGGGGGGCGTCTCGACGCAACACACCGCCGACACGGGCGCTGATGCCAAGGCACAAGATCGCCAAGGGCGCGTTTGCGAAATGGTTCGCATGGAGCGCCAAATTCGCCGCCGCGAGGTAACCAATGGGTAGCCTGGACCACGCGCCACAACACAGCGCTGAGGACACGAAGCGCTTCGTCGATGCGGGCTATTGGAGCGACGATACCCTCATCACCTATCTCGAGCGATGGGCGCGCGAGGCGCCGGACAGGGCGGCGATCATCGCCGGCAACCGCACGCTGACCTATGTCGAGCTGCTCGCCGCGGCACGGCGTTTCGCCAACGCGCTGTTGGGGATCGGCGTCGAGAAGGGCGATGTGGTCGGCGTTCAACTGCCCAACGTTCCCGAGTTCATCATCGCCCATATGGGCCTCGCCATGATGGGGGGCATTATAGGCACGCTGCATATGCCCTACCGGGCCGGCGAATTGGCGCCGCTGATGAGCCATGCTCGCATGAAGGCATTGATCTGCGGCGCCCCAACCGAGCGCTACGATGCGCCGGCGACAGCCTTCGCCCTCAAGGCCGAAGTGCCGACCCTGGAGCATGTCATTGTTTTGGGCGATCCGGTGCCGGACGGCGGTCATTCACTGACCGCGATGATCGAGGGCGGCGCTGACGATCCCATCGATTGGACACCGGGGCCGGACGATCCGACTGTTCTGTGCTTCACCTCGGGCACCGCGGCAGCGCCCAAGGCGGTGCTGAGTACCTACCGCAGGATCATCTCCAACGCCCTTGCCTTTGGCCCGACCATCGGCCTTTCGCCCGACGACGTGGTCATGCTCGTGCCGCCCTTCACCCACGTGTTCGGTCTGCTGGTGACCGATTTTGCTATCTGCGCCGGCGCCACCAACCTGCTGATAGACCTGTTCACGCCCGACGCCCTGGTCCAGCGCATCCAGCATGGTCGGCCGAGCGTGGTGTTCTGCGCGCCGGCGCACCTCGCGGCGACGCTCAAGTCCGGACTGCTCGACAGCCATGACTGTTCATCCATCCGCGATGTCATCACCGGCGGGGCATTGTGCCCGCCAGCGATCGCCGCAGCCTTCGAGCGTTACCTGCCAAACGGCCGCACGGGCCAGCTGTTCGGTATGACCGAGGTGCTTTTGATAACCCAGACGCCGCCCAAATCCGGTCCCGAGGTGCGCCATCATTCGGCTGGCCAAGCTCTGGATGGCTTGGAGCTCCGCATTACCGGAGAAGACGGCAATCCGCTGCCGGCCGGAGCAGAGGGCGGGCTGGAGGTTCGCGGCTACACCGTGTTGGCCGGCTATCTCGATAACGACGAGGCCGATCGCGCCGGCTTTGCCGGGGACGGCTGGTTCAGGACCGGCGATCTTGCGACCATCGACGCGGATGGCAACGTCGCTATCACCGGCCGCGTCAAGGACGTCATCAACCGCGGCGGCATCAAGATCAACCCGACTGACATTGAAAATTTCATAACCGCGCATGAAAGCGTTGTCCAGGCGGCGGTGGTGCCGGAACCGGACGACGTGCTGGGTGAACGGTGCTGCCTGTTCGTGGAGCTGGTTCCCGGCGCCTCCCTATCGCTCGGGGATGCGACCGCCTGGCTGGAGGCCAAAGGGGTCGCCAAGATGCGCTGGCCGGAGCGTCTTGTAGCCGTCGATGAAATGCCCATGACGCCGACCCGCAAGATCCTCAAGGGCGAGCTCATCAAGCGGCTGGCGTGAGGAACGGCGTCCAATCCGTGGCCGGGAAACCAGGTTTTACGGGCCAATCTTGACTCCGGGCTTGCACGCGTATAGCTTCGCCAATATACGAGAACAACGTTGTTGGCAGCTTTGATTGTCGACACGGCGGGCCCAAGAAATGGCTGTTCAGGGATCGGCGAGCGCGGACAAACCGGGCGGCGCGGCGAAGCGACGCGAAGAGATCGTCGCCGAAGCCAGCCGGCTGTTTCTGGAGAAGGGCTTCCAGTCGACCACCATGCGCGAGTTGGCGCGCGCGCTCGACCTCGATGCCGGCTCGCTCTACCGCTATTTCCCGTCAAAGGGCAGCCTGTTCGCGACCATGGCGCAGGACGCCAACGAAAACATCGCCCGATCGCTACGCGCGGCCATCGATCAGGCCTCCGCGGGCGATAACACGGTGCGTTTGGCGTTCAGTCACTACGTCCACCTGGTCGACCGCTACAGCGAGTACTATCGCCTTTTCTACCGCTGCTTCGACGGGTTGCCGCGGGAGTTGTGGCAGACGTTGTTGGACAGCGAGCGCGGCATCGTGCAGGTGTTTCTGCGCCTATTGGAAGATCAGGGCTATGCGGCCGGCGACGCGGCCACCTTGGCCTGGGACGTGACGGTCCTGGGCGAAATGTGGGCCATCAAGCGCTGGGCCTTTCATCCATCCATGGACATCGAGGGCTACATTGCCGTCCAGTGGCGCGCCATCGCGGCCATGCTGGCGGCGTTCAAGCGTGCCGGAAATAAAGAGCGCGACCTGATCGAAGTGGGATCGTAACCGAATGCCGCCGGCGCGTCCGGCATGAAGGAGGAGACGACATGGTAAGCGAGACCGAGCTCAGGGAGCGGGTCGCCAAGGGCGGGCTGATCGAGAGCGTCGCGGAGATGACGCCGAGCTATCTTGCCGAGCTTCGGCGCATGGTGGTGATCGCCGGCGATACCGAGTTCATGTCGGCTCCATTCCTGTTCTCCTATCTGGACACCGATATACCGCCCCGCTTCCAGCGCCAGCTCCTGGCCATCCTTCAGGACGAGTTGGGCCACGCCCAAATCGACTACCGTGTGGTGGAGGATCTGGGAATTTCCCACGACAAGTTGATCTACGAACGCGACATCTCCGAGTTCCGCTACCCCTACATGTTCGATATGCCGATCGAGAACTGGGAGGAGGCAGCGTTGGTCGAGGGGATGGCCGAATATGCCGGCGCCGTTCTGGTCAGCGACATCATTGACTATTCGAGCTATGCGCCGTGGCGCCGCGCCCTGGCCAAGGTTCTGGTCGAGGAAAACTTCCACGTCCGTTTCGGCAAGGCGGTGCTTGAGGACGCGGTCAAGACGGTAAAGGGCAAGCGGGCCGTCCAGAAGGCGCTCGACTGGCAGTTTCCGCTGTACATCGAATGGTTCGGGCCGGCCGACACCCACAAGGGGCATTTCATCCAGACCGTCTACCGCCTCAAGGGCCACGGCAACGACGCGATGCGCCAGCAATGGATGGACTACACCATGCCGCTGCTCGAGAGCCTTGGCCTCGAAGCGCCGGCCCATTACGACAAGGACAAGGAAGAATGGGTGGTGGATTTCCCGTTCCCATGCCATTTCGAGCCGGAGACCAAGAAATGGGACTTCGACCGGCCTATCGAGTGGGCCGCGGTGTTCGAGCGCTGGCGCTTGCGCGGCCCCAAGGCACGCGAAAACCTGGCCTTGCTGCGTGAGGGCCGCCGCGCGCTGCGCCGGCTAGAGGATGCGTGAGGGGAGAAGGCCGATGACGGTCACGCCCGAACGCTACGAGGTCTTCGCCAGGCGCCAGCCGCTGGATCCGCTGCAGCATCTTGGCGGCGTCACGGCGACCAACGTCGAACTCGCATATGCCTACGCGCTTACCACCTTCAACGAGGAGAAGTGGCGCGACGTGGCGGTGGTCTCGCGCCGCCACATCTATTCGCAAACACCGATCGCGGGCTAGCGCCATGCCGACCGTCGACGTGGCCGCGCCGCCCCAGGCCCTGGGAGACCTGATCCTGGGGCTGCGCGATAGCAAACAGGTCCTGGCCCGCGAGGCCGTCGCCTGGTCGGTGCGCGCGCCGTCGCTGGAGACCGGTATCGCGCTGGCGGCACAGGCCCAGGATGAACTCGGCCACGCCCAGGTACTGACGGCGCTGCACGTGCACGGGTTCGCCAATGGCAGCTCGCGGTCTGCCGCGGAGCGCGGGCGCGCCGAGCGGGTCGGACTTGGTGACCCGCTGGCCCATCCGGCGGCCCTGCTCTTCGAGCCGCATACCCAATCCTGGCCGGATATGGTGGCGCTCATGTGCCTGTGGGACGGCGCCGTTACCGTCATGCTGGAGGCGTTGGCTGCGTCGAGCTTTGCGCCGCTGCGCAACCCCATCGGCAAGATGTGTGAAGAGGAGGCAAAGCACTGGATCTTTGCCCACGGCGCGGCAGCCGACCTGATGGCGCGCGAGGGTCAGGTGCCGGCGGCGTTGCGCGAGGCATGCAAAGCATTGCTTCCCCGCGTGCGCCATTGGTTCGAGGCGATCGGCGACCTGGCGCCGCTGCGCCGCGAGGGCGTCGTGCCGGATACGGTGCCAATGGCGCGCTATGCGAGCCGCCTCGGCCCTTTGCTCGAAGACATGAAGCTCACCTGGCCGGCGCCGGACGCCGCGGGCGCGCAATGAACAAATTTGCCGAGCGGGCGGCCATCGTCACCGGCGCCGGGCGCGGCATCGGGCTCGCCGTGGCCGAGCGGCTGGCGCGTGAGGGCGCCCAGGTCTGCGTCGTCGACAATCGCGGCTATCGCGCCGAGCGCGTGGCCGAGGCGCTCAAGGGCGAGGGCGCGCGGGCGATCGCGGTCGAGGCCGACCCGACCCAAAAGCAAGGCGCGATACTCGTCGTCGAGCGGGCCCTGGAGGCGTTTGGCGCCCTCCACATCCTGGTCAACAACGTCGGCGGACCACGCGTCGAGGCCTTCCTCGACAAGGAGGACGATTGGCTGGACGAGCTCGCCCTCAACCTGCACGCCACCATCCACTGTTGCCGCGCCGCCCTGCCCCACATGGTCAAGCAGGGCTTCGGGCGGGTCGTCAACATCGCCTCCGACGCGGCGTTGACCGGGTTGTGGGGCCATTCGATCTACGCCGCCGGCAAAGGCGGCGTCATTGGCTTGTCCAAGGTGCTGGCCAAGGAGCTCGCCGCTCACCGCGTCACCGTCAACTGCGTCTCACCCGGGCTAACCGCGACGCCGCCGGTCAAGAACCGCATGGAGGCCGAGCCCGCCTGGGCTGCCGAGGTACTGCGCGACGTCCCCGCCGGGCGGCCCGGTGAGCCCGAAGAGATCGCGGCGGCGGTGGCCTTCCTCGCCTCGGACGAGGCCGCCTACATCACCGGCCAGACCCTCAGCGTCGGCGGTGGCTTGAGCGTCTGAGCCATGCTGCCCAACGCGATTTCGATATTGACTGCACCGGATCCCTTAAGCCCGTCGATTGGCCCCCGCTAAAAGCCCCAGGAGCGCGTCATGCTGTCCATAGCCACACTCGAGACTTCATCCCTGCGCGTAACCGAGACCGATGGTGTCGCCTTTATCGAACTCGATCGCCCGCCGGCCAACGCGCTCGACATGAATACGCTTGAAGATATCAGCCAGGCGATCCTCGCGGTTCGGGTAGACCCCGCGGTGAAGGTCGCGGTGATAACCAGCGCGGTGCCGCGCTTTTTGTCCGCCGGGCTCGACCTCTCCGAGCTCGATGCCGACGCTAATCGCATGAACTACGTGCAGTATCTGTTCCATGAAATGATCATCATGCGGGCGCGCACCACGCCCAAAGTGTTCATCGCCGCGATCAACGGCAATTGCCTGGGCGGCGGCATGGAGCTCGCGCTCG
>Ga0307379_10000946_pt1 | contig 47137 bp, 42 predicted proteins | sample UN2MG_FD_202237 | JGI IMG/M metagenome (GOLD analysis project Ga0307379, IMG submission 202237) | Soil microbial communities from Risofladan, Vaasa, Finland - UN-2 | ecosystem: Environmental > Terrestrial > Soil > Coastal area > Acid sulfate soil | place: Finland: Risofladan, Vaasa | collected... | reverse complement strand
GACAAGGTTTTAAAATATCTAAAAGAACTGGATGGCTGCTCACTAAGGCAGGTATCCAGATTAACTGGATTTACGGTCAATAAGATCTTTAAAGTATAAAACAGAGAACCGTCCCTTTGTTTTCTTTAGATTATCTTAAAAATCCCAAAATGCAAACCAAAGCTAAAGAATATGAATACCAAATTGACCAGATGGTTTATAAATTATATATCTTAACCGATGATGAAATAGAAATTGTAGAGAATTTTAACAGTAAAGCAAATAAAAAAGGAAATAAATTATATGGCACTGAATAATTATGAAGAAATTGTTACTAATTTTGCATCCCCTACTCTTGTTCTAGCGGGACCCGGCGCTGGTAAAACCCATCTCTTGGCTGATAGGATCAAGCGTCTTTTGGACAGTGGTACAGACAAAGGCATTATAATTGTACTTACATTTGGAAAAGATGCAAACCAACATATGATTTATAAAATTACTGAACCGAGTGGTTTTAATATTCAATTTAGTAAACTACCCCGCATTTCTACAATGCATTCTTTAGGCTTAGAAATAATATGCAAAAAACCCCTTGACGTTAATTTACTCAAAACCGACCTCAGAGTTCAAGAAAATGAAAATGTAAAACGATTGATGTATCGAGATGCAGCTTTAATACTTGATTATACTGAAGATGATAGTAAGGAAGCTCTTGAATGCAAACAATACGGAGATTGCAAAAAAAACTCCGAAGAAAAAAAATGCCAAATATGTGAGCAGTATTGGGAAATAATGTCGAAATGTAACTATGTGGACTTTGATGATCAAATCCTTTTTGCTTGTCGTATACTAGAGAAAAATCCTACTATTCTTAAAAAATATCAAGCCCAGGCAAAACATTTGTTAGTTGATGAATATCAGGACATTAACACAGCACAATTTAGACTAATAGAATTGCTTAGTAGAGAATTTAGAAATGGGCTTTTTGTAGTCGGAGATGATGCTCAAAGTATCTATGGATTCCGTGGTGGCAATCCTAAATTTATCTTGCATTTTGGAGAAGATTTCCCTGATTCAGAAACTCCACCATTACCATATAGTTGGAGGTGTCATGAAAAAATAATACAAGACGCTATTAAAGTTTTAAAAAAATACTACACCGATTGGACTGGGGAACAAAAATTAGAATATAAAGTGCTGAGCGGTGAAGAACCTCAAATATGGCAAATACCTAGTGATAAAGCAGAAGCAAAAATGGTTGCTGTAATTGCTCGGCATTTTATCCAAGAGAAAAAGAGTATTTTAATACTCGTACCAAAGAAAGAATTTTTTCCTTTAATTACTCAAGAATTATCTAAACGAGGCATAGTATATAGCTGTCCAATAAGTTTCTTGCCCGGAAGAGTGGAAATTGCAAAGCTGTTTGTAGATTGGGTAACTATTCCTTCTGATAGTTTTAAAACACGATTAGTTGTTGAAGAACTTATAAATAATGGCATAGCCAAAGTCCCAGGAGCAAGAAAGGACAAAAAATGTAATCCCGAGACTATTAAGAAACGAATTATAGAAGAAACCGAAATTGCTAAACTATGGGAAAGTGTTGATAAGAAAAACGATCTATTTTTGGTCATTAAAAATATAAAAGATCCCAATAAAACCCTTATAAAAATTCGGGATGGGCTTTTGAATTTAAGTGATTTATTTATTAATTTTAAAAAAGAAAAGTGCGGTGAGTTTATCAAACAGTTGGCAGTTGTATCTAGTATTTGGGTTAATCCATCAAAATTAATAGAAGATATAACCAAGATAACGGAATTACTTAATCCTCAAGGTACAACAGGTTTAGGCTGGGTACAGTTAAATACTATGAAAAAAGCCAAAGGTCTTGAGGCAGATGTTGTAATTATGGTAGGTTTAGAAGATGATATAGTGCCAAATCCTAGAGGTGATCTTGTTGAAGAATCTCGTTTGTTTTATGTTTCTATGACTCGTGCAAAAGAAAAACTATTTCTCTTACATGCGTTCAAAAGACCTCGTAATATATCATATGGTGATGTCCTAATGGATAAACCAAGATCTCGGTTTCTTGATATTATAGGTAGGAAAAGTGAATGGAAAAAATAGGTTGCCGGATGTCTAAATATATCGGGGATGGTTCTGGTTTGGGTTTAAGGTGACGCTACTTGAAAACTATGCCAATATTGGAGTATGAACCATAATACCAAGCAGGCAAAAGTCAAAGAATTAGAAAAACAAATTGACTAGATGGTTTACAAATTATATGGCTTAACTGATGACGAAATAGAAATTGTAGAAAATATTCATAAAAAAGCATAAATATTATATTTCATAAAACAGCTCCTATTTTTACGACATCTTTTATTACAATATTTTGTCACGGGGATGAGCCTTAAATAATAGAATTTATTAATTAATAATGAAGACCCAAAGAATGGATAATATAGTGAAGTTCTATGTGACAGAAAGGGGGGTACTTTTGGAACAAATTCTTAAGACACTTGAGCTCTTGATTAATCAGGGAATATCTATAAAGAAAGGATTTAAAAAAGTACATACTATTTCAGAACTTTCAGACGGTAGCACTGATTACGATGAGCAAAGATCTGAAAGATGGAAAGAGAGTGTAAAAATATTTCTCTCTAAGAATATTGATATAGAAAAAGCAAATAAGTTTTATCGTATGCCTGCCAAGTGGCCCAGTAATGATTGGTATGAAAACATTTGTGGAGAATTAGTTGCAAAAACTGCTTTTCTAATATCTTTAAAAGAAGATATTGAAAAAAATCCTGAAATCTGGGAAAACTTTTTATCAAAAAATAAAAAAATCCAAAAAACTTTAAGTCAGCCGGGAGTAATTTCTTCTATGAATATAGTCAGAAAAATCTGTTCACAATTTCATATAGTTGCCAAACAATTGGGGGACCATAGACATGAAAATAGAGATACTATAATTATTAAAGATGAATATGATGTTCAAGATTTATTACATGCTTTACTTAAAATATTCTTTGATGATATTAGGCCTGAAGAATATACACCGAGATATGCCGGGAAATCCTCTCGTATAGATTTTTTAATAAAAAGCGAAAAAATAGCGATTGAAGTAAAAAAAACAAGAGAAGGGCTAGAAGGAAAGCAAATTGCTGACCAACTTTTTGTAGACATTGAGCGATACAAAAAATCTCATCCCAGTTGTGAATATTTATTTTGTTTTGTTTACGACCCAGAGAATTTAATTCAAAATCCAATAGGTTTTGAAAAAGATATCAACGAAAAACACAAAGGAGAAGCTGAAGTATTAATTTGCCCAAAAGGACTTTAAGTAATTTAATATTATTTTGCCCAGTCTATATTAATTAGATTTTTTAAAGATTGAAAAAGAAATAACTAGATTTTTATGTATTAGAAACTATAATATTATGAGGATAGATTTTATGTTATTTGGTAAAATATTAGGAAATAGCGATATAATAAATGATAATTGGAAGAAAGAAATAAATAAATGGCTAGTTTTTATTAAAAATAAAGGAGAACTAAAAAGATTTATCCCTCGATTAACAAAGATGGATAATAGCAAAAGAGATGAAGCACTTGCTGAAATTTCTTCTGCCTATCTTTTAGAGAATGAACTTAATTTTGTTGTAACTGGTTGGGAAGTACCAACTAAAAATAATAAAAATGTTGATTTCGTTATAAAAGGAAAGTCAGATGAAATATTTTGTGAAGTGAAAAGCCCTGGTTGGGAAGGAGAGCTTTCAAAAAAAGAATTAATGGGGGGCAGAAAGGATCAGCCAAAGTATAAACATCTTGAATGGCGTTCATTTGCTCATTGGAAGAATATTCGATATGCAATTAAGAAAGCTTATCCAAAGTTTCTAAGCAATTGCAAGAATTTGTTGATAATACAAGATGATTTATTTGTAAGCATTCTTGATTTTCCGACTAAAACACCTATTGATATTGCATTATATGAAGAAACTGGACAATATAGTAATGAAAAGGGTTATTTTGCAAATAGTGATTATGAAAATGTTGGAGGCATCCTGTTTATCGATATTAATCCAACAAGCAGCAAGAAGTATAAATTTAAGTTTTTTCCTAATGAAAATTCTAAAATACCATTTATCATTCCAACCTTTTAGCGTATAGTCTTTTGATAAGATTCATATCTTCCTGGAAGTAAGAATATATTTTTAAAATTTTAAAAATATATTCTTATTCGTGGAAAAATAATAGAAGAGATTATTTTATAATATGGGGTATTGACAAAAAAATGAAAAGAGAAGCCCATTGCTTAGATGAGGGATTAATTCATGAAATTAACAAGCTTAATATTTTAATTGAGAAAAATAACTGTAGACAATTGAAATTAATAGATTCACAAAAATTATCTCAGCTATCAAAAGACAACAAAAGCTCTGATTTTTCACAAAAATTTATAATAAATCTTTGGCAATTAGGGTTTTTAAATGCGGACATAGTATATTCGGATAAAAAAATTGATATTAATGGACTTTTTTTTAGCGAGAAAAAAGGCGATATGTTTCTATATGCCGATGAAAGAGAATTGCCTGTAAAGACAACCGGCTATTCTAATGCCATATCAGATTTAGAAGATATTCATCCCGGTATTACACCTCTATTTCATCCATTTCGTTGTTACGTTCTTTATCACATGTATAATACCTTGAAATTAAATTTTTCATCAGTACAAACATTGTTGAATACCAAAGGCTTCGACCAATTGATATCTTTGCATATCGAAAGGTTCAATAACTGGTCATCAAAAAAAGAAGCATCTTTATTATTAAAGTATTGGAATTATATAACATCTATTGCGGTTATATCAGAACCATCTGTTCATCGTACTATTTTTAACGAAGTGATTTGGGACATTTCAGACAGTTATGAATCTATTCTCGAAAGATTGAAAATAATTCGGGAAAAGGTAATAAATTTATTTATAACAATAGGCGAAGTGCATATTGAATATTATCGAGATAAAATATGTACAGATGCTGAAATTATAGATTCGAATAAATATCTTCATTTAATTATCCGACTTATGAAATCTAATGAAAGAAAAAAGTTAAAGGGACATATTTCTTCGGCAATTCTTTTCCTTACAATGGCGGAATGTTTAAGACGTAACCTGGAACTTGCTTTTCAAAAAGAGTATCCAGAAGAGGATGAGTGTGGATTTGGAGAAGTATTTCGTGATGCAAAACTATTATTTCAAGGTAGCACGAGAGTATTAGATGGAAATAGGGTTGTTGCGAATCAATTTCTAAGAAGATTTGGGCTAGATTATGGAATTAGAATTCATGTTTATGTTGAAGGTGATACTGAATTTGAAGTATTGAATTCAGAGTTTTCGACAAATAGTTCGGTTTTAATAATAAACCTTCGTGGCCAGTTTAAAGAAAAACAAGGAAAAGGTGTTTCTTTTAGAGAAAGTCTAAGAAATGATATAAAATCTAAAATATTTAGTCTTATTTTACTTGATGGTGATGTTTCTGATAATTATCGCGCAGTAAAGAAAGCCGCAGAAGTAGATGATATTTGTGGTATGTTTTTTGTTTCTAAACCCGACTTTGAATTTCATAATTTTAAGATAGACGAATTAACAGAAATTGCTTTTCAATTGGCAGTGAAAAAAGGATTAAAAGAACATTCACTTAATGAATTAAAGAAGGATACAAGTAAAGCAAAATCCGCCAAAGAGTTTTTTAAAATTTTGCACGATATATCACCATTTTTTTCATCAATTACAAAGGGAGGCAACTGGGGAAAGGAGTTGGTAAAATACGCAATAAAAAATCCAAGCGGTAAAGAGTTTGGTGACGAGAATGATCGTCTAATCAACTATGTAATAAGAATTATTTATAATGGATTTAAAGTTTCTTACGAGGTTACAAGACAAAAATATAAAGTTGATCCAGAATCAGGGAAATTAATTGAAAGGAGTGCTCAAACTGGGACTGCAAAGCATAGCTAGGCCTGCAGTCAATCTACCACTGAGCTTTATTACTAAATGCAAAATATCGATATTGAAAAAACATTACAAAATTATAAGAAATCATTATCAAAGAAAATTGATTTGGCGTCATTACTTTCACGTTCAAAAATAGCCCACAAATGGAAATTGACATATAGACTTATTGTGCTAAGAGAAGCCATTCTTTGGCGAATTGTCGATATCCTTACTCAAGCGTACAATATTGGAATTAATGGTATGATAGTAGGTTCACGAATATTAGTCAGGTCCGCTTTAGAAACAGTATGCTTAATAATATATATGAATAAAAAAATGCGGTCTGTTATTGAAGGAAAAATGAGTTTCGATGACTTTGAGAACATTACTACAAGAATGTTACTAGGAGTAAAAAATATAGATAAAATGCCTGACCCCGTAAATGTCATGAAATTGATAGAGGATAGCGAAAGTAAATATCCGGGAATAAAAAAAATATATGACGATCTTAGTGAAACAGTTCATCCAAATTACTGTGGAGTTTGCGATGGATATACTAATGCTAATCCGCAAAAATACGAAACGGAGTTTGGAATATATTGGGAAGAACGATATGGAAAGCAACATGAGTCTGCGATTGAGATATGCCTCCAAATTTTCGAAGAAGAATACAATAATGAGTGGGTAAAATGTTTTGAACAATTGGAAAAATGGCTCGAAAAAAATGATAATAAATTAGAAAGGCAGAGAAATAAGAAATTAAAAAAGAACAGTTAACAAGTCACTCCATCAGATGGTTTAACAACCGCCGGTATAATGCTATATACTATTCTTTTCTTTGCATTATACAAAGAATGACTAAAAAATGTTAAGTCTAAATTAATATGTCATATTTCAAGAAGTAACCATACTTATATACGATAATGAAATATGAAAAAATGAAAAGGAGGGAAAAATGGCCGAAAAAAGACAACTCTCAGAAACAGAAAAACAAAAAGTTCTCGATCAACATGGGCGAAGGTGCTTTATTGACGGGGAACCTATTCCTGAGGATGAAATTATCGAATTTCATCACATTAAACCATTTTCCTCAGAAGGCCCTACTAGCTTAAGTAATATTGCTCCAGTTTGTAAGCGTCACCATCATACAATTGGTACAATGAGCCTTCAAGAGTATCGTGACAAGATAAAACTTGCGGCATTCTTCGAAGGTGGGGAGCTAAAATTTCTCGACGATTTAATTCGTTATAAAAAGAAGCATTGTGGAGAACGACTCAACTACGAAATCAAAGAAGGGCGTATCATCCTCTATTATAAGGATTCTAGACATGACTTTCCACTTTACGTATGCCCAACAACCAATTGGAAATACTTCTACGGAACATTACCAGTTGAATACATCGGAAATGACAGGGAGTTACAGCCCAGGCCTCTAAGAGAACCAAATTTGTGGAAGTTATATCGGCACTTTCAAATTAACACACAGATATCCCCCTCAATTTGTAGAATAGATGAAAATGGTAGTCTTTTTCTATTTGACGGACAGCATAAAGCAGCAGCTCAAATTTGGGCTGGTCGTTCAATGATCGAATGTAAAATTTACATCATCCCAGATAAGAGATTACTAAAGGAAACAAATCTTGATGCACACGGGCCATATAGACAAATGTCATTTTATTCTCATGAATTAATGCAAAAATACGCCGATATCTTTGGAGAGGATTGGATAGAATATATGGATACGGAAGGAGAAAAGTCAGAGTCAGGGTTCTACAATTTCCTCTTTCACACAAAGCAAAAGACTCGGGCGCAAGCTAAAAAGGAAATTGCACTTGCCATGTACAATGAAATAGTAGATGATGGGTCAAATAAGTTGTCAAGTTATTTATCAGAGAAGCACAGAGGTCGAAAGCAGCCTTTAACATTTGCTCGTCTAAAAAAGACTATTTTTCAACATATGCTGGTTTCGCCACCCGTTGATGATGAATTCGAATCCAAAGCCGATTTTCGAAAGGACGAAAAATACAACTTAATCAAACTTATGACTATTATCGCAGAAGAAGGACTGGAAGATAAGTGGGCACCTGAACGTGATGATACTGCGCATAAAAAAGCTGAAAGAATCTTTAGCGCGGGAGCCATAAGGGCTTGGACTATTCTATTGAGAGATACAATTAATGCACACCTGAAACACTATACAGACAAACAGAGGATTCTCTTTTTCTACCGTTTCATTCCGGATGAAGAATTCAATTACTTTAGACAATTTGTCAAGAAGATATTCGGCCATAAAATATGGGAAGATCCTGATCCGTCAGGTGAAATTGAAGCACGTCTTGCAAAAGACGATACTACGACTGCAAAGACTCTCTTTGATGAAAAGGGGCTCACGGCCCAATGGGTTATTTTTGGAACATAAAAAGGCGCGAACATTGCATAACGCAGCATATCTGCTGCAGGCTTTTCCCTTGTTCTTGAATAAATAGATACTATGTTAAACTAAACAGGGACATATACCATTTTCTTAGGGAAGGTGTGCCAAGTCAATAATTCAATTACTTTTAGCGGAAAACCTATCGGATCTGAGAAGTTTTTTAACCGGATGGTTGAAACTTTAGGTATTACTATAGATAGACGTCCTAAATGAAGACCTCGTAAAATGGAAAGCTAAACCATAGAAAAAATAGGATGTACCCCTATTTATTTTATAATAAAATGTTGAGACCAGACCTCGTTTACATTGTTAGTGTAAACTTTAGTGGGGTAGTTAGAAGAAAAAATATTATATATTGTTAAACTTGACAAATCATTTTATTAGGTTATAATACATTTAGTATATAGGCATGTTTAATATTATATATAGTGTGTATAAAAATAATAGATATAAAAAAGGAGGGAGGTAATCCCTCTTTTTTTATAAATTAGAAAAAATAACCCGTCTTGTTTTTGCCAGCAAACAAGACGGGAAAGAAATAGGTTAGGATATAAATTGTAATAAACGACAAATCCTTAACCTTTAATGTTTTATTATGTTAATATAATTCGACAAAAAAGTAAAGTCTTTTTTAGTAAATAAAAACATTAAGGCTTTGGATTTGTGAAAAAATCTAAAGCCTTTTTATGTTGTAAAGGGGAAAATAATCATTTGTAGTGATTATTAAAAAATTCATTAGGGGGGAGGTGATAAGTAACATGACTAAACATGGCAGAAAAAAATATTTTAAGCCTGGAGAAAAAGCTGGAATATCAGGTCAATATAAAAATATACAAACTAAGCAAGAAGTTACCGTTACAAGAGATGAACCTTTTCCACCCACACCAAAGAAGGGGCAAAAGTATATATTAATTGATCGTACAAAACATAAGAAATAAAGTTTAAATAATATGAAAAGTAATCTTTATAAAAAATGGGAAAACGACATGAGACGGTCTTTTGGCATGTTATTATTGCACTTTCATCATATTTTAAAAAAATACAATATGTCAAATGTTTAGAGCGGACACCACTTATTTTAGATCCTATGCATTTTTATGACAAAGTGGCAGAATTAATTAGAAAGGATCAGAATATGAGTAATAAATTTACTTATTTTGATTTTATTTGTTACTTTATACCCGGTGCCATATTAATTTGGTCATTTATTTTATTCGCCAAGAGTATAGGTATATTGGCTTATTTAACTACATTTAATACATTTACAGATACTCTAGGATTCATAGTAATAGCTTTCGTATTAGGTCATTTTATCCAATATAAATCCAAACAGATAATAGAACCCAAGATTAAGAGAAAATATTGGAATGGGGCATTTGTTTCAGAACAATTTATGATAAAAAACAATAAGTTCTGTGATGAAATAGACAGGTTAAAATTTCTAAAGATGGCAATGGAAAGATTTAAATATAGTCAAGAAGAATTAAAGAAATTGGATTCTAACACTGAAGAGGCAAGAAAACTGAGCCATTCTATTTATAGAAAGGCATATTCTTTAATAAATAATGCAGAAATAAACGAAAGAGCCACTACGGCAAATGTATATTACAATTTTTTTCGAGGATTATCGGCAACTTGTTTTTGCAGTGCACTTTTATTTTTAGTCCAATCCGTAATTAAGATTTTAGAAAATTGGGGCGCATGTTCTTGGGAATTTATAAAAGAAGATTTATTGATTCCATTTTTATTAATGATTTTTTTCTTTTATTTAACGAGTTGCTTTATAGATAGAGCGAGACAACGGGGAGAACTGCATGTAGAGCAGACATTTAATTCTATGTATATTTATTATTTAGGAGGTATCAAGTATGGGAAACAAAGCTAAGGAAATTATTATTCCAGAGAAAGGCGTTTTAAGAATAATTTTTCTTTATGTTGGGCAAGGTGATTCAACACTTTTAGTTGTTCCTAGTGGAGAAGAGCATAAGTTTGTTTTGGTTGATTCAAATCAAGATGATTCTTTAAGAGGTATAAATATAGTTAAACTTCTTAAAGATCTATTTAAAGATGAAGATAGAAAGTTAGATGTTTATATTAATACTCATCCACATAAAGATCATTTAGGAGGAATTAAAGATATCTATAATGAAGTTGGAATAAAACAATTATGGCATTCTGGTCATAAGCCCGGAGGCGAACATAAAGAAGTATATAAAGACTTAGAATATGTTATGAAAGAGTTAGGGGAACAAAATGTTTTTCGTCTTAGTGGTAGTAGAGAAGAGAATAAATTGGACGAAGAGAAAATAAAATTAGGAGATATTGATTACAATGTGCTCGCACCAGCTGATTATGTTTCAGAGGAAATTGAAGATGAGAAGCCCGAAGAGAGATATAAAAGGATTCACGAGCAGTGTGGTGTGATTAGGTTTAAATATGGTAAAAAAGAAAAACAGGTATTAATTACAGGAGACGCAGATTATAATGCTTGGACAGAACATATTACTGAATATCATAAAGATAGGTTAGAATCTTATGTATTAAGTGCAGCGCACCATGGTTCGAATTCTTTCTTTTGGAAAGGAGATCCGGAAGATGAAGAACCATATTTAGAACACTTTGATAGAATTAATCCAATGCATATAATAGTAAGTGCTCCAAAAAGTAAAGAGAGTAAACATGGCCACCCTGATAAAGAGGCTATGGATCTTTATATAAAGAAGTTAAGTGAAGATAAAGTACATCATTTAGGTAAAAAAAGGGAGTGTATAATTGTGGATATAACAGAAGATGGTGATATTGATTTATTTCCAGATGATGAATTAGTCACTGAATATGGCGTATCTGATGATAAAGACAATAATCGAAAGAATAGAAAGTTTTACCGCGGAGTTATTCCAAACCTAGATCGTAAAATTATGGGGTGAAAAAATGAATTGGTTTTCTAGACATCGTACATGGCTATTTTCTGAATCATTAGAGCTTTCAAATAATTCAATTTATAGAGAAAGACATCAATTCATTGATAGAACATTAATTTCTATTGGTGAAATTATAGTCCATAAAGAAGAAACAAAATATTTTCCTATTCTAATTGTCTATCCTGATGCCACTCCATATGTTCCTCCAATAATTTATATATTAAAAAATATCATAAATGCAGATATTGCAAAAAAATATTCTCAAAAATCTCCAAAAGAAATTGGAGAGGCTGTTCAAGGAAATATAATGTACTTTTACCGAAGACACCAAAATAGAGACGGCAGTATTTGCTTTGTTACAACAGGGGATTTACACAGCGATAATGCGGAGTTTTATCCTATTAAAGATATAATTAAACGATTAAGGATATGGTTTTCAGGACGAATTCCAAAAGATAGTATAGAGGTAGAATTATATGCACATTTTAGAAATAAAGACGATAAAATAGAATTTCTGTTACCTGATACATTTTTTGATGTGGATATTGTCAAAGGTCTTTTTTATGCAAGCTTACCAAGTATTTTGATACTAAATCTTCTACAAATTAATCTCCTTAAAAAAATATATATGGGAATTATTATTTTAGGAGAAAGTAATTCTGGAGTTATTTTACCACCAAAAATATACTGGAAGAAAGAACGGACTCTTTTTAGCGATTTACCGGATAATTTATTAAAATTCATTTCTAATAAAAAGAGTGTAGAAATACAGAAATATATTGATCAAGGAAAAGTTATTGAAGGCTACTGGTGGGATATTCCTCAGGAACCTGAGCCTTTTTCAAAACCATCCCGATTAGCTTTTTATATTGGAAATGGTAATTTAAAAAAAGGATTTGATGAGTTAATAAAAGTATTAAAAGTACCAATACAAAAAGCATACGATGCGATTTATATTGGTTTACGATTTCCCGGAAGAAGACAACAAAAGGACTGGCAAATTTTCAAATTAGAAAAAGGTAATATTGTTACTATTTTGGGTAATACTAACATTAGCAATAAAGAGTTTATTGAACGTTTTAATAAGTATTCTGTTAAAGCACTTTACCAGGAATATTTTACTGAAAAATACTTTCATATGAGGAATGAAGGGAGGGCAAATCGTTCAGTGTTAAAGGATAAAAGTATCTCTGTAATTGGATGTGGAGCCCTTGGTTCTGAAATTGCCGATTCTTTAGTTAAAGCAGGTATTGGTAAAATATATTTAGTTGATAAGGACAGATTCTATGCTCATAATGCAATTAGGCATTGTTTGGGAGTTACAAGAACTGGTTATCCAAAAACATTAGGAATGGCAGAACATCTAATAGTGCATAATCCATTCGTCGATATCAATTTTAAGAACATTGACATCACTACGAATAAAATTAGTAAGTATTTACCAGAAGGTTATATTGGTATTTCAAGCATAGCTGATGACAATGTCGAGTCCTATTTAAATGAAAGAGCAGTAGAAAAGGGAAATGTTATTTTTTATTGTAGAGCATTGCGTGGTGGGAAAGCTGCCCGTATTTTCAGAGTAGAACCTCAAAAAGATGCTTGTAAGAATTGTTTATCTCTATACAGTCGAGAAAAAAATGATATTTTTTTAGATATTGAAGAAGATGAAAATTTGCCTGAACTTACAAATGAGTGTAATAATCCAGTTCGACCTGCAAGTGCAGCAGACTTAAAGTTAATATCTTCAGTTACTTCGAGAATTATAATTGATTATGCAGAAGGTAAAAATTTAGATAAGAATCATTGGATTTGGAGCAGTGAATCATTAGATAAATTAAAGCTTGATAGTGATAATTGGGGAATTATAAAAAGTCAATTCATTCCACCACACCCAGATTGTCCAATCTGTAAAAAATTAGAGAATAAGAATGTTTTGATTTTAAAAGAAGTATATAAATTTATGAAAAATGAGGCAAAAAGTTCGTATAATTTGGAGACTGGTGGTATATTAATTGGGCATATAACTGAAAAGGATAATTATATGATAATTAGAGCGACTGGTGCTGGTCCGAATGCAAAAAAAATGAAGGATTGTTTTATTAGGGATGAAGTTTTTTGCCAAAAAGAATTAGAAAAAGCTTTTAAAGAATTAGGGGAAAGAGGAATATATTTAGGTGAATGGCACTATCATCCACAAGGTACGAATTCGCCTAGCGGTCTAGATATCAAGAGCTTAACGCAAATTGCAGAACAGGCAAATTATCGAATAAATTTACCTATTTTAATAATTTTGTCCCCTTCAGAAGGTTTTGCCCTTACAATCCATAATAAAAATAGTCCATGCATTGGATTACCACTTCGTATCATAAATGATAATGAATCAGATTTAATTTAAAACTAATATTTTTAGTTAGATAATTACATAAAAATAGATTTTTAACTTGAATGCATCTTTTAAAGCTTATGGAGTTAACGGTGTCTTGCATTATAACAAAGGCTATATTATATTAGCACCATAACCAGACCATTACGGATAGAATTTCAAGGTGCAGTTTATTACATCACCTCCAGAGGAAATGCCAGGCAGGAGATCTTTCTTGACGAGAAGGACTTTGTTGGTTTCCTTAATCTCTTAGGAAATTCAGGGGGTTAAATCTTTATCTTTGACAGTTAATTAAACTATTTGTCAAAGATAAAGACTTGACCCCGGTAATATTATTAGCCGAAATTGTTCACGTTCCGTTTAAAACAATAAAATATGCATGTTTGATAGAGAGGAATATATATGACAAATCATTCTAACCGTGACGAACAGAATCGGATTGATTTAGAACTTGAGTTTATTTATTATCACTTCAAACATAATTTTTATCGAATTGAAAAAGTGCATAAGCGTTTACGTAAAAAACCGGGGAATTTCAGTTTTAAATTAGAATTGAATAAAGAAAGTGCTGGAAAGACAAGCTACGAAGTACCTGATAAACAAACTGCAATTGAATTTGCAGTTTCGGCGAGCCCTTTTCTTCTTCCAAATTCATATTTATATATTGATAACCTTTTAAACAAATTTCAACAATTAAGTACATATCCAAAACATAAAGAATATTTTAAAAAGGTTATCAAACATTTATTAAATGTTAAAAAAGGACAGTTTCCCGTGATAATTAACAACCAACGTCTAAACGCTGAAGAAATATTCATTGATATTGCTAGGAATGTTTTATTCGCAAATGATATTGAGGCAATGACATATTTAAAAAAACTTCAAAAAGAACCAATCCTTAGCAACATTAAGTGGGGATTATATTATGGGTATTGTCTCGATGTATACAATATCTTAAAAGATATTGATTCATATTTGAGCATAAATAAAATTCAACCTCCCAGAATAGAGAGAAAAAAAATATGCATTTATTGTAAAACGAGAGAAGGAAGTTTCAAAAACGTTGAACATATAATCCCAGAATCCATTGGGAATGAATCGCTTTTTTTGCCTAGAGGTTATGTTTGTGACGAATGTAATAATAAAATGAGTGAAGTTGAAAAAATTTTTGTAAACTCACTTCCAATAAGCCTTTTGAGAATTTTCACGAATGGTATTGGGAAAAAAGGAAAATTGCCATTAGCAAGATTTAGCAATGTTCATTTTTATAAAACAAGTACGAATAGTATAACCGTTATAGGTCAAGCTGGAGAGAATAGTATGCCCAAAGCAATTGAACAATCTGACGGGAGTTATAAGATAAAAATGCCTGAAATAAAACAAAGAATTGATCATCATGCAATTGCTCGTGTACTTTTCAAAATCGGTTTAGGAATAATAGCAATTGATCGAGGTCAAGAAGAAGCACTGAATTCAAAATATGATAAAGCTAGAGAATATATTTTAAATGGAGGACATTTTCATAATCGTTTAGTATTTTTCAAAGATGTTCACCCCCATAATAGTAGTAAAATTAGAGGTCTAATAGACAATAACAAAGGAACTTTGATCATATTCGATTTGCTTGGCGCAAAATTTTTAATTAATCTTGAACCTGAATCTGTAATTGAATTAAATGATAGTCTCCTGAAACATAGTTATATCTATGATTTATGGAGTGAAGAACCTGGACCTCATCATGGTTTATTTGAAAAAATGTAGACTGTCAGGGGGACGGTTGAATGAAAGAAACGGTGTCAAATCTTTATCCTTGACAGTTAATTAAACTATTTGTCAAGGATAAAGATTTGACACCATAATGACCCTGATTTGTGGAAAATTTCAAGGAGATAATTTTATATTATGGATTTTTTCCAAAATAAAAAGAAAGATGAAGATTGGCTATATTCTCAAATTCGTGATTGTCCAGAAAGAGCAGAAATAAAAAAGGAAATTGAATTTTTTTGGAAAAAGTATAGAGAATATGCTCCAGTTTCTGAACTACATTTCTTATCCGAAATTCAAAAAAGAGAGCAATTCAAGCAGCGTTGGTGGGAAATGATTCTTACTATAGGACTACTTAATATTGGAATAAAAATACAGAAAAAATTAAACGAGGAAGGAACAGATATTGTTATTGAGAAACCTCGAAAAATATTTATTGAAGCAGTAGCTCCTAAGATGGGAAATACAAAAAATAAATTACCTGAAATGCAGTGGGATGGTGTTTTCGATCTTCCCAAAACACAATTTTTATTTAGGTTAACTTCGAGTTTCGTTGAGAAACATAATAAATTTAAGCAATATATCAAAAAAAACTTAATTTCTACAAATGATATTTGTATTATAGCGATTTCTATTTGTAATTTAGACCAATATGGATCCTTAATGGATTTTCCATGCTATGCTCCTTTGCAATTTTTAGCAGGTGGGGCTGGAAACTTAGAAATATCTTCTACGGGTGATTCTTTTATAAGGTTTACTCCTATCATAGAAAAAGTTAATAAAAGCCCCATTAGGGTTGATTATTTTTTAAATACTGATTATAGCGAGATTTCAGCAGTAATTTATTCAAACGTTGATTTATTAAATTGTCCTGTTAATCCGGAACAAAGTTTTGTTATTGTGAAAAATCCTTTTGCAAAAAATCCGGTACCTAATGGTTTTTTTAAAGGTATAAAAACATACAAATTAAATTCACTTGAATGGATTGTTGATAGATAAAATGAAGATTAACTTGGGTAAGACAAAGGGACGTTTCATTTGTCTTATTTAAATAAATAGGTACAGGTGTGCCAGGTCAATCATTCGGTAACTTTTAACGGAAGAGCGCCAAGAAGTTTTATATTTCTTGCAGGGTGAAAGTCCTTGTTGGGTAAGGTCTAGCCAACCACCCATACCAAGTGTTGCATCAAAATGGGTAACCATTAGATGAAGCGTACACAGGGAAACAGATAGGCCATAGGGAAGACCGTACTTCCTGAAGTGAATGATACAGCCTCGTAAATAAAGATTAATGCAGATGGCGACGTCGTTTTCGCAACGGAAGCCTATACGAAAGAATCGCATATGGCGAGATTCTAAAGAGGGTCTGTCGGGGTCTTGGCACATGGCATGTTTGTAGAGAGATATAGGAAACTTGGGAGACCCTATAAGCTCCTTACGATAAGGTAAGTCTACCCGATGAAAAGAGAGGATGACTGATGGCTTATAGGGATTCGGATCAGCTCATATTGTGTGCGCAGCAGCGTGCTTATCAGGTAGGTTAAAGTCCTACCGAACCCCGCAACTTGAGGGGTTTGTATCCAATGCCTTAAGGGTAATGCCTCAGGGGTCGGTTAACCTAACCGAAGGGCAGGGCGTTCACCGTGAGGTGAAGTCTGAAGGGCTTGCGGAGAAATACCAGGCTGTAACAGAAAATGTGAACCGGTCAGCCAAAGATGAGGAAAGGTCGAGCCTGTAATATGGAGGCGAAGGCGTTACTAGTCCACTCATCGCACCAAGGTGTGTGCGGGCGGCATGGTATAGAAGATAGGTACATGACCTGCGGAGGTCTCGTAATGTCTGGAAGGTTACACCCTTAAGGACGGGTGGGTAAACATAGTCGGAATGATGGTGTTGTGGGAATCATTCTGGTAAGAAACACACAACATCCAGTAATGTTACACTATAAGGTAACCCCGAAAGGTGTAATAGAAGCATTGCGAGAAGTCGGAGAGCCGAATAGTACTTTAATGGACGAACAACAGAAACGTCCAGACTACCTAATTTTAATATAGGTAGCATTAACCATCTCAAAAGGATGATTAATGGGGAAGGCGGCTTGCTTTATGGAACTTTAAAGCTTGAAATAGAATTCGTGAGTAGGTTACAAAGGAAGGAAAGTTCCCTAGGCGAAAGACCCTGAATTTGTATACGGAGGATACGAAGACTATGCAGGCAGAAAGTACAGTTAAGAAGGTGCATTCTTTGATTGACAAAGTATATCACCCAACGAATCTGAAACTAGCCTGGAAGAAAGTAAAATCGAACAGAGGGAGTGGAGGAATCGATAAAATTAGTATCCAGGATTTTACCAATGTAGCAGCAGAAGAATTACAGAAACTTCACCAGCAACTCAAAGAAACTACCTATGAACCTATGCCGGTAAGAAGGGTATATATCCCAAAGAGAGGAAAACCAAACAAGAAAAGACCTTTAGGGATTCCTGCTATACGAGACAGAGTATGTCAGCAGGCATTAAAGAACAGGCTGGAACCCATATTCGAATCAGGATTCAATGATGGTAGTTTTGGGTATAGACCAGGACGTTCACCCCATCAGGCCATGCGGAAGATCTATCGAGAATTGCTTAAAGGATACGAATGGATAGTAGATGCAGACTTGAAAGATTTCTTTGGAAGTGTGCAACACGAGAGGCTAATAGACATGATTGCAGAAAAGGTTAGCGACGGAAGAATATTGAAACTCATTCGAAAGATGTTAAAAGCGGGATATATGGAACAGGGAATAAGACACCTTACACAAGAAGGAACACCCCAGGGTTCAGTGATAAGCCCACTACTCAGCAACATATATTTAAACCCGTTTGACTCATGAAATGGAATCAAGGGGGTATAAGCTAACTCGTTTCGCCGACGATTGGGTGATATTGTGTAGAACCAGGGGAGAGGCCCTAAAAGCATTAGAAGAGGCAATAGAGGTTCTTAAATCTCTCGGATTGGCTATACATCCGGAAAAGACTAGGATTGCTCACATAAACAAAGGCTTCGAATTTCTGGGGTATAAGTTAAAACGGGGAAAAGGACTTAAACTCGCCAGGAATAAAATCAAAAAGAGAATGAATTCCAGTAATATCTATGCTTTTCCTAAGGAAGAATCAATAAAGAGGTTCAAAGCCACTATCAAAGAAAGGACTAAACGTAGAATACCATTAACTACCAAGGAGATTATTAACCGGATTAACCCAGTCATTCGTGGATGGGGCATATACTATCGTAAAGCTCATATTCGTAAACTTTTCAACAAGTTACAAAGGTGGATAGTCAGGAGAATATGGAGCCATCACTACAAAAGATGGAGAAACTACGGATGGAAGTACTATAATGAGAGTAGACTATATGGTGAATTCAAGTTGGTGAGCTTATTAACACTTATACCAGATTTGCGTCTTAAAACTGTATCTAAATGATACCATATCGGAAAGCGGTATACGGGAAAACCGTATGTACCGATTGATTGAGCGGACAGAGGGAGGCGAAAGCCGACCTCTTCCGACTCTACACTCTAGGAGATAGAGGAAGGGGCTGACAGAATACGTAGCCTGCAAAGGAAACATTTGCCAGACTGTTGGACTGGATAACAAATGCAAACCTCCCTGCAGGGAATAGCAAAGAAGGCAAAATAAAATTTTTTGTCTTTTACGGAAGCGAGTATTTCTGAAGAGCCCAGTGCGGTAGTTCCGCACGCTGGGATCTGTGCGGGGGCAGTCAGGTAACTGGCTGTCCTACCGTGACAACCTATAGGATCTGAGGAGTTTCTTAACCAGATGGTTGAGGCTTTAGATATTACTATAATAGATAGACGCCCTAAAGGAAGGCCTTGTAAAACGGAAAGCTAAACCATAGAAAAAATAGGATGTTCCTTATTTAAATTAAGGAATGGACTAAAAAAGATCTAAAAAACAAGAGAGAGGTATTAAGAAAATATTGAAAAGTAAAAGTTTTTTTAATTTCTTTTTTGTGGAATTTTATAGCTCAACTTTTTCAAGTTTTTAAATGGAGGAAAATAATTATGGACAAAATTAATCTGATTAAACCCGAAAAAATAAATCTATTGAATCATCCCGCATTAAATGAGAAATGGGTACAAGAAGTTATTGCAAAAGATCCTTCAATATTAGGGTTAGGGGATTTAATTTTAAAAGACAAGGAAAGAATTCAACCTAAAGCGGGTAAGCTGGATATATTATTACAAGACCCGGAGACAAATCGTAGATATGAGGTAGAAATCCAATTAGGAAAAGTTGACGAAAGTCATATTATTAGAACAATAGAATATTGGGACATTGAGAGGAAAAGATATCCCCAATATGATCACTGTGCTGTAATAATTGCTGAAGACATAACCAGCCGATTTTTAAATATCATAAGTGTCTTCAATGGCTTTATTCCTTTAATTGCTATACAAATGAATGCTTATAAAGTCAAAGAAGATTATTTTCTATTATTTACAACAGTTTTAGATGAGATAAGTTTAGGATTATTGGAAGAAGAGGAAATAAGAGAAGTAACAGATAGAAATTACTGGGAAACAGTAAGGGGAACAAAAAAAACCGTTGCAATTGTTGATGAATTCTTAAATATAATATCCGAATTCGCTCCAGGATATGAACTAAAGTATAATAAGTTTTACATTGGTTTGGCAAAGGATGAACAACCGGATAACTTTGTACTTTTTAAAGCTAGAAAGAGTAGTTTTAATATAGCGTTAAAAATAAAGCAGTCAGATGAAATTGAAAAAATGATTGAAGATGCAGGATTAGATTTGATGAATTACGATAAAAGACGGGGGAGATACAGAATAAAACTCACTAAACAAGAGGTTGACAAACATAAAGAATTAATAACCAGCTTATTAAAAATGGCTTATGGAAAAACAACAGAAGATTGAAACGCTAATACGATAGCATTAAATAAATAGACCCCCCCCATTTTCTTAGATAACTAATATTTCACTTTTAAATTAGAGAAACAGGGAAGATCTACCAGGTCAATAATTCGAGAAGATCTAGGGTCAGGTCTTGAAATATAACATTTTACTCAACTAAGAGGTCTTAACATTTGACATATAATTAGAAATTCAATTCAAAAGGAGTCTATTATGATTGAAAAAGAGCGTAAGAAAAAATCAGGAATACAATGTATAGTTTTACCAAAAAGGACGCACTTAAAAACGAATGAACCTACAAAAAAGAGGAAATCAAAGGAAAAGTATGATGTTGAATACTTAAAATCAGCCCATAAACATTCTATTTATAACCAGAAAGAAATCATGGAAAGTGATGTTTGTGGTTGTTTCAGCTGCAAACAAATATTTCAACCGAATGAAATTTTTAACTGGTGTGATGAAGATAATCCTAAAGGCTCAACTGCTCTTTGTCCTATTTGTTATATAGATGCTGTCATTGGATCCAAATCAGGATATCCGGTTGATGAACAGGAATTTCTTGAAGAGATGAATGAGCATTGGTTAAGCTAAGCCTGTGTTAAGAAAAACTTTAATATATTGTCTCTTAAAATATAAAATATAAAAAAATTTCTAAACAATTCCTGACATACTGTTGTCACAATTAATTGTTATAATGAAATTAACATGCTTTGCATTTCAACACATGTTAGATTAATCTGTCTATTACTTGTGGAATCTGGCATGTTTAAAGAACACAAAAGAAGGTGTCTTAAATTCATAAGATAGAACGTCTCATGAATCTTGTCCTGCTTATTAAGAGCCGTCCGGGAATCCAGGTCAAAGACATTGCCCGAATATTTGAAACCTGTGAGCGCACTGTCTACCGTGATTTTAATGTCATCTCCCTGGCCGGTTTTCCAGTCTACTCTACCCCCGGAAAAAGAGGAGGTTATTTCATAGAGAAAGACTGTTTCTTGCCCCCTTTACGTTTCACCTGTGAAGAGGCTGCCTCTATCCTCATTGCCGCCAAATTTTTCTTAAAACAAAAAGGATTCCCCTATCAACAGGATATCCAGCTAGCTTTGGCCAAGCTTGAGGGTATCCTGGAAAAGGATAGCAAGCAGTATGTGCAGAATATTGATAAGAAGATCTCTGTCTATTTAGGTGAGCTAAAAGACTACCAGGAATATAGCAATATATTTCGGCAATTAAACAAGGCCTTCCTAGAAAAAAGACAGATCAAGATCACCTACTACGCCATCGCCCGTGACAAACTGACCTCACGTACCGTTAATCCCTTCCATCTCATGTTCCGGGGAGGTTTCTGGTATCTCATTGCTTACTGTCAATTGAGGGGTGAGATTAAAATCTTTCGAATTGACCGTATCAAGAAAATTCAATTAACCAATACTATCTTTCAGGTTCCCTCTGACTTTTCTCTCACTTCTTATATGGGGAAGAGCTGGAAGGTAGTCCGCGGTGAGGGAGAACCAAGAAAGGTAGAAATCAAGATCTTTCCCCCTGCCTCCCGCTGGGTCAGAGAAGAGATGAGACATCCTACTCAGGAGATTATTAGCCTGAATAATGAAGTCATCCTCTATAAAGCGGAAGTCAGCAGTTTTATTGAAATTAAAAAGTGGATCTTACAACTGGGAAGCTGTGCCCAAGTCATAAAGCCTGAGGAGCTGAAGAAAGAGGTGATAGATGAGATTGAAGAAATGAGGGGGAAGTATGGAAAATAGTATATAAAAAAAATTGAAGATGATAATTTTTTCTGTAAGATGTAAATTAGAAAGAATTAAAATAAATATTCTGGAGGGATATAAATGAATAAAAATGAATTAAAAAAAAGGGTTTGGAAAGCTATAAAAAGTACTATAAATAAATTTAGGGAACATCCTTATTATTTCTTTACCGAGTCTGATATAATTTCATATTTCTATCATAGATTGTATTCAACAAATCACGAAGAATTAACGGAAGATAAGAAGAGAATATATCTTGTACATAGGGAATATCCTACTAATTTTAGATATAAGAAATCTGAATTGTTGAATGATAATTTTACCCAGCCTTATCCATTGATTAATAAAGAGGGAGATAGAGGCAATTATGATCTTGTAATACTAGATCCAGATTTCATTAGAAATGCAGATAGTGAAGAAGATATAGTTAATAAAAATGTCAGATTATTAGAAATTAGAACTGAAAATAATAAAAATTTTAGTAAAATTAAAGAATTGTTATTTGCATTTGAATTTAAATATGTCATTAATAACAATCATAATTTTATCAAAGAAGTTAAGATGGATAATAAAAAATTGTTATTTGCTAAACAATATGGTGGAGCAGAAGAGGCGATCAATTTGGTTTTTTGTAATATTAATTATTATTACATTGAAGATTTAAAAAAAGAAATAGCAACTGCTAGTAATGAGATACTCTCAATCCTTATCCAGTCATATTTTGAAAACAATAAAAAAATCACATCTAAACCAATAGAAAATAGGAATTTTCTTTTTTGAGAACACCTATAATTTAGTGAATACTTTAATCTTGCAGAATGTAAATAAATATAGAGTTGTATAGATTTAATTCAAAGATAGAGGTAGTGAAATGAAAGAATTTGAAGAAAGTAAATTGCCTGAAGAGATTAAGCAGGCTGTAAAAGATTTAAATTATAAATTTATGTCAATTGATGATTATTATAGAGCTATTGAGGCTGGGAAATTAGTAAGAAAACCCAAACTTACTGATGATATGGCGTTTTTTTTGAAATATCCGGATCATCCTATGGCCGGCGAAAACAGGTTTAAAAGAATTCGGGCAGCAGATATCATCAGGGATTACAGTAAGAATTTAAAAGGTGAACTTCCCCAGAATTTACTTGATAAAGTGCATGATGCTCTATTTGATTGCTGTGCGGCGGTAAGACATTCGATAGCCGGTGTTCTTTTCTATAGTGGAAACGATACTTCTGTTCCTTTTTTAATGCGCCTGCTGGAAACCGAAAAAGAATCTCCAATCGTAAAAAAGACTGCCGAAGTTGCATTATTTAGGATAAAATCCCAATATCCTTTCCCCAAAGAAGATACTCTTGCTTTTGCTTCTGCTAATATTAGCCTGGCCATTGAAATAAATGATTTTTGCAAGGAAAACAATAAGAAGATATTTTTTCCTGAACCAGATTCTCCGGATATAATTGCTATACCTTTTTTTGTCATGGTAGTTGACCGTAATTTTATCGATAAATCTGCCTGGGAGGATTATTGTGATTATTCTAATGATGATGATACTCCGGTCATCATTATTGATTCTAATTTAAAGCAATCGATGGAAAAATATCCTATCCGACCCGCGCATGATCATGTTTTTCTGATAGAACAATGGAATGAAAGTGTATTAATGGAAAAACTGAAAGGCCTTGTTTTGAAACCATGAAAATAATCATTCACCGGGGGACACATGAGATCGGCGGATCATGTGTGGAAATAAAAAGTAAAAAAAGCAGGATATGGATTGACATCGGTATGCCTTTGGTGAAAAAGGATGGAGACAGGTTTAATTTTAAGGAACATGAAAATACACCCGGTCCCGAGCTGGTAAAGGGAAAGGTGCTGCCTGATATTGGTGGCGTTTATGCCTGGGATACCGATAAGAAGATAATTGACGGCGTGCTTATTTCACATCCGCATATAGACCATTATGGTTTTGTCGGTTATCTCAATAAAGATGTCTGTTTTTACTTGGGCGAAGCTGCTAAAAAAATGATAGATTTAACGGTACTATTTACCCCGGTTAGAGGGAGCATTTCCAATTATCATTCTATTGAGAGCGGGAAGAGTTTTTCTTGCGGAGATTTTAAAATAACGCCTTATCTGATGGACCACTCAGCTTTTGATTCTTATGATTTTTTGGTAGAGGCAGATGGCAAGAGCCTTATCTATTCCGGAGATTTTAGGGAACATGGTCGAAAGCAAAAAGCCTTCCAATGGTTTTTGGATCATGCGCCGGAGGATGTAGATATACTTCTCCTGGAAGGAACGGTATTGGATAGAGGATTAAAAGGGAAGGGAATAGGAGAATTTAAATCTGAAGCAGAGATTGAAGATGAGACGGTGAAATTATTAAAGGCGAGTAAAAAGATGACGCTCCTTTATTTTTCCGCCCAGAATATTGACCGGCTGGTTTCTTTTTACCGTGCTTCTTTAAAGACAGGGAAAATATTTGCCATTGATTTTTATACCGCCAATATTCTTGGTTACCTGAAAGATGATGCCAGGATTCCTTACCCTTCTAAAGATTATGCAAACATCAGAGTTTTCTTCCCTTATTGGCTTTGCGAGAGAATAAGGCGGCAGGACAGGCAAGATTTAATGTATAAATATAAAAGTTACAAGATTACCAAGAAGGAGATTTCGGATCGGAGCGGGGAAGTAATGATGATGGTCAGGCCCTCGATGTTGAAAGATCTAAGGTCAATTAAAAACATTGAAGGGGCTACCTTTATTTATTCCTTGTGGGAAGGATATTTACCGGAAGATGCCATGCAGAAGATGATGATATTTATCAAGAAAAAGAAGATGAAGTTTTACCAGGTTCATACCAGCGGGCATGCCGAGATTGATACCTTGAAAAAAGTGGTAAAAAAATTAAAGCCGGGGAAAATAATCCCGATTCATACTTTTCATCCTGATAAATACGCTGATTTATTTAACCGGAAGATAGAACAGCTTTCAGATGAAGAGATTTTTGTGGTGTGAAGTGAGTTTGAATAAGTAGTGATAACAAGTCCCATTTTTTTAAAAGGTTACTCAATAACTGGGGGAAGTATCATGCTTGACAGAAAAGTTGTAGGAGAATTCTTAGAGGAAGAACTTGAGGAAATGAAAATATCTAGAGATATTTCCAAAGAAGCACTTATAGAGGCTTTCTGTAAGTATGTTGAAAATGATTATTATGAATGGTTAAAGGACAACTTTAAATCATTTTTTAATTACGGGAAACCTGATTGGCAGTGGATAAAAGAAAAGATTTAAAAGTATGGGAGGTGATAAAAAAATAAAAACTGGACAAAAGTGTTTACATTTATTATAATATGTATACAGTTATATCCAAAGAGGTTTTCATGAAAAAGAAAGATGAAAGAATGTATGAAGTTTTTAAGACACATAAAGGTTTTGCCAGGACAAAAGATATTCTGGCAGCAGGAGTACATACGCGTAATATAAAAAGAGCAAGGGGGAAAGGCCAGGTAATACAGGTGAAGAGGGGCTTCTATCGACTGGCAGAGATTCCTCTAATTTCTAATCAGGGTTTTGTTGATCTCGCCTGCGCTGTTCCAGAAGGGGTTATATGCCTTCTTTCAGCCCTAGCTTATTATGAACTGACTACTTTCAACCCTTCAGTTATAGCCATGGCTATCTGCCGGGGTTCAAGGAAGCCGAAAATTGAGTACCCGCCTGTTGAATTCTATCATTTTTCAAAGAAACAATTTGAAGCAGGTATTAACAAGATAAAGATTAAAAGTCATGAAATTCGTATCTATGGTCCGGAAAAAACTATATGCGATTGTTTTCGTTATCGTAACAAGCTGGGCCTTGATATAGCCAAGGAAGGACTTTCTGAATATCTCAAGCGTAAGGATCGTAGTCTGGAAAAACTGCTTGAATATGCTGAAATTTGTCGAATCAAGCCACTACTGCAAACCTGGCTTAATGCTATGATTTAAAAGTCGATAGAGGAATAAATATGGAAAAAGAAGTTAAAAATAAAACTGCTTCAATAAGAGCAAAGCTTACAAACATTGCAAGGGCAGAAAAGATAGATTTTGATTTCCTTCTATTACGATACTTTCAGGAAAGATTTCTCTATCGTCTAGCAATTTCTGAATTTTCTGACCGTTTTATATTAAAAGGTGGACTTTTATTAATCTGCTTAAGTAAGACAAGGGGACGTTTCGTTTGTCATATTTAAATAAATGTTGAAGATAGAATGAATAGTTGTCTATCCCTATTATTCCTATTATTCTATATAGAATCTGAGGAATTCTATGGGATGTGTATATTTAAATTATACGAAGGAGAATATATTGCGCATTGTTATTGTTACCTTAGGATCCAGGGGAGATGTTCAACCCTTTTTAAATCTGGGAATAGGTTTGAGAGAAGTAGGGCATGATGTACAGGTAGCTACAGCGGAAAACTTTAAGGATTTAGTAAAAGAACAAGGAATGGATTTTGTCCTCTTGAGAGGCGATATTAAGAAAATGCTCTCAAGTCCGGAGGGCCGCAAGTTTTTTAAAAGTAAGAACCCCATAACCTTTGTGCACAGGATGAAAAGGGCATCTACAGAAATACTTCAAACCATGCAGGACGACATCCTTAAAGCTCTTGATGGAGCAGACGCAAGCGTTTTTTCTTATCTTTGCGGATCGGTAATAGATGTAGCGGAAAAGACCGGCCTTTCGTGTTTTCTTGGTCTGCTAAACCCTGTATTGGCGACCAGTGAGTACCCCAACTTCGCGGTAACCCTGAAAAACCTGGGACCCCATCTTAATCTACTAACCTATGATCTGTTTCAATTTATCATGTGGATGGCCTTTGGTTCAATAAGAGACCGCTGGCGAAAAGAAAGACTGGGATTATCCAGGGGTCCTATCTTTCGAGGAATAGAGAAACAACGCATTCCGATACTTGCTGCTTATAGTTCATATATAGTGCCAAAACCGGCAGATTGGCCTGAACAGGCTTGGGTAACCGGATACTGGCACAGGAAGGTTCGGGATGATTGGCAGCCTCCGAAGGAGTTGGAAAATTTTCTGGCATCCGGGTCACCTCCAGTATGTGTCACCTTTGGCAGTACGATAGATAATGAGAAGGATAGAATAGTAAGATTGATCAGGAAAACTCTGGAAAATGAAGGATTAAGAGGAATCTTGGTGGCAGGTTGGAGTGGAATAGGGGAAACGGAAGAAGGAAATAATAATTTTTACTATTTGGAATCGATTCCTTATGACTGGTTGTTTCCCCAAGTCGCCGCAGTAGTACATCATGGGGGTGCCGGTACATTAGCAGCTACTTTACGGGCAGGGGTACCCTCAATTGTGATTCCCTTTGTCGCAGACCAACCCTTCTGGGCACAGCAAGTTTATAAACTTGGCGTTGCTCCAAAACCCATTAAAAGGAGTGCTTTGAATGAAAAACGTCTTTCTGATGCTCTTCGAATAGCTGTCAACGATAAAGGTCTCCGGAAAAAAGCTCGGGAATTAGGTCACTTAATCTGTAGGGAGGATGGAATAGCCACAGCAATTGATATTATCCATCAGCATTTAGGGATTAAGAAGTAGGCATAGAGGACGGTTGTGGCAGGTCAATCATTCGCTAACTTTTAACGGAAAACTTGTGGGACCTGGAGAGTTACAGGATATGTTCCTGTTTAAATTAGAGAGATAAATAGGTGTCCCTATGTTATACAATTTGTTGGAGGAGAAATTGAAATGACTGGTGGATTAGTTTCTTTCCCAAGTGTAATGGACCTTTACGATGTCAAGGAGATGTTTTCTAGATACTACGTAGACCCCGATATTGCTCAGCAGAATGTCCCTTCAAAGTGGAAGGTCAAGATCCATGATAATGGCAAGGCGTTGCTATTGGTCATGGTGCAAAACTGCAAAAAGATGGTTTTAGACTACATCTTCAATGTGGGCTCAGTGGGTATGTCTCACATCTGGATCGAACTCGAGGGCCCCTACGAAGTCGTCACCCCGTTACCTGGGACTACGAGGTCCCTGCCTACTTGGTACTGGTACATCTTGCCGCACCAGCTTGATGGTTATTTGGCTCATATGCTCTTTGGGCTTGCGGGCGCCGACTCCCAATTGGTCAAGAAGGTATCGCTTGGCGGCGATCCCGGTGGTACTCGATCCGGGGAGGTGATAGAAGGGCATTTCCCTGAAGCGAAGTACTATTGGACAGAGACGAGCCAGCTCTATCCCACGCCAGACATCGTCACCGGAAGTCATAGGTTCTACAGGAAGTACGGGGTGCGTGAATCAGCGGCACATGCCAAGTGCTTCACGCACTTCCTGGGAGACGGCCAAGTCATCCTCAGTGCTACCTCCGATTCGGTGGTCGGGAAGTTGGGTTTCGGTACGTCGCTTACGGGATTCTCAAATCCCGTATGGGTCAAGCACTGTCGCGTAAAATATCAGGTAAGCTACTTCTAACTTTTTGTAAAAGAATTTGATGTGGTATTGTTAGCGTGGGAAAAAAAGATTGAGTGAGAAGATCTTTAATCATACTAACTTGAAGGATTTATTTAATAGAATGAAATGTATTTGTCAAGGATAAAGATTTTATCCCCGGTAGTTTTTAAAAAATTATTTAAATCTGAATGATATTTGGAGGCCATGATGAAAGACAAGATAGTCCTGATAACCGGAGCCAATAGCGGTATTGGTAAGGAAACAACCAGGGCTTTGGCCAAAAAAGGCGCCACCATCATTATGGCCTGTCGTAACCTGGAAAAAGCAGAGCCTGTATGTGCAATGATTCAGACAGAAAGTAAGAATCCGAATATCAAAGTGATGAAATTGGACCTTGCCTCACTTCAGTCGGTAAGAAATTTCACCCAGGAATTTAAAGCAAGATATCAGAAACTGAATGTCCTCATCAATAATGCCGGTGTATTTTGTATGAAAAGAGAAGAAACCGAAGAGGGTTTTGAGCTGACCATGGGAGTCAATCATTTAGGGCATTTTCTATTGACCCATGAACTGCTGCCCATATTGGAAAACACATCGGAAGCCCGTATTATCAATCTGAGTTCTGATGCCCATTCTTCCGCTGACCTTGATCTGGATGACCTTCATTTTAAAAGGAGAAAATACAGCGGGTTTAAAGCGTACGGTTCATCAAGGCTGGCCACGGTCTTTTTCACCCAGGAATTAGCAGAGCGCCTAAAAGAAAAAGATATCACAGTTAATTCATTACATCCAGGCCATGTGGATACCAACATGTGGGACCTCTGGAGAGCAAAAAGAAGATGGTATTATTCATTATTACACGGCATCATAAAACTATTTTTGATCTCCGCAGAAGAAGGTGCGCAAACCAGTATCTATTTGGCCAGTTCCAACGAAGTCAAGGGAATAACCGGTAAGTATTTTACCAAGAAAAAAATCAAGGCCGCATCAGAAAAATGTTCTGATATCAAATTACAAAAGGCATTATGGCAATTAAGTGAGCGGCTAACCGGGATAAATAAATAGGAAGGTATGCCAGGTCAATAATTCGGTAACCTTTAGCGGAAAACCTATGGGATCTGAGGAGTGTCTTAACCGGATAATTGAGGTTTTAGATATTATTATAGATAGACGTCCTAAAGGAAGAACTCGTAAAAGGGAAAGCTGAACCATTGAAAAAATAGGATGTGTTCCTATTTTCTAATTACATTTTCATCATATTTTAAAAAAATACAATATGTCAAATGTTGAGGACATAAGCCATTTTATTAATATTTATTTTTTAATTAATAACCCCTTGCACAATCGTTTTTCTTATCGCCGAAGGGAGATTAATTAATATTTTTTAAAAAAAGAAGGATTTTTAAGATTTATGCCGTATATTTAAAATAGAGCACCAAATATCTTTAATTTTACCGAATATTATCAAAATTATGTTAAAAATAAAGAGCAAGTACTAACTTAAAATATGTACGCTTAATAGGGAGCATTACATATTTGTATATACCATCCTATAACAGAATCAACTTATCAAAGACAGAATATAAGAGATGATTGAATTTACAATTTAAAAATTTTGTTCAGAAAAATTACAAGTATTGTGATTTTAAAATACTTGTTTTTCTAAATATACCAAAGAATTTATCTGGAAGAAAGGACTAAAAAGAAGGCCAGGGAGGAGGTGAGAAAGTAAATAGGCCGTCAGCCGGAAATAGAAGGAGGCTTCTTAAAAATAAGAGGCTTTATTAAGAGGCCTTCAGGTGAAAAGGAAAGGTTTTCCAGAAAGAGAAATCCAAAAAGATTAGCCTCTCTTTTTGGGAACTTTCCTGTAGAGTTAATCATACGAGATAAGGAGGGCGTAACTATGAGAAAACTGTTATATGTGTTTATGGTGTGTGTGTTTATGGTGGCGGTGGTGGCTCTTGTTGCTGGATTCAGCATAGGAGCCTATGCAAAGGAAACGATTACCTATTACTTGTGGGATGACCCCACCTACAAAAACATTGTCGAGGCATTTAATGCCTCACAGGATGAAGTGTTTGTAGACGCAAAAATCATCCCTGCCGCAGATTATGACAACAAACTGCGGACGTTGTTAGCAGGGGGGGCAGAAATGGATGCGTTTATGACTAAAACCGCTCATGATATCTACCCCATGGTTGAAAATAGGTATGTTGAACCTCTGGATGATCTGATTGTAAAGTACAACTTTGATTTGAGTGCCATGTCTGCTTATGAACGTGTCTATCGAATTGACGGTAAAGTTTATAACATTCCCTTCAGAGGGGCTGCGTATTACACCTACTATAACAAAAAAGTATTTGAAAAAGCTGGCGTCCCCACGCCTGATACGTATGTCGAGAAGGGAGAATGGACGTGGGAGAAGTTTGTCGAGGTTGCTAAACAGATTGCTACTGGCGATGGAAAAATCTATGGGGCGTTAATGTATTTCTGGTCACTGAACCAGGTCAGCCCGGCTATTCAACGGGGCGTTCAATTTATCACGAACGAGGGAAAGATCGACATTGATGATGACAGCGTCCTTTATAGTTTTAAAATGCGGAAGGAGTTAGAACAAGCGAAAGCGATTATTCCGCAGGCAGAACTCAAAGCCACCAAAACGCATTACTCAAGGGCATTTTGGGAAGGCAATGTCGGGATGCTGCTTATCGGCGCATGGTTCCCTGGGCAGATGCTGTCCGCCAGGGATGGGAATTTACTTAAAGACTATACTTGGAACGATTGGGCGTTAACCCGGCTCCCATGCAATGAACCGGAGTACAGGACCATCGATGTTCCAACGTTTAACTGTGTCCATGCAGATTCAAAGAAAAAGGATGCGGCATTCAAATTTATTGCCTGGATGGGCGGTCCTGAGGGGGCAAAAGTGGTTGCTCAGAACGGATTTCTGCCGGCAGTGGTTACTCCAGAAGTCGAAGAGGCGTTTGTATCTGTCTTTCCTGATAAGGCCTCATTGAAATACTTTTTGGAGGACAAAGTTGTTATGCCTCACTGGCTCAATAAGTATGGGGTCGGGATTGAGAACATGTTGGGACCAGTGATGGAAGGATATCTGTTAACCGATATGAGTGATGATCAACTCAAATCGTTGATCAATGAAAAATTACAAGAGATTATCGAAATAACGATGTAAACATAGGAGCGCAGGCATCTTACCTGCCTGCGCTCTCAGCCAGAGAAGATGGAGATTCAAAATGCGTCGATTACTCATCAAACACGATAGTGTGCGAGACGTGCTGATCTTTTTGCTGCCCAGTTTCCTGGGCTTTTGCATATTTATTTTGTTCCCGATTATTGCTTCGGTCGGCCTCTCTTTTACCAATTATAGAGGTGGGAAGACAATCGCGTTCGTCGGTCTGAAAAACTACCTTATCGCCTTCCACAGCTCCGGTTTCCAGGAAGCCTTTTGGGTCACGCTTACCTTTGTGGTGTTTACTGTGTTCTTTCAAATCGTACTTGGGCTTGTGTTCGCCCTGATCTTAAACCAGAAAATTGTGGGGAGAAGTTTTTTTAGAGGTATCATTTTTTTACCGGTTGTGTTATCTACCATAGCGATTTCGTTGGCCTTTATGTTGATTTTTAATCCTCAAAAAGGACCGGTTAACAATTTTCTGATGTCCATCGGATTTGATCCGCTCGCCTGGCTGGCAAGCCCGAAGACCTCCCTGATGACGGTCATCATTGTCACGGTCTGGCGGCAATTCGGTTATTATATGGTACTGTTGTTGTGTGGGTTGCAGACCATTAATCCGACGCTATATGAAGCCGCTGAGATCGATGGTGCTGATAGTGTGCGCAAATTCAGGCATGTGACCCTCCCCATGCTCACACCTATCCTGTTTCTCTGCATTATCCTTGCGCTTATTCAAGCCTTTCAAGTCTTCGATCAGATCTTTGTGTTGACCGGTGGACAACAGGGGGGCGGCCCCGCAGGTTCAACAACGACTCTAGTCTTTGATATCTATTTGAATGCGTTTAACAATTGGCAAATGGGATACAGCTGTGCTGAGGCGATAATTTTGCTGATTATTATTCTTGTTATTACTGTGATTCAATATAAACGACAACAAAAGTGGGTCACGTATGATATTATATAAATAATGTTCACCTTCATTTGTAATTCAATCGTCTTGCTCGAACATTCTTAGCAAACGAGGCCGTTTGTGGTATATTTTTAATAAAAGAAGGTAGGTACTATGCGAAGAAAAAAGATAAATCCGTGGGTGATTCTGGGGTATATCTGTCTTGTTGTAGCAACACTTGTGGTCCTTTTTCCGCTGGCGGTGATGGTGTCTTCATCATTCAAAGACGAAATGGCGATATTCGACTATCCTATAAAATTTATTCCCGAGAACCCAATTTTGGACAATTATCGCCAATTAGGGGAACATTTTCCGCGGTATATCATGAACTCCTTCAAGGTGACTATTATTATTGTTATTGCACAATTCATCACGGCAACTACCGGAGGATATGCGTTTGCAAAATTACGATGGAAAGGTCGGGACACCGTGTTTTTAATCTATATCGGGGCTCTCATGATTCCGCTCCAGGTCTACATTATTCCCCAATTTATCTTAATACGTAAGATCGGACTCTACGACAGCCATTTGGCACTCGTCTTAGTGTCCACCTTTACTGCATTGGGAACGTTTTTGTTTAAACAGTTTTTCATGACCATTCCTGATTCCCTGATTGAATCCGCTAAACTAGATGGGGCAACGCAAATTCAAATCTTTACCAGAATCATTCTCCCCCTTTCCAAACCTGTTATTGCCACACAAGCCATTCTCTCATTCAGATGGTTTTGGAATGATTTCTTCAGTCCCCTGATCTATATTACCAGTGAGCACCTGAAAACCTTGCCATTGGGACTGGCGGATTTTGCCTCAGAATATTATACGTATTATGGCCCCCAAATGGCAGCCTCAGTTTTATCAATCATCCCGGTAATGGTGCTATTTTTCGTCGCGCAGAAATATATTGTCCAGGGAATTTTCACCTCCGGAATAAAGGGATAAGAGAACTACAAAGATTTCACATAAGAACAGGATTTTGGAGTTTTGGCTCTTCCTGCATTTTGAGAAACTACAAGAATTTAGTTTAACGGAAATCACGAAATTTTACTAAAGCACATTCTAAAAGGAATTTATTAATTTTTATATTGATAGATCGCTGATAAATAGGTAATCTTTATTTAACAAAAGTGCAATAAAAAGGAAAGGAGATATAAACCAATGACAACATTAAAACAATCGGAAAACTTCAATGAACATATTCACGATGAAAATTATGGCGCAAAATACAACCTCCAAAATCTTAATCATAACACAATGATTTATGTCGACGGCAGACCACGCGAACAGTTAAATGGAGTGTGGAATTTTACGGTTGACGCCTATGATTTTGTCTTGAGAGAAGGCTGGCACATTCTCGACCGAACCGATGTACATGGCAATCGCTTGCCCTGGGATTTTGCCCCGGACGAAGGGCACGACATTGTAGTCCCCTCCTGCTGGAACATGGTAAAACCTGAATACTTGTATTACGAGGGCAGTGCATGGTATTCACGCTGGTTTACCTATTTCTCGGAAAATTCGGAAGAGCGTGTCTTTTTGCGAGTCGGCGCGGCAAATTATGACACCAAAGTCTTTCTAAATCAGAAATTTCTTGGCAATCATTATGGTGGGTCAACGCCATTCTTTGTCGAATTCACCGGAACCCTGCAAGAGAAGAATCTGCTCCAATTCTGCGTGAACAACGACCGAACCTCGGATCGGGTTCCGATGAAAAATACAGACTGGTTTAACTACGGCGGAATCTACCGTGACGTGGAACTTATCCGGGTTCCGAAAGATTTTATTGTAGATTTCCGAATCTACCTTGTTCCCAATGGCAACTTTAACGAAATAGCAGTTGCTATTACTGTCTCAGATGAAACGGCACAGGATGAAGTGAGTGTCCGTATTCCCGAACTTGGCATAGATCAATCCTTAAAACTGGAAACCGGAAAAATAAAAGGGGCATTGAATGCCGAGCCGGAGCTCTGGTTGCCGGAGAATCCCAAACTGTATGATGTCGAAGTGAGTTTCAGAGAGGATCGCGTTTCCGACAGAATCGGGTTTCGACAAATCAGCGTAGAAGGGACAAAAGTTCTTTTGAATGGAAAACCGATATTCCTGCGAGGGGTCTCTGTCCACGAAGATGACCGCTGTGTAGGGAAGGTTTCGGATAAAGCAGATATTCTCAGACGTTTTCAACATGCGAAGGAACTGGGCTGCAATTTCATGCGCTTAGCCCATTATCCTCATCATGAACTAGCCGCCAAACTTGCCGATAAGGTTGGCCTGCTGCTTTGGGAAGAAGTACCTGTCTACTGGGCAATTGATTTTGACAAACCGACAACTTATAAAGATGCTGAAAATCAGCTCTTAGAACTGATTAAACGTGATTTCAACCGGGCCAGTGTGATTATCTGGTCGGTAGGCAATGAGAATGCCGATACGGACGCCAGACTCAAGTTTATGAGCGATCTTGCCCAAACAGCGAAGCAATTTGATCCGTCACGTCTCGTCTCTGCTGCCTGTCTTGTTAATAGGGAGAAAGTCAAAATCGAGGACCGCTTGGCTGAGGTGTTGGATATTATTGGCTTAAATGAGTATTACGGTTGGTATGAACCGAATTATAATGATTTTATCCGGCTCGGCGAGAATTCCAATCCAGACAAACCGGTAGTTATCACAGAAACCGGTGCAGGCGCATTGGCAGGACATCATGGACCCAAAACCGATATGTTTACGGAAGAGTACATGAAAAATGTCTACAATAAGCAGATTGAAGTCATCCGAGAATTAGACTATGTGCAGGGCATGTCACCGTGGATTCTCTACGATTTTCGAAGTCCTCGTCGATGCAATCGGTTTCAAAAAGGATTCAACCGTAAGGGATTAATTGCTGACAATAAACACACCAAAAAACTTGCGTTCTATGTCCTCCAGAAATTTTATCAGGAAAAAGCAGAAAAACAATAAATACCCAGTTAAAAATTCGTCGTGAAAAAAGATGGACACCACCTTTAAGGTGGTGTCCATCTAGCGTTTAAGGAGAAAGCAAATTAGCGGGACCTCACATGAGTAATTTTTTAGATAGCGAGACAAAATTTACCTATTTCTATTAACGTTAAAAGAATAAGTATGGATTTATTTGACTGCATAGAATTCGTTTCCTTGACAGGATTTATAACGTTATGTAAAATGCTATATAGAAGGGAGGTAATAAGAAGTAAGAAATTAAAAGAGCAAAAAGGAATCAGTCAAAAAGAATTCTTAATAGCAGAAGTTTGAATGATAATAAAAAATCAAAGTAAGGAGGATTATTATGAAACTGAAAAAAGATTATTTGTTTCTCGTTTTTCTCGCTATTTTGTTGATTTTTGTTTTTCAAATGACCGTTGGAGCCGAAGAGAAACCTGTTTTGATTGTAGGGGCAATTTATGTTGGTTCTGTAAATGATGCCGGGTATAACCAGGCCCAGAAAGAGGGGCTGGAAGAAATGAAGAAAAACATCCCGGGAATCCAACTATTAGAAGCTGAAAATGTTCCTGAAGGGGCAGAAGCCGAACGAGTGATAGAAAACATGATTCAGCAGGGAGCTACACTGATATTTCCAACGAGTTTTGGGCATATGGAACCTGCTCTGAATGTCGCTAAACGCCATCCGGAGGTTACTTTCATGCATGCAGGAGGATGGATGCAAACCGATAATTTCGGGAACTATTATGCAAATCTTCCGCCCTCATTTTATCCGATGGGAGTCGCGGCAGGGAAGATGACCAAAACCAATAAATTGGGATTTGTTATCGGCCTTCCGATAGGATGGACAATAGCCAATGTTAACGCATTCCATCTCGGAGCAAGATCAGTTAATCCGGATGTTACGACAACGGTTGTTGTAACCGGCGGTTGGCTTGACCGCGCAAAAGAAACCGCGGCGGCAAATGCCCTAATTGATCAAGGTTGTGATGTTTTGACCATGCACGTTGATTCTCCAATTGCTATTGTTCAAACAGCAGAAGAAAGAGGCGTTTACTCGATAGGTTTCCAATCATTAGCTGTTCAGAAATTTGCCCCGAAGGGTTGGATCACCGGTCTCGGTTTTACCTGGGGTGGAGTGATGACCGAAATAGCACAGCAGGTCATTGATGGCACCTGGAAGAGTCAGATGCTGCGTAAAGGCATTGCCGAGGGGTATATGGCGGTTGCACCATTTGGAGAAGCGGTACCGGAAGATGTAAGAAAAATCGTTTCTGAGGCAGTAGCAAGTCTCGCTGAGGGTTTTAATGTTTTCACCGGACCGATTAAGGATCAAGAAGGAAATATACGCCTTTCCCAAGGCGAAACAATAAGTGATCAAGACATGGGCAACTTCGACTGGTATGTCGAAGGAATTATCGGTAAGCCCGGCTTTTAACGGATAACATTCATTCCAAAGGGTGTTTTGAACGTGACTTCATGGAATGATGTCTCATCAAAACACCCTGCTTAAATTTAGTTGATTAATAGGAGAGTAACTAATGTCGGATTTATTGAAGAATAAAATAAAACAAGCCAATGAGGAAGCCGTAAATCGTATCATATCTGCTCAGCCTGTTCTTGTTGATGTTTCCCCGGCAGGGGAGGTAATTCCCGGCCTTGAAGACAGAATGATCCTCCATGCAGGTCCACCGGTAAAATGGGAAAATATGAGTGGAGGACAGAAAGGTTCCGTTATTGGCATCATGCTTTACGAGAATTGGGCAAAGACAAAAGAAGAAGCCATAAAACTCCTTGAAGAGGGGAAAATCAAGCTTGAACCAAACCACCATCATCAAGCTGTCGGTCCCATGGCGGGTACTATCTCCAAGTCGATGTGGGTGTTTGTGGTTGAAAACCAGGCTGGTAAAAACAGGGCTTTCTGCAGACAGATAGAGAGTAACCAGCAATTTGGAGACTACAGCTCTGAAGCAATACAGAATCTAATTAATTTTAAAGAAATTTGGGCTCCCTCTATCAGTGCTGCCCTGAAGCAGATGGGGGGTCTTCAGCTGAAACCTCTTATTACCAGGGCTCTTCAGATGGGTGATGAGCTTCACAACCGTCAGACCGCCGCCTCAAGCCTTTTCGCTAATGCTCTGACTATCCCTCTTTTGAAGTCCGGTCTTCCTCAAGATAAAATACTCAATACCCTGGGTTACCTGATTAATCATGAAATGTTTTTTCTCGGGCTATCAATGGCGGCAGCAAAAGCAGCTGCAGATTCAGCGCGTGGAATTGAATACAGTAGTGTAGTAACAGCAATGGCCCGAAATGGTACGGAGTTTGGCATTCAAGTCAGCGGCCTTGAGGGGGAATGGTTTACTGCTCCGGCCCCATCCATTGACGGGTTATACCTACCCGGTTTTGGAGAGAAAGATGCAGGATTTGATACAGGAGACTCAGCAATTACCGAAACTGTGGGCTGGGGAGGTTTTGTCCTGGCGGGAGCACCTGCCATCTTGAGTTTTGTGGGTGGTACACCGGAGGAGGCTATAGAGTACAGTAGATCCATGAGAAAGATTACTGTAAAAACCAGTCCTGATTATCTTATACCCGCTCTTGGATTCGAAGGGACTGCTGTAGGGATTGATATCCGAAAAGTGGTGAAAACGAATATCACTCCCATTATCGATACCGCCATGATTCATAAAGAACCTGGATATCCTATCATTGGTGCTGGATTGGTTCATCCACCCATAGAATGCTTTATATTGGCTTTAAAGAGGTTTGCTGAAAAGTATAGTTAAAGAGGTTGGAGGTGTAAGGTGTCGACCGGAGTTATCATTAAAAAAAACAGCTATTTTGACTCAGTCTTTCTCATGCAGGTTGCTAAAGGCATCTCCAACGAACCAGGCATTGATCAGGCAGTAGCTCTCATGGGTACGGAAAATAATAAGACATTACTTATTAAAATGGGAGTTAAGGAAAAAGAGATTGATTCTGTTTCATCCAATGATGTGGTCATATTCATTGAGGGGAGCAAATCACCAGTGGATTTGGTACTTAATAATATTGACCGGTGGTTTACCCGAAAAACCACTTCACTGCAGGCCAGGGCCCACACCCTGGATGAAGCATTGACCATTCAACCTAAAGCTAACCTGGCGGTCATTTCTGTACCGGGAAGATACGCAGCCAGGGAGGCTCGAGAAGCCCTCGAAAAAGGTTTAAATGTATTCCTCTTCAGTAATAACGTTTCTGTAGAGGAAGAACTTTCATTAAAACAATATGCCGACCAACAGGGATTACTTATTATGGGGCCTGATTGCGGTACTGCTATCATTGCCGGGGTTGGCATCGGATTTGCCAATAGCATTCGCAGAGGAAAAATTGGTGTAGTCGGGGTAACCGGTACCGGTCTTCAGGAGATTACCTGCCTTATTCATCAAGCCGGTTTAGGCATCTCTCAGGCCATTGGTACCGGTAGTAGGGACCTCTCTGACGAAATTGGCGGATTTTCCACCTTTAAAGCTCTTGAGCTACTGGAAGGAGATCCGGAAACAGAGCTCATCGTATTAATTTCAAAGCCCCCCGGGATAAGAACACTGGACAATTTAGTCAAGAAACTGAATAAATGTCCCAAACCGGTAGTTACCTGCATTCTGGGTACCCGACAATTTCGCAACAAATTAAAATTAAAGCAAAGTATCGTATCAACAGATACTATTTCCGAAGCTGCAATGAATGCTGCAGCAATAGTTGAAGGGAAGAAAACTAAATTACCAGGTATTTCCATTACCAATTTTTTGGGTCGTATTCAAAAAGAAAAAAAATTACTGGCAACCAACCAGAGATACCTTCGGGGAATCTTTGCCGGTGGAACCTTTTGTTACCAGGCTCAGCAGCTCATGGCTACCAGGGGTTTGCAGATTCATTCAAACGTACCTCTGGCCGGTATGATAAAATTAACCGATCCTACAACCAGTATAGCAAATTCAATGGTGGATATGGGTGAAGACTATTTCACAGAAAGCAGTCCCCACCCCATGATCGATTCACGGCTTAGTAAACAGAGAATAATCAAAGAAGCCCGCGATCCGGAGGTTGCAGTCATTCTACTCGATTTCATTTTGGGATTTATGTCTTCTGAAAACCCTGCCGGTGAGCTTGCCCCCGCCATTATTGAAGCAAAACAAATCAGAAAAAATGATGGTGGTCATCTCATCTTTATTGCCTCAGTTTGTGGTACAGATCTCGATACACAGAATTTAAAAGAGCAGTTGAACACTCTTGAGGAAATTGGAGTAATCGTGATGCCCAGTAGTGCCCATGCCGCTCTATTGGCCCTCGAGGCGGTAAGGGATCGACAGAATTGATGCAGGGAAACAATGCCATTCGTAGAACCAAGTTTAAAGATTGCAGGAGGAAACTTCTATGCACGAAGTGAAGGAATTGTTAGAAATAGGGCCGAGCATCATAAATATCGGAGTACGTGATTTTGGGGAGAGCCTGAAAAAACAAGGGGTGGAGGTAACCCATCTCGAGTGGGAGCCTCCCACGGTAGTGGATCAGGAGATCGCTGATATTTTAGATAAATTATTATAGTTCTAATATCATATTGTCAAAAATAATGGAGACTGGCTGTTTTTAATTTCTGTACTGCAGATTAGAACTTAATTAGGGGAGTTTAAAAGGATGATTGGCCATAACAAATCAGGTCATGCTCGGAAAGAAGATGAGCCTCTCTTTGAATTGCGGGGGATTACCAAAGCATTCCCTAATGTCTTGGCCAATGATCACATCGATCTGAATATATGGAAAGGCGAGATACATGCACTTCTCGGAGAGAACGGTGCCGGGAAGAGCACTCTGTCAAAAATTCTTTACGGCTTTTACAAGCTCGACTCCGGCGAAATTCGCTTTCTGAATAAAACTGTACACTTTCATTCACCCCAGGATGCACGTAAACTCCATATTGGCATGGTTTTTCAAAATTTCACTTTAATCCCTGCTATGACCGTTATTGAAAATATTGCTTTATTTCTTCCTGATCTGGGTATGGTTCTTGATCGAAAACAAATCATCAAAAAGATCGATAGTCTATCCAAACGCTTTCATCTTGAGGTAGAACCGCTGGCTCCTGTCTGGCAACTTTCTATTGGCGAACAACAGAAGGTTGAAATATTGAAGCTGTTGTTGGCGAATGTAAGGTTGCTCATATTAGACGAGCCCACCAGGGTGTTGGCACCACACGAAATTGAAGGGCTGTTCAAGGTCATGCGAGGGTTGAAAGAAGAAGGTTATGGGGTGATATTTATCACCCATAAAATAAAAGAAGTACTTGAATGTGCAGATCGGATTACGGTAATGAGACATGGCCGGGTTACCGGTCAGCTTATGAGGTCAGAGGCAAGCGAAGATAAAATTATTGAAATGATGTTTGGAAAAACAAAAATCAAGCAGGTAGAGAGGGTAGTCAAGGCAGGTACTACCTCATCAAAACCTCTTCTTGAGATAAAAAAAGCAAGTACAAAGGCCCAGGGGTTTTCAGTCGGGTTGAAAGATATTGATCTGAAAATTTTTCAAGGCGAAATAGTGGGAGTGGCCGGTGTTTCCGGAAATGGACAGAAAGAACTTGGAGATCTTATTCTTGGTCTGCTGAAATGCGAGGAAGGGCACAAGTTCCTTTTTGGTAAAAATGCAACTCATTGGCCTATTGGCAGAGTGCGGAGGGAAGGTGCTGCTTTCATTCCCGAAAACCCCCTGACAATGGCCGCGGTGCCGAACATGACCTCTCAAGAAAATATGGCAGTTAATAACACCAGGAAATACTCCCGGAGACATGGATTCTTCATCGATTTAAACACTGCGCTTATCGATTTAGAACGATCATTCGAAAACCTTGGTATGACAGCTCCCCCATTTCTATGTCCCATCAAGACCCTTTCAGGCGGGAATATACAACGAGTTATCATCGCCCGTGAGCTGGCTCAATCTGCTGAACTTATTGTGGCTTTTTATCCCACAAAAGGGTTAGATGTACTAAGTACAACAGCTATACGGCAGGTATTGATGCGGTTCAGAGATTCAGGATGCGGGATAATTCTGATTTCTGATGATCTGGAAGAACTATTCTCTATGAGTGACCGGCTCATAGTTTTGTATCAGGGAAAGATGGTTGGACATTTTAAACCAGAAGAAACCAACATGGTTGATATTGGTCATTTAATGACCGGAGCAAGAGGGCAAAATGGATAATAAACTGGGATCTCTATTAAAAGTTCCAACAATCAAAAAAAGCATGGCAGAAACCCTCCTTAGATATCTGGTCATCATTCTTTTTACATTTACTATATTTGGTCTTGTTCTGTTTATTGCAGGCAAGAATCCTATTCGTGCATATGCCGATACTTTCACCTCCATATTTGGTAGTTTTTACGGTTTCAGTGAGTTATGGGTTCAAATGATACCCATAATGCTTACCGCAGTAGCCGTAGCCCTGCCATCGAAGATGAATTTGATTAATGTCGGGGGAGAAGGTCAGCTTTTTATGGGAGGATGGCTGGCAACCTGGACAGCGCTTACCTTTCAAGGCTTGCCAAAAATTATTTTTATTCCTGTTCTAATGTTATTTGGGTTCTTAGGAGGCGCATTATGGGCTGCCATTCCCGGTTTACTCAAGGCAAAAAAGCTGGTGAATGAAACAATTTCTACTTTGCTGTTGAATTTTATTGCTCCACTTATTATAAGTCTATCAGTTTTTGGTCCCTGGAGGTCTGCCGAAAGCGCGGCATACCCACAAACCCCGGCCTTTGTAGATGCCGCCCGTTTACCCGTAATCCCCGGAACCAGGATCCATTTGGGTTTTATCTTTGCCATTGTGGCTCTTCTATTATTCTGGTTTTTTATGAAATATACAAAATGGGGTCTTGAAATTCGCGCAATTGGAGGTAACCCGGAGGCTGCGGAACGGATGGGTATTCGCCTGCAATGGTATATTCTGATCGTCCTCTGCATTGGTGGTGGAATAGCCGGGCTGGCAGGTATGGCAGAGGTGACGGCAATACATGGCCGCTTGAGAATCGGTCTCTCCCAGGGGTATGGATATAAAGGTTTTCTTCTCAGTTGGATCACGGGAGGAAGTCCCGTCGGTATTCTATTAATGGCTTTTGTCTTTGCCGTAATAACTTCAGTGGGAGATATCCTTCAGATCACCCAGGGGGTTCCCTATGCGGTGATTAACATTCTCTTTTCATTAATATTGTTTGTGGTCCTGGCTAAACCGGTTTTGAAAGGAAAGAAAAAATGATATTTATTTTTTTACGGGGAGTTTTTTCCAGCTCGCTTCTCACTGGCACAAGCTTACTCTACGCTACTTTAGGCGAGGTTATTGTAGAGCGCTCTGGAATTGTCAACCTTGGCCTGGAAGGTATTCTGCTGATTGGCGCTTCAACTGGCTTTGCAGTAACAGCGGCGACAGGCAGTGCGAGCCTTGGACTATTAGTTGCTGCCCTTGCCGGCGGTGTATTTAACTTATTGTTTGGCTATCTCGTGGTAACCCGTCGGGCAAATCAGCTTGCCAGCGGTCTTACCATGATGTTCCTGGCCTTCGGAGTGAGTGCTTTAATAGGCAGGCCCTATGTGGGAGCCATGATTACAGGATTGCAAAAAATTCCTGTCCCTGTACTGACTGACCTTCCATGGGTGGCGGGTAGTACCCTTTTTAACTACGATATTTTAGTGTATGTGGCTATACCGGTTGCCTTTTTAGTATGGTTCCTGCTTTTTTATACACGCTGGGGATTGAGCTTGAGGGCTGTTGGCGAGAATCCAACTGCGGCATTTGCTGCCGGTCGGAATCCCTTTTTTATACAATATCAAGCCCTATTCGTAGGGGGTTTATTGGGCGGTATAGGGGGTGCTCATCTTTCGATTGCACTTACACTCACCTGGTCGGAGTTAATGACAGCCGGAAGGGGTTTTATTGCCATTGCACTGGTAATATTTTCGAAATGGCATCCTCTCCGTGCGATTGTCGGTGCACTTTTATTTGGTGCTGCAGAAGCGCTTCAGCTTCAGCTCCAGGCGCGGGGATCGGGTATATCACCCTTTATTTTGGAAATGTTTCCCTATGTTTTTACACTTCTCGTTCTTTTAATATGGGGCGGTGCGAGAAGAATGGCGGCACCGGCTAGTTTAGGCAGGGTATTTCATGGCACCGAATAAAAGACTGTTGTGTTTGTCAAGGGGGGACGGTTCTAGTGACAATAAAAAATTTAAAACGAAAACAGAAGAAGAAAATGTGAAGTTGTGAAGCCTGAACTTCCCATCTGAAAAATCAAGATAATTTTAAACTTTTTTATGCAACCTTCCTTAACTCTTTCCTAACCATATAATCTCTATCTTCAGTTAACATTTTATAGATTACTTTAATCAATTGCCGGGCCAGGCAGCGAAGAGTATGATTATGACTTTTTCCTTCTGCCCGTTTTTTTTGATAGTAAGCCCTGCATTGAAGACTAAGACGGATACTACCTCCGGCCATGGTAATTAAAGTCTGCTTACATATTTTATTGGCCTTATACACTGCTTTGGCTTTAGTTACCTTTCCTGAATTATTATCTACACAGGCTATTCCACAGTAGATAGCCAACTGTTTCTCAGAAGGGAAACGATTAATATCTCCGATTTCTCCGATTAACCTGCTGGCCAGTTTAGTAGCAACTCCCGGGATAGTCTTTAAATGATTAACCTCTTTATTCTTTTCTCCTATTTCATCCAGGCTTTTATCTATATCCTTAATCTCTTCTTGTAGTTCTAAGATACGTTTGGCATAAGAGAAGATGATCGTCTTGTATATATCAGTTAAGCCAGGCATATATTCTATATGATTTAACCTTTTAAGTAAGAAGAAAGCTCCTTTTTCCCCTATTCCCTTTATCTTCAGCAGAGAGCAAAGGGTAATCCTCTTATACTTAGAAAAATCAGGATACTTGGTTAAAATAGCGATGAGCTTTTTACTCTTTGCTTTACCCAATTCTAATATCTGGGGGCATACTTCCAGTAATTTCTTTCTTAATCGGTTAACAAGCCTTACCTTCTCATCAATTAGAGTCTGCTGGTGGCGGGAGAGGAGTTTCAGGCTTTCGGTTAAAGGAGAGGGTTTCTCTATTTTAATGAATACCTTCTCTCTTTCACTATCTATGTGGTCTTTTAATTTTAACATCTTGGAAAGCATCAGAGCATCTCTCTTATCATCTTTCCATTCACCCGCAAAGGCCTCTCTGAATCTTTTTAATTTTAAGTTATCTACATTGTAGAGGGTAAATCCCTGATCAAGTAGTATCCGGTCAAATGGTGCACTATAGCCGTTCTTTCCCTCCAGGGCGAAGGAGATTACCCCTTTTTCTTTTTTCTCTATCCTTTTAAATTGTTTTATACTTTCCGTAAATTCATTTATTTGATGAGATACCTTCTGATTGTACAGGATATGGTCTTCCTCATCCAAGATGGTAATATGGTGGGATTCACTCCCCACATCGATTCCTCCAGATAGTCTTTTCATCTTTCTTACCTCCTTAAGGGTTTATGGCCTTGCCTCTATCTCATATCCCGTCTATAATAGCCACTTTTTATAGGCATCTTCCCATTAGACTACAAGTAGAGGTCAGAGGAACATCCGGCAGTTCAGGCTGAGTCACAAAGAACTAGTCTTTTGACAGCCCCCATAAGCCACAAATGTTCCTCTGGCCATATAGTTTATTTTTGCATAAAGAAAGTTATTTGACTATCCTCACCTTTCAGATTATTCTATGGTTACAGAATGTTTTTTTAATTATAGACCCTGAATTTACACTTTATCTTTTTATTTCAATACGCCGAGCCTACTGAAATATAAATTAGATGCTCCTTCCAATTTCATATACTTCCTTTAAGGCCTCAGCATTCTGTTCCACGGGCATATACTCATCGGTACATGCACCGTATACTTTGACAAGTTCCCATTTAATATATTCAAAGATATCTCTGAATGTCCTTTCAACCAGCTCAGATCCTGAGTTTGGAAGGGAACCACCGTAGGTCATCAATAAATATATCTTCTTACTTTTTATCTCACTTATTTTAAGGGCATAAAATCTATCGATTAAAGCCTTAAGCTGACTGGACATGCTCCACCAGTATACCGGTGTTGCAAAAACAAGTACATCTGCCTCTTTGAGAATTGGATAGATGTTTTGCATATCATCTTCTAGTTTACATCCTGTGGATGTCTCACAGTATCTACAGCCGGTACAGCCTAATATCTTATTCTCTTGCAGGTAAACTTGATTTATCGTTACTCCGCTTTTTTCAGATGCACCCTTTAAGAATTCCTTAAGCAAACGAGCTGTATTTCCATTTTTTCTTGGACTGCCAAGAAATGCTGCAACTTTCATATTTATCCCCCTCCTTATTATATTACCAAATATTACCTCGTATATTTTATATCATAAAGAAGTAGGATAATGCAAATTAAATAGTAAATAATAGAATAATAGGAATAATAGAATAAATAATAGGGACAGTGTAGATTCAAGTTGCTAATGCAACAGTTTTCCAAAGACCTCATGCGGAGTTAAAAAACCTAAAGTTTTCCGCGGTCGGTCGTTTAACATATCCTGTGCTTTTTTGATGCTTTTAAGCGAAACTTTGGAAAAATCTGTACCTTTTGGAAAAAATTGACGAATCAAAGCGTTGGTGTTTTCATTGGTGCCTCGTTCCCAAGGGGAGTGTGGATGCGCAAAGTAAACTTTAATCTGAGTACTCTTGGTAAAAAGTTTATGTTCTGCCATTTCCTGGCCTTGGTCATAGGTGAGAGAACGCTTTAAGCCTTTGGGAAGATGCTTAAATTCTTTAGAGAAAGTTTCTCGTACTGTGGTGGCATCTTTATCTTTAAGCTGAACCAAGAAGGTCATACGGGTGGTTCGTTCAACTAAGGTGCCCAAAGCAGAACCATTATTATGTCCCATGAGAAGATCGCCTTCCCAGTGGCCAGGAATAATGCGGTCTGCTATTTCTGCAGGACGTTCTTCAATGCTTATATAGTCCTGTATAGGGCAGGGTTTCTGACGAGACTTGCCGTGTATTCGGCGGTTGATATGATGGTACCGTAAACATTTAACCAGTTCTTTCCGTAAGGCGCCGCGTGGCAAAACATATAAATATGAATAGATGCTTTCATGTGAAATTTGCATGTTCATGTTTCTAGGATACAATATCTTTAAGCGTTTGGCAATCTGTTCCGGAGACCGTCTGTGTCAACTCTTTGGGGGTAGTTTTCTTTGGTGAAAAAAATTCTTTTGGTTTTGGGTAGACCTACCCCTTGTTTTATTAAGGCTTATTGTTTTTGCCAATAAGCACAATTATCCTTATGTTAT
>Ga0307379_10000945_pt1 | contig 47157 bp, 45 predicted proteins | sample UN2MG_FD_202237 | JGI IMG/M metagenome (GOLD analysis project Ga0307379, IMG submission 202237) | Soil microbial communities from Risofladan, Vaasa, Finland - UN-2 | ecosystem: Environmental > Terrestrial > Soil > Coastal area > Acid sulfate soil | place: Finland: Risofladan, Vaasa | collected... | reverse complement strand
CATCATGATCACGCCGAACTTCTCCTCCGCCATGGCCGCGTTCGGTCTGATCTACGCAATTTACCTCGTGCTGGTCAGCCTGGAAATTTGGCTCATCTACCGCCGCGAGATCATCATCACCGCGCGCCAGAGCCGGGGACTCAAGCGCTGGATCTTCGCCATCCTCGCGCTGGGCGTCTACGACACCTCCGAGGAGTCGGCGGAGCTGGACCACCGCATCATCTTGGTGCTGGCTGCCATCGGCATCCCCGCCGCCTGCATCCTCCACGGCTACGTCGGATTCATGTTCGGCTCGGTCAAGGCCAACGTCTGGTGGTCAACGCCCCTCATGCCCATCATCTTTCTCTTCTCCGCCGTGACCTCCGGAATCGCCATGATCATCGTCCTCTACCAGGCCCTCATGAAGCTCTCCCAAAAGCCCATCGAGGGGCCGTGCGTCCAGTCGCTCTGCCAGTGGCTCTGGCTCTTCATTATCGTCACCGTGTCCCTCGAATTGCTCGAGATCATCAACCTGGCCTACGAGCGCAACGAGGAGTGGATCGTCATCGCCCATCTCTTGAGCTCCAAGCTCGCCTTCAGCTTCATCGGGGGACAGATGGTGTTCGGCGCCTTGATCCCCATCCTGCTGCTCGGCATCGTCGTGCTCCTCCGGCCCTATCTCACCGACCCCTTGCGCAACACCATCGCCATGGTCGCCTCCCTGATCCTCCTCATCCAGGTCATCGCCATGCGTTGGAATGTCGTGATTGGAGGACAGATGTTTTCCAAGAGCCTCGCCGGTTTCCGTGAATCATACACCCCGGGGCTCTTCGAGAAGGAGGGAATAGCCGTCGCTGTAGTCATCTTCATCATCCCCTTCATCTTCATGGGCATTTTCAACCATTTCCTGACACTCTCCGCGGACGCCAAGCCCGAGGGGGAATGAAGGGACGGATATTAATGATATACTTGATCACCCGGCCGGCCCGGGCCATCGGGCCGGCGGAGTGAGGCCGATATGATTTTTCCGGAAGTGGAGTATTGAGCTGATGGACGAAAAAAAACCATCCGCCCCGGCCGAGGTCAATAAACCCCGGTCATTCGTGGCCCGGGCCCTGGCCTTTTTCGGGATCGAGGTCAGCACCGAAAGCTTCTTTCTGTTCTCGCTCCGGCCCCGGCTCTTGTATTTCATCCTGGGCTTCATCCTGCTCGGCCTGGCCTCGCTCGGCGGCCTGACCGTGTACTCGACCAAGCCCGCCTTCTGCAACACCTGCCACATCATGGCGCCGTATTACAACGCCTGGAACACCTCCAGCCACAACTTCGTCTCCTGCGTGGACTGCCACTATCCGCCGGCCCCCGCCGGGACCCACATCTGGCACAAGTTCCAGGCGCTGTCCCAGGTGGTGAAGTACATCACCCGCACCTATTCGTCGCGGCCCTACGCCGAGATCCCGGACGAGTCCTGCCTCCGCGGCGGCTGCCACTCCACGCGGCTGTTACAGGGCCGGGCGGTAAGCTCGGAGGGCATCCTGTTCAACCACCAGCCGCACCTGGAGCATGAACGCTACGGCCAGCAGCTCCGCTGCGTGTCGTGCCACTCCCAGCTCGTGGTGGGCAAGCACATGGAGGTAACCTGGGACACCTGCTACCTGTGCCATCTCAAGGGACACGTGGGCGAGCGCGGGCTTGAGCCCATGGGCGGGTGCCAGGGCTGCCACTTCGTGCCGGAAAAGGAGATCGGAGTCGGCAACATCAGCATCATCCACAAGGACTTCATCAGCTTCGGCAAGGTTGACTGCCAGGCCTGCCACCGCGACGCGGCCTCGGGCGAGGGCGAGGTGGACAAGGACCGCTGCTACGTATGCCACAACCAGCCCGAGAAGCTTGCCCGCTTCGGCGAGACCGATTTCATCCACTACAACCACGTCACCTTGCACAACACCGCCTGCTTCCACTGCCACCGCGAGATCCGCCACGGACTCACCATCAGGAAGGACCCCAAGATGCTCATCTCCGAGTGCGGCAAGTGCCACAGCAGCACCCATGACCTCCAGGGCCAGCTCTACGCCGGGACCGGCGCGCTAGGCGTCCCCGAGATGCCCAGCCCCATGTTCCTGGCCCGAGTGGACTGCGTCGGCTGCCATCTTCAGCGGGAGCAGTTGGCGAACGCCCTGAGCCACGCTGCCACCTACACCGGCTCCGAGATCGGATGCTCCAACTGCCACGGCGACGAGTACCTCGGCATGGTCCCCGGCGCCCAGGCCATGGTGGACGAGACCGTGCAAAAGCTCAGCGTCAAGCTCACCGCCGTGAATCAGGCCATGAAGCAGAACCCGCCCGCCCCGGACCTGGCCGCCAAAATGCGCGAAAAGCTCGACGAGACCTCCCATAACCTCGAGTTCATCAGCTCCACCAGGTCCGCCCACAACATCTATTATGCCTCCGAGTCCCTGAACTACGCCGACGTCATCATCAGCGCCGCCGCCAACCGGCTCGGGCTGAAGGACGCGCAGAACACCTCCAACCTGCCCATCGTCTCCGGAGGCTATTGCGCCGCCCTGTGCCACAACCGCCTGGGAGTTGAAGTTCCCCCCAAAATGGTTAACTTTAATGGCAAGGAAATACCGCATTACAAGCACATTGACGCCGGCCTCTCCTGCCGGATGTGCCATACGTTCGGGGCCCACAAAGAAGTGAAATTCAAGGGCCAGGAAGTCTGCACCAAATGCCACAGCGAGGACCAGCTCAAATGACAGATGACGGACGCCGCGACCCGGCCCGGCAAAGGCCCGGGGAAAACGCCCGCCGCTTCCGCCTCACCGACGTGTTCGGCGCCTTCCGGCGGCCGGGCGCCGAGGCGCTTTCCATCCTGGCCGCCGGCAAGACCGGGTCCGGCCCCCAGGATAATCAAGCCGGCGCACCCATCATGCCTCCCGCCCCCGCGGAGCCGGAGGAGAAAACGGGATGACCATATTGCCATTCACTTACCTCGCCGTCTTCAGCGCCACCCTCGCCGGCGCCGCCTACATCGTGACCAAGAGGCCCGCCGTGCTCAAGGCCTCCACCTATCTGGCCGCGGCCGCCGTGGTGGTCGAGCTGGCCTGGCTCATGCAAGCAGGAATGAAATTCCATTACTGCGTGCTGCTCGACCCCTGGGGCGTGGCCGGCGTGCTGACCATGGCCCTGATCATCGGAGGCGTCGCCGCCAACCTGCGCTACGACTCGCCCCGCATCATGGTGGGGACCCTGGCCCTGGCCTCGCTCCTGCTCTCCCTCGGATACTTCATCTTCCCCGCGCCCGGCAGGGCCTCCATGCCCATGCACTGGCTCCTCGCCTTCCACATCTTTATCGTCTCGTTGGGCATCTCCGTGCTGGGCGTGGGCTTCGTCATCGGCGTGCTCATCCTGCTCCGCTCGCGCCTGCTCAAGTCCGACTGGTGGGGCACCGGCGACGGCGCCCGCTGGCCGTCCCTCACCACCCTCGACCGCATGTTCGTCAAGACCCTCGGATGGGGAATCGCCATCATGACCGCGGGCATCATTCTCGGCATCGCCTATAGTTCCGAGGCCTCGCTCAAGGCCCCCTGGTACGACGACCTCAAGGTCATCCTCACCTTCGCCAGCATCATCCTCTATTCCGTGGTCCTGGTGCTCCGGAGGAGGCAGGGCTTCTGCACCATGCCGGTGGTCGGGCTCTCCACCCTGGGATTTGCCTTCATCTTTATCGGGCTCCTGATCTCCGGGCTCTTTAATATCGGGTTCCATAAGTTTTAATCCCGATAAGGCAGGAATATTTTTTATGAGCGCAAAGACGCAAAGAACGCAAAGTTATTTTATGAGAGTTAAATTAATCATGAAATTGCAGTCAGGACAAAAAGAAGATTTCGCGCTTGACGAAAAACATTATCAGTCCTTTGCGCTCTTTGCGCCTTTGCGCTTAAAAGAAAATTTTAACTGCTTCATCCAGGCGTTATGGGTCACGATATGTCGAGGGAGTTAATGGAAATGGCCGGCCAGGCAGGCAAAACGGGGGAATGCAGCCCCCTCGTGGCCGAGCTGCGCATGGCCGGCTTGAACCACAAGACCGCGCCCGTCTCCGTCCGCGAAAAAGCGGCCCTGCCCAGGGGCGCCGGCGACGCGCTCGCCGAGCTCCGCGACAAGATGGGCCTTAGCGAGGTCGTCGCCCTCTCCACCTGCAACCGCACCGAGTTTTACTGGACCGGCGCGCCCGCCGCCACCCCCCTCGCCATCTTCCAGGACCTGCTCGGACTCGATCCCGACGACCTCAAACAACTGAGCCCCTGCCTCTACGCCAAGAACGGAATGGACGTGGCCCGCCACCTCTTCCAGGTGGCCTGCGGAATGGACTCCATGGTCCTAGGCGAAACCCAGATCCTGAACCAGGTCAAAAGGGCGTACGAGCGGTCCCGCGAGCGCGGACTAACCGACACCGCCTTGAACCTCCTCTTTCAGAAGACCTTCGAGGTCTCCAAAAAAGTCCACACCCAGACCCGGCTCTCCGCCCAGCGGCCCTCAGTGCCCTCCGCCGCCCTCAAGCTCACCGAGGCCATCTTCGACGACCTCACCTCCACCCCCATCCTCGTCATCGGCACCGGAGAGATCGCCCAGGTCACCGTCGAGTCCCTCAAAAAACGCGGGGCCAGGAACATCTTCTTCGTCACCCGCTCCGCCTCGCGCGCCAAGATCTGGGAGGAAAAGCACCCGGGAGCCGAGGTCAGCACCATTGACAACCTGGATACGGTCCTGGCCAAGGCCGACATCGTCATCTCCTGCACTCATACCGACGAGCCCCTGATCACCGCCGAAAAGGTCAAGCTCGCCATGACCCAGCGCGCCCACCGCAACCACCCCTTCCTCCTCCTCGACCTCGGAATCCCCCGGAACATCGCCCCCGAAGCCGGGCGCCTGGGAAACGTCTATCTCCACGACATTGACCATCTCCAGAAGGTCGTCGAGAAGGACCGCTCCCGCCTCGAAGCCGAAGTGGCCAAGGCCGGGGTCATCATTGGCCAGGTCCTCGATAACTACGCCGCCGGCTGCCGCGAGGCCGAGGCCGGCGCCGCCATCCGCGAGGTCAGGTCCAGAGCCCAGGCCATCGCCGACCTGGAGCTGGAGCGCACCCTCAAACGTCTCCCCGACCTCACTCCCAAGCAGCAGCAGGAGGTCGCCACCCTGGTCCACCGCATCATGGGAAAGCTCCTCCACGCCCCCGCCGAAGAGCTCCGCACCGCCTCCAAAAACGGAAAAGGCGACGAAGCCACCCACTGGGCCCGCCGCCTCTTCGGAATCGCCCCCGCCGACAATGACTCCGAAACCGATTGAGCCGGAAGGAACAAGGAAAAGAAAGCTAAATAGGTATGGATGTCCCCCGATTTTTCCTGTCCTTCCTCTCCCGTCTCGCCGTCTTTCTTGCCATTTCCTTTCTCCTTTCATCTTCGGAACCGGGTTCCCCGGCCCCATTTTCTCCATAATTTCATTCCATTATGAAGATATTGGGATTTAATTATGCCGTCTTGAATAGAAAAGGATAATGGACTTGCGAGAAAAAGTAAAGAGGTTTTTTTCGTTCGGCCAGGATTACTGGCGCTTACGGGTGAGGGCTTGAGATGGGCGTTGAGTTCTTCGGGACCATTCCGCCGTCCGGCCCACCAGACGCCTCTCGATGAGGCCCCTTTTTTGATGCTCTCGCCATCGGAGGTGTGCGGAGAGCAACGACCGGGGGCGGATGTGGGTGAAGGTATGGGGCGGGGACACGAGTGTTTACTTGGTCCACCTTAACTCATGAAATCCGCATAATAGGCTTGTTAGTGAAAACCTTCATTAGGCACCAACCACTTTTCATCCGGTGTATGGCCGTCCTTGATAGCTGCCTCATAATAGCTCACGATGCTATCCACAGCACGATGCAGAGCATAGGCTTCATCGTCAGCAAAAGGCAGGGAAGTCATGTATGGATCAAATTGGCTCGGTGTGTGTATAAAATGGCTCTGGCGGAACCAAACCTCTTTGCCCCCTATCCTTCTGAAGAGTTTTATTCTTATGGGGGTCGTCAATTCCCCCACATGGAACTCAAACTCGGATAACAGTTGGATCGGCTCTGTTATTGACTCCCCCTCCAACGCGCTTTCAATTGTCCACGGCATCGTTTCCTCCTTCTCCCGTTTAAGGGGAACTCACTTCTTCGATTCTTTTATCCAGCATTGCTTACAAAGGGGCTTATCTTTGTAGGCTTGTTTAACCCATATCCCACATTTTGTGCATTTGTGACGATATGAATTGTATCTGGTATGTTTGGCAAGAACATCAGATACGATCTCAAAACCATGAGCCGGAAGGTCTTGTTCTTTGATCCGATCAGGAAGTGCCATAGGAATTGTCCTCCTTCCGAGAAATGACTGGTTGAACAGTCTCCAAAGATGATACTGTCAAACCAAATTGCTATCGGCAATCTGACTACTTCTTGTCCTTCGGGGGACACGGGTCATTGCCGAAGCTGTTTGGATTTCGGATTTTGCCGTCCCGTCCGTGGACCACAACTTCGCTCCGCTGATTACGGGCGATTTCTCTGGCTGCGTCATAGGCATCCTTTTGGGTTGGGTGATGCGAGGTGTCCCGCTTGTTGCCTTCACCCCGTACACCCCAACCGCCGTCCCGTCTCACCACATGCTGATTTTTTACCATCTCAACGTCTCCTTTTGAACGTGAGCTTCCACTTCAAATAGTGGTTCCGGTAAACATAATCACGATTGCGTGGCTGTCAAGGGGGGGGCAGAAAAATGCTTTCTCGCCACCGTAGGCATGCGAAGAGCAACGACCGGGAGCGGTCGTGGGGGAAGGTATTGGGCGGGTAGGAGCCGGGCGATTCTACCGGCGTTGATGGATGCACAGTGTTCAGTCTTTAAGGTGACGCACCACTAAGCAATTCCCTGGTGAGGCTCTTTGTTACATCCCACATGACTCGGGCGTCCTGTTCTGTTAGCACTACCTGCTGGGCATACTCGGTCTGCGGGTGTATAAAATTCCTATAATCACGCAGCACGATACCGACTCTCTTTGCAGCATCGCCTATCCAGCCGAGTTCGTTGCCAACCTCGATATAGTGGTTGAGCGTCCATTCTTGCAGCGGTAGGGTCTTCCCCTTGCTTTGTGGGGCTCGTTTAGCTTTGATGAGAGAGGATTTATCAGTAAGCTGATTCTGCCTGGAAATGAATAATGATTCAAGAAGCCCACCCATCATAACGGCTGCCGCCAAGAAGGCACCGTTGTTTATACAGGTAACACACTCCGCCCACCTCCTTTCCATGATGCTCTGCATCCTCTGGTCGGACGCAAGCGAACTAAAGTTCGGTGGGTTGTCAGAGGTTGGATTCATCGGAGACAACGAAGAAGGGACGGCGGGTAGAGATTCGCGTAGCTTGAGTAGCATCTTTCGAGCCGTCTTGAGTAAGTCAACATAGGAGGTCCGCGTCGTAGCCTTGGCCGTGCAGTCGAGCAAGCGTTTAAATGGCTCGTCAACTGCAGCCAACTCTGCACCGTTTCCGTGAGAATATACCGCGAGGCGAATATTTCTGAACCAAAAAGAGGCGACAGTCTTTATTAGGTCGCGCTCCTCAGCGGAAGTCACCTGCTTTGACTTATTTGAAGCCACCGCCTTCCTGGCCTTGGCGACCGCTGAAATAGCCTCATCGATGCTGGCGTGAAGGTCCTGCTCCCTATTTTTTGCCACGCTTGGGCCCATTTTTTGATACCTTCTTCGCAGGCTTCTTGCGACTTTTGCGATTGCGAGGAGCAGAGGCGCTCTCGTTGCCACTACCAGGTAACGTCATCGCCACGAGATTTTCTCCGACAGTATTGATTTTGAATTGACCGCGCTCGGAACGGTCCAGATAGCCCTGTTGGAGAGCTTTATTTAGAGTGACACTAGGGGAAGTGAGTCGCTTCCACCCCGATAGACGAGTGGACTCCTGCAAAGTGTCGCCATCTATCGTTTCCCGTCTCTGATCTTCTGGTGCCTCAAATCGGTAGTAGTAGGCCACAACTGTAGAATACTGATTGTCGCTCTTGGGCCGTTTCTCCTCCACGAAGGTTTTAATGTCCTTCGATTGAGCTGAAGCAAGATTTTGTGGAGAAGTCTCCCCATGAGCTTGCATGACAGGAGCCGTGGGTTGTGCTACGCTTCTATTGGACATACCCGAAAGATGAATGCCAAGACTCTCCGCAGCCCAACGTAGTGCCCGCTCTTGATCGGATTTTTCCAAACCCTTAAGCGCGTTTGTGATGCTCTTTGCCGCGTCAAAGGGATTAGTCTGGTGTTGTTTGTCTTCTGAGGACATCTCTTGACCTCCTATTTCAAATACTGGTAAAGAATTTTTGACGAATGTATCATTTTCATGGTGGCCTTATCGGTCTAAGCCAAAATAGTTTTATGTATTAAATTTTACTTCACTTCCAGCCGAAAAACAATAATTACAGTAATGAACGCTTCCTCATCTCCAAGGTGGCCCTCCGCCCGGCCCTCTGTTCTTGACCACTCAACCTCCGCCCTTTCTACCGATTTTCTACCGGACCAGGTAGAAAACCGGAGCACTAGGGGGTAATAGGAGGTAATAGAGGGTAAAGGGCCGGGTTGCACGATTCCGGCGGAGAATCATGCAACTCGGTGATTTTTAGTTGGTGGGCCGGGCGAGAATCGAAGGAGCGATGAGCGGATTAAAAATCCAGTAGACTACCTTCCTTTGTTTGGGGATGATAGGGAGGTCTCCCGCCCGGACCCCACCATCCTGTCACGAGCCGGTCGAGTGGCCATCCTTACCAGCGCTTTTTTCCAGGCAAGATCACCGGAAGATCAAGCAGGTCCCACGACCTCCCGCCCCCGCGCCGCCGATTTTTCCATCATCGACATTTCAGGCCGAACCCCTGGCAGACATTACCCATACCCAAGGTTTATTATCAAATCATCCGATTCAATTTGCCAACGCAATATTAACAGTCTTCGGCAGTATTTTATGATTCGAGTCTCGACTTGAACACTATTGAGGGCCAAAGTTTTTTCGAGTGGTTAAATCCTTTGGCATGGGTATTTTTGCCGTATTTCTCTTCCAACTCCTCCATGGGGCCGGCGTCGAGGGCGAACATGGGGCAGGCCTCCACGCATATCGGCTTCAGACCCTGTTCGAGCCTCTCGAAACACAAGTCGCATTTTTGCATTTTGGCGTTTTCGTGAGAGTTGAATTGCGGCGCCTTCCAGGGACACGCCTTGTGGCAGAGCGCTCCACATTCTTCCCTGCCAAGGCATTTTTCATGGTCGACTATCACAACTCCGTCTCTTTCTCTTTTAGAGATAGCGTTGGCCGGGCAGGCATTCATGCACGCGGGACGCGCACAGTGATAACAGGTGTTGGTGAGGTAAGCGAGAAACGGGTGAGGGAATTGTCCTTCTTCGATCTCAATCACTTTCATCCAATTTACCTGCCCGGCTTCGATATCGTGCCAGTCCTTGCAGGCGACCTGACAAGTGAAGCACCCGGTGCATCTGCTCTGGTCGAAATAGAAACCATACTGCGCCATGGTTATTCGTCACCTTCCCGCACTGAAGATTTTATCGCCTGCACCAATGAGCTATTGGTGTGAACCGCGCCGCCGGGCGAAATCTCGTCGCTGGTAAGCACGTTTACCGACCCGCTTTGGTCGGTCCCGTCCGGGCCGGGATCGTACCATGTGCCCTGGGATATATTGACGACCCCCGGCATTATGCGTGGGGTTACCTTGGCCGGGATGCGCATCCTTCCACGTTCGTTGAAAATATCGATTTTATCGCCATGCTCAAAGCCTCTATTTTGAGCGTCCACCGGGTTTATCCAGGCGGCATGAGGTTCTATCTCCTGCATCCAGGGCACGTTGACCCAGGTGGAGTGGGCCCGTGCCTTGTGGTGGGTGGTGATAAGCTGCAAAGGGAACTTTTTTGCGGCGGGCGCGTCGTGGCTTTCGGAATGCGTCATGTACTTGGGAATGGGCGGGATCAGGGGGTTGTTCATCTCGGCGATGTGCTCGCAATAAATCTCGATCTTGCCCGAGAGCGTTGGGAAGGGTTTTTTTTCAATATCGTCTATCTGGTCCTTGAACGCTACAAAAGGATAGTCCTTTTTGATTTTCAGCACCCCGTCTTTTCTCATGGCGTCGAAATCCGCGATGTCGTCTTTTCTCATGGTGATGGATCTGAGTATCTGTTCTTCGCTCATGTCTCCGAAAATCGGAGGCATGCCAAGTTTCTTTGACAGCTCTCTGCAAATTTCCAGGTCCGACTTGGATTCATAAAGCGAGTCCACCGCTTTGTTGAGATAGATGTAATAGGGCGAGCCCAGCCAGGGAGGGGCGAGGTCTTCCCGTTCCATGAATGTGTTGACCGGCAGCACGATATCGCCGTACTTTGCGGTGGGCGTCATGAACTGTTCGTGCACCACGATGAAGTCGAGGGCCATGAGCGCCTTGATGCCCCGGTTGATGTTGGGGTGTTGGTTGAGGATGTTCCCGGCAACTATATACGCCATTTTGATGTCAGCGGGATAACCGCCTTCCTTGCCGCGCAAGATGGCGTCATAAACCTTGCTCCAGTGCACGCGAGCGCTGGTGCAGTTGGTGCCGCCGCTTAATTTGTAGAGGCTGTTCTCGCGCGGAAGCGCGCCGTGTTCCACGGGATTGATCGAGGGTATGCCTTTTGACTTATCTATCTTTTTGTCGCCGCTATTCGGCCTGATGTATTCCATCTCCCGGCTCGAGTAGGCCCTCATAAAGCCTGATGCGTATCCGCCCTTGATCCCGATGTTTCCGGTGATCGCGGTTAATACGTTTGCCGCCCGCGAGTACTGCTCACCAAATGCCGCGCGTGCTGGTCCCCATCCCGCCATCAGGGCGGCCGGCTTACTTGTCGCATATTCTCGCGCCAGCTCGGCGATGATTTTTTGAGGCACGGCGGTTATCTGTTCGGCCCATGCCGGGGTCTTCCTGGTCCCATCTTCGTCCCCGAGCACGTAATCCTTGTACTTGTCGAATCCCACAGTATATTTTTCGATAAACTCCTTGTCGTGGAGGTTTTCAGTGATGATCACGTATGCCATAGCCGTGAGCATTGCAGTGTCTGTGCCCGGCCGTATCGGTATCCACTGGTCCGCGAATACTGCAGCCGAGTCGGTGTAGCGCGGATCTATGGCCACGATCCTTGTGCCCTGTTCGTGCACCCTGGCCAGGGTGAGGCTCGTCTCCGGATCCCAGATAGTGTTTGCCGGGTTCCAGCCCCACATGATCACCAGGCGCGAGTTGAAAAGGTCGTCGCGGGCGTTTCCGGTGTGGATGGTCCCGTAGGTGGCCATGGACGCAAACATGGCGCCCTCAAATGACGGAAAGCCCCAAGTATTGGTAAAGCCGCCGAACTGCATGAGCATCATGCCCGCGGGCAGTGGTCCGTGGAGCATGCCCTGGTTGCCGGCTCCGTAAAGATAAAAAATCGAGGAGTTTCCGTACTTGTCTCTTATCTCCTTGAGCTTTGTCGCCACTTCGTCCAGGGCCTCGTCCCACGACACGCGCTCGAACTTGCCCTCTCCGCGCTCGCCGACCCTGCGGAGAGGATACTTAAGCCTGTCCGGCGAATACTGCCGCTGCCTGTATGCCCGCCCCCTCAAACACGCGCGTAACTGCGGCTCATCCCCAGAGTCGGTCTCGTATCTGATGATCCTACCGTCCCTGACATGAGCCTTGAGTACGCAACGGCCACCGCAGTCGTGGCAGCAGCCGGTGGGCACTATCTTGATGTTGGGATCATTGCCTGTTTCATTTTCATTATTACTCATCGCCCTCCCCCGACCGCTTGGCCCCTATGTATATGAATTGACGCCAGATCAACCAGCAATTTCAGGGACATGGATCTTTCCTGAATAAATCAGGGGACATCATACCTATTTCACTCCCTTTGTCGGTTTCCTTCCGGCCTTACGGGGCAAGAGGGGGCGGTCAAGGCGGAGTTCGAGGTGATGGAGGAATTCCCTGCTCCCCGGCTGCCGGCCGGTACTATCGCATATCAGGCGGGGTCGGGGGCGATGTTCTGCTTGCATTCCCCGGCGGACTGGCTGGCCATGCAGATGCCGTCGCGGGTGGAGTTCTTGACGCGGTACATGGCCTGGTCGGCCATCTTGATGATGTCCTCCTTGTTGAGCGCGTCGTCGGGATAGGTGCCGATGCCGAAACTCGCGGTCACCCGGATGTTGAGCTCTTCCTTGACGAAGAACACCGCGTCGTTGAGCCCGCGGCGCAGGCGCTGGCCGACCATGAGCGCGTCCTCCTTGCCGGCGCGGGGCAGGATGAGCACGAACTCGTCGCCGCCGTAGCGCACGGCCCAGTCCACGGTGCGGAGGTTGAATTTGAGGAGCTGTCCGATTTCCTTGAGCAGCCGCGAGCCGATGAGGTGTCCGTAGGTGTCGTTCACGTCCTTGAAATGGTCGAGGTCGAGGAAGACCACGGAGAAGGGGTAGTTGTAGCGGATGGCGCGGTTGATCTCGGTCTCCAGGAGGTTATGCATGTGCCGGGCGTTATACAGCCCGGTGCAGTCGTCCACGATGGTGAGCTCGCGGACCCTTTTCACGAACCGCGCGTTCTCGATGGCGATGGCCGCGAAGTCCGCCAGCGCCTCCAATAGCTCCAGGTGCTCCTTTTCCCGGTGCGCCTCAGCCACGTTGATGAGCTCGATCACCCCCAGGGTCCGGCCCTTGCTGATCAGCGGGATGCAGACGATGGACTTGGTCTTGAAACCGCTTTTCTGGTCCACCCACTTGGCGAACCGCTGGTCCTGGTCCACGTCCGGGATGATCAGCGGCTCGCCGTTCTTCGCCACCCATCCGGCGATGCCCTCGCCGATCTTCATTCGGATGTTCCGGAGCTTCTGGCTCGCCTTGCCCACCACGATCTGGAAATAAAGCTCCTCCGTCTCCTCGTCCACCAGCAGGAGCGACCAGTTCTTGGGCTCGTAGAGCTTCGCGATCATGTCCATGATCACGCTCAGCACCTGGTCCAGGTCCAGCGTCGCCGTGAGCGCCTTGCCCACCTCCCGCAGGATCCCCAGCGTGCCGTCCGTCCGCGATATGTCTGGCTTGTAGGTCGTCATAACCGCACCGAAATGCAACCGCTAAAACGTATGCGACATTTTATGCAATTCCCGGCCGCCGAGCAACTCTCCGGCCAACACCCGGCCGCGCCGAACCGGGCGGGCTGAATCACCGCCCTTTTTCATGATACAATTTTAAGCGTGGGAATCCAAGAGGGCCAGGAAAAACGAAGGATCATGGGCCTGGACCTGGGCGTGAAGACCATCGGCGTGGCCGTGTCCGATCCCGGCCGCTCCTTTGCCTCGAGCCTGGGCGTGATCCGCCGGCGGGGGACCGAGGCCGACCTGGAACGACTCGCCGCGCTGGTCCGCGAGCATGAGGCCGCCTTGATCGTGCTCGGCCTGCCCCTGCACCTCTCCGGCAAGGAGAGCGAGGGCAGCCGCCGCTCGCGGGAGTTCGCCCGGGTCCTGGAACAGCGGCTCGGCCTCGAAGTGGTCCTGGTGGACGAGTCGCTGACCACGCGCGACGCGGAAAACGTGCTGCTCGAGGCCAACCTCTCGCGCCGGAAGCGCAAGCGGGCGGTTGACGGCCTGGCCGCGGCCTTTATTCTGCAATCATATCTGAACGAGCTCCGCGAGAGGCCGGCGGGGCCGGGAGAGATCCGTGGCCGCGAATAGCCCCGCTCCCGCCGGCGCGTCGGGGCTCAGCCCGTTCCGGACCGCGCCCGCCGTTTTTTTTATTCTCCTCATTATCCTGGCCGCGGCGGGCAGGCTGGCCTACGGCTATTTTTCGTATCTTCGCTCGCCGGAGCCGGCGCTTCAGGAGGTCACGCTGGTGGAGGTGGCGCCGGGCATGACCTTCCGGCAGATCGCGCGGCTTCTGGAGGGACGCAAGGTGGTATCGCACCGGCGTTACTTCGAGCTGGCGGCCGTACAGAAGCGGGTGACCACCCGGATGCAGGCCGGGACCTATACCTTCCGGCCGGGCTACACTCCGCTCCAGGTGCTCGACATCATCTCGCGCGGCGACGTGACGGTGTGGAAGCTCGCGGCGCCGGAGGGGCTCAGCATCTATGAGATCGGCCGGCGGCTCGCGGCGCTGGGGAACTGGTCGGAGGAAAAGTTCGTGGCCGCGGCCACTGACGCGGCCAGGGCCCACGAGGCCGGCGCGCCGGTGGCGTCGCTGGAAGGATACCTCTTCCCCGCGGTCTATAACCTGCGGCTCTCCATGAGCGAGGACAAGGTGGCCGAGCTGATGCTGGCCCGCGGCAAGAAGGAGATGACCGAAGCGAGACTGGCGCGGGCCAGGCAGCTCGGCCTCACCTGGCACCAGGTCCTGACCCTGGCCAGCCTCGTGGAAAAGGAGACGGCGGCCCGCGACGAGATGCCGCTGATCGCGGGCGTGTTCATGGACCGCTTAAAGCACAAGATGCCGCTGCAGTCCGACCCGACCGTGGTTTACGGCGACCCGGACTTCACCGGCCCGATCACGAAAAAGGACCTGCTCCGGCCGGGGCCGTACAACACCTATCTGCACCAGGGCCTCCCGCCCGGGCCCATCTGCAACCCCGGCGCGGACGCCATCGAAGCCGCGCTCCACCCGTCCGACACCGGCTATCTCTATTTCGTGGCCGACGGCAGCGGCCGCCACGTGTTCTCCAAGACCTACCTCGAGCACCTGAAGAACGTTATCAAATACCGGAAGGGCCAATGAGGGCCGGCGGCATGAAGGGCGCAAGCGGGAAAAAAGCGGACACGCTCCGGGTCAAGGAAATTTATCCGGCCATCATGGGAGAGAGCTCATGGGCCGGCCTGCCCGGCGTGATCGTGCGCCTCGCCGGCTGCAACCTGCGCTGCTCCTACTGCGACACGACTTACGCCTATTACGGCGGGCGGAGCATGGCGGTGGACAGGGTCGTTACCTCGGTGATGAAGCACGGTCTCCGCCGCGTGCTCGTGACCGGCGGAGAGCCGCTTCTGGAGCCCGCCGCGGTGGACCTCATGGAAGCGCTTATCAAGCGGCGACTCGCGGTCGAGCTGGAGACCAACGGAAGCATCTCCCTGGAACCCGTTCCCCGGGCCGTGCACGTGGTCATGGACTTCAAAAGCCCCGGCAGCGGCTGCGTTGACCAGAACCGGTGGGAAAACCTGCTCTACCTGAAACCGACCGACGAGATCAAGTTCGTGCTCACCGGCTTGAAGGACTACTTGTGGGCCAAGGACATGATCAAGCGCCTGGACCTGGACCGCCGTTTCCAGCTCATCCTCTCGCCCGCCTTCTCCGCCCTCAACCCCGCCATCCTCGCCCGCTGGATGCTCCGCGACCGCCTGAACGCCCGCCTCGGCCTCCAGATCCATAAATACATTTATGGAGCAAAAGCGAGAAGAGTGTAAGTGGCTCTCAGCGCGCCAGTTTTGCCTTCAGCCCCGACCAGGCCGTGGCGGGCAGGAGCCTGAGCCCGAGGGTGGCGAAGGATTTGGAGGGCGGCTTGTAGGCCGGGTTCTCGATCAGGCTGATGGCTTCCTCCTTGCAGACGCCGATGCACGCGCCGCAGCCCAGGCACTTGTCCGCGGCGTAGAGGTGTTTCTTGTTTTCCATGGTGTGGGCGTAGGTGTTGCAGGCGCGGGCGCACTTGCCGCAGTTGTTGCACAGGGACGCGTCCACCCGCGCGCGGTAATGGGGCGGGGCGAGGAGGTTTTGGCCTCCGAAGTGGTTCACGGTCTCCAGGAAGTGGCAGCAGCAGTCGCAGCAGGTGCACACGGAGTTGGGAGAGTTGGGGGCCACGTTGCCGGTCAGGAACACCAGCTTCTTCTCCCACCGCTCGGCCACGATGTCCCTCATTTCCGCGCTCTCGACCATGCGGCCGTCGCCCAAATTAACAGCGCTCGAGGCGAAGCTCCCGAAAATCAGGCACCCGTCCTCCGGCCGCGAGCGCTTGCACTCGCCGCCGCTGAAATGCACCGACTGCCGGCACTGGCAGACCTTGAGCACGGCCATGTGCTCGTGCGCCGCGATCATCTCCGACATCAGGTCCGCGTCCACGATCCGGCTCTTGTTCTCGACCACGCTCTGCACCGGGATGTTGCGCACGGCGGGCAAGGCGGTCTGGCCGTAGCGGCGGACAAAGCCGGTGGAGTAGAGGTCGTTCAGGAGCCTGGCGTACTCGCGGTGCCACTCGCTGTCCGCGCCGCCCATCAGCATGTACTCGAACATGCCGGGAATGAGCGGCAACAGCGAATAGCCCTTGGCCCCGCCGTAGATCACGCGCCGGCGGGCCATCTCGTCGAGCAGCGGAGCTATGTCCTCCGGCCTGCGCCCGGCCTTTTTCGCGATCCTGGTGAGCGGCCGCGGATAATAAAACGGCAGGCGCCGGGCCACCTCCGCCTCCTCCGGGCTGAACAGGTGCGCCACCAGCCGCACCAGCTTCTCGTTGAGCGGCGGACCCAGCAGCGTAACCGAGCTGAATTGTTTGGCCAACTCCACCTGCGCCGCGTGCGCCTGGAAACCGTCGTTCATGTCCGCTCCTTTCTCGTTCTATTACAATATCCAAGGTGCAAAAGTTTGTTCGCAATATTTTTTGCCGCAGATGAACGCAGATTAACGCAGATGAATTTTTTATAATTACCTCTTAATCTGCGTTCATCTGCGTTCATCTGCGGCAAAATACAACATCGCTCATGGTAGAGACTTTCTTGGGATACAGCACTAGGTTTACACGTTGCTAAATGACATGCGGGCGATGATGTCGTCCTGCACCGGCTTGCCCAGGTCGGTGAAATAAGCGCTGTAGCCGGAGACGCGCACCACCAGGTCCTTGTACGATTCCGGGTCCGCCTGGGCCGCCCGCAGCACCTCGTCCGACACCACGTTGAACTGCACCTGCTGGCCGCCCTGCTTGAAATAGGCGCGGATCATGGCCGCGACCTTTTTCAGGCCCTGGTCGCTCTCGATCAGCGTGGGCATGAGCTTGACGTTCAGGGACGCGCCGTTGGGGATGAGGCGGTGGTTGATCTTGGCCACGCTCTGCATGGCGGCGACCGGGCCTTTTTTCTCGGCCTGGTTGGTGGGCGAGAGGCTGTTGGAGATGGGCTCGCCGGCTAGCCGGCCGTCGGGGGTGGCGCCGAGCACCGTGCCCTCGAACACGTGCAGCCCGTAGCCGAAGAAGCTCGGCCGGAAGATGCCCCCGCGGGCCGGCTTCTTCTTCAGCACCTCCTTGCAGAAGTACTCGGCGATCTCGCGCGCCAGCGCGTCGGCCTCGTCGTCGTCCGTGCCGAACTTGGACGCCTTTGTCTTCAGCGTCTGCCGGAGCTTCTCATAACCCTTGAAGTTATGGTCCGTGGCCTTGATGAGCTCGTTCCACGACACGGTCTTGTCGTCAAAGACGAATTTCTTGATGGCCATGAGCGAGTCGGTCGCGGTGGCCAGCCCGCGGGCGGAGATGGAGTCGAAGTTGTACTGCGCGCCGCCCCGGGTGGCGTCGGTGGCGCTCTCGATGCAGCCTTTCAAGGTGGTGGACACGAACGGGCAGGGGTAGGACTCGGCATAGGCCTGGTCCTTGTACAACGTGGCCCGGTAGATCATGTCCACGCAAAAGCTGACCTGTTGCTGGTAGGCGGCCATCAGCTCGGCAAAGGTCTTGAACCGGCGCGGGTCGCCGGTGCGGGGGCCGATGGTGCGGCCCAACATGCGGAGCTTGCCGTTGTGCAGCGTCATTTCGAGCGCGCCGACCAGCGATATGTCGTTGCCGGAGGTGGTGCCGAAGGTGTTGCCGTCGGAGGTCGGCTCGACGCACCCGATGATGCCGTAGTCGCGCGCGTCCTCGATCGGATAGCCCGCGTCGGCCAGCGCCGGCGCGATCACGTCGTCGTTGAAGATGGAAGGGCCGTTGGAGCTGCGGTGCACGGCCACCACCTTCTCCACCCACTCGTCCGGGTTTTTCGAGCTGATGCGCATCGAGATCGAGTTGGTCATGTGCCGCATGTTCTCGGTGGCCCGGAGGAAAAGATGGGACAGCGGGTTCACCGCGTCGTTTCCGTCCCGGTCCACGCCGCCGATGGTGACCGCCATGCCGTCCGCGCCCAGCTCCGACCCGGTGTTCTTGGCAAAGGGCGGCAGCACCAGCAGGTTATAGGACAGCTTGACCACCAGCTCTTCAAGCAGCTCGATCGCCTGGTCCTCCGTGATCTTGCCGGCGGCCAAGTCGGCCTTCAGATACGGCCACATGTACTGGTCCACCCGCCCCAGCGCGAAGATGCCGGCCACCCCGTAGGAGATGCACGACAGCGCCTGCGTGAACCACAGCCATTGCATGGCCTCGCGGAAGTCGCGCGGCGGAAGCCACGGCACGCGCCGGCAGCGCTGTGCGATCTCTTTGAGCTCCTTCTTCCGCGCCGGGTCCGCCTCCTGGCCCGCCTTGCGTTCCGCTTCCTTGGCGTAGCGCTCCGCGTATTCGCGGGCCGCATCGCAGCAGATGATCACGGATTCGAGGAACGCCTTCTTGTCCGGGTCATCGCCCACTTCCTTGAGCTTCGCCTGGGCCCGCTGTTTGGCGCCCGCGAAGCCCTCGCCGATCAGCCACTTGTGCCCGATGATGAGGTGGCCCTGCGTGTCGAACACGTTCATGCACAGGCCCGGGTTGTTGCCCGCGATCTCCTCCCCCGCCCGCGCCATCAGCTTGCGGTTGCCGCCGCCCTGCTTGACCTGACTGTACAGCGCCTTCACCCCGAAGCCGCGCGCGCGGTCGAGCACCGTGGCCGGCGAGATCTTGACATAGTACATCAGCCCGTTCTCTTTCCAGAGCTGCTTCTTGCGGTCGCGCACGGTCTTGCCCGACCAGTAGGGCAGGATCTCTTCTTCGAGCTCGCGCTTCTCCGCGTCCGAGAGCTTGAACGGACGGTCGCGGCGGGTGAGCACGCGGTCCAACTCCAGCTCCAGCACCACGTTGATGTCGCCGCGCTCGACCGGGATCACCGTGGCCACCAGCTTGCCCGAGCGCGCGCCCACCATCGCCTCCTCGTCCAGGATGTAGACCGTCATGTTCCGGACGGTATGCGCGAACGCCTTGGCCGCCCGAAGCGCCGGGTGTTGCCCCTCGGTCTCCTGGTAGCTTTGCGTGTAGTACCGCGCGCGCTCCACGCAGATTTCATAAGGAGCGTCCAGCACCAGGCGCCGGTATTTTTGCGTGCGGGTGAGCGTTTCCTGGGCCCGGGGCGGGGCCGCCGGGGTCTGCCGCGACTCGTGTACGTCCACAAGCGGTTCGGCCATGGTAATGCTCCTTCTACTCGATCGGCTGAAAATGATATAGACTGATAACGCTGCTTACCTATGAGATTAGCAGAAGAGCGAATCGTTTCAAAGAAGGAAATAATTTAATACTCTTGAGACTTGAAGAGCCGTCGTCCCGGACGGCCGGGATTTGCTGAATAACGCGCCAATCAACGGATATCCCTGAAGCTCTGAAACATCAATATTGTCAGGAGTCGGGATGGAGGAGACGTTGATGAAGATTTCATCGCTGTTATTGCTCCTGCTTCTCGCGTTGAGCGCCCCGCTCGCGGTCTCGCAAGGCAAGGCATACGGCGGGGCCCGCTTATTGCTGGCGGGACTGTATCATGGCGATGAGGTATCGGCCGGGTCGGGGAGTGGATGGTTCGGACTATACGGGAAGGAAGGCGATTTCGAGCTGGCCCCCACGGCGATCAAGGTTGAGGCGGCCTTTGACGCGGTGATGGACGAAGAGGGCCGGAAGACCGGGAAACGATTCTCTGACTTGAGCGGCCGGGAACCGATCTTTCTTGTCAAAGGGCCGAAACTCGCGAGCGGCCCGGTCAAGGCGTTTTTCAGCGGAGACCTGGACCTGTCCGCCGTCGGGACTCCGGCGATATTTTCCGCGCCGGACAATGCCGGAGCTCTGCACATCTCCGGCGTCCGCGACGCCGCGGAAAAATCCCTGATCCGTGACTACGAGCTGGAAATTATCAGGGGCGATAAAAGGCAGACCCTGCTCGCGCTCGATCAATTTTACGATGGCGTATCGCCCCGCCTGCTCTGGGCGGGCGACCTGGACCGTGACGGACGCACCGACTTCTTCTTCGATCTGTCCACCCAGGAAAACGTGCGGCTTTTCACCCTGTACCCGTCGTCCCGCGCGGCGCCCCCGGGGCTCGCGGGCAAGGCCGCGGAGTTCCGGCACGTGGGATGTTGAGACGGCCGGCGCTTGAAATGAAATGACAGCATAAGATACAATGATTCCATGAGTCCGGGTGGCGGAAAACGACAAGGAAAAGGCGTGATTGATTCCATTCCGGTAAGCCCCGGGGACGACGGCGTGGACGTGGGATTGATCCGCTGGATGCTGTCGTTAAGCCCGCGCGAGCGTCTCCAGGTGCTCCAACAGAACGTCAACAGCCTCCTCAAACTGCGCCATGCCAAAGACGGAAATTGATTTCCCCGAGCTGTTGAAGGCCCTCTCGGCCGCGGGGGTTGACTACATCGTCGTGGGCGGCGTGTGCGCCGTGCTGCATGGGGCCCCGCTCTCGACCTTTGACCTTGACCTCGTTTACTCGCGCGACCGTGAAAACCTTGTCCGCCTCGATCAAGCCCTCAAAGAGCTCGAGTCGCACTACCGCATGAAACCCGAGGCCGCTCCCGATGCCCACCTCCTTGACGGCCCCGGCCATCACCTGTTGATGACCAGGCTCGGGCCTCTGGACCTGTTGGGAAGCACGGTCGGCGGCGAAGGGTATCAGGAGCTGATTGCCCATACCGAGACCGTTGACCTCGGAGTCGGCAAGACCGTGCGCATCCTGGATCTTCCGACCCTGATCCGCATCAAACAATCCCTGGCCCGCGACCGCGACCTCGCCGTGCTCCCCATCCTTAAAAAGACCCTGGAGGAGAAGGGAAAAAAGTGAGGCATCACCGAAGATAGAACCCCATGCCTTGAGTCGTGCGGCCAATCCGCGTCGTATTGGCCGCTTTCATTCCCTTACCGGTCCTGGGCCGCCTGTTGATTGTTCCGCGCCCCCCGCGTAAAATTAGCGTTCAATCAACGCGGAGGATTAATTGTAATGAGAATGACGCGGATGTTTTTGCCGACGCTCCGGGAGGTCCCGGCGGAGGCCGAGGTGGTGTCGCACAAGCTGATGCTGCGCTCGGGGATGGTCCGGAAGGTGGCGTCGGGCATTTACACGTGGCTGCCGCTGGGGCTTCGGGTGTTGCGCCGGGTGGAGCAGATCGTGCGGGAGGAGATGGACCGCGCGGGCGCGCAGGAGCTCTCGATGCCGATGGTGCAGCCCTCCGAGCTGTGGCGCGAGTCCGGGCGGTGGGACGCGTACGGGCCGGAGCTGGCCAGGCTGCGCGACCGGCACCAGCGCGAGTTCTGCCTGGGACCCACGCACGAGGAAGTGATCACGTCGCTGGTGCGCGGCGAGCTGCGCAGCTACCGCGACCTGCCTCAGAACCTCTACCAGATCCAGAACAAGTTCAGAGACGAGGTCCGGCCCCGCTTCGGAGTCATGCGCGGCCGCGAGTTCGGGATGAAGGACGCCTACAGCTTTGACGCCGACGACGCCGGCGCGGAGAAGAGCTACCAGGACATGTTCGACGCCTACACCCGCATCTTCACGCGCTGCGGGCTCAAGTTCCGGCCGGTGGAGGCAGTGACCGGCCAGATCGGCGGCAGCTTCTCGCACGAGTTCATGGTGCTGGCCGACGCCGGCGAGAGCGGCATCGCCGCGTGCGACGCCTGCGGCTACGCCGCCACCCTGGAGAAGGCCGAGAGCATGAAGCAGGAGACGGCGGGCGCGGGCGAGGCCGAGAAAGCCCGCGAAAAAGTCTCCACCCCCGGACAGCACACCGCCCTGCAGGTGGCGGCGTTCCTCACGACCACGCCCGACCGCGTCGTCAAGACGCTGATCTACGAGACCAACCAGGGCCCGGTGGCGGCCATGGTGCGGGGCGACCGCGAGCTCAACGAGGAAAAGCTCCAGATCGCCGCGGGCGCGTGGTGGGTGCGGCTCGCGGAGCCCGCCGCCATCTCGGACCATACGGGCGGCCCGGTCGGCTTCTCCGGGCCGGTCGGGCTCAAGCTCCCGCTCTACCTGGACCGCGAGCTGGAAGGCGAGAAAAATTTCGTGACCGGCGCCAACGAGGCCGACACCCATTACGTGAACGTGAACCCAAGCCGCGACTTCACGCCCACCGCGGTGGCCGACCTGAAAACCGTGGCCGCGGGCGACCCGTGCCCCCGCTGCGGCGGCCCGCTCGCCATCACCCGCGGCATCGAGGTCGGGCAGGTCTTCAAGCTGGGCCTGAAATACTCGAAATCAATGGACGCGAAGTTCCTGGACCCGGAGGGCAAGGAACAATACATGGTCATGGGCTGCTACGGCATCGGCACCGGCCGCACCGTGGCCGCATCCATCGAGCAGAACCACGACGAGCGCGGCATCATCTGGCCCGCCGCCCTCGCCCCCTATCACGTCTACCTCCTCCCCGTCAACGTGAACGACGACAAGGTCCGCGCCGCCGCCGACCGGCTCGACCAGGACCTCACCGCCGCCGGACTCGAAGTGCTCCACGACGACCGCGACGAGAGAGCCGGCGTCAAGTTCAACGACGCCGACCTCCTCGGCATCCCGCTGCGCATCGTCGTCGGCGCCAAGAACCTGAAGGACGGAAAGGTCGAGCTCAAGCCCCGCCGCGATCAGGACGCCCGGCTCATCGCCCTCGACCGCGCCCGGGCCGCGGCGGAGGAGTTTTTCAAGAAGGAGAAGGGGGTCTGAATGGCCTCGTGGGAGGATCTCGATGCTCGAATCCTGCCAGGGGCAAGGCCATTCTTTTCTTGCAGCATCCATTGTTCCCATGTATGATAAATAGCAGTCATGCTCAGAAAGAAAACCATAGTCAAGGCCCGATATAAAGACGGTGTCTTGCGTCCTTTAAAGAAGTTGAACCTGCCGGATGATTCCGTGGTAGAGATAATTATTGACCCGGAAGGCGCCCAGAAGCGCCTGGAAGCCCTCTTCAAGAAAGTCCGCGCCCGCAATGCTCACATCCCTCCCGGGGAAATTGAGAGGGACATAGAACAGGCGATAAGGGAAGTGCGTGAAGAACGCGGGAAAAGACTTAAAACGGCGGGTCGTTCTCGATAGCAACGTCTGGATTTCCGCGTTCCTCGTCCAGGGAAGTATTCCCGCCCAGATCGCCGACTACATCACCGCCTCCTCTCCGCAAGCCTTGCCAATTCAGCACCGGATGATTACAAATTAAGAGTAAGGCGGGTCCGAGCCTGGGAGGCTGCGGACTGCCGATATTAACACTTGCTCCGGCTGATGATACAATATAGCGTCATGGAACTCCGCCGGGCGCGGGCATATCTAAAGACCAAAAGAATGGAGGGCCGGGAGATGGCCGATGAGAAGTCAGGCAAAGGTTTTACCGTGGTGGACCGGAGGGTGACCAAGGAGGATCAACCGGGCGCCGACGAGCAAAAGGGGCCGCGGCCCAAGGCGGAGAAGAAGGCCGCGGGGCCGTCGGGAACAAGCAACGAGGCCCCGGCCGCCGAGGATTGCCGGACCCCGGAGCAGGCCGGGCAGGAGTATAAGGAAGCGGCGGGCAAGGCCGATGAGACCGCGGCCATGCCCCCGATGAATTTCCCCACTTTTCTTCTCTCCCTGCACGCCTCGGCGCTCTTGCACCTGGGGGTGCTGGAGGACCCGGCCCTCGGTAAGGAGGCGGTCTCTCCCGAGCTGGCGCGGCAGAACATATCGCTTCTGGAAATTCTTCAGGAAAAGACCCGGGGCAACCTGAGCCCCGAGGAATCAAAGCTCCTGGAAAACATCCTCTATGAGCTCCGGATGACCTATCTGCAAGTCACCGGAGCGGTGGGCAAAAAGGAGTGCTGACCATGAACGGGAAAATCAAAGGCGGCCGCTGCGTTATGATGCTGGTATTGCTCGCGGCCATGATCCTGTCCGCGCCGTCGTGGGCGGGGCCCAATTTCTGGACCGACGCGCCGGCCCGGGAAAACATCTCGCTCCCCTCATTCGCTCCGCTGGCGGAAAAGGCCATGCCCGCGGTGGTGACGGTTTATACCAAGAAGGAGGGCAAGGCCTACAATTTCTTCTTCGGCATGATGCCCTTTGTGCAGGAGGGCGCGGGCAGCGGGTTCATCATCTCGCCGGACGGCTACATCCTGACCAACAACCACGTGGTCGCGGACGCCACCAGCTTCAAGGTGGTGGTTTACGGCAAGGACGAGAGGAAGGAGTACGACGCCAGGCTGGTGGGCAAGGACCCGGACATTGACGTGGCCCTGATCAAGATTGACGCCGCCGGCCTGCCCTCCCTGCCGCTCGGCGACTCCGATGACCTGCGGGTGGGCGACTGGGTCGCCGCCATCGGCAGCCCGTTCAACTTCTCCCAGACCTTTACCGTCGGCGTGGTCTCGGCCAAGGGCCGACGCCTGGGACTCGGCAACTATGACGACTTCATCCAGACCGACGCCTCCATCAACGCCGGCAACTCCGGCGGCCCGCTCATCAACCTGCGCGGCGACGTGGCCGGCATCAACACCCTGATCGTCTCGCCCTCCGGCGGCAACGTCGGCATCGGCTTTTCCACGCCCATCAACCTGGTCAAGATGGTCCTGCCCCAGCTCAAGGAATCGGGCAAGGTAACGAGAAGCTGGCTCGGGGTCTCGGTCGAGCCGGTGAGCACGGAGCTGGCCAAGGCGCGGGGACTGGACGGGCCCTTCGGCGCGCACGTGGTCGAGATCGTGATCGGCGGCCCCGCCGACGAGGCTGGCATCCAGGTGGACGACATCATCACCGACTTCGACGGCCGCAAGATCAAGGACTCGGGCGACCTGCCCAAGCTGGTCTCAACCTACGGCGTCAGCAACCGGGCCAATGTCACCTGGCTCCACAAGGGAAAGGAGATCACCAAGGACATCGTGCTGGGAAAGCTGCCCGAGCTCGATGAGCGCAAAAACCTGAAGTCGCGCGGCGGGGTGTCCGCCGACAACGTCCTGGGAATCGGCGCCCGCGACCTCAACGACAATGACCGCCAGGCCCTGGCCATCCCCAATATCCAGGGCGTGCTCGTGGTCAAGGTCAACGGCGGCTCTCCCGCCCAGCAGAACGGGATTGAAGAAGGCGACGTGGTGGTCAAGATCAACAACACCGCCATCAGCAACATCGCCGACTTCAACCGCGCCCTCGACAAGCTCCATCCCGGAAGCTACGTCCGCATCAGCGTGCAAAGGGAACGCATCAGCATTACCAGGACCTTCAAGCTGCAATAACGCAAAGGCGCGGGAACTGGGGGGCTTGAGGCTTGGGGCTTGAGGCTTGAGACTTGAGACAGGAATGGCGCCCTCAGCCCCACGCCCCAAGCCTCAAGCCCCACGCCTCACCCTCCCTGCTCCCTCAACGCCCGGACCACGGCCCGGCCCGGAATACCGTAGATGATCACCGACCCGCGCTCGACCATCCGCACCGGGAAGCGGTCCGCTGAAAAAATCCGGGCCAGCGCCTGGCTCAGCATTCCGTTGCCGTAGGCGATGTTGAAAATCCAGACCGTGGCGTCTTCCCGGACCGGCGCGGCCCGCGTGAGCTCCCTGAGACGCGCGAGCAGCTCGAGGCGGCCGGGAGAATTCCCCAGGTCCGTGTCAAAATAAAAAGTCACGCCCCGGTAGCGGGTCCGGGCCAGGCCCTCCGCCACCGGCTCCGCCGGCTCCGGCCACGCCGCGAACCGGAGGTAAGCTCCCGCCTGCGATGGGCACAGCACCAGATCGTCAGGCCCCGCCTGGCTCCGCAGGTAATCGAACGCCTGGTCGTACGCCGCCCGCGTGATCGTGAACTCCGTCTTCACCGCCTGTTCGCGGCCCCGTAAAAAATCGCTCTTGCCGTAGTTCATGCAGATCAGCAGTGTGGACAGAACCAGCAGAATGAGGCCGGCCCGGGACCAGACGCCGGAATCGGCGCGCGGCAACTCCCGCTTCTTCTCCTCCGGCGCGCGCTCCAATAATCGCGCGCCCGCCGCATAAATGAATTGCGCCGACGATCCCGCCAGGATCGCGGCGAAGGGGAAGAGGAACATGTCGTGCCGCGAGCCGTAGAGCGGGTAAAGGTCCAGGAGCGACAGCATGAGCGTGAGCAGGAACGCGAGAGCGGCCATGGCCGCCCATTCGCCGCGCCCGCTCCGGAGAAGCGCGTAAAAGCCGAACAGCGTGAGCGCCGCGGCCAGCGGCGCGATGCCCGGATGAAAAAGAAAAAAGAAGAGCGTATAGACGTGGCTCATCAGCGCGGCAGGACTGTGCGCCACCCCCGGAGCCAGATAACTCTCCATCCAGGATGCATGGGACGACGTGAGGTGTCTCAGGTGGAAAAAATAAAACACCGCCGCCAGCGCCGCCAGCGGCAGATGAAACAGCGACCACTCCAGGTACTCCCGCGCCGGACGACGCCGGAGAAGCAGCTTCAAGAACCACGTCCCGCCCACCGCCGCCGCCGCCAGAACCGCCGAGTAATGGAACGACAGCGCCGCCGCCATCGCCGCGACGTATCCCCACGCCTGGCCCCGGCGCCCGCCCTCCGCGTAAGCGCCATACGACCACAGCGCCAGCGCCAGGAACAAACTAAGCGCCGCGTACGGCCGGATCACCTCCGACATCAGCACCGGCCCGTAGCCCAGCGCCGCCGCGGCCGCCATGGCCAGCCCCGACGCCGTCCCGCTCACCCGCCGCCCCAAAAAATAAAACACCACCGGAAGCAGAGCGCCCGGAGCGAGCGAAGAGGCCTTGAGGAAATAAATGTTGTGGCTGGCCATCAGCAGGTAATGCATCAGGAAAAAATGGAACGGCGGATGGGCCTGCGACAACGTCCCCCTGAAAACCGCCGCCGGGTCGGGACCGCCGGAGATCGCCAGGATCAAGGCCTCGTCCGGCGACAGGTAATAATTCCACAGGCCCCATACCCGGATGAACAGTCCCACCGCCGTGAGCCAGGCCAGGGACAGGGCCACAATATATCCATTCCGCTTCATGCGTTGTTTCAACCGCCGTACCGCGCGCACTGCAAAGCGCCGGAATGGCCCTCAGTCTTCAGTCTCGCCGGCGAATTCCCACTCGAACCCGACCGAGACCGCGTCGTGGTCGGACAGGGGCCGGCCTTTGCGGTCCGCGAAGCGCTCGGTCTCGACCTTGTACGCGACCGGCCGGAGCGAAAGGCCCGCGCCGCTCCGGAACATGACGCGGTCAATCCTCTCACGCCCGCAGTTAAGCGCCCGGCAGGAATCGGTCAGGCCCTGGGAGGTCAGGATTTTATCGAGCAGCTCCAGGTTTTCCGCGCGCTTCGGACTGAGGTTCCAGTCGCCCGCCAGGATGACCGCCCGTCCCGCCGAGCGCGCGGCCAGGGCGGTGATCAACTGGTCCATCTCCGCGGCCCGCGCCGCCAGGTCGCCCTCCGCCCCGCCCGCGTCAAAGTGCAGGTTGTAGACCTCGAGGAACACGCCCGGCGCGAGCTCGTGCGCCGCCACGGAGAAACCCTTGGGGGTAAGACAGTCGCTGCCGGAATCGAGATGGCCGTGGCAGGCCTCCCACGCGGCATGCTCGACCGCGCCCATGGGGAAGCGGGAAAAGCGCGCCAGCCCGTCGCCGAAAATCCCGGAACGGCTCCGCCCCGAGTAATAGGGATGATCGTCTTGCGACCGCAGGTCCCGGCCGTAAACAAAGTCTTCCTGCACCACCACGATGTCAAAAGCGGAGAGGCGCGGGCTGATCATTTTCGAATACCACAAAGGATGAGATTGCGAAATGCCCTCCGGAAGGCCGGCCACGTTGTAGGTCAGGATGGTGAAACTCCCCGACCGCGGCGCCGCTCCCTTTAAGCACGGGGCCAGAATGAGACCGGCCAAGACCGAAGCGACGGCCAGAACGCGGCGGGCCGTTAGCGGCATGATGAATCCCTCCCCGATTTTCTCCGGCGCCATGACGCTAATTCCCGGTGAAGTCGAAGACGGCCTTGACCGCGCCCGACCCGGACTTGTCCGCCAGCGCGTCAAACGCATCCTGAAAGCGCTCGAGCCGGAACTTGTGCGTGACCAGGGAGGCCGGGTCGAGCCTCCCGGCCTGGAGAAAGTCCAGGTAAAACTCGAACCCGTGCGCGCGCCGGCCCGCGAAGTGTTCCATGGCGAACGCGTTCGACCCGATGATCTCAAGCTCCTTGAAATAATGCGGCGTGTTCTCGCACCGCGCCGGCGTGGAAACCCCCGTGAACACCAGCCGCCCCCGGCACCGCAAAAACCTCATGCCGGCCTCCAGGCTGGCCGCGCTCCCGATGGTGTCTATGATCCCGTCCACCCCGTCCATGGCCCACTTCGAGCCCTGGTAAGGCGTGTACAGCTCCGCCCCCGTGTGCTCCGCGACCTCCTCCACCAGCGCCGCGCCGCTGCTTGTAAATACCCGCTCCGCCCCCAGCTTTAACGCCAGCTCCTTCTGAAAACCATGGCGGCCCACCGCCAGCACCCTTTTAACGCCGAAAATATTTTTCAAGCACATGACGGTGGCCAGCCCGATCACCCCGAGCCCGTAAACCAGCACCACCGCCTCCGGCGCCGGCTCGAGCGCGAGGCACGAGTGGAACGCCACCGCAAACGGGTCCGCCAGCACCGCCGCCTCGAAGCTCACGCCCTCCGGCGCCACGAAGCACTGCGACTCGTGCACCGCGACATAAGGCGCGAAGCCGCCGAAGCCGGTGGCCACCCCGAGGTGCATTCCGGCCGGGAGCGCGCCGCGCCTGAAGTTATGGCAGTGCGTGTAATCTCCCGCCGCGCACCGCGCGCACACCGGACGGATTCCGCGTGGAGCGCACGAGAGCCACGGGCTGATGGCCACCCGGTCGCCCGCCTTTACCCGGCTGACCCCGGGCCCCGCGGTCTCCACCGTGCCCACCGCCTCGTGCCCCATGATCTGCGGGAAGCTGATGAAACTCCGGAGCGGATTGTCCGCCGCGCCCGACAGCGTCAGCTCCATCATGTCGCTCCCGCAAATCCCGCAGTACGCCGTCCGCACCAGCGCCCAGTCGTCCGCCGGCAGCCCCGGCACCGGCACCTGCTTGATCCCCACCGGACCGCCCGGCTTCCAATGCCCGCCCGGAGACAGATACCCGCGCAGCTTGGAGACGGCGAGCCTGGCCAGGCTGAACTCGAACACCAGCGCCGGCATGGTCTTCCCCGTGCCCTGGCTCATGGCCGCCTCCCCGGGTCCGGGAACGCAAACACCACCTTGACCGCCCGCGCCTTCTTCTGCTCGTGCGCAACGGCCAGCGCGTCCTTGTAATCCGCGAGCGGGAACTGGTGCGTCACCATGAGCGACGGATCAACCCGGCCCTCCGTGAGGAATCGGAAGTAATGATAATACGAGTGCTCGCGCCGGCCCTCGAATTCCTCGACGGCAAAGGCGTTGCTCCCGATGATCCGGAGGTCCTTGAAATACCACGGCGTCCACTCGAACCGCGCCGGCTTGGCCACCCCCGTAACCACGATCGCGCCCGCCAGCGGCCGGCCGTCCCCGTCCCTCGTCCGCGCCTTCACGATCCGCACCCCGGTCTCCAGCGTCTCCCGGGACGCCACCGTGTCGAACAGGTAATCCACGCCCTCGATCAGCCACGGCCGCTCCCGCTTGAACGCGTAAACCTCGCTGCCCGTGAACTCCGCGACCCGCTCCACCACCGCGCGCGCCGGCCATGCCGGGAGCACCAGGTCGGCCCCGAACTTTTGCGCCATCTGGGCCTGGTGCGGGAACGCCGCGATGGCGATGACCTTGACCTCGGCAAACACCCTGTTCAGGATGTGCACCGTGAGCAGGCCCAGGTTGCCGCACCCGTAAACCGCGCACACCGACCCGGGCCGCGGCCGGACCTTGAGAACCGAGTGGAACGCCACCGAGAACGGGTCCGCCAGCACCGCCTGCTCCCAGGTGACGTGGTCGGGGATGGGCACGGCCATGCTCTCGTGCGCGGGCGCCAGCTCCGCGAAGCCGCCGGTGGCGTCCGAGCTGTTGCCGGTGTGGATGCCCGGCGTGATCGCGCCCTTGGTGAAGTTGCGGCACTGCGTGTTGTTGCCCGCGGCGCAGGCCGGGCACGGCGGATCAATCCCCCGCACCGCGCACGACAGCCACGGGTTCAGCGCCACCCGGTCGCCCGGCTGCACCCGCTTGACCGCCGGCCCCGTCCGCTCCACGTGGCCCACAACCTCGTGACCCAGCACCTGCGGCCACGAGATCACCGCCGTCATCGGGTTGTCCCGGTTCCCGTCCAGGAACACCTGCTTGTGGTCGCTGCCGCAGATGCCGCAGTAGCGCGGCCGGATCACCAGCCAGTCGTCCCCCATCAGGCGCGGCTCCGGGATCTCCGCGTAAGACAGGAACCCGAGCCGCGTCATGTAACCCCGCGGCCCCAACAGCCCCGCCAGCCGGCCCATCGCCAGCCGCGGCAGGCTGTATTTAAACACCACCGCTTTCATGACCGATGACACAGAGGTGGGCGGGACACCATGGTCCCGCGGCCGCCCGACAGGAGTGTCGAGCCCGCCACATAAATTGCGTCCCCTTGGGCAATTGGATCATAACAGCAACCGATGCGGGCATCAATGGAGGTTCGGGAACAGTAATCCCCTCAGAGGAGATGAGAGATTTGCAGATAGGTCATTGCCGCCGCGCGGCCGGCCTCAGCTTGACGATGCGGAGGCCCCCGCCTTTTTAGAGGAGCTATCCTTATCGGATGAACTGCCGGCCGATGAATCCTTGGCCGTTTCCTTGGCCGGCGACGTATCGCTCTTCTCGCCGTGGTCGGATTTTTCTCCGGGCTTGGCCTTGCCGTTGCCGCCGTTGCCGCCCTTGGCGCGGCCGTAATCGGTCGTGTACCAGCCGGAGCCCTTGAGTTGGAACGACGACTCGCTGATCAGCTTCTTGACCTTGCGCTTGCCGCACTTCGGACAGCGCGCGAGCGGCTTTTCGGTGATGCCCTGCACCACCTCGATAACGCCGCAACTCGGACATTCATACTCATAGATCGGCATCGCACACCCCTTCAAACCCGCCCATTAGCGGCTTGGCACTCCCTTCTCCGGAGTGCCATCCCTGGGCAACTACACGATTTTCTATTGTTAATTATAATCACCCTTGCCCTTAAGTCAACCCCGATCGACCCGCTGCCGCTTTGGGGTGCAGGCCAGAGCCCCGCACCACAATATCCGCTGCTTTGACTGGCGCGCAGTCTGTAATAGACTGAAAGCCGATGAGGATGAGCCGCAAAAAAACGTTGTGCCTGATAACGGCCCTGGCCGCGGCCCTGGTTTTCTGCGCGGCTGGTTCCGTTTCCGCCGGCCCGCTCCTGGAGAAGGCGCTGGCGTATGACGAGCACTATCAGGCATATCACAGTCCCGGCCTGGGCGGGGCGGTGGAGGTCCAGTTTACCGACGACTCGCTCACCGTAGCCAAGCGCTATACCGGCATCGGCGACTCGACCGTGCACACCGGCGCTTACCTGGCCGCCGAGGCCTTCCGCTACGCCGCCACCCATGACCCGGAGGCCAAAGCCAACGCCCTGCGCGCCGCTTCCGCGCTGCACCACCACCTGCGCATTACCGGCAAGCCCGGCTTCATCGCGCGTTACGCCGGCCCCGCGGAGCCGCCATTCCTCGCCTCCCGCGAATCCTGCCTCGATAAGCCCCGCTGCCACCTGGTGGACGGCGGGACCTACGGCGGCCACTTCTGGCTCGGCGACACCAGCCGCGACCAGTACGACGGCTGGTTCTTCGGAAACGGAATCGCCTACAGCCTGATTGACGACCCCGCACTCCGCGCCATGATCCGCGCCGACGTGAAGGAGGTGATTGACGCGCTCTTCGCCACCGGCTGGCACATCATGGACGTGGACGGCTTGATGACCGGCGCCGGCTCGGTCGCGTTCAACCCGGCCTTCCAGATGGGCTGGGAAGCCGTGGCCATGGAGGCCATCAACGAGCCCAAGTATCGGGACCGCTACCGCCGCGACGCCGACGCCCTGCTCCCGTTGGTGGCCGCGTCCTTCCTCGAAATCCCCGGCCACCACTGCTCCCAGTATTACGCCGTCATGTTCTTCCACCGCACCGCCTACAACATCGCCCGCCTCGACCCGTCGCCCACCCGCCGGCGGCTCTTCGCGCTCGATTTCAAGGAGCTGGTCCGGCCCTTCACCAGGGGCGCCGACAACGTCTTCTTCGATTACGTGTACATGGCCGTCGCCCATGACCCTGACCCCGCGGTCATCCGGCGCGGCCGCGAAGCGCTCGCCCTCTTCCCCGAGCCGCCCAACCGCCGCATCTGCCGCGAGCCGCCGCCCGAGCGCGAGTGCGCCCTCTGCGCCCTGCTCTCCGCGATGGGCCGGGGCGAGCCCAGCGCCGTAAAACCGTACCCCATCGAGCAGCAGTGCTCCACCGACTTTCTGTGGCAGCGCTCGCCCTACGTCATGCACTGCTGCGCCCGGACCGACCTTGCCCACGTCTATCCCGGCATAGACTTCATGCTCGCCTACTGGATGGGCCGCTATCACGGCTTCATCGACTCCAACGACTGAAGGAACTGCTCCACGTCCACCGGCGCGAGCGTCTCGTCGCTGAAGCCGGCGCTTCTCAGGTCGCTCTGGGACCTCTTTTGGGCCTCCCTCTTGAATTGCTCGTCCAGGACCTGGTTCACGGCCCGGCCGAACATTTTTTCCTTCTTGAAATCGTAGCCGTTGACCGGCGCCACCTCCGCAACGCGCAGCATCTGGTAACAACCGGCGATGTTGCGGCGCCCGTCTCCCGCTATCCTCGTCACGTAGCCCAGCTTGATCAGGTCTTTCAATCCGTGGCTTACCGTGTCCCGGGCCAGCCCCGTCATGGACACGAGCTCGCGATGGGAGACGGCGGAGAAGTTTACGAACGTGATGTTTCTGGTGAGCAGCGCTGCCCACACCGCGAAGGCCCTGGCCTTAAGCCTGGGCCACGCCGGGTCCTCGAAGTAACGGACCAGCGTCTCCCTGATTCCAAAACCGTGAACATTCGCATCGTTAAGCATCCCGTACCTCCTTGTGGCCTGAAATCTGCGGCCTAAAAAAGGCCGCCCGCGGCCTGGACCACCGGCCACCCGTGTCCCAGAGTCCGGCCTCCCGCGTCCCGGAATCCGGCCTCCCGCGTCCTGGAATCCGGCCTCCCGCGTCCTAATCCCCGGGCCACAAAATAGGACACGAAAAATGAGAAAATGTAGAGCGCGGATCAACATGAGCATTTTCCCGCGGCGAAAGTGCCGCCGTCTTTTTTTTGCACGCCTGATTTCATTAAGTTTTCAGCAACGACCCCGGGGCCGGACCATCAAGCCCTCCTATATATAGTAAAAATGTCGCACCCCGGAGGAAAAAAAGTAATGTTCGAGCGGGACGTATGTCGCATGTGTTAGGTCGTATGTCGGGGAAACGATATAGAGCCCGATTTATCGGGCTTTGGGGGAAGGGTGCAGGCCCGCCATTGATGGCGGGTACCGGGTGGCGGGACGGCAGGGGAAGGGCGTTTTAACGTCCTTCTCGATCCTGGGCTTTAGCCGCTGCCCGCGGGTGGATAAATCCATTTTTCGAGAACCCCGTTGAAACGGGGTCCAGGGCCGGCGTCCGGCGCCTGGAACCCGCGCTAAAGCACGGGCCTGAACCAGGGCCAAGGCCGGTGAACCGGCCTCATCATCAATCAGCCACCGATGGACGCCGATCCGGGAAGCAAGCTTCCCGATCCAAAGCGGCGGCAAGCCGCGCGCACTCCAAAGCTGTCGCTCCCTGGCTACTGGCTACTGACTACTTGCTACTGTTTCTCCCCGTCCCCCGGCGCCGGGGTTTGGCGGCACAATACGAACCAGTTGGGCATGGGGGATTCGCCCATTTTAAAGGCGCGTCCGATGAGGACGTCCTTGGTGACGTAGCGGAGGTTGTCCTTGGTTCCGCCGTAGACGAAGCGGGTGGGGATGACGTCGTTGGATTTGATTTCGGGCCATGCCGGGGGATGTTCGGTGGGGATTCTGGTGTAGTCCACCTGGATTTCGAACTCGGGGGCCTTGGGGTTCATCTGGGCCATGTAGTAGCCGGGGCCCACGAGCCAGCCGATCGAGGCGTTGTTGTAGCCGCAGACGTTGCGGTCCTGGTCCAGATAAAAGACCTTCTGGAAGTGGGTGAACGCGGGGAGCGAGTTCTTGCCCTCGAAGGGGAAGAACTGGAGGGGCTGGGCGTCGCGGGGCACGACGTATTCGAGGGTCAGCGGCTTGGATTTTTCGGCGATCTCCCAGAGCTTGACCTGCTCCTTTTTAGAGAGCGCCAGGACCTGGGCCACGCGCTCGGGGTGGTTCAGGTTGTTGAGGTGGAGGGCGACTTCGGGGAGCTTGACCGAGGGGCGGTTCAAAAGTTCTTTAAGGGTTGTCATGGAATTTTTCCTCCTGGGAGAATTTAAGATTTTTTTTAAAGCGCAAAGGCGCAGAGAACGCAAAGTTAAAGAAAGATAATTATAATTTTTTTCTTTGCGCTCTTTGCGTCTTTGCGCTTCAAAAATAATGCTCAAAACCGATCACCAATGCCTCCATTACCTCGCATGGTCCATGATCCAGACCTCGGGGCCTTGGGGGGGGAGTTTGTCGTTGGTGATTTCGATTTCGGTCTGGCCGGTTTTTTTGACCTTGGTCATGAGCTTGGCGAATTCGTCCACCTCCGCGATGGGGAAGCCGCATTTATCGGTCTTGTAGTGCATGGGGATGACGACGCGGGGCTTTACCTGTTCGACTACTTTGGAGGCCGTGGCCGCGTCAATGGTGAAGAAGCCGCCGACGGGCACGAGCAGCACGTCCACCTTGCCGAGCGCGGCGGCCTGTTCCTTGGTGAGGAGATGGCCGAGGTCGCCGACGTGGGCCAGGCGCACGCCGTCCACGGTAAAGACGAACATCACGTTCTTGCCGCGCTCGGACCCGCCCTTGTCGTCGTGCGCGGCCTCGACCCCGGTGAACTCGATGCCCCCGGCCGAGCCCGACTTCTTGAGCACGGCGGGCTTGCCTTTGAGGGTCGAGACGAAGTTGTGGTCGCCGTGGTCGTGGCTGACGAGCGCGACGTGGGCCTCATCGTCCACCGGGCCGTACTTGATCCCGCCGCCGAAGCCGCCGGGCTCGTACGGGTCCATGACGATCACGGTGCCGTCGGAAGCGGTGATGGTGAAACTGGAGTGGCCGTTCCATTTGATTTTCATTTTTTCACCCCCAGGTCTGGAAAGATTTTGTTTCGCACCGAGACACAGAGTCCACAGAGAAAAATATAAGATAGATTTTTTTCAGCGCAAAGACGCAAAGGTCGCAAAGAAGAAGATCAGATAATAATTTTTTTCTTTGCGTTCTTTGCGCCTTTGCGCTTAAAATCTTCCCTCCATTTATTGCCGCGCCGCTTCTATTTTTTTGGCGGCAGTCCCAACAACTCACGGGCCTCGGCGGGGGAGGCCACGGGCCGGTCAAGGGTCTGGGCGATGGTGGCGGCCCATTTGACCTGCTCCCAGCTCCCCTTGGCCAGCTCGCCGCCGGGGACGCGGGTGTTGTCTTCGAGTCCGACGCGCATGTGTCCGCCGTCGAGGCATGACATCATGATGGCGGGGAACTGGTTGGGTCCGACGCCGCAGACGGACCAGGTATGGCCGTCGGGCAGCAGGCTCTTCATGTGGCAGTAGCCCAGCGGAGTGAAGGCCATGCCGCCGGCCACGCCGAACACGAACTGCCAGTGCATGGGCTCGACGAAGACGTCGCCCTGCTTGCGGATGAGGAGCGAGTTGAAGAGCCCGCCGGGGTCATAGGCCTCGAGCTCGGGCTTGACGCCCACGGCCTTCATGCGGCGGGCGAAGGCGTCGAGCATCTTGAAGGTGTTCTCGAAGATGACCTCGCCGAGCACCTTGCCGGACTTGTGGTCAACGATTCCGAAGTTCATGGTGTTGGTGTTGAGGGACGCCATGTCGGGCTTCATTTCCTCGATGGGCTTGATGCGCTGCTCGGGGATGAGGCCGGCGGTGATGGCGGAGCTCATGTTGATGATCATGTCCGGGACCCGGGATCGCACGGCCTCGATCACGGGCCGGATCTTGGCGAGGTCCGGGGTGGCGAGCCCGGTTTGGGGGTCCTTGGCATGGATGTGAACGATGGTGCAGCCCTCGCTAAAACACTGGTACGATTCCTCGGCGAACTCCTCGGGGCTGTAGGGTGTATTGGGGTTATTGAACTTGGTGGTGGCCCCGCCCGCGAGCGCCGCCGTGATAATCACCTTGTTTCCCTTGGCCATGAACTTCCTCCTTTGTGTTCTTGACACCGTATAATTAGCGCAGCGGGAGGGGGATGTCAATGGAGGAAGGGTAGCGAGTAGCGCGGGGCCTGCGGGGCGGCGAGTTAAGGGTTTTTATCGCACAGAGGCACAGAGGACACGGAGATAAGATTAGAATAGATTTTCATCTGTGCTCTCCGTGCCTCTGTGCGAAACCGGCCGTATAATGATAATGGAGCGCGGGAAGATGGTTGAAGAGAAAAAGAGCGGGGCGCGGGCGGCGGCTTTCACGGCGCTGTGGCGGGTGGAGGCCATGGAGTCTTACGCGGACATTGTGCGGGACGAGCTCACGAAGCGGGAACACGCGGACGCGCGCGAGCGGGCGCTGATGGCGGAGCTGACTTACGGGGTGCTGCGGTGGAAGCTGCTGCTGGATTATTATTTGGAGCAGGTCGCGGACCGGCGGATGAAGAAGGTGGAGCGGAAGGCCAGGATCGCGCTCCGGCTGGGCGCGTACCAGCTCTTGATGATGGACCGGATACCGGACGCGGCGGCGGTGAACGAGAGCGTGGCGCTGGCGCCGGCCCAGGCTCGGGGCTTTGCGAACGCGGTGCTTCGGGCGCTGGCGAAGGGGAGGGAGGGGCTTAAGGGCCCGGAGCGGATCGCGGACCCGGTGGAGCGGCTGTCGGTGGCGGAGTCGCATCCGCGGTGGCTGGTGGAGGAGTGGGTGGAGCGGTTGGGGTACGAGGGCGCGGCGGCGCTGTGCCGGGCCAATAATCAGCGGCCGGGGCTGACGCTCCGGGTGAACCTGGCGCGCATCGGCCGGGAGGCGCTGATCCGGCTGCTCACGAAGAGCGGGGTGGAGGCGCGGGCGGGCAAGTACTCGCCGCTCGCGGTGCGGATCGAGGCGGGAGCGGCGCCCGCGGAGCTGCCGGGATTCGCGGACGGATTGTTCGCGGTGCAGGACGAGGCTAGCCAGTTGGCGGGTCTGGTGCTGGGTCCGCGGCCGGGCGAGCTGGCGCTGGACGCGTGCGCGGCGCCGGGCACGAAGAGCCTGATGCTGATGCAGCTCATGGAGGGACGGGGCCGGGTGATCGCGGTGGACGTTCATGAGGGGCGGCTGAAAAGGATGGCGGCGGAGGCGAAGAGGCTCGGGATCAGGAACGTGACGCGGGTGGTGGCGGACGCGTCGGGTCCGATCGAGTTCCCGAAGCGGTTTCAGGGCGCGTTGTTCGACCGGGTGTTGGTGGACGCTCCGTGCACGGGGCTGGGCACGGTCCGGCGTCGTCCGGAGATCAAGTGGCGGCGGCGGCCGGAGGACGCGGCGGAGCGGGCCGTGCTGCAGAAGAAAATCATCACCAACGTGGCGTCGCTGGTGAAGCCGGGCGGGACGCTGGTGTATTCGACCTGCACGTTCACCCGGGAGGAGAACGAGGAGGTGGCGGGTCCGCTGGTGGAGTCGGGCGGGTTCCGGCTCGAAAACCCGGCGGATGGGCTGCCGTCATTAAAGGACCTGGTCCACGACAACGTGCTCCGCGCCTGGCCTCATTTGACGGGCACGGACGGGTTCACCATCTTCAAGCTGTTGAAGACCTGACCGGTTCCTTGTAAAATTAATTCTCTTGACATGTCCAGGACAGTATGATATGAAAAACGGAATCATACAGTAGTGCAAGGGTGTGAGGGACCGTATGTCCTCACAGGTAATTTCGAGCATGGTCGGGCCGCCATTCTCACAATGATATCGTTATGGCGGCCGTCCACTCCACGCCACTCTTCCCGGGCCGCCAGATTCCGGGACAACCGAATAAATAAACCAAAACGGAAGGTCAGGGACAAGGCTTGAGAGGAAGGCCGCCCAATCCCGGCAACTGGGTTTTGTTTGCCGCCATCGGTCCGCCTTTTCCCTCAAGCTTTCCAGACCAGCTCCCGGCCGCGCCATGTCCGCGTGCGCCACCGGCCGGGGGCGATGGAAATTCAGGTTGTTACTTTAATCTCGGCAGATGCGGATACGGGAGCGCGGGTGAGGGCACCCGCGCCCCCTGGTCGGGGGAATTGGGGAAGGGGGTGAAGCAAAAGCCGGAATCTTGAAACAGTAAATCAAGGGCAAAGGGTAAAACGATTTGGAAGGCAAAACGCTTCAACCCACCAGTCAAGAAAAGGAGGAAGAGGAATGAGAGCAAAGGGATTTTTCGCGGCAATGGTCATGGTCGGCATGGTCCTGGCAGCGTGCGGTTGCGGGGGCGCGCGGATGGAGAACGTCACGGAGGCGGGCATGGTGAGCGTCGTGATCAATGCTCCGCCGGCCAAGGTGTTCGCGTTCGTGAGCGATCCGCAGAAGGCCGAGCAATGGACCTGGGCCAAGGTCGAGAACCCACAGGCACAGAAGGTGGGACGCACCGTGGACTGGACCGTGGACGTTGCCGGCATGAGCTTCAAGGGCCAGACCGTGACCGTGGACGTGGTCCCCAACCAGAGGATCGTCGAGCAGTTCATGGGCGACGCCGACGGCTCCAATACCTATTTGTTCGTGCCCGAGGGCGCCGGGACCAGGGTCATCCTGGTCCAGCAGGCCAGCGTGGACGTCCCCCGCGCCGCCCGCAAAATGGTGGTCGAGAAAAACAAGGAAACGCTCCAGGAGGCCCTGAACAAGCTCAAGGCCGCGGTGGAGAAGTAGCCGCGGGACCGGGGCCCGGCAATCAAACAGGCAATACCGATGAATTGAGAAAGGAGGAGAACATGGCGAGGTTTCTGGTGTTGTGGGAGTTGGACCAGTCCAGGATCCCGGAGGATCCTGCCAAGAAAAAGGAGGCCTGGCTGGCGGCGATTGCGGAGATCAACAAGGACATGAAGAGCGGCAAGGTCAAGGAATGGGGCGGTTTCTTGAACGGCGCCGGCTTCACCGTCAACGAGGGGACGGAGGAGGAGATTTATGCCCTGCTCCTCAAGTACATCCCCATGTGCCGCTTCACGGTCCAGCCCTTCATCTCGGTAAGCCAGGCCGAAAAATCCATCAAGGCACTGGGCTGAGGATGTTTGTTTTGTCGTCCGGGGGCGCGGCGCCCTTCGGCCGCGCTCCCGGACCAATGGATCAACCCGAACCTGAAAGACAAGGAGGAAAAAGGATGAAAGGCAAATGGTCGGCAATGTTTCTGATGGGCGCGTCTCTTGCGCTCATGGCCGGGTGCGAGGCCAAAAGGCCGGCGGAGGCGATGAGGCTGACGGAGACCATCATGGGCTCGACCGTGATCGAGGCCCCGCCGGAAAAGGTGTGGTCCACCAACTGGGGATGCGCGGCCAACGAGAGCGATGGAACGGTGACATGCGAGCGTTGGCCGGGCTTTATAATGAAAAATTTGCGGAATTATCCGGAGGTCGGCGGCACCTACGATTGGACCTGGGATTGGGAAGGAAGGAAATACAGCGGGCAGGCAATGAGGGTCATGAATGTTGCCAACAAGATGTTCGTGGAAAAAATGACGGGCGACATGGACTGGACCATGACCACGATCACGGCGCCTCACGAAAGGGGCACGAGGATTATAGAACTGCATGAATACACCATGGACGTGCCGCCGGGCATGAGCAGCGAACAGTTTGGCGAGGAACTCAAAAAGTATTGCGATAACGCCACCGCAGTGGCCAAGAAAAATATCGAGAAGGCCCCGGACTCCAAGGAGGCCGTCGCGGCCCTGGCGGCGAAGATGGAGGTATCGTCCCTCTCGGACACGACCATGGCCGGCGTGGAGATCGCGGCGCCGCCGGAGGCGGTGTTTTCTTACCTGACCGATCCGGCCCATTTCGCGGAATGGGAGTGGTCGCAAAACAGCAATTACCAGGGCCGGGGATTGGGCGAGACCTGGGACTGGTCAATCGAAATTGCGGGCCAGAAATTGGGCGGTCATGCCATGGTGGTTGATTACCTTCCCGGCCAAAAATGGGCGGTGGCCTGGAACGGCGACTTCCATGGGACCGACACCTGGCTGTTTGTGCCGGCGGGCGCGGGGACCAGGCTTTCTTTCATCCAATACGCGGCCACGGTCGGCCCGCACATGACCAGGACGGACTGGGACAGCATCGTCCAGGCGAACCGGAAAGACATCGAGCAGACCCTTCAAAAAATCAAGGCCAGACTGGAAAAATAATCGCCCGCCAGATCCGGGAAAGGGAGGTGATGCCAGGAAGCGTTAGTGACAAGCCAGGACCTTTTGACCAAGGCGTTCCAACCATGAACCAAACGCAAAGGAGAAAGGAGTGGGAAAGATGAAAGGCAAGAGCAGACTAATGGCGATGGCGGCGGTGATGGGCCTGGGCCTCATGATGCTGGCCGCGGGCGGGAAGGTGAAGGTGTCGGACACCTTGATCGCGCATGAGGTGATCAATGCGGCGCCGGAGGAGGTGATCGCATGGCTGGGCACGGACGGAGAGGGCTTTTCCATCAACAAGGACACAGAGGTCATCACCGACCCCTGGTGGCCGGGTGCTGAATTCAAAACCCTTGACGGCCTGACCGCGGGCCAGAGTCTCACTTATACGCTCTCATATGCCGGCATCAAGTTCTCGGGAGAAGCCGTGAGAATCACTCCCCCGCTCACCCGCCCCTCCGTTCCGAGTACGACCAAGTACATCGGCGACCATGACGCTACCCTCACCATCCTGGTCGTGCCGGTGAAGGAAGGGAGCAAGCTGATTTTAGTGGCCGATTATGAGATCGAGGTGGCTGCCGCCAAGGCGCAAGCCGTCAAGCATGACATCGAGCAGCACATGCAGAACGCGGTGAAGATCATCAAGCAAGGGGTGGAGAAGAAGAAGGCGGCCCAGAATATGAAATGAGGAGAAAAATGAAGAGCAAGGGATTGGTTTACGGGATTTTGATCGGGGCGATTTGCGCGGCGGGGGCGTTCGCGCAGGGCTGCGCCACTTACATGTCGGGCAGCGTGAAGAGCAGCGTGGTGATCAACGCGCCGGTGGAGGAGGTGTACGCGTGGGTCACCTCTCCGGAGAACCACGACCAGCGGCTCCAGGAACAGCAGATCACGGACAAGCACGGGTCGGGCCTGGGCTCGGGCTACCATTTTTATTCCAAGAGCCCGTTCGGGGTCTTCCAGGGCGACCAGGTGGTGGTGGGATACGTGCCCAACCAGCTCTGGATCGAGCAGACCGTGACCGGGCTGGACGGCACCGGGACCTATACCTGGATCTTCCTGGACCAGGGCGGCAAGACCGAGGTCATCAAGGTCGGGCAAATCACCCAGAAAGCGCCCCTGCCCGCGCTGATGCTGGGCGAGAAAAAAATCACCAGCATGGCCCAGGGCGTCCAGGACGAGGAACTGAGGCGCATCAAGGCGGCGATCGAGAAATAGGCGGGGACGGGGGAGCTTGGCGCGGGCGGGGCACGCCGCCCGCCCGCGCTTAACGCCCGCTTTTCAAGAACGGGCAAATGAAAAAATTAACAGGAGAAGGAGAAGTCCATGAGCGCAATAAAATATCTGGCGTTGACGATAGTCGCAGGGATAGTCCTGGCCGCGTTGTTGCTGATTCTGTGCTCGACCCCATCTTCGGGCGTGGTGATGAAGACCATCGAGATCAAGGCGCCGGTGGAGCGATCCTTTTCCTACATGGCGGACGCCCAAAACTGGGCGGGTTGCCTTCCCGCGAGCGTGTCGGACATCCAGGGGCAGGGGGAGGGGCAGACCTGGCGCTTCGCCTATGAATTCGGACTGCCGAGCAAGATGCTGGAGCAGGATTGCGCGTGGGTTGAGTACGAGCCGGGGAAGAGACTGCTCGGGAAGTGCGGAAACACCGGGCTAAATGATGGCGCCTATACTTTTATTTTTACATCTGTTCCTGGTGGCGTGACCAGGATGGTCTGGATATCCGAGGGAAGCTCGTATTTCCCGGCGGCCATCTCGGCGACCTCATTGGGAAGGGAATGGTTCTCAAAAAATTATCAAAAATACATGGACGATTTCGCCGCCTGCGTCAAGAAGGGGATCGCGGAGCAAAAATAACCGAATCAGGAGGATTCAATCATGAAACGAAAAAGTATGAAGAGGAAGATTGCGGCCGGGGCGATGATCTTGACGGCCTGGATCATGTGCTCGTGCGCGGCCACCATGTCGGGCGTGGTGATCGCGGACGTGAAGATCAACGCGCCGGTGGAGGAGGTATTCGCTTACCTGGCGGATTGCCGTCATCTTCCCGAATACATCCCGGAGGTCGTGAGCGTGCGCAATATTTCCGGGGAGGGGCAGGGCATGACCTTTGACTGGACCATCGAATCGAAGGGGACGCGCTCGGAGGGCCGGACGGTGGTGGTGGATTTCGTGCCCAACCAGCGCATCGTGTGGAACACCACCTGCGGCAAGATCGTCACCCTTCTCTTCCAGCCCGCGCCCGACGGCGGCACCCGGCTCACCCTCTCCGTCATGTACGCCTCGGAAGTGCCCATCGAGGGCCAGGCGGTCAAGCGCTACGTGGACAACTCCACCCGCGCCATGTTCGAGGGCATGCTCCGGAACGTGAAGGCCGAGCTGGAAAAATAGCGTGGTCATGGTCATGGGGTCAGGTCTCGACATTAGACATTTCCGCGGTTCCGGAGCCGGGGATAAAGGAATGAAAAACCGGGAGAAGGGGGAGGTGCAATCATCATACTATTATGAATGTCTAATGTCGAGACCTGACCCCAATTCCCATGTGTCGTAGCCCATGTAGGTGATTATGAACTGGGTGTCGGCGTGAAGGTCGCAGACGAGGGCGTCGCGGTGGAGGCTCGTCACGTCTTCGCTGACGGGGTAGCCCGCCGAGGCCAGCAGGGCCGATCCGGCCGTAAGGGCCAGAAACATAACCGTTGCCGCGGGCCGGCGCCCTGATGCCACTCGCCTCATCGCAATACTCCTCCTTCCCCAAGTATTTCACCCGCGATCATACCCGGCGGCGCGTCCGGATCAGTAGGGTGGCGGTTCAGGTTCGAGGGGCGCGTTCCCGGGGAATTCCTCGGAATTTTGGGGGTTGTAATCAGGGTACGGCTCGTTGCCCTGGTCCACGGAGTCGCCGTATTCGGCGCCATTGTCGTTATATTCCGGCGGCGGCTCTTCTTCCGGGGGCGGTTCCACCGGCGGCTGCTCGACGGCCGGGGGCGGCGGACGGACCCCCCATGGCAGTTGCGGCTTGGGCGGCGGCGTTTCCACGGGCGGGGGCGTGGGCTTGGGCGGTGGCGTGGGCTTTGGCTCTGGCGGTGCGGGCTCGGGGGCGGTCGCGGCGGGTTGGGGCTCGGGCTGTCCGGGCTTGGGCTTCAGTTCCGCCTTGACGGTTGCGAGCTCGTCGAGGGCGCGTTTTCTCAAGTTGCGTGAGTTTTCGAGGTCGCGGCGGCCGTTGTCGAGGCGGTTGATTTGTCCGGACTGGAGGTATGAGAGGAGGCTCTGGTATCCTCGCTGGCTCATGGCGAAGGAATTGGCGATTTTGGTGTGGGTGCGCTGAAGGGCGCGAGGCGCCATGATGCCGCGCATTTTTCTGGTGTCGTCCTGGAGTTCCTGGAGCTTCCGGGAGAGGAGGGTCATGCTGTTCTTATCGTTCGAGGCGACCAGCTTGTCCATCTCCGCCATCAGGGCGTTGGCCTGGTTCACGATCTCCATGATCTTTATCTCGTAGGCCAGGGCCTCGTCATAAGCGGCCTGGGTATTGGCCGGGATCCTTTCCGCGGCGCGGGCGGCTTCGGCCTGGTCGCGGGTCACGGGGAAGAAGGCGCGAGGCTGATCGCCGGGTCCGGCCGCGGTGGTCTCGGCGGATGGTTGCGCGGCGGGCTGCTCGGCGGACGCGGGCGTGGCGGCGTTATCAGGCGCGGGTTTACGGACAACGGATGCGGCCACGATTCCGGCCGAGACCAGGGCGATCACGATGAATGCGGCCATGGGGTGCAGCCATTGGGGGAAGGGCTTTTGCCTGTATTCCTTCTGCACGAGGAGGCTCTTGCAGCCGGGACAGAACCTGGCGTCGTCCTCCATCTGGGTCCCGCAATAAGGGCAATGGATCATGGGGCCTCCTCGGAAAAATAGCAGCCAGCAGCCAGCAGCCAGGGTAAAAGATCCCGGGCGCCAAGACCGGATTATTTTTTAATAAAATCGTTGTGCCTTTGTGACATTGCCATTATTAATAACGTTCCATCCGGCTCAAAGTTTTAATCGGCCGCCGTTACTTGGGGATGAATGATGCCTCGCGGGCCTCGGTCATGGTGATGGCTGCCTCGGGGCAGGCGTAGGCGCACTGGCCGCAGCCGAGACAGAGGTCGTCGTCGGGCACGGCCACGTCGTCGTCACCCAATGCGATTGCGCCGAACCAGCATCTTTCCTCGCAATCTCCGCAGGCGCTGCAGAGGTCGGCGTCCACCCGGGGCTTGTAGCGGCTGGGGTCGCACAGGGGCAGGTCGTCGGAGATGAGCAGGGTGAAGGACTGGCAGCAGCAGCCGCAGCAGTTGCAGATGAAGTGGCCGAGCTCGGCCTTGTTCATGGTGACGTGTACCAGCCCGGCGTCCTCGGCCTGCGAGATGATGTCCAGGGCCTCGGCCTTGGTGATTTCGCGGCCGGACCCGCGCTCGACGGTATAGTCGGCGCCCTTGCCGATCTGGAGGCAGACCTCGACCGGGGCGTCGCAGCGCTTCATGGTGAGCCGGCAGGTGCACTTGGTGACGGCCACGCGGGAAGTGCCCTCGATGATCTTTCTGACGTCGTCGGGCGCGAGCACCTGGGCCTTGCCGGTGTCCAGGGTCTTGCCCACCGGGATGACCCGGGTGAACGGCCGGGGCATGAGCTTGGCGATCATGGGCGCGAGCTTGGGCCATTCCTCGTCCATGTACTTTTGCCAGAGCTGGTAGAAAGATTCCGGGGCCTCGGGCCACAAGATGGAGGCGTCGTGGAACTGGGCCAGGTGCATGGGGCCGCGGTAATTGACCACGCCGCCTTTTGCCTTCCTGAAGGCCAGTCCCTTGTGGAAGAGCTCTTCGAGATCGGCGGCCACGTCCTTTACCGGGCGGCCGGTCTTCGAGGCCATCTGCTCGGCCGAGCCGGGCAGGCCCACCAGCAGCACGGCCTGGCCGTCGTTGATCATGGCCTTGAGGATCTCCGGGATCCACTTCGAGTCCTTGTGGAACATCTTTTCCGCGAACACCTGGTACGGGTTGGTTTCAGCCATCTTGCCCTCCTTGGGGAAGAAGTATTACGTATGTCGTATGTGGTATGTCGTATGTCGTATGTCGGGCAATGCGCGCGGCATTGACCTGTCTTATTCCTAGCACATGTTCGCTGGACTCGCCATTTCCCACGTGATGTAACGAGTTGTCTTGCAAAGAGACACAGCACAGCACTTGCCGCATTCAATTTGAAAGCTCTTGATCCACAAGCCTGCGGGCCTGGCGCTCCAGCTCCAGGCGTGATTCATCAGCCCGATTTATCGGGCTTTCTTCCCAGGTGCCGGCCCGCCATTTATGGCGGGTTTCGGAGGCCGGCCAGGCCGGGAGAGGGCGTTTTAACGTCCTTCTCGCGCCCCGGCTTCAGCCGCCGGATAAATCCATTATGTCGAGAACCCCGTTAAAACGGGGTCCAGACAAGGAGAACGGCGCCTCGTAAACCCGCGCTAAAGCACGGGCCTGCACCAAGGCGTAAAGGCCGGTGAACCGGCCTCGTCAGCCCCCCCCGGCCCGCAGCTCACTTCTTCATCCCGGCGGCGAGCTCGGAGATGCACAGGGCCTGGTTGCGGTCCTCCAACCGGATGGCGTCTTCGAGGCTCATGGCTCCGGTGTTTCGGTCGAGCGCTTCCTTGGTGAGTCGCAGTCCGAGGGGAGACTTGCCGGCGAGGTTCCTGGCCAGGCCCAAGGCGCGGTCCATCAACTGGTCCGCGGGCACGAGTTCCTGGGCGAACCCGATGCGCAGCGCCTCGTCGGCGCCGAAGAAGTCGCCGGTCAGAAGCCAGCGCGCGGCGTTGCCGGTGCCCACCTGGCGGGTGAAGAGCCACGAGCTGCCCATGTCCGCGCCGCCGGTCCCGATGTTGATGTAGGCCGCCGAGAACTTCGCCGGCGGCGCCGCCACCCGGATGTCGCAGGCCATGGCCACGGAAAAGCCCGCGCCCACCGCCGCGCCGTTCAACGCCCCGATAATCGGCTGCGGGCAGCGGCGCATGAACAGGATCACGTCGGAAAAACGGCGCTGGAGCTCGTAGGCCAGCTTCGGGGTGTAGCGGTTCTCGGGCTTGGTGATGGCCGAGTCCTTGAGGTCCAGGCCCGAGCAGAAGCCCTTGCCCGCGCCGGTCAGCACGATCACGCGGCAGTCCGTGTCCGCGAGCCGCTCCATGAAGAACGCGCGCAGCTCGTCGCGCATCGCGTAATTCATCGCGTTCATCCGCTCCGGCCGGTTCATGGTCAACACCCCGACCGGCCCCTCGGTCTCGAACTTGATGGTCTCATACGGCATGGCTTACCTCTCCCGGGTCGAGTTTTACGGCCGGGGCGATAATAGCAACAATCGGCGGGCGCCACAAGCCATTATTAATGGTCCTCCGTAGTGTCCGGGAAATCGTGGCGCGGGCCTCTGGCCTGCGCCATGCTGATTCCGCGGGCGAGACGCCTGCACCACAATTATGATCCACTACCAGTGCTGTCCAAAATAAACGGACCGGAGAACCGCCAAGACGCCAAGAGCGCCAAGGATTATTCTTCAACACGATTTTAAGAG
>Ga0307379_10000944_pt1 | contig 47188 bp, 36 predicted proteins | sample UN2MG_FD_202237 | JGI IMG/M metagenome (GOLD analysis project Ga0307379, IMG submission 202237) | Soil microbial communities from Risofladan, Vaasa, Finland - UN-2 | ecosystem: Environmental > Terrestrial > Soil > Coastal area > Acid sulfate soil | place: Finland: Risofladan, Vaasa | collected... | reverse complement strand
TGGGGTGGGGGGGTTTGGGGGGGGGGGGGGGGGGGGGGGGGGGTTGGGGGGGGCGGTGGAGCCGTCGGGGGCGGCGGTGGGGGCGTTGGGGGCTTTCTTCCGCCGCCGCCGCCCTGCGTGTTGTCAACAGGGGCGCTGCCGCCTTCGCCCGGCCGTGGCGGGATGGGGCGTACCGTGAGTGTGTCGCCCGCCTGCTGGCGGAGGCTGGCAAGCTCCGCGGGGGCAAGGAAGCCCTCGATATCGGCCTCGCCCTGATGGGCGGCGACGGGGTGGGTCGTTGGGGTGCCGGGGGCCGTGGGGCGGTGGGAGAGGACGACGCCGAGCTTGATCATCACGAGGAGGAAGAGGGTGGCGGCGACGAAGAAGAGGACGCGCTCCTTGGTCCATCCCGTGCTCATGGCTCACCTCCTTGGCATGGCCGACAGAGGCGACGGGGGGCTACTCGTTATACTTGTCCTCGAAGCGGCCGCGGAACTTGTAGTGCTTGCCCTTGGAGTCGACGACGACGACCGCGTCGTCGGTGATGCTGACGACGCGGAGGTCGTCCATGACGGTGTCGCCCTCGAACTTGCGCATGTACTCGCCGCTGTCCTTGTTGCGGAGGACGGCCTGGCGGCGGGGCTCGGGCTCGCGGATTTCGACGATGGCGGTGAGCTTGAAGGGCAGGGAGTCGGCGTCGGCGGCCTTGGGGATGTCGAGCTTCTTGGGCTCCTCCTTGGGCTGGGTGTCCTTGACGGCGGGCGGGTTGGTGGCTTTCAAGGGGGGCGGGTTGGTGGCCTTGTGGGGCGGCGGGCCGCCCTTGGTGGGCGGGACGACGGCCACGGCGCCGAACTTGGGCTTGACGTCGAGGGTAAGGGTGTAGGCGGGCTGGCGGAAGGTGTAGGCGAACTTGTTGGAGGTGGCGGCAAGCTCCTTCGGGACGCTTTCGACGGCGAGGCGGGTGAGGCCGCCCTGGGGGGCCTCCTTGAGGGTGAGCTCGAACAGGTCGCCCGGGGTGGCGACGGCGATGGCGCCGACCTCGCACTGGACGTTGGGCGTGGCGTCGGTGCACGAGACGACGGGGGCGGTCCAGAGCACGGGGGCTGTGAAGGGGGCCTGGACCACGACGGTGACCTGGCAGCGATAGTAGGCGCGCTTGATGGCGAGGGGCTTCACGGGCACGACCAGGGTCGTGCCGTCCACGCCCCACTTGCGCTCGTCGTCGAGCTCCCTGGAAAAGACGTCGGCGACCTTTGTGGCGGCCGTGGGGAGGCGGAAGCGCATCTCGCGGACGGGGTGGGGCGACATGCGGCACTCGTAGGTGTAGCGGCTGATGCGGCTGGAGCGGAGGAAGGCGTGGGACACGAGGGAGCGGACGAAGACCTCGGTGGGCTGGCTGGCGGGGCCGCCGAAGGGGTCGCTGGTGCCACGGTCGAGATAGGTGTCGAGGCCGCGGGTGGCCAGGAAGTCGCCGATGGCGCTATCGCCCGGCCGCACGTCGGCGGCGGGCACCATGGGGCTGCCGGTCGGGCGCGGCTGGTGGGTGAGGAACAGGCCGAGCTTGACGATCACCCAGATGAAGATCGCCGCTCCGACGAGGAAGAGGACTTGTTCCTTGGTCGTTTGCCTGGTCATGGGCGGGCCCTCTGGGCGGTTAGTAGCCCCGGTGGATGATGGTCGAGTCGGTCGTGGTCGGCCGCTTCTCGGTGGTCTTGGCGGCCTGGACCTCGAGGAAGCAGGGCGCGGCGACTTGCAGTTCCACCTCCAGGTGGGGTGGCGTGACCTCGGTGGGGTAGCCGGTGCTGTCGCGGGCGACGGCGCCGGGGGCCGACTTGACCTTGAGGCCACGGACGAGGAAGAAGCGGGTGGCGGCGAAGTCGCCCTGGCGGATGACGTTGCGCGTCGGCCCGCCTGCCTGGGGGGGCGGGCAGCGGTCGGAGCCAGGCTCGACGACGGCCTCGAGCTGGATGGCGACTTTGGCGATCTGCTGGGGGTAGGCGGCCTCGAGGAGGAGGCGGTTGAGCCGCTGGACCTTCTCGGGCGCGAGGGTGCTGCGGTCGAGCTTCAGCAGTCCCTCGGCCTCGTTGGCGATGGGCACGCTCGCAAAGTCCTCGCGGCGGTAGAAGCCGCGCTGGCTGGCCAGAACGTCGTTGAGGGAGTCGAGGATGGCGGACTTGTGGGCGTCGCTGGGGTCCTTGCCGTCGCCGATTTCCTTGATGGCCTCTTGGGCGGCGGGGGTGAGGAACTGCTGGAGGCGCTTCCCCACATTGCGCTCGCGGTCGCCCGCCTGCCTTCGGAGACTCGTGCAAAGCGCTCGCCAGTTGAGGATGCTCTCGGGCGCGAGCCTGAGGGTGCCGGGGTCGAGCACCCTGGTGGCGATGGCGTTGGCGACGAACTCGAGCTTCTGCGGGTTGGCAGGGTCGCGGCGGAAGATGGTGAAGCGCTCCTTGAGGGCGCCCTGGCTGGCGTCGGGCGAGAGGTAGGAGGGGCTGCCGGGGAGCTCGATGACGAGTTTCTGGAGCGCGGGGTCGCCGGGAGCGGGCGCCGGGGCAGCGGGCGCCCCTGCCGGGGCCGGGCCGGGATCCTCGGGGTCGTCGGCGGGCGCGCCCTTGGGCCTCGGCGGCGCCGGGATGGGCTGAATGGCGTCGACCGGCGGCTCCTCGGCGCCGGGCGCCCTGGCCACGCGACCGTGCGCGCCGGCCAGGGCGTGCACGAAGGCCAGCAGGGTGCGGAGATCGCAGCGGAGGCGGACGTTGAAGGGGTAGGCCGTTGCCACGTCGGCGTCGGCGAGCCTCACCTTGTAGGGCTCGACGGGAGCGATGGACGTGATTTCGTCCACGTTGAGGCGGATGGCCAGGTGGCCGAGTTCGTGGACGAGGGCGATTTGCATGATCCGGTTGTCGGGGTCCTTGATGGCCCCCGGCGTCGCCATTTCCGGCATGCCGAAGAACGTGTCGCGCAGGGGCACGTTGCGGGTGCTGGCGAGGAAGACCACGCCGTCGCTGGGGTCCTTGATCGTGCACTCGTCGCACAGCAGCTCGCCGGTGCGGGCGTAGGTGTAGACGAGCGACACGTAGCTGCGGCGCTCGTCGTCGGCCGTGCGGCTCTCGGGGATGCGGAAGGGGTAGCGGGGGACGAAGGCCATCCAGGCCTTCAACTCGTCGAGGTTCGAGTCGAGCGTGCGGTTGCTGGCCTCGATGTCCTGGACCGCGCGCTTCATGGGCACGCCCTTGCCGCTCGAGGGGTAGTACTGGGTCATCTTGGGCTCGATGCTGCGCTCTTCCATCTTCGCCTTGTCGTAGCGCGGGCTGTGGAAGCTCACGACGGAGGGGCCGAGGCCGAACACGGAGGGCCACAGCACGACGAACGCGGCGAGGGCGAGCCCGGCGACGATGGCGAAGAACTTGTTCTGCTGCAGGAATTCCACGCGTTCTGTCCTGTTAGCCCCCGGCAAAGGGCGTGGAGAAAAAGACGTCCATCTTGAACGTGCGACGCCCCTCGGGCTCGCGGGCGTCGGGGTACTTGGTCACCTTGGCCCGGCTGTAGAGGTGCTTGCGCTCGAGCAGGCTGGCCAGGAAGTTGTCCACGATGTGCTGTGCGGCCATGATGCTGATGGGGTTCTCGCCGTGGCTTTCGCACACGCGGCCCTCGACGACCAGGTGGGTGGTGGGCTCGGGCTGCACGCCCTTGGCCGCCACGAGGGCGGGCCGCTCGGTGGTGGCGCTGATGGAGTCGATGATGAGCTGGGGCGGCGTGGTCTCGCGGAGGACGGCGATGGCCTCGCAGCATCGGCGCCCCGTGTCGAGCACGCGCTTGAGGCCGCCGGTGTGCCCGGCGAGGCGGGCGTTGTGCTCCTGGTGGCGCTTGAGCTGTTTCTCCATGGTCTCGGCCTCGCTGATGAGGCGGCGCTTGATCCCGACCTCCTGCTGTGCCTGCGCGGTGGCGAGGGTGGAGCAGTAGACCATGGCGGCGAAGGCGAGGGCGAAGACGGCCGCGGCAGCGTAGAGGAAGAAGGTGTGCTGGAAGAACGCGCGGCGGTGGCGCACGGTCTCGGGCAGCAGCGTGATGGGGCGGACGCGACGCTCGTCGAGCTCGCGCAGGGCGAGGCCGATGGCCACGCTGTAGCTGGGCGCGTTGGCCATCGCCTCCGCGCGCGCGTCGGGTGCCAGGGCGCTCGTGTCCATGCGGGCCAGGGGGTCGAAGATTTCGACCGGGACGCGGAAGCGATGGGCCAGGAAGTCCCGCAGGCCGCGCAGGTGGGCGCAGCGGCCGCTCAGCACCACCTCGTCAATCTTCAGGTTGGGCATCCGCGTCTGCGTCTGGCAGTATTTGATGGTGGCCTGGAGGGTGTTGTAGACGTTTTCGGCGGGCTCGAGGAGCGCGGCGGAAAGACGGGCCTCGGGCGTGGACGTGTCGAGCTCCGCCGCCACGTCGAAGTGGGTGGGGAGCAGGGCGCCCTGGGTGATCTTCAGCTCCTCGGCCTCGCGCAGGGGCAGGTGGAACTCGTCCTGGACGGCCTCGGTGAAGCGGTTGCCGCCGAGGGTGAGGTTGCGCACGAAGAGCAGCTTCGCGTTGCGCTGCACCGCCACGTCCATGTGCTGCGCCCCGATGTCCACCAGCAGCGTCGTCTTCTCGTTGTAGATCTCTTCGTCCCGGGCGTTCACGTAGGCATTGAACAGCGCGATGGCGTCGAGGGTCAGGCCGTCGGCCTTCACGCCGCCGCGCCGCAGCAGGGCCAGGTGGCGCCGAAGCGTCTCGTCGCGCGCCATGACGACCAGGACGGTGAACTCCTCGGCCCGCGAGGGCAGGTCGAGGAGCAGGAAGTCGTGGGTCTGCTCCTTCGAGCTGGCGGTGGGGTCCTCCGAGGTCTCGTACTCGATGAGCTTGCGCAGCTTGTCGGGCGTGGTGGGGGGGACGTGGAGGTATTTGACGAAGTAGTCGTGCCCGGCGAGCCCGGCGGCGGCGGGGCCGCCGCGGATGCGCCCGCGGCGCACCAGAAGCCGCAGGAGTTCGGCGATCCGCCGGTCCTTTCGGTCGCTGTCCTCGAGGAACGCCAGGTCGCCCAGCTCCAGGGTGGCGGCGCGGGTGAGGGCGACGTGGGTGCCGCGCTTCCGCAGCACCACGCCCTTGAGCGCGTGGGCGCCGATGTCAATGCCGATGCCGGTCTGCGTGCTGGGCATAGTCTACACTCTACGGGCCACGATCCCCCGATTCCTTCAGGGCAGCGGCGCGGGCCGCACGACGGGCGGGGTGCGCTCCTCGACCGCGATGTGCGGGCGCGGCCCCCCGGTCGCCGTGTCGTCCACGCGGCCGGAGTCGGCGTACCGGGCTCCCGTGGGGGTGATGACCTCGATCTGCACGAAGATGAGCAGGTTGCTCTTCACGTCCTTGAAGCTTCGGTTGGAGAACAGCCAGCCGAGGATCGGGATGTCGCCGAGGATCGGGATCTTGGACAGGACTCGCGTCTTCCTGTGGCTGACGAGTCCGCCGAGGGCGACGACCGAGCCGTCGGCCACCGTGAGCTTGGTGGAGATCGCCCGCTCGCTGATGATGGGCCGGGTGATCGTGACCGTCAAGGGCTGGCTCGTGGTGGCCCCGCCCGTCTGCCCGTTGGTGGTGGCGGCCTGGGTGGTGGACTGGTAGGGGAGGACGACGGGGAAGGAATACTCGTCCACCTTCTCGCGGTAGCGCGGGTTGAGGGTGATGGAGATGTAGCGGGTGTCCTTGCCCACGCTGGGGGCCACGTCGAGCACGATGCCGGTGTACTCGTCCTCGGCGAACACGGGGGTGATGACCGGCTCGCTCGACAGGGGCGGGGAGTAGCCCTGTTGCGGCTGCTGTTGCTGCTGGTAGTAGTAGGGGTTGCCATAGGAGGTGCCCGAGATGTCCGAGCGGTCCACCTCGTAGTCCTCGATGTAGACGAGGGTTTCGGTGGCGCTGATGCTGGCGGTGGAGTTGTTGACGCAGATCACGCTGGGGGCGGCGAGGGTGCGGGTGCCGGTGATGCGGCTGAGGGCGTCGAGGATCACCTCGAACTGGCCGCGGTCGAACACGCCGGTCCAGGTGAACTGGGCGGGCTCGCTCCCCTCGGCGGAGGAGCGCTCGCCCGAGAAGGGGAAGGTGGCCTTGCCCGTGCGGTACTCGGTAAATGGCGCGAGGTTGCCGTCAGTGTCGGTGAGCCAGGCGTTGTTCTCGAAGTCCCAGCCCTTGCTCGCCGTGTTGGTGCCGCACAGCCAGTTGAGGGTCGTCTTGAGGCCGACGGACTCGAAGTCGTCGGCCCGGACATCGATGAACAGGGCCTTGACGAGCACCTGGATGGGGATCTGGTCGATCGGGTCGAGCATGCGCAGGACCTCGTGATAGGCGTCGCGCGTGGTGCGGACGTAGAGGAGGTTCATCTTGCGGTCCAGGTAGGTGTAGGAGCCCTGGGGCCACTCGATCAGTTGGGGGAGTGCTTCGACGAGCCTCTGGAGGTTCGAGGTGGTGGGCGGCGGGAGGGGGGCCGCCTGGGCGCCCTGGCCCGCCACGGCGCCCGAGGGCGGCGCCTCCTCCACGTCGATCAGCCCGTAGTTGAGAGGGATGACGAACGACTCGAGCCGCGGCTGGTCGGGCGTGGTGATCAGCACGCCGTCCTCGGTGGTGGTGAACAGCAGCGCGTGGTTCTTGGCGATGTAGTCGAGGAGCTGGCGCAGCGGGTAGTTGGCGATGTGCACGGTGATCGTCTTGCCGGCCACGACCTCGGGGTTGTAGATGAGGTTGACGCCGGTGGAGCGGAAGAGGAGGTCGAGGAAGTAATCGAGGTCGGCCTCGATGAGGTTCACGCTGATGCGCTGGTTGAGCTTCTCCTCGAGCTCGGGGCTGGCGACGCGGTAGGCGGTGCGCGAGAGGTCAATGGCGGGCCTCTGGACGGGCGGCGGGTCCTCGCGCGGCACGCTCATCTCGTCGGTGTCGCCCATGCGGCGCTCGATGATCATCCGGTGCTCGAGGTCCTTCTCGGCCATCTCGGTCTCGTGGGCCTTGATGCGGGCCTCCTGGTTGAGGGCGCGCGCGAGGTGGAACTGGCGGTCCTCGGCGAGGATCTCGCCGGTGGCCTTGGCGCACTCGCTGTAGCGCTTCTTGCGGAAGAGCTCCTCGGCCTCCAGGTAGCGCTGGTAGAGGCGGGCCTTCTGGGCCTGCTCGGGCGTGAGGGCCTGGCCCCCCTCGGCGAGGCGGCGCATGAGGCTGCGGCGCAGCAGGGCCGCCGTGTGCCGGGTGCGCTCCGAGTGGGTGCTCGTGGCCGTGATGGGCGCCAGGGTGTCGAGGGCCTTGTGCAGGATCGGGCGGGGGTCCTCGGCGAGCTTGGCCCCCTCGGCGAGGTCCCAGGCCTCCTTGATGAGGCGGCGGCCCTCCGCATCGGCCTCGTGGGCGGCGGGGGGGGCCTTGGGCGGGACCTCCAGGTTCTCCCGCGGGCCGACCACGCGGGTGGCCTTGGGCGGCGGGACGGCGAGGTCGTGGGTGGAGCGGACCGCGGGCGGCCGGTCCTTCGGTGCCACCGGCGGGGCGGGCGCGGCGGGGCCGTCGCCGAGGGCGGTGCTCGCCTGGGCCACCACCTCGCGGGTGTCGGGCGCGGCGCCCGGCTCGGCGATGATGCTGGTCACGCGGCGGCGCAGGTCGAGCTCGCCGGCGCTCTCGGCCAGGCGCTGCTGGGCGCGGCGGTTGCCGGGCTGAAGGGCGAGGACGGTTTCGCAGGCCTTGGCGGCCGCCTCGAAGTTGCCGGCGGCGAACTGGGCGTCGGCCGCGGCCAGATGCTGCTCGAGCTGGGCCTGGCGCGCCCGCTTCTCCTCGTCCTGGAGCTTGACGCGGATGCTGTCGAGGCGGCTGGCGACGCGGCGGAAGTTGGGGTCCTCGAGGGCGATCTGGGCGTAGAGCTTCTGCGCGTCGCTCAGGCGGCCCTCGCGGTAGAGGGCCTCGGCGGCGTCGCAGAGCTTCCCGAGGCGCTCGCGGCGCGCGGCCTCCGTCTCGGCAGGAGCTTCGGGCGCCTTGGCGTCGCCGGGCGGCTTGGCCGCGCCCTTTGCGGCCTCGGCGGCCGGGGCCTTCGGGGGCGCGGGCGGCTTGGCCTCGCCGGCGCCGAGCACGCCGGCGCAGAAGGCCAGGGCGAGACACGCAGCGAGTGGGTCCCTCGCCGTCATGCAGCTAGCTCCTTTCGCTTGGGCGGGAGTGCCGCCGTTTGGATCAGTTCCCCAGGTCGTCCTGCTCCCAGGCAGGCGTTCCCACGTAGACGTTTCCCAGCCCGGTCGCATAGACGACCTTGCTGTTGGGCCGCAGATTGGGCTTGGACATGTGGTACCAGCAGGAGATGACGGGGACGCGTTGGCCCCACGCCCTCAGGCCGATGGTGGCCTTGCCGAGGATCGTGCGCTGCTTGATCTCGTACCAGGACACGATGCCGTCGTGGTTGAAGTCGCACAGGGCCATGGCGTCCCACCCGGCGGGGCTGTAGCCGACGAACTCGCGGTCCGCCGAGGGGGTGCCGGGGGCGCCGTGGTACGTCTCGTCCCAGCAGTAGAGCCAGTCGCACGGCTCGGCGTTGAACTCGTAGAGGTAGCTGGACGGGATGATGTCCTCGGCCATCTTGGAGTAGGAGGCCGAGCCGGGGTCGAGGAAGCGGCTGGTGGCGCTCGAGGCGGGGTGGGGGTCCACGTCGGCGAAGTAGTACTGGTCAATGCAGCGATCGCTGCTGCCGTAGCTGGTGAAGAGGTTGTCGGGGCGGCCGCCCTCGTCGCCGGTCGAGCCGTCGCTGGGGCAGAACAGCACGGAGCCCGCGCGCTGCATGATGTCGCGGGCGGTCGTCCAGTCGAAGCCCGGGTGGAGGGGCTTGCGCCCCGTGCCGTCGCGGAGGTCCTCCAGGAAGCCCTGGCAGGCCAACTGGGTGAGCCAGCAGGGCATGAACCGGTCCTCGCCCATGTTGACGACGTAGCGCTGGGTGCCCTTGTAGAGGTCGGAGATCTGGCCGATGCAGCGCTTCTGGCGGCCGCCCTCGCGGGCGTAGTAGATGGCCGGCAGGAGCATGCCCGCCAGGATGGCGATGATGGCGATGACAACGAGCATCTCGATGAGGGTGAATGCCCGTCGCCGATTTCGGATTTCAGACGGTCCGCAATCCGCATTCCGCAATCCGCAATGGGCCCTCGTGCGCGTGTTCACTGCACCACTCCTTTGCGTTTGACGCAGCAGCTCCGCGCCCTACGGAGCGCCTGCCAGGGCCTGGGCCGCGAGCGCCCGCGGCCAATCGCTGCCCCTCGAAAGCGCAATGCAACGCTGATACCACTTGCGAGCCCGGTCGGGCCTGCCGCCCAGCTCCTGCTCGACGGCGAGGAAGTACGCCATGTCGTTGGCGAACTCGTCGTCGGGCAGCGTGGGCCGGTCGCCGCTCCCGGCCTGCCCGAGCAGGCGGGCGGCGATGCCCAGCAGGTCGGCGTAGCCCGGCTCGTTGAACTCCTCGAGCACGCGCCGCCAGGCCGCCTGTGCATCGGCGGCCTTGCCGGCGACGCGGAAGGCGTCGCCCATCCACAGGTTCGCCCAGATCACCTGGGCGACCTGGCCGGGGGAGTCGCGCTCGACCGCGCGGTAGGCCTCCACGGCCTCGGGCAGGCGCCCGCGCAAGCGCTGGACCTCGGCGACGCCGAGCTGCGCCCACGCGCACACGCCCTTCACGTCGGGGAAGTCCTCCTGGACCTTGTGATAGGCCGCGATGGCGTCGTCGAAGCGCCCCGAGGCCGCGTAGATGTCCCCGATGTCCTTCCGGGCGAACGCGCTCCGCTCGATCTGGCGGAGGAACGTGCTGATGGCGATGGCCTTGCGGAGCGCCGGGATGCTGCCGAGGGGGTTGCTGGCCCGCTTCTCGGCCGCCTGCGCGTAGCACCACTCGCAGACGCTGTGCACCACCGCAACGTCCAGGTCGCTCAGGAACCGCACGATCGCCTGCGTCGCCGTGGCCGCGTCGGCCACGTTGAACGCCTCGTCGAGCTGCTTGTCGAGCACCTCGAGGCGATGGGTGGGGAAGCGCCGCATCTCGTCGGGGAAGCGCCGGCGGGCCTCCACCTCGGCCCGGCTCGCCGCCTCGGCGTCGCCCAGCTCGCGGTAGCAGGCCCCGAGGCGCAGCAGCGCCTTGGCCGCCAGCGCCGGCTCCACCGCTCCGCCTGCCGCGGCCACGGACCGGTACAGCTCCGCCGCCTTGGCCAGATCGTGAAGCCCGTTCTCCTGGTACCACGCCTCCTCGTACCGCGTCGCCAGCTTCGCCTGGTTCGTCACCGTGGCGCGGGTATCCTGCGGTGGCACAGGCATCTTGCCTGTGGCCACAGGCGGCACGCCTGTGCCACCGGCCATCAAGCACCAGGCGAGCAGCAGGCCAGCACTCAGAACAAGGCGACGGTTCACGAGCCGGACTCCAACCGCACAACAGGTTTCTGCCGCGCACACCATACTACATTGGCGCCCACGGCATGTCAACGGCTGGTAACATTTTGTAAGGACTTGTAAGGTGGCCCTTGGGCCGCCTTGCGGCGGCAGCCGGACGCCCACAGAACGTCCCCATGCGGAGGACTCCGGTGGTGGGGCGCGTGCTGCCTCGTCGTTCCGCCTGCGCGAAGTCCCAACCCCCTTGACACCTGGCGGCGCCGCTCACATGGTGTCCCCCCGCCGAGTCGTTCCGCCCTCCGTGGGACCGCCAGTTGCCCACACTCGCCCTTCCGGCTCGGGCTCGCCGGACGTTCTCCGTTTCCGGCGCACCCGTTTCGCGATTCTCGCCCGTTCTGCCAAGCGTTTCCCAAGGTCCCCGGCCCCCCGACTCCCGGATCGGCGATTCTCGCCCATCCGGCTCAACCTTCCCAACCTCCCCAAGCTCCCCGTTTCTTCGCGCCCCAGGGTCAGGCCACAACTCACAACTTAACTGTCCTCACTTTGGTTACGCACCCGATCCCCCTGAAAGCGACGCGGCGAACTCACTCCACGAAATGTCATCATCCGCTGCAACCATCGTATTCCGAGCGACTTACATCTTCGTGATGTGCCTGGCACCGCATTCCGCATTCCCGCATTCGCCGCATTCGCCGCATTCCGCCTTCCGCTTTATCGCCTCCTGCCGTCTGCCTCCTACCCACTGTCCACTGTCCGCGATGTCCATTGACGCCTCGCCGCGCCGGCGCTATGATGCTCGACGAACGATGAGGGTCACGAGCCGCAGGCTCACGCTGACACCGCTGGGTGAGACTGGCACCTACTTTGAGGAAGAACGCATGGCCGTCACGAAGGACGACATCAAGACCGGGCTGGCTGAACTCGGGCTCAAGGAAGGCGACGCCGTCCTCGTCCACAGCGACCTCCGCATGCTGGGGCTTGCCCGCGAACTCGTCAAGCTCCCCAACTGCGGCGCGGACATGGTCATTGACGCCTTCCTCGAAACCGTCGGGCCGGACGGCCTCGTCGCCGTCCCTGCCCTCACCGCCACGTTCGCGCCCTCGATGCCCGACGGGCCCGTCGGGCTCGTCTTCGATCCCGACACCACGCCCTCGCGCGTCGGCAGCGTCACCAACGTCTTCCTCGCGCGGCCCGAACGCAAACGCTCCCGGCACCCCACCCATTCGCTCGCCGCGATCGGCGCCCGCGCCGAGGAATACGTCGCCGACCACGAGAAGGGCTCCACCTTCGACCGGGCCAGCCCCTACGGCAAGAACTTCGACTGGGACGCCTGGATCTGCTTCTTCGGCACCGGAAACCGAACCAACACCACCCTCCACGTCGTCGAGGACTGGATGGGTCTCCCCTACATGGCCGTGTCCCGCGCGCTGGTCAAAGGCCCCGACGGACAGCCCCTGGAGGTCGAGGTCACGAAAAGCCCCAAGGGCTACCGCAACTTCTACAAGAAGAACTCCCGCGCCGCCAAGGTCCTCGACGGCGCCGGCATCATGAGGCGGGCGAAGATCGGCGAGGCCGAGATCGGCCTCATGAGGTGCCGCGACTGCATGCGCCTCTTCTGGGACAGGATGCTCGACGACCCCTGCCTTCTCCTCGGCTCCAAAGGCGAGAACCCCTTCTGCGACGCGTGGGCCGACAAGACCATCGCTCACGTCAAATCTGGCGGGGCCGGGCCGCGACCGTGAATGCTCTGGAGGGCACGCTGGCCACAGACCGGATTTCAGACACCTGCCCCCGATGCGTAGGGGAAAACTCGAAAGCTGAGGTCTTCTGACCCTGTAGTCCGGGGCTCTCCATTTCCGGCGCACCTGTTTGGCGATTCTCGCCCGTTCAGCCAAGCGTTTCCCAAGCTCCCCGGCCTCCCGACTCGCGGATCGGCGATTCTCGCCCTTCCGGCTCAGTCTCGCACAGAGTCGCCAGAGTCGACCGCTTCTTCGCGCCCCAGGGTCTGACCACAACTTACAACTTAGCTGTCCCCACTTTGGGTACGTCCCCGATCCCCCTGAATGCGACGCGGCGAACTCACTCCCCGAAATGTCATCATCCGCTGCAACCATCATATTCCGAGCGACTTACATCTCCGTGGTGTGGCGTGGTGTGCCTGGCACCGCATCCCCGCATCCGTGCCGCCTTCATTCAGGCGTAACGGGCCTGGCGACCGCGCCTCGGGGCCCGTAGTGGGGAACGGACTCGCCCTGCTCATGACAGCCCAGGTCGGGCGCCTTGCCGGTGAAGCCGTCGTTGATGCCCGGCAGGAGGACGCCGCGGTCGACGGCCGCGCTGCCGGAGCGGAGGCGCAAATCCACGGCGGCCGGGTCTGCGGTTGTCCCATGCCCGGCCGGTTGGGGCGCGTTGACGAACACCTGCCAGTCGGCTTTCACCGCGTGCTTCATCTGGCCGGTGTCTTCGGCGAACTCCTCCATTGTCTGGTAGCGCACGTTGTTGAGCTTGATCAGCGATGAAGCGGCAGCGACGTGGTAACCGGTGTAATCCATCTCCAGCGGATGGCCCTGGGTGCTCATCCAATAGCCTTGCTCGCCGGGGAGGCCCAGCAGCAGGTTGTTCCAGAAGTGCGCATCGTGGAACGAGCCGCCGTAGAAGGCCTCGCGCGACGCGGCGCAGGTGTTGTGGGCGATGATCGCGCCGGTCGTGTTCACGTGCAGCTTGAAGGGTTTGTTGGTGGTGTTGTACATGGCATTGTAGAGCATGTAGGTCGGTCCGCCGAAGGCGGGTTGACTGCTCAGGCTGCTGAAGGTGTTCGTCAGGCGGTTGCGGTAGATGCGCGTATTGTGATAGACGTAATCGGCCTCGACGCCGTCGTCGGTGGCTTGCCGCAGATCGTTGTAGCAGATGTCGAGCGAGCCGCTCCTGGGTTCGCCGCGTCCGCCCGCGAGGCTGATCGTGTCCCAGCAGTCCTGAGTGCGGTTCCACGCGATGACGTGGCCCGCCCCCGAAAGCACGATCCCGTAGGAGGAACCCTTGCGTCCCTTTCTCCAGTCGGCCGGGCCGTAGAACTCGTTGTCGGTGACGAACCAGTTCCGGCTGTTGCGCGCCGGGGCCACGACCTGGGCGTCGCGCACCTTTTCGGCCGACCCCTGGGCCATGATGCCGGCGTAGCGATAGTTCCTGAAGGTGCAGCGGCGGACGACGATGCAATGGTTGCCGAACGCCTTGATGCAGCCCTGCTTGGCGCCGATGAAGGTCAGGTCCTCGAACTGCAAATGGCCCTGTCCGGAGAAACTCAGCGACTCATCCTTCCCTGAGCCGTCGAGGATCACCTTGGTGCGGTCCGTGCCTCGCCAGACGATCGGCTTGCCCGGCTGGCCGCTCTTCTTCAGGCCGACCGAGCCGCCATACGTGCCGGGCAGCAGCAGGAACACGTCGCCCGGCTGCGCGGCGGTGTCGGCGGCAGCGATGCCCTCGAAGGGGGCTTCCCTTGTGCCGGTGCCGCCGCCGGTGCCGGGGACGACGTACAGCGTGCGCAGGCCCTCGTAGTGCGGAGGCTCGGTGCGCGTGGTGACTGTGACGGTGTGCTGGCCCTCGCCGCCGTCGGGGTCCTTCAGGGTCAGCTTGACCTCGTAGGCCGTGCCCGGCTCAAGGTCGAAGAGGCTCCCGGCCAACAGGTTGCCCACGTCGAAGGGGTACTTCGGGTCGGGGCTTTCCCAACTCTCGCACCGCAGCAAGGGAAAGCCTGTCCTCCACGCCGCATCGCCGGCCTTGCGGTATTCCACCTGCACTGCGCAGTTGTGATTGCCGTCGCCCTCGATGCGCCACTGAAACCCGGCGCAGAACAGCGTCGGCTCCTCGACCACGACTTCGCCGGGCACGGTGGCGAAGGCGGCGGGACTGCGCCGATCAACGTACTGCTTCGCCAGGAGGCCGAGCGGCTGTCGCGGGTACGAGCCGCGCGCATAGAAGCCGTACTGCTGGGTCAGAGCGCGCTGGTCCGCGACGTGCCGCCGCACGGCCTCCACATTGGCGGGAGCGTCGGGACACCGCGAGAGCGCGAAGATGGCGTTGCCCACAACGTTCTCGTCTGCCTCCTTCGCCAACACCTCCCGCAACAGCGCCGCGGCGGCTGCGGATGCGTTCTGGCCGAGGAGCCAGCAGAGCTTGCAGCGCAAGGCCGGGTCGCCGACACGCAGCTTCTCCCGAATCGCTGCGACAACCTTCGCGGAGTCCACGCCGGGGCCTTTCACCGCGCGCGCCCAGGCATAGTCAACGAAGTTGCCTCCCGCCAGGCTGTCCAGAACCTGCCGCAGGGCGGCATCGTCGCCGCCGCGGGCGCGGTCCACGACGCTCATCATCGCGCGTCGCTCGGCCTCAGCCAGTTCCGCCTGGAGCGCCGCGAGTCGCTGCTGTGCGGCCTTGAGCTGCTCCTCGGCTTCCTTGATCCGTTCCCGCAGCACCGCGGGGTCAGGCGGCGCAGGCGTCCGGGACTCCTGTGCCTGCATGACGCCTCCCATCAGGATCACGGTCACCAGCAGCAGCTGCCACGATCGCTTCTTCATCGTCATTCTCCATGAGCTACAGCGTCCAGCCGCTGCGGCCGGCACGGTGTCAGGCGGCGGGCACGGTGTCAGATCTCCAAATACAGAACTCAGATCACCGATAGCACAGAACGCCACAAACACCCGATTCCGCAAATGTCTGCGGCGGCAGAGCGTATGGACATGCTAACGCCAGGCAAGATAAGGCGGTGTCAAATCTTCAAATATCAATCATCGCCTCGTTTCGCTCAATCCACGAACTTGCAGCCCATGCCGTGGACGGTGAGGATGTGGGCGGGGTTGTGGGGGTCGTCCTCGAGCTTCTGGCGGAGCTTGACCACACCTCGCTCGCGCATGACCACGAACGAGATACAGTCGGTCAGCGACCAGTCCTTGTCGGCTCGGCCGCGGTAGAGGGTGAAACCGCGCTCGAAGAGGTCGTCGGATGCCCCCAGGATGGTGCAGCCAGGGTCTGCCCGCAACGTATCCACAAGCCTCACGACGCCCCGCCGCTGGTGCGGGGCCGATAGCGCATCGGCGACTTCGGTCAATACCCAAGCCGTTGTGACCGTCGGCCTGTCCAGCGATTCGGAGAGCGCGACCGCCCTCTCGTGGCTTGCATCCAGGCGGTTCAGTAACGCGAGGTAATAGAACGAGTCCGCGAAGCATGCGTTCACGGCCTGGGCTTCCCGTGGGCATAGTGGTCGTGGTTCGCGGCGAGGTCAGGCGGGCCCTCGACGATGCCGATCACACCGCGCAGACGTTCGGCCAGGGTGGGGAGGCCGTTGGTGGCTTCAGCGCCGTCGGCCAGTTCGACGCGCACCGCCGCGCCCTCCGGCAGGCTCGCCGGCTCGTCGAACACCACCATCCCATTCCTCACGTGCCCGGGATATGCCATGGCCGGCCTCCTTAGCCTTTGTCCTCTTCGTTCAGCATCATACCATGCTCCGACACCGTTTTCCACCCCGTCAGGGGCCTGACGAGGTCAGGAAGGACGTCGGAGCGCCCGGGCATGCCGTCCCGACGCAGAGCATCGGGACGAGGGGAAGAGTGATTGACCCTCAGTCCACAAACTTATACCCCATGCCGTGCACGGTGAGGATGTGGGCGGGGTTGTGGGGGTCGTCCTCGAGCTTCTGGCGCAGCTTGACGACGTGGTTGTCTATGGTGCGGGTGGTGGGGTAGAGCTCGTAGCCCCACACGTCGTCGAGGATGCGGTTGCGGCCGATCGGCTCGCCCTTGTGGGTGATGAGGAGGCGCAGGATGCCGGCCTCGTAGTGGGAGAGCTCGACGGTCTGGCTGCCCTTGGTGGCGACGGACTTGCGGAAGTCGACCTTGACGTCGCCGAACTGGTAGGTGTCGAGCTGCTGTGGGGGGGCGTGGCGGCGGCGCAGCACGGCCTTGACGCGGGCCAGCAGCTCGCGGATGCTGAAGGGCTTGGTGATGTAGTCGTCGGCGCCCAGCTCGAGGCCCAGCACGCGGTCCACCTCCTGGCTCTTGGCCGTGAGCATGATGACCGGCGTGTCCATGCCCTTCTGCCGGAGCTGTCGGAGCACCTCGAAGCCGTTGAGCTTCGGGAGCATGATGTCGAGCAGGATCAGGTCGGGGCAGGTGCCCATGGCGAGGTCGAGGGCCGCCTGCCCGTCCTTGGCCGTCGCCACCTGGTAGCCCTCGATCTCCAGGTTGTCCTGCAAGCCCATCAGGAGATCGGGCTCATCTTCCACAACGAGGATCTTCTCCATTGCCGATGCTCTCCGCCTTGAGCTGGGTTTGTGACAAGACAATCCGTAGTTCGTAATCCGTAACCAGAGAAGAGACAGGAACGACCCACACCCGCGGGGTCTTGGCTTCCTCTTGTTACGGACTACGGATTACGCATTACGCATTACGAGCCTTTCTTTCCGTCCTCGGCTCCCCATCGGTCAAGGTCTTGCGAATGGGCAGCGTGAGGGTGAAGGTGGAGCCTTGTCCTTCCTCGCTGGCAACGGCGATGGTGCCGCCGTGGGCCTCGACGGAGTGCTGGACGATGGCGAGGCCGAGGCCGCTGCCGCGGGTGGCGCGCACCCGCTCGTCGCGCCCGCGGTAGAACTTCTCAAAGACGTTCTCCAGGTCGGCCCTGGGAATGCCGATGCCGCGGTCGGTGACCTCGACGGCGAGCGCGCCGTTGCGCTCGCCGCACGCGACGCGAATCCACTTGTCGGCCGCCGAGTACTTCACGGCGTTCGACAGCAGGTTCAGCAGCGCGAGGGCGATGGCGTTGCGGTCGAGCAGCGTCTCGGGCACCTCGTCGGCAATGTCAGTTTCCACGGTGAAGCCCTGCTTGTCAAGCTCGTAGCTGTAGGCGCGCAGGGTGTCGCTCACCACGTCGGCCAGGTCGTCGAGCCGCAGGTCGTAGGTCTTCCGCCCGCTGTCGATCCGCGAGAAGTCGAGCACGTTGTTGATCAGGTGGGTGAGGCGCTCGCTCTCGCGCATGATGATGCGGTAGTACTCCCGCACCTTTTCGGGGGTCTTGGCCCGGCCCATCTCGAGGGTTTCGGCGAACATGCGGATCAGCGCCAGCGGCGTCTTCAGCTCGTGCGAGACGTTGGACACGAAGTCGCTCTTGAGCTGCGAGAACTCCAGCTCGCGGGCGGTGCCGCGGAGCATGATGACGACGCCGGCGATGATGGCGAGGATCATGAGGGCGTTGACGAGGGGGAAGAGGAGCACGTTGTAGAGGGCGAGCCGGCGGAGGGAGGCCGGCTGGTGCTCCACGACGCCCAGGCGCCACGTCGGGAAGATGCGGGGGAAGGCCACGGCGGCGGCGGGCTCGCGCCCGGCCTCGCCGAAGACCGCCCTGGCGCCGCGGTCGGCCACCACGAAGCTCACGCCCGGGCCGAAGCGGCTGGCCCCGAGGGCCTGCGGCAGCAGCGTCGCGGTCACGTAGGCCACGTTGATCTTCACGCCGAGAATGCGGCGCGAGCCGTCGTCGCCGCGCACCAGGGCGTAGGCGATGAGGTAGGGCTGGTCGGCGAACTCGTCGTCCCACAGGTGGCGGAAGCCCTCCTCGCCGGGCCGCAGCGAGGCGGCCTGGAGCTCGAGCCGCGGCAGCACGAAGCGCCGCAGGTAGGCGAGGAACTGCGTTCGGGCCGCGCGCTGCGCCTCCTCCTCGCGGAGCGCGGCGTAGCGGCGGGTCTCGGGCGCCGGCACGCCCGGGCCGGCCATGAGGCGCTCGAGCTCGTCGCGCACCCGCTGCGTGAAGTACGCCGCGCGTTCGGGCTCGGCCAGCCGCGTGCGCTCGCGCACGAGGTCGGCGTAGAGGTCGAGGCAGGCCCCCACGGCCTCGGGCACGCGCCCCCGGCGGGCCAGCGCCGTGGCGATCTGGTAGCGGGCCAGCACGGCCAGCGAGGGGCTGAGCGCCGCCACGTCGTCGCCGGTCAGCAGCCGGCGGTACTCGGCGATCGCCTCGTCGAGCTTCCCGGTGCGGAAGAGCGTGGCGGCGACGACCTGGGTGGCGCGCACGCGGGCGGCAGGCGAGAGCGAGCGCTCGCGGTAGCGTCGCAGGCCCTGCACCAGGGCCTCGGGGTCCTCGGGCGGCGCGTCGGGCCGCGGCCGGCGCGCCGGGGCTGGGAAGGGCTCGGCCCACAGAAACGTCTCGGGCACCGGGGGCACGACTTCCGGCTCGTGGGGATAGAGCATGGCGTGGCGCTGCTCGAGGGGCACGCGGCGGTCCAGGAGGCGCTGCTCGTCGAGCAGGAAGATCTCCTGGGCGAGGTCCGACTCGCGGCGGAGCCGGTCGAGCGTGGCCGCGGCCGCCGCCAGGGGCAGGCGGTCCGCCTCGTCGCGCAGCCGCTTCTCGAGGGCGGCGACGGCGGCCTCGACCTCCTCCGCCCGGTCCCGCGCCGCCGCGGCGTACTGCTCGGCGAGCGACTGCTCGAGCTGGCGCTTGAGGTCCAGCGTCAGCTTCAGCCCCACCAGCGTGAGCACCAGGCTGGGCAGGATGATCGCCAGCACGGCGAGCGTGACGATCTTGCGGATCGAGATGTGCGAGGCATAGCGCCGCATGATTGTCCTGGCGCCAGACGACTGGGGGGATGGCTACACGGGCGACCCTTGGCCGCACGTGCTGCCATTTTCGGCCTTCTGCTCCGGATTTGCAATCCGCAATCCGAAACCGCTAGAAGCTCTTCCGCTGGAGCACGGTCTCATAGGTCTCGGAGTTCTTGGGCTCGGGCGGGGCGTTCGGGTCGCCCCAGCGCACCAGGACGCTGGCCCTGTAGAACGACGTGCCGCCGTAGAGCGGGGTGAACGTGACGTCGTAGGTGAAGCCGGGGAAGTCGGGGTGCGTGGCGTTGGCGATCGCGGTGGCGGGGTAGGCGGGCCGGAAGTCGGCCTGGACCTGGCTGACCACCGTCTCGGCGAGCATGGCGGCGCGCGTGCGGTCGAGCGCCCGGCGGTGCGAGCGCATGCCCATGGCGAACAGGAACAGCACCGCCGTGATGCTCACGGCGAGGATGCCGATGGCCAGGAGCACCTCGATGATCGTGAAGCCGGCGCCATTCCGGCTGCGAAGCGGGATGGATGGAGGAATGGAGGAATGGATGGGTGGACGGCCCGGGCGCGGCAGACCCGCCCCCAGCTTGTCCTCCATCGCCCGATCTCCGATTCTTCCATTCATCCATTCATCCATTCATCCACCCATCCATATCCTCACCGCTCCCAGTGATGGTACGTGGGGATGCGGACGGTGAAGACGGAGGTGATGCCACGATAGACCTCGGCGCCGGCGGCGTGGGCAACCGGCTCCGTGCCGCGGGCGCCACGGGACGCGTCGGCGCCGGGGAGGACGAATTCCATGGGCGAGCCGACGCGGCTGTAGAAGAGCCACTCGTCGCCCACCTTGATGAAGTGGCGGGGGTCGCGCAGGAAGGTGCTCGTCGGGCGCTGCACGTCGTCGAAGCCCTGGGCGCTGATGACGCTGAGCGTCGCCTCGGCGGACGACGGGAAGTCGGCGGCGATGGCCTGCCCGAGGCCCGTGGTCACCCGCTTCCCGCGGTCGGGCTCCAGCACCACGGTCACCTGCACCTGCTCGGGCAGGTAGCGGCTCGACAGCCACTCGGTGCTGGCGGGGCGGGGGCGCCGGCGGGTCGGGTCGCTGTCGTCGTACTTCGTGTCGTAGCCGGGCTCCAGGTCGGCGCGGTCCTCCCACGTCGTGGTGTCGGCGCCCCAGAAGCTGGCGCCGAAGTGGAGCACGTGCGGGATGAAGTCGTGGCCGCGAATCTCCTCGATGAGCGCGATCACGTTGGGGCGGAGCACGTTCTCGTCGAGGGCGCCGGCGCCCGGCTGGCGCAGCGGCGCCTCGAAGGCGCGGCGCAGCACGCCCAGCCCCGGCTTGTCCAGGCTCGAGTGGTAGCGCCGGACGGCGTAGACCACCTGCGCGCGGCCCGCTACGGGGCGGTGGCTCTCGTCGATCCGCTTGTTGTTGTTGTCGTCCGCGTGGTTCAGGTATTCCTCCGACGTCTCGGAGCCATCGGTCTTGGCGGCGGCCTGTTCGAGCTCGGGCGGGAGGGTACGGGTGAAGGTGAGCACCTGTGCGCCGTTGCGGACGAAGGCGGCAAAGGTCGGGCGCGGCTGCTGCGGCAGGGCCCGCACGTCGCGATAGCAGTCGAGGATCAGCACGGGCCGGCCCCCCGCGCGCATCCGGTCGCTGCGGAGGAACTGCACGGTGTCGTCGCTGTCGCTCTGGTTGTCGAGCTCGGCCTTGACGAAGACGATGGTGCCGCCCAGGACGGCGGCGGAGACGTCGGTCTCCGCGCCGCCGAGGCCCTCGCCCTGGAGCCAGGCGAGCTGCTTCCAGCGCGCGTCGCCGTTGGGCGGCGGCTGCTCGGGGTCCTCGGGGGGCACGGCGGCCGGGTTGTTGCAGGCGACCCATACGCGGGCGGCGGAGTCCTTGTCGAACACGTCGGTGCGGGCCTGGAGAAGGGCGGCGCCGATGACAAAGGGCACGCGGAGGCGCAGCACCACGGTGGCCGTGCCGGGGCGGGTGGTGGGGGCGAAATACGTCAGCTCGCGGCCGGGGCTGACGTCCTGGACGTGGGTGTTCACGCTCGACAGGCCGGTGTCGAGGATCGCGTAGGGGTCGCCGGGCGACGGGCTGGTGGGCAGGTCGTAGAGGGTGTCGAGCGCGAAGTGGAAGTCGGGCGGCGGCGGCTGGTCGAGGACGGCGGCGGCCAGGTCGTCGGCGATCTGGCGTTGGAGGGCCTGGAGGCGCTCGTTGACCAGGCGGCCCGCCTCGCCGCGCCGCCAGGAGTCCACCGCGGCCGCCATCAGCCCCACGAGCGCCGTGCCGAGGATGATGAAGACGCCCATCGCGACGAGGATTTCGACGAGCGTGAACCCCGATTTCGGATTCCGGATCCCGGATGTCGGACTTGCCGCGTTCAATAGGGCATTTCCCTGTGCTCGAAGATGTGCGTCGGCGCCCTGTACCTCAGCGTGATCGTGTCCACCCACGGCGTGCGCCAGGGGATGTTGTAGTTGGGCGGCGCGCCGTTCGCCGCCTGGTAGGCATTGTGCTTGAAGTAGACGCGCAGGCGGATCCGGTCGGCATACTGCCCGAGCGGCGTGCTGGCGTCCCTGGCGTTGAGGTAGTTGTTCGCGGCCGGATCGTCGAAGAGGTAGGTGACCGGCTTCTTGAGCCGATAGCCGGGCGGGTCGTACACCACGTCGGTGCGGGTCGGCACGGTCTGCCACGGGACCGGCTGGGCGACGGGCTTGGACGTGGCAGGGTCCACCGCCGTGTCGTCCCAGGCCGGCGCGTTGTCGAGTTGGACCATGAGCTGGATGTCCCACGGGTCGTTGGCATCGAGCGGCCTGTCATTGATGAGCACGCCCGCTGCCTCGTCGTACTTGGCCTCGGTCCACGTCACCTGGGACCAGAGCGCGCCGGGGAGGGAGTAGGCGAACTCCCAGTAGCCGACGGGGGCGGAGGCGCGGTGGGGGGTGAACTCGCCCGTGTTGGAGATGGGATAGCGGTCGTGGAATCGGGCCTCGCGGAGGCGGACGATGCGGCGGCCGTGCGTGCCGCCCGCGTCGGCGTAGTAGATCGGCTCCTCCTTGTCGGGGTCCACCGTGGCCACCACGCTGGCGGCGCCGGGGGTCAGGTAGTCCTCCTTCGTCGTGCCGTAGCGCTGGCGGAGGAGCTTGATGCCGGTGAGGACTGGGATCTCCCTGTAGCCGTCGGGGGCCGCGGCATCGGGCAGCCTGGCGGTCCAGATGGGGGTGGAGCCGTTCTTGTCCTGTGCGTAGCCGACGATTTCGTTGCCGATCTGCACGTAGCCCTCGGCGGGGAAGTTGTCGTGGTACTCGACCACGATGCCGTATTCGTATTCGGGCTTCGAGATGTCGAAGGCGGCATCGTCGTCGGCCAGGGCCTTGATCTCGCCGTCCTCGAGCAGCAGCCGCCCGAACTCGTCGCGCTGGAGCTTCACCATTTTCCGCGGGGCGAGCGAGCAGTGGATGTGGTCGAGGGGGTTCGCGCGGGCGCCGAGCACGTGGGCGTCGGTCAGGCTGCCCAGGCAGGCCCGCTCGAGGATGAGCAGCTCGACGCTGATGACGCTCACGCTGGCGTTGGACGATTTGCCGTCGGGGTTGAGGAACCACCCGCTCGTGGTCGCGGGGTCGTACATCTGCACCTTGCGGCGCGTGGAGTTCAGGATGCCGCGGTGGGTGAGGGTGATCTCCAGGGCGTTCTTGCCCGTGTCGTAGTGCTTGCCGTTGAAGAACACGCGCTCCTCGGAGCCGATGTAGTGGCTGCTGTTGATGAGACGGCCGTTGGCGTCGCGGACCTCTTCGCCCTTCTGGAGGTCCGCGTCAATGTCGTCCCAGGTGACGCCGTAGGCGCCCATGATCTCCTGGATGCGTTGCCAGTAGGACAGGTTGGCCCAGGCGTTCGAGATGGTGAGGTAGCCCATGTCGGGGAAGTCCTGGGCCTCTTCCTCGGTGAGGTCGAGGTAGAGCGTGGTGCCGTTCTCGTCGAGCACGGTCACGAGGTCGTTGGCGAACGGCAGGGGGTTGCCGTCGCCGTCCACGGGGCGGGTGAACTTGATGGGGGCGGAGGTGCGTCCCTCGGGCCGGCGGTAGACCACGCGGTAGAAGAGGACCTCGTCGTCCACCTTCACGTAGCCCTCGAGGGGCCAGGAGCCCACGTGGCCGTTGTGGTGGAAGCGGAAGGGCTCGGCGGGCGGGTCGGCCTGGGGCACGAAGTCCTCGAGGTTGCCGATGCGGACGTAGAAGGGCGGCGCCGCGCCGGCGGGGATGCCGCCGAAGTCGCGAATCTCCTTCGCGGGGTCGGGCGCGCCGGCCGTGAGCTTGCAGTCCCACAGCCGCGCGATGCCGTAGGTGGCGGAGTGGATCTTCACCTCGTCGAACGTGGCGTTGGCCGGGCGCTCGGGCTCGCCGGCCACCGGGCCGTCGTGGGCCTCGGCCTTCGGGTCGCCGTCCCTGTACATCGAGTCGCTGCCCAGGTAGAAATACCGGTCGGGCTCGATGGGCATGCTGGCCGGGAACTTGACGAGGCGCGGGCGGTTGATGTAGGAGAAGACGTGCGCGGGCGGCGGGAGGATGGATTCCCGGAAGGCGAACATGCGGCCCCAGCCGTGGTGGACCCAGTGGTCCTCGCGCTGGCCGGTGTTGTCGGTGAGCGTGACCTCGTCGTGGCTGCCCTTCACGAGGTCAATATCCTTGTCCATCACGTGAATGTAGCCGGAGCAGAAGAACACGGGCATGATCCTGGAGCCCGGCGCGGCGGGGAAGGCAATGGGCTTGTGCTCGGCGTCGCCCGTGTTGGCCACGGCGCGGCTGATGTCGTAGACGAACTTGCTGGCGAGGACCTTCTCCTCGACGTCCTCGTCCCCCTCGGGCACGGGGGGCCAGGGGAAGCGAGGGTAGGTGAACTGAATCCACTCGAAGCGGTAGGGGTTCGGGTCGGCCTTGCCCTCGGCGTCGGGGTAGGTGATCTGGAAGATGCCGCGGCCGTTGCGGTCGCGCAGCTCGTCAATCGTCGCGTCGGTGCCGACCAGCTCGTGGGTGATCGTCTGGACGCCGCGGTGGCCGCGGGGCAGGTTCTGATTGGTGTTGAGCTTGATGCAGTTGAGGCGGAGCTTGGCGCCCTCGACGATGTCGGCCTTGGTCGTGTCGAAGCAGGCGCGGCAGCCGGCATACGCGGTCGCCGTCTCGTCGAAGCCGGCGAGGTAGCCGATGTACCAGGCGATCTGCCGCCGGTCGTCCTCCGGCGTTTCGGGGTCGTCCACGTCGGTGGGGTGGAAGCGCCAGACAAGGACGACGCCGGCCTTGGCGAACTTGATGGCCTCGCGGTCCTTGGCCTCGAGGGCGTCGGGGTTGGCCTCGAGGGTGAGGAGGCCGATGCCGTCCACGGGCTCCTCGACGACGCGCTTGGCCGTGGTCGGCCGCAGAGCCGTCCAGGTGAGCATCGAGAGGAAGCCGGGGTCGGCGACGACGGTGGCGAACTGCGTCTCGTCGTCGGCGATGGCCCCGCCGTCCTTGGCGGAGGGCACGATCCACTTCTCGCTCGCGAACAGCGGCAGCCAGTCGCCCGAGGGCACCGTGTTGTCGGCGTTCCCCGTCCACGCCTCGTAGGAGGTCGCGAACTGGTCCCAGAACTGGTTCGTGTCGTCGGCGGTGGTGGCCGTGGGGGCGGGGGCGCCGGTGGGGTTCGCCTCGTCGCCGTCGTCCACCGTCACCTGGAGAAAGGCGGCGGGCAGGTCACTGAGGAGCCACGGCTCCTGGGTCGCGTCCATCATGTTCACGAGCAGGTGCTCGGTGTCGCCTTCGCCGGTCTCGGAGCTGTCCTTGTGAATGTAGTCGGTGTAGCCGTGGATTTCGATGCGGGTGCCGTCGCCGTGGAGGCGTGCCTGGGTGGCGCGCGAGCCGCGGCCGACGGGCAGGCCGGCGATGTCGGCGAGGATGGTGAAGGCGCTGTCCACGCCGGTGTATTCGAAGATCTCGCCGCCGAGGACGGCGCAGCCGGCGACGGGCCAGGGCTGGAGGCGGAAGACGGTCGTCGGGTCGTTGTACCGCGGGTCGTCGCTGATCGTGCCGGTGCAGGGGATGGCGGCCGCGTCGAGCGCGGCCCCGCTCGTGCGGGCGACGGGGAAGTAGCGGCCGACGCTGCGGCCGTTGACGCACAGCCCCATCTCATTGTAGCGGATTCCCTTGACGGTCGCGACCACGTGGTACCAGCGGTCGGGCAGAATCTGGAACCACTGGTCGGGGGCGAGGCCGCCGAGCGGCGTGACGGAGCTGCCCACGCGGCAGCGCACCTGGGCGGCGATGAGCTGATTCGTCGAGTCGCACACGTGGAGCACGACGTCTCCGCTCGTCGCGTCCCGCCCGTAGTACATCAGCACCAGGCGGTTGCTGAACGACTGGTGCCCCAGGTCGAAGAGCACGCGGTCGAGCGTGTAGTCGAGCTTCACGCTGCCGCCGACCTTGGGGTCGGAATCGAGCTTCATCCAGAACTCGACGACGAGGGGCTGCACCACGTTGTCGCCGCTGTGGGGCACGTTGTTCAGCTCGACGGTCTTGCCGTCGGCGTCCTTGCCCTCCATGCGCGCGGGGTAGACGAGGGTGCGGACCTCAGAGGTGGTGGTGGCGCCCACGGTGCGCTCGACCTTGCCGACGTGGAGGCCCTCCGGCCCCAGGTCGCTGTACTCGCCGGGCTGGGGGTCCACGGTCGTCAGGTCGCGGAAGGGCTGGGGCCACACGCTGTCGGTGCCGCCGTCGCGGTCGCCCTCGAGCACCTCGTCGAGGAGGGGGCCGTGGAACCGCTGGGTGAAGCGCGCGGAGAAGCGCACGGGGTCCTCAGGGCTGTACTCGACGGGCGGCAGCCCCAGCCGGCCGTGGCGGGGAATGAGGAGGGTCTCGGGCGGCTCGGTGCTGCTCGGCGCCACGTCGCTCACCTCGGTCGCGTTCGGCCAGGTGGCCAGGCGCTGGGCCAGGCCCGCATGGAACGAGTGCTGGAAGTCCTCCTGCGTGTCAATGCGGATGTCGAGCTCGACCGAAGGGGCGACCTGGGCGACCTCCTTGACCGTGTAGCGGGCCAGCTCGCGGCCGTCGGGGGCGTTCATCACCCCCGTCGCCTCGATGGTATAGATGTTGAACGAGTGGGTGCACAGGGCGCCCGTGGTGGTCGCCAGGTCGAGCACGGTGGCGTTGAGCGGGTTGATGGCGTTGGCGAGGATGGCCGCCTTGCTCTCGGGCGTGAGTTTCTCCTCCGCCACCAGCGCGTCGAGCACGCCGGCCAGGTCGTGCGCGATGTCGGTGAACAGCAGGCGCACCTCCACCGGCTCCAGCGGGTCGGCCTTGCGCGCGCGGTCCACGCGGCTCGTGGGCAGGTAGTCGGGGCTCTGCGACACGCTGAGGCTGGCGCCCTCCTTCTTCCAGTAGCGGACGGCGTCGCCCTCGATGGAGAGCCAGAAGCCGTCCACCTCCTGGCCCGCGGGGTCGCTCTGGCGGGGCTGGGGGAAGAGCGTGGCGTCGTCGAGCGCGACGGTGGTCGAGCCCTCCGCGACGTCGGCCGCCAGGCGGGCGAAGACGCGGAGGCGGCGGACCAGCTCCACGAAATCGTCGGTGATCGTCTTGTCGCCCACCCCGTCGTCGTCGGTGTCGAGGCTGGTGGTGGCATAGCCCACGCCCTTGTGCTGCTCGTCGGCGGGGAGTCCAGGCTGGCGGAGCTTGATGCCGCGCAGGAGGGCTCGGAGCACCTCGATGGGGCAGGTGTTGACGTTGACGGGGTACTGGGGCACGGAGGTCGAGGAGGTTTCGCTGACGAAGGGGGCGGAGTGGACGGTGAGGAATCGGACGACGCGCTGGTATTCGGGCTCGGTGAGGATGGTGCTGGCGGTGCGGAGCTGGGTGAGGCTGGTGATGGGGTGGTCGCGGCGATAGTCGTCCACCTGGGCGGCGATCTGCGCGGCGCGCGTCGCGTCGGGGTCGGCCGGGTCGAACGTCTCGCCGAGCGCCTCGAGGAGGAGGTTGCGGAGGAGGACACGCGGGGCGGTGCGGACGTTGATCTTGCCCTGCTCGTCCTCGGCCCGGGCGCTCCACATGGCCCCGGCGGGGTTCGCGAGGGCGGCCGGGTCGAAGCCGAGCTGCTCGCCGTCGGTGAAGCTCACCCGCAACTCGCCGCTGCAGTCCACGTAGGGCGAATCGTAGATCGTGGGCGTGCCGGTCCCGGCGAGGGCGTTGCGGACCTCGAGGTGCTCGTAGGACTCGTGGGAGCGTTCGAGCTGGGCCTTGGCGAGGTTGAGGGCGCCGGTGGCGACGAGCTTGGCGTGGGCGCGCGCCGCGAAGTTCACGCTCGCCATCTCCTCCTGGCGCATCGAGATGGCGAAGGGCGCGCCGATGATGATCAGCCCCACGAGCACCAGCACGACCATCAGAATGGCGAAGCCGTTCTGGCGGCCAGGGGGCCGCACCAGTCGGCGGTCGGCACAGTGCAGTCGGCAGGTCCTTCTCATTGGGCTTGTCCTCAATCCCGCACGGGCTGGAAGCCTGCGCCACCCAGGTGCTTGTGGGTTCCGGTGGCACAGGCATCTTGCCTGCGACAGGGCTTCCTACTGGTCGGGCGGCGGCTCGCCGTTGAAGACCTCGACGCAGCCGAGCCAGTTGACGCGCACGACGCGCAGCAGCCGATCCTCGGCCGAGATGACGCGGAAGAACACGGGGCGCGCGTGGTGCACGGAGTCGAGCTTGCCCTCGCGGTCGAAGTGCACGCGGCCGTCGGCGCTGCCGCCGGCGTCGAACGTCACCTCGGTGTTCTTCGGCAGCACGTGCGTCTCTCCGGCCACCAGGCCGGCGATCTTCAACTCATCAATCCGCCCCCGGAAGTAGCTTGCGCCATTCGTGCCGATCCAGAGGCTGCCGGCCACCTGGCTGAGGCGCCCATCCTCCGGGAAGCTCAACGGGGTTTCGGCGCGCGCCACCTCCATGCCATTCACCCGCAATTCCAGGATGCCCGTCGGGACCGGCGTGCCGCCTCCATCCTTGACTGCGTCGCGCGTGTAGGCCAGGGCCACGCGGGTCCACTCGCCGTTGCGAATCAACGCATTGGCCGGGGCGGACGGATCTGGGGCGTGTAACCCGCTGGGGGCGCTGTTGTCCATCAGCACCCCGCCCTCGAGACTCAGGAGCCCGGTTGCCGCGTCGTAGCGGAGCGCGAGGCCGTAGGAGTCGCTCGCGGCGTCCTTCTTGCACACGATGGGCAGCAGGGTGTCGGTGGCGGATGCCTCGGGGTACACATCGGCCTCGATGAACAGCCCTTCCCGAACGCCGTCGAGGTAGGGGCTGGTGACCTGAAGGCTCGTGCTGCCGCCGTCGAGGAGGAGCGCGGTGCCGATCCGGCCTGGGGCCGGCGTGGCGCCCGTGGCCGTGGCCTCCTGGCCGAGCGCGCCGAGCACCTTGCCGCCGGCGAACTGGGCGGGGCTCTCGAAGTGCCAGCCGCTCACGGTCTGGCGGCCGAGGGCGTAGACGAGGGCGACGAGGGCCGGGTTGTCCGCCTGCGGCTCGGCCACGACGACGGCCGGGCTGCGCTCGTGGACCGCGAAGGCCCGGGCCGAGCGGAGCGCCGACTCGATGCCCGAGGTCGCCGCCTGGAGCGCGAAGCCGCGGTTCATCCGCCAGTACACCGCCACGCCGCCGAGCATGAGGATGGCGACGACGCTCATCGTGACGAGCAGCTCGATCAGCGTCACCGCGGATTTCGGGTTTCGGATTGCGGATCGCGGATTGGCCATCTCAGGTCTCTTCACTCGTCCTCGTCCTCGTCGTCCTCGATCCTGCTCTCAATTCGCCACGAAGTTGGCAATGTCGTCGGCGCCCTGCGCCTTGCCGCGGCCCTGGTCGTTCCGCTCGTCGGGGCCGCACGACCAGACCTCGAACCGCCCGAAGTTGCAGTAGCCCGCCGGCCCCCGCACGGGCTGGACCGCCCGGTTGCCGAGGATATCGTAGTCGTGGCTCGTCTCCGCCCGCATCACGGCGGTGTCGAAGTAGATGAACGGGCGGTCCCACTCGTCGAGGAGCAGCGGCCGGTCTATCTCGCCGTCCTCGTAGAAGGCCGACGGGAGGTAGGGGGCGCTTCGCCCCCCCTTGACGTTCAGCAGCGCGACCAGCGAGCGGTTGCCCCGGTTCACGCCCTCCACGAACTCCGAGGGCGGGAAGACCCCCCAGTCGTTCTGATAGGCCTGGATGCCGCTGGCGATGGCCTCGACGGTGGCCTTGGTGCGTTGGACCTTCTGGTTGCGGCGAATGGCGGTGAACGCAGGGAAGAGGATCGCAAGGAGGAGCACGATGACCGACGTGACGACGAGCATCTCCACCAGGGTGAAGGCGTCCCCCCGTCGTGGCGGCGCAAGCACGCGGCTGGACATCGCGGCAGGGTCCTACAGGGGCGGGCGGGACAAGAGACCGGCATACACCTGGATAGTACCCGGGGTGCCCGCGAGCGTTGTCAGCCGCTTGTAATCGGGTTGTAAATAATTGTAAAGGGCCGCCCTGGAAACGCCCTGATTCCACCGATTTGCAGCGTTCTAGGGGCCTCGCCGGCGCCGGCGGCTCAGAACATGGCCATCAGACCCTTGGCCCGCACGCGGAAGAAGGCGATGTTGGAGTACACCCGACCCGTCCACACCGGGGTGTAGGCCACGTCGGTGCCCAGCGCCTTCACCTGCTCGGCCGTGAGGTCGGGGCTGAGGATCACCTGCGCGCAATCGTCGTCGACCTGGTAGGTGACGAGGAAGATGTGGTCGCCGGGCTGGAGCCAGTCGCGCGCGCGGGCGAAGGTGAAGCGGCGGCCCACGAAGCCGCCCGGCGGCAGCGTGACGTGGTGGTAGAGCTCGGCGCGCTGCGTCGCCGGCACGCTGAGCCGGGGGCTCGTGTAGCGCGCCCGCCCAGTGTAGACCTCATAGGCGTAGAGCCCGAACAGCCATTCGGACTTCTCGCCGTTGGCGTTCTCGACCACGGGCTCGAAGTAGACCGTGAGGTCGCGCGGCCTGTCGCCCCGGCTTCGCCGGGCGCCCGTGACGTTCACCAGGTACACCTCCACGGTGATCGGCTCGTCGGTCCGGTACGTCTCCTTGTCCGTGCGGATGGCGAGTTGAAGGCCGTTCCTGGGCAGCGCCAGCCGGGCCGAGAGGTCGCGCAGCTTGTCCTGTCGCGACACCTCCTTGGCGCGGCGACTGTCGTCGCGGCAGATGTCAATCCCCGCCCAGCCCAGGAAGAAGTCCGGGATCTCCTTGTAGTTGATGTTCCCGGTCAGGCCGAGGAAGCCGAGGTGGAGGTAGTGGGTGCATTGGGGGCGGTAGACCGGGTTGCCCTCCATGTCGGTGTTCAGGCCCAGGAAGCCGACCTTGTAGTCGCCGCCCGATTCGCCCTCGTCGCTGTCCGGGCTGCCCCAGGTCACTTTCTCGTGGCCGGTGACGATCAGGCCCACGGCGTCCTGGTGATGCTCCACGACCCCGATCTTGCCGCCGCCGATCCCCGCGTAATAGCCGTCCACCTTGGCACCCCCGATCGGCACGGTGAACGGGCAGTTGGCGTAGAGGCCGAACTGCGGCTTGGTGGAGAACGTGAAGCCGATGTCGAACATGTCCAACGCGTCGCGCCCGCGGTTGTTCAGGTACGGCCCGACGACCGGTACGTACGAGCACCCCGGCGCGCAGGCCGCCAGGGCCAGCAGCACAAGGGCTCCGGTCAATCTGCGAGATGCGACGCTCATGTTCTTCCCACGCGCCCCTCGTTCGGCCTCGGCTCCGCGCCGCGGCCCTCTCCTACACGGTAAACCGAGCAGCGATGAAAGTCAATAGGGCATTGCCGCCGCCACCGAAAAAAAGCCTTGACAGCGTGCCGGGGCTTGTGATATGCTTCAAGGGCAAGCCTGTCCTGCATGTCTCGAGTCGTGTCTGCTTCCGGTTCGGTTAGCTTCTCCGAAGGACTTTTGCGCTCCCGAGTTTCTCACGGATGGCGGTTCCCGCATCCGCTCTGTCACAGCCAGTGGTCAGACGACGCCTTCCTGAACGTAAGGCATCCAACCTGAGCGAGAGCATCATCAGCGCGCCAAGCGGAGAGACGTAGCCTGTTTCGTCCCCCAGCGGCCGCGGGGCACGAGCCGTCGGCGGAGGGCGCCCCGTGGGCCGCGCAGCCAAGGGACCACCTGTTTCCGAGCACATGAGCCCCAGCGAAGGCGTTTGTCCCGTGATTGGTCTGCTCGGCGGCATCGCCGCCGGGAAGACGACCGTGGCCAGGATGTTCGGCGACCTCGGCGCCCGCGTGGTCTCGGCCGACCCGATCGGCCACGCAGTGCTGGCCGACCCAGGGGTCCGCGACCGCATCGTGGCCCGCTGGGGCCGCGGGGTCCTCGACCCGGCCGGGAACGTGGACCGCGCCCGGCTGGCGCACCGCGCGTTCGGCGACCCGGAGGAGCTGGCGGCCCTCGAGGCCATCACCCACCCGGCCATCCTGGTGGAGATGCAGCGCCAGATCGCCGACGCACGCAACGCAGGAGTGCCCGCCATCGTGCTGGACGCCCCGCTGCTGATGGAGGTCCAGTTCGACAGCCTCTGCGACCTGCTCGTTTTCGTGGACTGCCCGGCCGAGGTGCGGCAGGCGCGAGCCGTGCGGCGGGGTTGGGACCCCGCCGAGATCGCCCGCCGCGAGCGCCGCCAGCAGCCCCTCGACGCCAAGCGCGCCCGGTCGCGCTTCGTCATAGATGGCCACGCGCCCCTCGAAACCACTTTCCAACAGGTGCAGGAGCTATGGCAAGAAACCCTCGCGCGGTGAAGGAAAAGAAGGAATCCCGCAGCGGCAGCAACTTCGGCAGGGGCATCCTCCCCAGCGACGCCGACCTGGCCGAGGAGGAGAAGGCCCTCGAGGAACACATCGAGGACTCCAAGAAGACCGGTGAAGAGCTCCAGATCGGCCAGCTCAAGCGCCTCAAGATCCACGAACTCCACACCATGGCCGAGGGCGACGGCATCTCCGGCATCGCCGGCCTCAAGAAGCAGGAGCTCATCTACCGCATCCTCGAGGAACGCGTCAAGCGCAACGGACTCATCAAGGGCGAGGGCGTCCTCGAGGTCCTCCCCGACGGCTTCGGCTTCCTGCGCTCGCCCGACTACAATTACCTGCCCTGCCCCGACGACATTTACATCTCGCCCTCGCAAATCCGCCGCTTCGGCCTCAAGACCGGCACCGTCGTCGCCGGCCAGATCCGCCCGCCCAAGGAGAACGAGCGCTACTTCGCCCTCCTGCGGGTCGAGGCCATCAACTTCGCGGCCCCCGAGGAGCTCGCCGACCACATCTGCTTCGAAGACCTCACGCCCCTCCACCCCAACCAGCGCATCATCCTCGAAACCTCGCCCGAGGTCATCGAGACCCGCGTCGTGGACCTCATCGCGCCCATCGGCAAGGGCCAGCGCGGCCTCATCATCTCCCCGCCCAAGGCCGGCAAGACCATCCTTCTCCAGAAGATCGCCAACGCCATCACCGCCAACCACCCCGACATCTATCCCATGGTCCTCCTCATTGACGAGCGGCCCGAGGAAGTCACCGACATGCAGCGCTCCGTCAAGGCCGAGGTCATCTCCTCCACCTTCGACGAGCCCGCCGAGCGGCACATCCAGGTCGCCGAAATGGTCATCGAGAAGGCCAAGCGAATGGTCGAGTACGGCAAGGACGTGGTGATCCTGCTCGACTCGATCACCCGCCTCGGCCGCGCCTACAACACCGAGTGCCCCCACAGCGGCAAAATCCTCTCGGGCGGCGTGGACGCCGCGGCCCTCCAGAAGCCCAAGCGCTTCTTCGGCGCCGCACGAAACATCGAGGAAGGCGGCTCCCTCACCATCCTCGCCACCGGCCTCATCGAGACCGGCTCGCGAATGGACGAGGTGATCTTCGAAGAGTTCAAGGGCACCGGCAACATGGAACTCGTCCTCGACCGCCGACTCGAAGAGCGACGCATCTTCCCCGCCATCGACGTCAACCGCTCCGGCACCCGGAAGGAAGAGCTGCTGCTCACCCCCGAGGACCTCAACCGCGTGTGGATCCTCCGCAAGGTCCTCAGCGAGATGAACGCCACCGAGGCCATGGAGCTCCTCATCGAGCGCATCAAGCGCGCCAAGACCAACAAGGAGTTCCTCGACACCCTCGGCGCGCCCAACTAGCCACAGGCGGCAAGCCTCAAGCTTCAAGCCCAGAGATGCCCGATTCCCGCCTTCCCAGGCTTGCGGCTTGTAGCTTGTGGCTTGCAGCCTCTTGAGGGATTGTGCCCATGCCCTTCTGGGGAAGGAAAAAGAAGGAAGCCCCCGCGGCCGAGCCGGCCCCCCAACCCCCAAAACCCAACACCCAACACCCGGCCGGCAACAAGCGCGAGCCCTCCCCCCCTCCCCCCCCGCCGCCCCCGCCCGAGAAGAAGAAGGGCCTCTTCGCCCGCATGGCCGCCTCGCTCGGCGCCATCAAGGACGGCTTGGCCAAGACCCGCAGCTTCCTCGCCGCAGGACTCGGCGCCGTCTTCCGCATCCGCGGCAGGATTGACCAGGAGAAGCTCGACACCCTCGAAGAGCTCATGATCACCGCCGACATGGGCGTGGACACCGTCGCAAAGCTCCTCGACCGCATCCGCGCCGCCTGGAAGAACCGCGAGATCGAGACCACCGACCAGCTTCAGGACTTCCTCAAGGCCCAGCTCAAGGCCCTCCTCCAGCAGGAAGAGATCGGCATCCGCCACGCCGACAAGCCCCCGACCGTCATCCTCGTCGCCGGCGTCAACGGCTCGGGCAAGACCACCTCCATCGCCAAGCTGGCCCACCACTTCCACAGCCAGGGCGGCAAGGTCCTCCTGTGCGCCAGCGACACCTATCGCGCCGCCGCCGTCGAACAGCTCACCATCTGGGCCGAGCGCCTGGGCGTCGAGATCGTCCGCCACCAGCGCGGCGGCGACCCGGGGGCCGTCGCCTACGACGCCTGCGACGCCGCCCTCGCCCGCTCGACCGACGTGTTGATCGTCGACACCGCTGGCCGCCTCCACACCCAGCAGAACCTCATGCGCGAGCTGGAGAAGATCCGCCGCGTCATCGAGAAGAAAATCCCGGGCGCCCCCCACGAAGTCATCCTCGTCCTCGACGCCACCACCGGCCAGAACGCCATTGCCCAGGCCAGGCAATTCCGCGAGGCCATCAAGGTCACGGGCATCTTCCTGGCGAAGCTCGACGGCACGGCCAAGGGCGGCATCGTCATCGCTGTCCGCGACCAGCTTGGCCTGCCCGTCAAATTCATCGGCGTCGGCGAAAAGCCCACCGACATCCAGCCCTTCGACCCCGACACCTTCGTCGAAGCCCTCTTCGCATAGAGTGCGGCCCCTGGTCCCGGCAACCCGCGTACCCTCCAATCGTCGTCGTTGTCGTCGTCGTCCTCGTCGTCGAATCATCGGCGGCAGAAAGCCCTGGGTTCGACGACGACGACGATTCCTGGCTGTCGTCTGTCCTCTGTCGTCTGCCGTCCGTCCCCTTCGGCTCAGCCAATGGCCACGGCGAGGATCTGGTCGAGGCGGATGATGATGCGGCTGTAGGTCTGGCTCCGGGCCTCCACGGCTTCCGTGTCCACCTTCGTCACAATCCCGGCGATGGTCTGGCCGGGGAGGAAGAAGGTGATGCCCTTCTTGTCCTTCATGCTCAGTTGGAGCAGCTCCAGGAGTGCTTGCGAACCCATCGCGGTCTCTCCTCAGAAGGTTGCGAAGCGTCGCCGCCGCGAGCCGCGGCCGATTGGGCTCCAGCTCGCCGGTGATTGTAGCCCTCCCCGCCCGGTTGTCAAGGGCACCCGCGGCTGAGCATGGCTTGACAGGCGCAAGGACTAGGCATAACATGGACGAGATATGTGGGACGAGTGGGACCTGTGACACTGCCGGACGCCACTTTCAGGACTGTGGCAATCCGCAATCCGCAATCCGCAATCCGCATTGGCACCCGGGCCAGCAAGCTCGCCCTCACCCAGAGCCAATGGGTCGCGGACGCCTTGATGGCCGCCCACCCCGGCCTCGCCTGCGAGCTGGTCCACATCACCACGTCGGGCGACCGGCACACGTCGCAGCCCCTCCCCCAGATCGGCGGCAAGGGACTCTTCACGAAGGAACTCGAAGACGCCCTGCTCCGCGGCGACATTGACCTGGCGGTCCACAGCCTGAAGGACCTGCCGACGCAGTTGCCCGAGGCCCTGGTGGTCGCGGCTGTGCCCGAGCGGGCGCCGGCGAACGACGCGCTGATCGTTGCGGATTGCGGAATGCGGAATGCGGAATGCCACGACGGCAGATCAAGAGTCTTCGCTCTGCCCCAGGGCGCGCGGGTGGGCACGAGCAGCCCGCGGCGCGCGGCGCAACTGCTCCATCTCCGGCCCGATCTGAGGGTCGTTCCCCTCCGGGGGAACCTCGACACGCGGCTGAGGAAGCTGGCCGAGGGGCAGGCCGACGCCATCGTCCTGGCCCTCGCGGGCCTCGTGCGCCTCGGTCTCGCGGACAAGGTGACTGAGGTTCTGCCCTTCGACGTGATGCTGCCCGCCCCGGGGCAGGGCGCTCTCGCCATCGAGGCCCAGGCGGGCAGCCCCGCCGCGGCCCTCGCCGCCGCGATCGCCGACCCGGCCGCGACCGTGGCGACGACGGCCGAGCGCGCGCTGCTCGACGCCCTCGGCGGCGGCTGCTCGATGCCCCTGGGCGCCTACGCCGAACTGGCGGGCGAGGCCCTGCGCCTCCGCGCCGTCCTTCTCGCCCCCGACGGCTCCTCTGCCACACGCGCCGAGCGCACCGGCCCGGCCTCCGACCCTGCCGCCCTGGCGGCGACCATCGCGAGAGCTCTGGGTGGTCGCTGAACAGGGGCTGCAAAACTATAAGCCTATACGCTACAGCCATTTGCGAGTCTGGAAAAAACGACACGCATAGAGGGGGCTAGGACGCGACTTCGGGGGCACATGCGACCTGGGGGTCATAGGGGCCTTCGGGGCCCGGGCGCCATCTCTGCAAGTGTATAACTACGCTGGCCTTGCGGCGACCAGCCTTCCGGCCCAACCGTGACCGCGCGATGCGTCCTGGGCCAAATTTGGCACTAGCGGCTGTTGACCCTTCTGCGGCGGGCCGAGCTCGCGCTGTCTCGGGTCTCCGCAGGCGAAGGGGTTGCATCCTCGACTATCAACTACTCACATGTCCGCGGGGCTCACTTTCGGCGGCCGACCCCTCGGGGCGCTTGCGTTCCGTGGCAGTCTCGCTATACTGATGGGGGCAGGTGAACGCAGGAGGCCGAACCGATGGACGACCAGCAGTTGCTTGAGCGAATCAGCGTTGACCCCCGAGTGGTGGCCGGGAGGCCGGTGATCAAGGGGACCCGCCTCACCGTCGAATACATCCTCAACCTCCTCGCTCACGGCGCCACTGCCGCCGACGTTCTGGCGGAGTACCAGGGCCTCACACACGAGGACATCCAGGCCTGCATCCTCTTCGCCACCAGGTCACTTGAGGACACGTCATTCATGCCCCTGGTGGTGGAGACCGCGTAAGTGCGCTTCCTGGTGGACGAGTGCACAGGCCCCGCGGTCGCTCAGTGGCTGCGCTCGCAAGCCCACGAGGTGTTCTCCGTCTACGAGCAGGCGCGCGGCCTCGACGACGATAGCGTCATCCGCAAAGCGTTCGACGAGGATTGGATTCTCATCACGAACGACAAGCACTTTGGGGAGAAGGTCTACCGCCAGCGCCGCCCGCACCGGGGCGTCATCTTCTTGCGCCTTGAGGACGAGACTGCGGCGAGCAAGATCCGCACCTTGGGCCAGTTGTTCGCCAGCCACGCCGACCGCTTGCCGGGCCGGTTCGTCGTCGTCACCGAGCGACGAGTTCGCTTCGCCCGCCGCTGAGCACGGAATCCCTCACCGCTACGAGCCCGGATTCGCTGGCCGGTTCGACGCCGGCCCATACCCAACCGCCCCACATCCAATGGCTGATGGAGATCCGGCCCCCAGCCGGTTCAGGGACCGACCCTCATTCCGTCGGTTCCATGTCCATTCGCTTCCCCGCGATGTCCGCGTACCCACGAAGCTGACCGGAAGTCGGTTGTCTGCGCAACACACCCTTTGATTACCAACTGCTACCATCCTAGGCCTTCGGGCGGTCGAATTGGGGGATCTTCAGCGATTCGCCGTCCTTGAGCGCCGACTGGTGGGCGATGATGCCGGGCACCGTCATGGCCAGGGCCTCGTAGACGTTCACCATCGGCTCGCGGTCCTCCAGGATGGCGCTGACGAACTCGTGCATGAGGTTGCCGTGCGAGCCGCCGTGGCCGCCCGCGGGCACGCCGGGCGGCAGGGGCGGACGCGCGATGTCGGGCCGCGGCCGGAGCGAGCCGCGGTAGTTCATGCCATCCATCCAGCCCTTCTCGCCGAACACGCGGCCCGTCTCGGAGATCCTCGAGAAGACGGAGTGCCACATGCCCATGCGCGAGGCGCCCCCCTCGCTCGTGTGGAACAGCGCGATCTCGTCGCCGAACGGGTTGTCGTACTTGTTGGCGCCGGGCTTGTAGCACGGCCGGTCGCTCTTGAAGCCGACGCACGACACGCTCGTGAACCGCTTGCCCGTCACGCCGATGTAGTAGGCGGTCGAGTGGGTGGGATACCACAGCGGCGGCGTGCCGATGCGCCAGCCCTTGTACGAATCTATGGGCGCCGTGACGTAGTGGTAGTACTCGCCCTCCGAGTAGACGAGGCGTCCGAAGCCGCCGGCGTGGTAGATCTGCCGCATCGCATAGCAGTCGTCGTGGAAGCAGCTCGTCTCGGCCATCATATGCTTCAGGCCCGTCTTCTGCACCGTCTCGACCAGCTTCTCGGCGTCCTCGACCGAGCCCCACACGGCGGGCACGGCGGTCATCGAGTGCTTGCCGCTCTCGAGCACCTTGATGCAGTGCCGCGCGTGGCTCGGCGCGTCGGTCGCCGTGAACACCGCCTCGATCTTGGGGTCCTTGAGCATCAGCTCGAGGGATTCGTACGACTTTTCGCAGCGGCAGGCCTTCATCAGCCCGTCGCGGCGCTCGGGGATGAGATCGCTCACGGCCACGATCTCGACGTTCGGGTGGTCCTGAAAGCCGAACTGCGCGCCGAAGCGGCACACCCCGTAGCCCACGATGCCGACGCGGAGCTTGCGGTCGGTCGTCGGCTTCCATTCCTTCTTCGGCGCTTCGGCCGCGAGCGCCTGCGCGGCGAGTCCGCCCGCGGCCATCGCCGCCAGCGACCCGAAGCCCAGCTTCCCCACAAAGTCCCGCCGACCGATCTGCTCGTCCGCCATGGCACTGCCTCCTGTCCCCCCGCCCGCTCCCTCCGTGCCAGCACTATAGCGCTCGGCGGGCGATGCTTCAACTGCGGACGCCCGTCAGGACGACTTGATTTCCCGCGCAGGCCGTGGGATGATCCACTCTCGTGTGAGCAGATGGCCGACGGTGTCGCGAGAGGCACGGAAAGGAGCCGGGGATGAAGAGGGTCGTACTACTGGCGACGCTGGGCGTGGCGGTGCTGGGCCTTGCGGGCGCAGCCCTCGGGGCCGAGGAGAGGGTTCTGACCAAGGTCGGCACCGTCAAGAAGGTGGACGCCGACGCCAGCCAGATCGTGGTGATGGTCACGCGCGAAATGACCTTCACCGTCACGGAAGCCACCAAGATCGTCCAGGGTGAAGAGGCCAAGAAGATCACCGACATCAAGGTGGACGCCAAAGTGACCGTCGAGTACACCCGCGAGGGCGACACGCGGACCGCCAAGAAGATCACCATCCTCCCCGCGGAGCAGTGAGCCGGCGGGACCGTCGCCGCTGCCACCCGCCCATCCAAGACTCGCGCCATTTCCCCCTCCCTCTGGTGCGCCAGCCGCGCCGCCAGACGCGGATCGTGCAAGTCTCGTAATAGCCGTAGCTTATGCCGCTCGCCCATTTGGGCCAGTCAAGACTCGCGCCCCGGCCGGGGCGCGAGTCTTGACCCGGCTCCAATGCCCTGCGTTGGAGGCGCACCGAACTGCTTGCGTTCCGCGGGAGTCTCGCTATACTGGTAGGTGGAGATGAATGCAGGAGGCCGAGCATGGGCACGTTTCGCATAGACTGCGAGATCGAGCACATTCGGACGGGCAAGAAGGCGGCAGTGAAAGGACTCCTCGTGGACACGGGGGCCGAGCTCACCTGGCTCCCTCAAGAGGTCCTGGCTGGCATTGGCACGGCCATTGCCAAGAAGGACCAGCAGTTCGTCATGGCCAACGGCCAGACCATCACCCGCTCCATCGGCTACGTCATCCTGCGTGCCGATGGCTTCGAGACCGTGGACGAGGTGGTCTTCGGCCAGCCTGGGGACATGGCAATTCTCGGCTCCCACACCCTCGAGGGCTTCGGCGCCGTCGTGGACCCCCGCAGGAAAAAACTCGTCGCCGCCGGTCCCTACCCCGCCGCCCCCGTTGCGGCCCCAACCCGGTGGACCGAACACCACTACCTGGCTCGCCCCGGTGAGCGTATAGCAGACGGATCCGCGTCCCCTGGTTCCTGCTCCTGAAGTTCGCGCTTGACAAACGGCCTCATAGCAGATTCTTCGCTCCGCCCGCCGGGAGGCCGGCTCCGCTCAGAATGACACCTTCTTTCAGCTTATCTCCTGTGCCAATAAGGAGTTGCATCCTTCGGCGCAGGGGAAAGTAGCGTTGTAGTGCTAATCACTAATCAAGATCTGCCCCCGGAGCTGAGCACAAGGACGAGTCGGCGCCCAGATCGTCGTTGTCGCGGAAAATGCGAGCCACGTCATCTTCCACTGGGTGGTAGTCCCCGCAGGCTAGAAGCCCGTGTCCCCGTCTTCGGGGCGGAGTTGCTGTGCGACGAGTTCCTGCCAGGTGGCGAGGGTCGCGGGGTCGGCGCCGGCGGCGCGGAGGCAGTCGAGGACCGGGCCGCGGGGGCGCTTGAGCGCCGGGAACTTGAGGAGGAGCATGGCAAGGTCGCGCCAGTCGGTGCCCGATTTGGGTTGGCCGCGGCGGTCGTGGTAGGCCATGACTTTGTGGGCCACTAACTCCGGCGGGGCGATGACGAGCACGCCTTCGATTCGCTGTGCCGCTGGCAGGGTCTCGACGGGGCGGATGTCCACCAGGTGGCGGTTCCCTGCCTTCCTGACCTGAAACAGCCTGTGCCCCTTCCCGCCGCCGAGCCGCCGAACGCGCACGGCGATGTGAAATCGGCCCCTGAGGAAGTCCCTCATCTCGTCGGCCAGGGCGGCGGAGCGGTCGGACAGGAGGTCAATGTCCTGGGTCATTCGGGGCTCGGGCACGTAGGCGTTCACGGCCTGGGCACCGATCACGACGGCGTCGTCACGGCCCTGAAGGAACTCCAGAACCGCCTGCTGGATCGTGGCCAACGGCAAGGGTTCGTGCATGGCGAACTCCCGAAATGTCAGGACGCCGGCGTTGAGCATGTGCGGCTCCTGCCTCGAATGGCGTACAGCCCCATCTATGCCCATTCTAGGCCGCGCGCCCTGAAAGTCAAGCGTGGCCCGTGGGAACGAACATGTCCAGCAACGCGTTGCCGGGGCCGAACCCGAGGTCGTGAGGCCGGCCGGTGACAGTGAGGCGGGGGTTGGAGTGGGCTTCGGGGAGGAGGGATTCGGAGATTTCGAGCTCGGCGAGGGAGAGGGTGTCGCGGATCCAGACGACGCGAGCCTCGGCAGGCGAAGGGGCGATGGTGGCGCCTAACGCGGCCTCCAACGCCTCGCGGTCGGTGTCGAAGGCATACGGCACGCGGGCGAGGTGCAGGTGCAAGGCCGTGGCGCAGTTGAGGAAGGTGGCCTTCGGGTCCATCTTCTCGATGAGGCGGCGGACGGTGACGTCCGCAAGGCCGATGCCGCTGGCGTTGCCCTCGCTGGCGGGGGTGAGGTCGCGGACGAAGATGACCTGGATCCGCGGCCCAGGCCGGTCGCGGCCGATGACGTTCGTGTCCATCCCCACGCCCGAGATGTCCTTGCCCATGCGGTCCACGATCAGCACGTCAATGTCGCTGAAGGGCAGGCGGCCCATGCGGCGCTTGGCCTCTTCGAGGAGGGCCGGCTCGCGGGTGAGGAATTCGTTGGCCGGCAAACCAACGATTCGCGCCGTCTGGTCGAGTCCGTTCTCGATGATGCCGAGTCCGCCGAGGACGGAGGTGTGCTTGAGCAGGAGCGGTAGGGCCGCCTGAAAGGTCTGGGGGAAGCCGAACCTGGCGAAGGCGCGGTGATAGAGGCGCGCGCCCTCGGGCTTGCCGGCGCCGATGAGAAGGATTTTCGCCAGGCCGCTCTCGCACGGGCCGATGAAGTGCGAGTGGGGCTTGATGCGGTTGACGACGAACACGTGGTCGGCCGCCGCCGCGTGGCGGTCGAAGAGGACGGGGATGCCCTCGGGCGTCTCGGCGAGCTTCACGGCATCGGCCGAGGAGCGGACGGGCGCCCCGACGCCCTCCTCGGTGATGCCGTAGTGGTGGAGCACGTTGGCCTGGCGTTCGGCGGTTCCACCGCCGTGGCTGCCCATGGCGGGGAAGACGAAGGGCTGGAGCCCGGCCTCCTCGAGCGCGGCGACGGCGCCGGCGATGATCTCGGCGATGTTGGCGATGCCGCGGCTGGAGCCTGTGACGGCGACGGTCTGGCCGTGGCGAATGGGCGCGCCGGCGAGGAGGCGCGCCGTCTCGCTCTTCGCCGTTTCGCGGGGATTGGCGAGGCGCTCGTCGTCGAGCTTCTGGCGGATGCGGATCATTCGTGGTAGGGTATTCATGGCTACCATGATGGCGATTCCGCAGGGCTTGTCAAACCTCTCTTGACACCCCTCCACCCGTGGCATAGACTATGGGGTGGAAGGGGGGCCGGCGCATTTGACATCGCATGAGGATTGGGGGCTAAGCTGTGGCAGCGGTCGCTGAGAAACCCCGGGCTGTGACCAAGAAGCACGTCGAGGAACGGCTGCGCGACTGGGAGCGCCGCCTGCGCGAACTCTTTGCGCGGGTGGAGAAATGGAGCATTGCTCAGTGGGGTAAGGGGTGCGTCACCCACGGCAGCATTGTTCCTCCCCGCGAGTATGCGATGGAGGAGGCCGGCGTCGGCCCCCGCAGGCTGCCGACCTTGACGGTGCAGGTGCCCCAGGCTGGCAACATGCCTATGACTATCTCGCTCGTCCCGAGTTGCCTCTGGATCATTGGGGCAAACGGCCGGGTGGACGTGAGAGTCGGGGTTAAGGGCGGCGAGCTTTTTCTTCAACGCTCGGTCCACCATGTTCTTGTGGATCTAGGCGGGAAGGATGGGCAGTCCAGCGACTGGCAGATTCGCAACCGCGACCCACGCAAGGTTCTCGAGCCCTTTACTAAGGACGTTCTGTTGCGGATCGCCAGCGGCAGGCCGTAGGCTGGGCATCAAAGGGGCGGCGGCTTGAAGAGCTTGCGGGACATCTACTCTGCCTACACGGAAGCCGACGGCAACCTCGAGTTGAAGCAACGCGCGGCGAAGAGCCAATTATCCCAAGCCCGTTGGGAACTCCTGAGAAGCATCAACGACCAGGCATTCTTCATGATGCTGTTCGCCTGCTTCGAGGGGCGTATTACCGATCTGTGCAAGCGGCTTGTTGACTCAAGAAGCAAGGCATCCGCCTGGCGCAGGCGACGGGCGTGGGACACGATTGACGTGTCCAGACTCCACTTCATGCGCAAGGCGGCTCTTCTCATTGAGAAGGGAAGCGCGGACTACCAAAGGATAGATGGCCTGTACGATGTGCGATGCGACATCGCACACGAAGCGCCCAGGAAGACGGGGGCAATCAACCTGGCGGCGGAGTACCGGGAGATCTGTCGCTTGTGGCGGGCGCTTAGCGCCTGAGCAAGCGGCGGAGCCGTCGAAGGGCGGCCGAAGGACGGGTAGGCGGTGAATCGAAGCGACAGGTTCCTCCAGGCGCTTCTGATTGTCTCGCTCGTGTGCCTGTCGTGGCTGGGGATGATGGTGGTGCACGAGTGCGGCCACGTGCTCCACGCCTGGCTCGGCGGGGGGACGGTGACAGGCGTGCTCCTCCACCCGCTGAAGATCTCGATGACGCAGGTGTATCCCAACCCGCATCCGCTGTTCGAGCGGTGGGGCGGGGCGGCCTGGGGCTGCCTGATTCCGCTTGGGATGCTTGCCGTCGCCCGGATGGCTCGGGCGCGGTTCGCCTACCTCGTGCGGTTCTTCGCGGGGTTCTGTCTCATCGCCAACGGGGTCTACATCGGCCTGGGGTCGTTCGACCGGGTTGGGGATGCGGGGAACCTGATGAGTCTTGGCACTCCTCGATGGGTGCTCGTGCTGTTCGGGGCCGTGACGTCGGCGTTGGGCTTGTGGCTGTGGCACGGCCTCCGCCCGACGAAGCAGCCCGTGTGCCGCGGCCACGCGATCGGGGCCTTCGCGCTCCTCGTGCTGGTCGTGGTGGCCGAGCTGGCCTTCTACCGGCCGGGCTGGCCGTGAGGGGTGGCCTCAGGGGAGAATCTCGATTTGGTCAGGGGAGTCGAGGATCATCTCGGGGCGGCCCTTGTAGTCCTTGATGAGGCCGGTCAGGCGCACCTTCTTGCCGCGGTAGATGTCCTGCGGGTCCGGCGGAAAGACGGCGAAGCGGCTCGCGAAGATCACGGCAGAGAAGGTCTTCTGCCAGTCGGAATGGAAGTTGAGGAAGCAGGCCTTCTCGGTCCTGTGTGTCTCGACAATCACGCCTTCCACCGTGCCGTATTCGCCGACGTGCCGGGCGGCGCGGTGCCAGGGGATGATGTCGTCCGTCGGCGCCTGGGGGCGGACGAACCACGTCTTGGCGACGAAGAGCACGCCAAGTGCCGCCGCGGCGGCCACGCCGACCTTGACCAGGAACATGACCAGATCGCGTCTCGGCGAATCCGCCATTGCCGCCCTCCGCGGGCCGCAGTCGGGGAAAGGCACGCCCGCACATTATACGGCTTTACACGCTTGTGACAAAGCGCGGCTTGACGCCTCGGCACCCCAGCGCCATGATGGAGCGTAAGTTGCCGGAGGATGTTCCGATGCGAACGGGTTTCGCTGTTGCTGTGGCGTTGTCGCTCTGCGCGGCGGATGCGTGGGCGGCGTCGGCTGAGCCCCCGCCGACGGTGCGCGTGGCGGCCATCCAGTGCTACTCGCGCATGGGCGAGGTCGAGCGCAACCGCAAGCTGCTCACGGGCCTCATCGAGAAGGCCGCGGGACAGGGGGCCAAGATCGTCGTCCTGCCCGAATGCGCCGTGCAAGGCTACATGGACCCCGGCCGCAATGTGACGTGGAGCGCGAAGGCCAAGGGCGAAGGCCAACTGGCCGTCCAGGAGCACGCGGAGTCGGTGCCCGGCCCGTCCACCAGGCACTTCGCCGAGCTGGCGAAGAAGCTGGGGATCTACCTCGTCGTGCCGCTCATCGAGGCGGCGGGGGACGAGTTCTACAACGCCCAGGTGCTCCTCGGCCCCGAGGGGAAGGTGCTTCTGCACCATCGCAAGTGGAACCTGTGGCCGCCGGGCGACGCCACCTGGGCCAGCCCGGGCACGCGGCCCGTCCAGGTGGCCGACACGCCGCTGGGCCGCCTCGGCCTGATGATCTGCTACGACGTGCACAAGCTGCCCGAGGAGCTGAAGAAGGCGGGCGCCGACGTCGTGCTCTACTCCGTCGGCTGGTACGGCCCGAACACGGAGACGTGGTTCGGCGACGTGTTCCCCCGGCGCTACGTGGTGCGGAACGGCTTCGCCGCCGTGGCGGCGAACTGGTCGGCGGAGCCCGGCGCGCCCGGCTGGCCCGGCCACGGCTACAGTTGCGTCGTCGCCCCCGACGGCAAGGTGCTGGCGATGGCGAAGACGACGCGCGGCGACGAGATCGTTCTGGCCGACGTGCCGACGCGTTCGCCGCGCCGCCTGCTCGAGGAGAAGGCCCTGAAGCGCTATCCGCCCAACAGGGGGCCGGTGGACGTGGACAACCTGTTCTCGCGCCAGAACCCCGGCTACAAGCAGCGTGCGGGCGAGTTCTACGAGAAGGAGTACCTGGGCAAGGCGGTGGAGCAGCTCGCCGAAGCGGTCGGCCTCGCGGAGGAACAGCTCCCCTTCGCCAAGGCCATCCTGCGGGCCTACATCTACGAATGGCTCGACGCCTGTGTGCGCGGCGGGGGCGCCGTGGCCGCCGAGCACCTCGAGCGGGCGCTCGCCGCGATGGACGAGCGCTGCCAGGGCGAGCTCAAGGACGACCAGTACCCGAAATACCTGGAATGGCGCAAAGACCGCACCGGTGCCAGGAACGCCTTGGCGTTCCTCATGAGGCCGCTCCCTCCTCCGCCCCACCTTCCAGGGATCAACGAATGACCCCTCGATTCGCACCCGTGGTGTGGCTGACCGTTGCCTTGGCCGCGCGCGCCGAGGTCGCCGGCTGGCGAACGGCCAACGCCACGTATCCCGACGCCACGCCGCCGCTGGAGTGGGGCGCGGAGGAGAAGCCGAACATCCGCTGGAAGGCCCAGGTGGGCAAGAGCTACTCCTCGCCCATCGTGGTGGCCGGCAAGGTGTTCGTGGCCGCCGAGCCCGACTGGCTCGTGTGCCTCGACGCGGCGACCGGCAAGGTGCTGTGGAAAGTGTCGAACAGCTTCGCCGATGCGGGCGCCGAGGAGAAGCCCGTGAAGTCGAACGCGGGCAACACGGCGGCGACGCCGACGAGCGACGGGGAGCGCGTGTGGGCCGTGTTCGCCAGCGGCATCGTCGCCTGTTACGACGTGGACGGCAAGCGACAGTGGATCCGCTACTTCGGCCTGCCGATGCTGCTTCAGTTCGCACGCGCCGCCTCACCGGTCCTCGCCGGCGACAAGCTGCTTGTGACTCTGAACCACCTCTTCGCCCTCGACGCGAGGACGGGGAAGCTCCTCTGGAAGGCCGAAGAGGTGCACGAGACGTATGGCACCCCCGCCGTGGCGAAGATCGGCGACACCGAAGTCGCGCTCACGCCCGAGGGCTACGCCGTGCGCCTCGCCGACGGCAAGGTGCTGGCGAGCGAGTTGGGCACGCTGAAGTACGGCACGCCCTTTGTGCGTCAGGGCGTCGCCTACTTCATCGGCTTCGACGCCAAGGCGCTCCGGCTCCCGCCGCAGGCCGGCGACAAGCTCGTTGCGAAGGAGCTGTGGACCGCGGAGCTGGAGGGCGAGTTCTTCTCGTCCCCCGTCTATCTCGAAGGCCTGCTCTACATCGTCAACGACGCGGGGATGCTCTACGCCCTCGACGCGAAGACGGGCAAGACCGTCGTCGAGAAGGAGCTGGACCTCCCGAACGCCAGCGGCAAGCCGGGCACCCTGCCCGCCCACATCTATCCGAGCATCGTGCTCGCGGGGAAGCACTTGTTCGTGTTCAACGACATCGGCACGTGCCTCATCCTGGCGCCTGGCCGCGAGCCGAAGGCCGTGGGCCGGAACTCGCTCCCCGCCGGCGCCCCGGGCACGCCCGTGTTCGCGGGCAAGCACGTCTTCGCCCGAGGTGGTCAAAGCCTCTACTGCATCGGCGAGTGAAGGAACGAATGTGAACGCGCGACGACGATGGCTGGCCTTCGCCCTCTCGGCCCTGGCGGGCGCGTGCGGCCTCGCGGGCGAGGAGGTCGTGGAAAAGCTGGAGCTGAAGACGCCCCAGGGCGTCGTCTACACGGTCACCGCCGAGGGGCTTTCCTCGATTCGCCTCGGCGAGCGCGAGGTGGCCCACGGCGGCTGGCGGGCCGACACCGGCGACTGGCTCCTCAACACCGGCTCGGGCAAGCTGGACGCCAAGGAAATCCTGAAGAAGTCCGTCCGGGCCGACGAGGGCATCGTCCGTGTTGATCACGAGCACCAGGACCTCCAAGTCTCCTGCCTCTACTCCCTCGCCGGCGAGGATCTCAGGATCTGCGCCCTCGTCCGCAACCGCCACGAGTCGCAGCCCCTCGGCGCCGTGTGGTTTCGCGGCCTGACGTTCGACTTCGGCAAGCCGCCCGCGGGCCTGATGTTCCACCAGCACTCGAGCTACCTGCGCGCCCACGGCGTCGGGCTGTGCCATCCCAGCTTCGCGTCGCGGATCGGCGGCAGCTACGCGGTCGGCGACGGCTTCGGCGTCGGCCTCTCCCCCGGCGGCCCAGACCTCGAACGCACCCTCTTCTGGTGGGACTACACGGACTGGAGCCAGGGCAAGCGGGAGAAGCTGCCCACCCGCCGCCTCGCCT
>Ga0307379_10000943_pt1 | contig 47244 bp, 37 predicted proteins | sample UN2MG_FD_202237 | JGI IMG/M metagenome (GOLD analysis project Ga0307379, IMG submission 202237) | Soil microbial communities from Risofladan, Vaasa, Finland - UN-2 | ecosystem: Environmental > Terrestrial > Soil > Coastal area > Acid sulfate soil | place: Finland: Risofladan, Vaasa | collected... | reverse complement strand
CATCGAGGGCCGTATTGCCACCACCTATCACCGCCATCCTTTTTCCTTCGACGTCGAGGCAGTCGCCTTCTTTGACCTGGCGGAGAAAATCAAGCGCGTTATATAAGCCTTTGAGAATCTCCTTTGACTCGCCGGCTGCCTCCGATAACCCCAAAGCGACGAAGGCGGCGTCGAAACCTTCCGCCATAAGGGTATCCAGATTGGCTTTTTCGTTCAATGGTACCTTCCGCCGCCAGGTGAGCCTCTCCTTGGGCACCTCTTTGAAAATCGCTTCGACTTCTCTCGTCAGAGAATCCTCCGCCCTTTCCGAGGGGATGACCGATTCGATCATTCCACCGCTCTTCGGATCCCCCTCAAAGAGGGTCACATTGTACCCCATCTCCACCAGCTTTCCTGCACAGGCCAGGCCCGCTGGACCGGCACCGAGCACCGCCACCCGCTTGCCGGTGGACTCCTCCGGCACGTGGAGTTTCGACCATCCCTCAAGGTTGGCCTTCTCCGCGATGTATCGCTGGATCGCCGCGATGGGAACCGGGCGGTCACCTATATACCTCTGGAGGCAGCCCCCTTCGCACTGGTTTTCAACCGGACAGAGCCGGGCACAGACCTCCGGAAGGAGGTTGGACTGGCGGATGACCTCGAAAGCCCTCTTTAAATCCCCTTCCAAAAAGAGTTCTACGAAACGGGGAATATCCACCCCCGCCGGGCAGGCCAACCTGCAGGTCGGCTCCTGACACTGACGACAGGCCTCGGCAAGTCGAACGAGATTATCCCTGTTCCTGAGTCGCCCTTCTTCATAAATAGGTCCGTATATGTCGTTATCCCTCACCACGCATCCAGACCGGCCGCCGTCGCGCATTATCTGAGTGCAGCTGCTACAGGCGATGCAAACCTTCTCCGGGTCCATCCCGCCTTTCTGGAGGATGTCCCGGGCGAAATCGGGGTAGGCGAGGGCCATTCGTCCAGCACCGATGAAACTGGCTAGCCCCTGCGTCTTGGCGCCGGCTGCTACTTGCGGGAGGAGGGTCCTCAACCAACTGTAGCCGGTGCCCACCACGCGGATTTCGGGGAACCTCTTCTGAATTTCGCCGGCCAGTCCTATCATCCTCGATACGCCGACCAAGGGATGCTCCGACGATTCACTGCCCCCGGCGGTCGGCTCGTTATAGGGCCTCCCATAATGGGGATTGTAGTAGGGATTTCCCACTGAGATATTGACCAGGGGGACTCTACGGCTCGCCAGAAGCGAAACGAGCCTCTTGGGCTCGTTCAGGTCCGGCTCGTTACCGTTTTTCTCATCCACCCCCCAGCCGTAAGGGTAGGGTATTCCATCGAAGATGCCCAGGCGGGTGGCCACCATTTTGTCTTCGCCGAGTTCGCTCCTGATGCGGTCGATGACTTCCAGGAGAAAACGCGTGCGGTTCTCGAAATGGCCGCCGTACTTCCCTTCCCGCAGGTGACCGGCCAATAGTTCATTTATCAGGTATCCGTGACAGGCCTTTACGTCCACCGCATCGAAGCCGACTTCGAAGGCCGACCTGGCGGCGGAGAGGTAAGCCTCTTGCAGTTGGTCGAGGTACTCGTCGGTCACTACCGGCCAGTCGTTGGGAAGATTCATCCTGTTATCCCGGTAGGGATCGTGCTGGGGTATCAAGGGATGAGGCGAGCCGGTGGGTTTCGAATATCTTCCCGAGTGGGTAAGTTGCAGAACGAGGAGCGGACGGTGCTCGGTGCCGTATCGCTCGGCAGCCACCTGCCGCATTCTCGCCACGAGCCCGGCGAAACTCTCCTTGCTCTTTTCGTTCAGCCAGAGCTGTCTGGGGTTCGCCCTCCCCTCGGGAACCACCGCGGTGGCCTCCAGCCAGATAAGCCCTGCTCCCCCGGCGGCGAAGCGATCGTAACGCCTTATGGTGAGCTTGCCGGGTCGTCCTTCGGCATCACCGTCGCAGCCCTCCATAGGATGAACGGCAAGAGAGTTCGGGGCAACAAATTCACCTACGCGTACCGGCTCTCTCAGAAAGGAAGTATCTTCGCTCAAGTTCAAAGAGAGAGAAAGCCTCTCCGATAGCTCCTTGAGCTCGGCCGGGCTCCCCAGACTGAACTTCCACCTCTTTTTAGCTCTTTCTTTCATCGCCCTCACGCCTTGAATAATAGCGCAAGTCCTCTTATCGTGGATCCTCGCGGGCGTGGCCGTGGCCCTGGCGTCGCAATCGGAGGTGGCTGCAACCCAGGCGAGTGAGCCGCTGCTCGCCTACGCGACGATGCTGGCGGCCGGGGCGATGGGCGGCGCCTATATGCTTCGCGGACGGTGGGGTGCCCTGACGGCCGTCGTCCTGACGACTCTCAGCCACCTCGTGTGGTCGTTCGCCCGGAGCGCCGACCTCGGATCTCCGACTCTAGATATCATCATTCCCTCTGTGGTGCCCCTCGTGGCGATCCCGCTGTACCTTTTCATGGACTGGATCATCCGCAGCCAGACGTCCGAGTCGGCCCCGACGGGCCTTGTGGCCTGAGCGGCCTGCTAGCCCGCGAACGACACCTTGACGGCGGCGATGCCGTGGGCCGGGACGGTCACCGAGAATCCGCCCTTCTGGAGCCGCGCCGAGGAGTCGGCCACCGGTCGCTCCAGGAGGTCCACTTCGACGGCCTCCGCGGCCGTGCCGAGGATCGTCGCGTCGAGGGCGACCTTGGCGACGGTCTTTTTTCCGGCCGTCTCGAACAGATGGAAGATGAGTGATTCGTCGTCCTCGGCCTTCTTGAGACCTGAGAGGACCACGTTCGGGGCGAGTTCGCCGGCGAGAGCGCCGGCGGCGGCCGGAAGCCGGCCCGGATGAACGTCGGTGGCGACCGCGATCAACGAATGGTTGAACGCCGCCCCCATCCGCACCAGGTCGCCGACCTCGATCACGCGGCCGTGGGGCGCCACCGCCACGCGAATCGTGTGGTCGCCGATCTCCGGCAACGGGTCCGGATCGTACGAGGATCGCAGGAGCGTCAGGGTCAGCGTCGAGCCGGCCAGGGCGTAGCCGTACTTGGAATCGTTGAGGAGCGCACAGCCGGCCAGGCCCTGGCGTCCGGCCATCTTGCCCGTGACATCGGCCCACCGGAGGGCCGGTACTTCCTGACCTTCGTTCAGGTCGCGCTCGATCGAGCCGAACGGAATTTCATAGCGTCCCTTGGCCTCCCCCAGGGGAAGGGGCAACCGCATCTTCAGCGAGGGCGTGCCGATCTCCGGCCCGCCGCGCTCCAGCCACCGCGCCTGGACCGCGATCTCGATCCACGGCTGGCCGGCCCGAAGCGTATAGGTCAGGGTGATGGCCGATTGGTTGATCTTCAGTTTGGCGATCATCGTAGCGACGTAGGGGCCGGTCAGGTCGGGGCCGAAGGATTCGAGTTCCAGGGGGCAGGTGCGGTTTTTGACGTCGCCCATGATCCAGGCGCTCATGCCTCGCGGCCGCTCCATCACGAATTCGAGGATGCCGAGCGGGTCGGCGGGCGCGGCCAGGTCGCAGCCGGTCGTCTTGTCAACGAGGCTGGCGATGCCGCCGGAGGTCTTGTCGAAGAGCACCTTCAGGAGATCGCTTTCGAGGCCGAATTCGCCTTCGAAAATCTTCTCGACTGCGCGGAACGAGGCGGTGCACTTTACGCCGCGCTCCGGCGGCGGGGCCGTGCCTTCCTCGACCACGTAAGCGGCATAGCCCAGCGGCCCGACCGACGCCGGAAACGCCAGGTCAATGTACCGGTGGCCGGCATAATTGCCACTGGCTACTTGCTGCGTCGGAAGGGTTCGCCCCTTCGGGTCGCGGACCACGAACGTCTTCGCGGGCGCGCCGGGAAGCGGCGGCTCGACGTCCCAGACCGGGACGGCGACGATCTCGCGGCGCGCCCAGGCCGTCGGATTCGCGACGAGGAACGCGCGCGGCCATCCGGCGACGTGGGCGGCGCGTGAGACGCCGCCGACCATCGCGCCGCAGCCGGCGCCGGCCCCGAGGGCGATGCTCTCCGGATCACACGGCCCCGGCTCACGGCCGCCGAGCGCGGCGGAGGTGTTCACGGCGGCCGCCAGCGCCCGCAGCGTGTGGGTCTTCACCATCGATGTGGCGGCGGCGGTCTTCTGGAACAGGCCGACCTGGTAGTAGCGCGTGGCGGCTACGCCCGAGCCGGGCAGAATGTCGTGGAAGTGGCCGAAGATCGTGTCCACCCAGGCCTGTCGGATCTTGTCGGACGGATACTCGCACCCGGCGGCCCGCCGGCCGATGGCCGCCAGCGTCTCGGCCTCCGCGCAGTAATTCTCGCCGAAACGGTTGGCGTGCTTGATGGCCGCCTGCGACGTGTAGCATCCGGTGAACTCGAAGTTGAGTTCGCGGTCGAGGACGGTCCAGCGGTCGCCTTGCGCCTCGAGGACGGAGTAGAAGTCGCGCGTCGTCGAGAACCTGAAATGCGGAAAGATTGGCCATGTGTCCATATCATGAGCGCGCAGGAGGTCGCGCCGCGTGGGACCGCCGCCGTGGTCCCCGACGCCGAAGACGCACATCGAGTCCCGCAGGCCCGTCTTCTCGCAGAAGGCCAGCATCTGGGTCGCGTTATGCGGCCCGATCTGGTTGAAATACCAGGTGGCGTCCAGATAGACGAGAAGCCGCGAACCGTCCGGCCCCTGCCACCAGAAGACCGGCGGCTTGGCGAACGCTCCGCCGCGACACATGTAATAACGTTTGACGGCGCCGCGGGAATGGACGGTCGGGATCGTCCAGGCGTGGCCGAACGTGTCGGGTTCCCAGTCGATCGCCACGTCCTCCGGTTCCAGGCCGAAGAGGTCCTTCACGAACCGACGGGTGTACAGGAGGTGGCGCGCGAGGCTCTCGCCCGAGGCGATGTTCTTGTCGCCCTCGACCCACTGGACGGCCGCCACTTCCCAGCGGCCCTCCGCGACGCGCCGGCGGATGCCTTCCAGGAGTATGGGATTGTAATCCTGCACGATGGCGTAGACCGACGCCTGGCTCTGCGTGAAGCAGAAGTCCGGAAACTCGTCCATCAGTTTCAGGACCGTCGTGAACGTGTCGTTGGTGATGGCGACGGTTTCCGGCCACGACCAGAGCCAGTTCATGTCGATGTGGGCGTGGCCGACGCAATGGATGGTGTACGTCTTGGCCACCTTGCCGATGGGGGCCAGGATCCGCTCGGCCTCGGCGACGGCGGCCTCCAGGCGACCGACCTTGCCGGCGTCGGCGACCGCGGCCACGGTGCGGCAGGCCTGGTCAATCAGTTTGGACCAGCGTTTGGCCTTGTCGGGATGGAGTTGGGCGAGCCCGTCGGCCAACGTGATCTCGGCCTGGAACCGCTCGGCCAGTCGGCCTTGGCCGGCCACGAGGCCCGCCACTTCGCGTCTGAGCGTCTCGCCGCTCTCCGTTGCCATCGAAACCTTCCCTTCGAATGCCCCCCCCGTACGTGTTTAACCGGGATTTCCCATTTGATGTCCGCCCACGACCACCGTGGGTAGTCTGTCCGTGATTGTAAAGCGTTTCCGGGGTTCAACAAGAACTTTTTCGATGCAGGAAGCGACCGGGTAGCCTTCGGTTGCACGAATTCCCAACTTCTTCGATGGGGAGCCAGGCTTCCGAAGTCCCTGGAGACAGCACGACGGCAGTCAGCACACCGCCAGATCCCCAGATGGTTTTCGGGGGGACCGCCGGCGCGATTGGCGACCTTGCCGGATTCCTCGACGTGCTCCGCTTTTGCGCAGACGAGTGCCTGAAGAACAGCATCTACATCTCTTCGGGCACTTTTCACGACGCGGATCGCGCCGTCGAGCGTCCCTTCACCGCCTTCGACGATCTCGGTAACGAGGAACTGAAAGAGCGTGTCTCCGACATCGGTGCTTCGAACCTTCTCATACAGGACTTGCAGACTGCGACAGTCCTGCTTGGGTTCGAGAGGCAAAAGGTCGCTCTCCGGATAGGCGTCATAGACGATGCGGGCGAGGTTCGGTTTGGGCGTTTTACGCATGGCGGGTCCTCCTCTGGGCCGCAGCGCATCCACGAAGCGGATGAGCGCGAGCGGCTCTGTGCCCGTGGGAGCAATCAGCCGGCGGATCGCGTCGAGTTTCCGCTGGGCGTCCAGCGACCGGTCGTCCAGGACCTTCGCGATCACCTCGGCGTGAACCATGATGCGCCCCTCCTGGTCGGTCGGCATGATGATGGGCTCGCCCCGGCCCCGGTAGAAGACCGCCTCGGCGTTGTATTCGTAGAACGCATCCGAGTAACGGTCGAATGGGATCCGGTGCTTGACCAGGAACGCTTCGAGGGCGTCGAACTGGCCGAAACTCGCCTCCGCATCATACAGGCTGACGACGGCTCCTTCACGAAACGCCTCCCGAAGGGATTCTTCGGTGGCGCAGGGAGAGCCGTAGTCCTCCAGGGACGCGCCATCCGCCACGATGACACCGGCGAGTTCTTCGAGCAAGGCCCTCGGAATCGGCCCGCCTATGTGAATCTCAGCAGGAAAATGGTCTGACATGGGATGTTCCTCCCTTCTAAGGGTTAAGGTTGACGTGGTTTCGGTCTTCGGCCGCGATCACTCCGGCCTGGGGATGTATCTGGCGACGGCCGCGGCGATCTGCGACAGTGTGTGACTGTCCCTCGCCTTGTCGGGGTTGTAAAACTCCTGGCTACCCCGCACATCCAGGTACAGGAGGTCGTGAATCTGCCGGACGGCAGGATGTACGGGCACGGGCCTGCGTGGCGATCCGCCGCGTTCCGCGCACGGGAACCGCTTCCGAATCTTCAGGAACACCTTCCTCGGAATGTGAGCCGTCTCGATGCGGACGTTGGTGTGCTTGACGTAAGCCGTCCACCAGACCTCGTCCTCGGCGGCCTGGACCGTGCGGCACTCCACCTCCTGGAAATCCTCCCGTTCGAATCCCGGGTCATCTGTGAGGAGAACGGGCTCGCCTCTCGGAACGTCGGCGGCCGATTCGCCGTAGACATCCTGCACGTTTTCGAGCCGAAGGTTCCAGCGGAAGTAGGCAGCTGTTGCGTCCCAGAGTTCGATGCTGTAGAGGCTCTCGTCGGCCCGGCGCATTCGAGCGACCTCGCCCATGTACTACAGGAGGTCGTCCACGTAGTCGGGCGTTATCGGCACCTGGGCAAAGTCGCAGTCGCCGTTATAGTTTTCGTCCGTGCTCGAGGTGTCGATGACGAGGTGGGTGATGGGGGGCTTGTTCATGGGATTGGTCCTTTCGTTTGAGGGTTCTCTTCTTCGGGTGGGTGAACCTCCTCGCTGGAACTGCCGTCCTGTTCGACGCAGCGGTACCTGGTCGCGCCGCACTTTCGGCACTCAAACCAGTACTCGGTCCCAGACCCGGTCGTCGGACCAGGGGTCTCTTGCCACTGGTGCCGGCAGTTATGCCAGTCAACGGCGTCCTCGCTGAGGTTCATCCTCTCGCACAGGTCATTGACCTCCTCGAACGTGAGCGGTTTCAACTGGCCGCAATCGGTTGCCATTCTCCGAACAGACTGGTCGGCGATCTCGACACCGCCCTGGAGGTTCTCATCCTGGTGGAATCTCAACGCGGCCAGGATGGTCGCCAGTTCCCGACGGCTGACACACAGCGTGACGTATTCCTTTGATTTGCGCATGGAATGCTCTCCTTTCGAAAGATCGACAGTGATTGTTTGCTGGGGGCCGGAGTAAGAGAAAACGGCGCCCCCTCGCCGGGCCGAGCGGGCGCTACCAACGGGAACGTCACTCGGGCGGGCTTGCGATCACCTGCTCGCCGATCTCGACGCTCAGGTTTTCATCGTGCTCCCGGAGCCATCGGCGGACGGCTTTGCGATCGCTTCGGCCGGAGTAGCCGTGATAGGTGCGGAGGTGGTCAACGAGACCTTCCTCGGCACCTTTTCGCTTTCTGAAGACACCCAGGTGGACAACAACACCGCGGTCAGCCACAGCCAGCACCCAAACGGGGCGCCAAGAGGTCATCATCCCGTGCTGCACGCCCCAGGAGTAAGCCTCCTCGCAGGTCGCGCAGAGGGAGCGTTTCTGGTCCGACGGCAAGGCTACGGAAACGCGAACCTTTTTGAAGGCCGGGTTGTCGCAATTCGGATTGTCGCAGAACCGTTTCATGGCTCGCTCCTTTCCGCGAACATCTCGGGAGCGATCTCCCTGAGCGTCTTGGGCGTCCAGTGCAGGTCCCGCTCGATCGCGAGGCCCATCGGCCCGCGGGCGCTTTGGAGTTCCGACAGGCTGAAGTACCCGAGTTCCTTCTCCTGCCCTTCGACAAGGCCGAATAAAAGGTCTTCGCCGTCGAACTCGGTCGCCTTATGCCGAGCTCCGGATTATGTGGAGCAGGATGACAGGAAGGCTGTTACATGGCCGAACGAGCCCCTTTGTTCCGCGAAGGACTCGGCATAATTCGGCCCCATCAGCCCTGCCAGTCATCAAAGGCTATTCAGGAACGTCAGTAAGCGGTCGTTCGGGTGATACGTGATCCTCTGCCCTTTCCCCGGACCCATCTTGGCCAGAATTTTTTCTTTATACTCAATGTCCGCATGGAGATAGACCTGGGTGGTTTCCACGGACTCATGGCCTAACCAAAGAGCGATCACCGCCTGATCCACGCCTGCCTGCAGAAGATTCACGGCGTTGGTGTGACGCAGAACATGAGGAGAGACGCGTTTGGTTAGCAGGGACCGACAACGCCGGCTGGCTGCCTCCACGTATTTCTTCAGAATGTAGGCTACGCCATCGCGACTGAGTTCCTGGCCGCGGGCATTCGTGAACAGAGGGCTCTCAGGTTCCCCCTTTCGTTCTTGCAGCCAAGCCTTAACGAGCGTGGCGGTTGGTTTGGTCAACGGAATGGCTCGCTCCTTTCGCCCCTTGCCTTGGCAGCGCACGTAAGCGCGCGTCCCGCTCGGGACGATGTCCCGGCACTTGAGTCCAATGATCTCAGATACACGTAGCCCTGTCTGGATCGCCAACCGCAGCAGGACATGATCGCGACGACCGGCGTAAGCCCCGCAATCAGGGGCCTTAGTCAAGGCATCGGCTTCCGAAGCGGACAGGAAGGACACCAACCGGCGATGCCATCGCTTGGCCGGGATGGCCAACACGCGTTGAATCAGATCGGCCTGGCCGGGCTCCTCAAACGCCACGTAATGGAAGAAGGATCGGATGGCGGCCAGTCGGACATTGCGGCTGCGGGCGGTGTTGCCTCGCTGCTTCTCCAGGTAATTCAGGAACTCGCAGATTACCGGCGAACTCAGGTCCTGGAGCGTCACGTCGGAAGGATGCTTATTGAATCGCTCCTGCAGGAACCGGAGCAGCAGCCGGAAGGTGTCGCGGTAGGACGCAATGGTATGCCGACTCGCCCGTCGTTGCGTCATCAGCCGGTCGGCGAAGAAGGCCTCCAGCAAGGCAGGGAAGGTTCTTGTTGTTTTCACGACGCACCTCCGATCTTCTTCTCCAATCGGGCCAGGGCCAGGCTCATCAGCTCCGGAACGGAAGTCAGGTACCAATAGGTGCATCGAACACTCTTGTGCCCCAGGTACGTGGACAGGGCGTGGATTCGGCGGTCAACATCCTGCCCCTTCCGATAGAATCCGATCAGGGCGTTGACGGCAAAGGAATGCCGGAGGTCATGTATCCGTGGAGATTTCTGATGTGAAAGCGAGTCAATGCCCGCCTCCGTCAACACCCGTTGGAAGGTCTTCCATACCACGGCGTGGGATGGACGCCTGCCGTCCACAATGAGCAAGAACGACGAGGACTTGGGCCGTGGGAACCGTCGCCTGCGTTGCTGCACATAACGTCGAAGGATTCGACGGGTGGTTGGATGCAAGGGAAGCCGGCGTGACGTGCTCAACTTCGCGTCGCGAACGGTGATCGTCCCTTGTTTCAGGTCCACGTCCTCATCGTTCAAGGCCAAGGCTTCTCCCACCCGCATGCCCGTGACCGCCAATAGCCCCCAAAGCGTCCAGTACGTCAGATTGTCCCCCGAGGCCAACTGCCGGGTCGCTGCCAGGATCTGGCAGATCTGCCTGCCGGTGTAGATATAGGGCGACGGCCTCTTGTACTGCGGCAACAAGAGGCGAAGGGGCGGCACCTCGATCCGAGGATCCAAGGTCTTCCAGTAGGCGGCGAAGCCTCGAAGCATGCCCAGGCGGTCCGTCCACCATGCCGGATCCGCATCTTTGGGATTGCGAGCCCACCGCAAGGCGAGTCCTGTGGTTAGGTAAGAAGCTTTTTGAGCGCGGAAGAAGGACACGAACTCACCAAGCGTCGTTTCATGTTTCTGCAGCTTGAAGCCAAGCGAGCGCCGCAAGGCCAGATAGTCCTTCAAAATGGTCCCGACCGTATTCATGACGCACCTCCCGGCCAAGGTTGTGCAACCGGTGTCAACCCGACCAGATCAACATGAGCATACACCAACGTGCTGTCGGGGCCCTCATGGCCCAACATCCTGCCGATCTCCGACAACGAGGCCCCACGACGAAGCAGGTGAGTGGCAAAGGAATGGCGTAGCAGATGAGGCCCTCGATGTGGTGGATGAAGATCCGCCCGCTTCAAGGCCCCATCCACAATCTTTCGAATCGCCCCTGAGCAGAGCATGCCGGTACGCGGCGCCCGCTCACGAATGAAGACATGCCGGGAGGCACACGGAGGACGACCGTGCTTCAGATACTCAACCAAGGCCTTCCCCGCGTCCTGCGGGAGCGGAAGTCGATTCCGCTTGGATCCTTTGCCGCAGACCGTGATCTGGCCTGCCTCCCAATCGATATCCTCCAGCGTAAGATTCCGCACTTCGCCGGCCCGCAGCCCCAGACGAGCCAACAGCAGTAAGATCGCACGATCCCGCATGCCCTTCGGGGTTTTCCGCTCGCAACTGCTCAGGAGACGTTCGAGCTCGGAACTTGGCAGGTAATTCGGCAGAGCCGTGGCTTTCCACGAGGGTATTGCGGGAAGGCCGGAAGCGATGTCCTTGCGAATGTGCCCTCGCAAGCGCAAGAACCGGCAGAAGTCCCTCAGCACCAGGACGATCCCGGCGCGGTACGGGGCACCATATTCGTGGGAGTGTCTCTGAATATGGCGGATAACATCCTGGGCCTTCAGCCGGGACAGCCGTACCGGTCCCTTCCCGAACCGCTCTTCCAGGAATCGCCGCGGAAAGAGGCGACGATGGGCAAGGGTGGATTCCGCAAGTCCCCGCTCCTGCCGGAGGTATTCGAGGTACTCATTCACGATGCGGCCCACCTTGTTCGTTGTTCCTGGCGGCGGCCGCTGGATGACCCCCACCTCTCGCAGATAGGACAAGAACAACCAATGAGGGGCACCACTGACAGTCGTGTCGGCGTGGTGCTTCAGGCTACGAAGATGATCGCAGACCTTGTACTCATCCAGTTCGCGGGCGCAAAACCCCCGATCCTCGAGCCAGCGGCTCAGGTACCCGATACACCGAACGTAATTCTGCCCAACGCCCTGACTGTAGCCGAGTTTCCACAGCCGTTTGGCGAACCCGTCCACGTAGGGACCCAACGGGCCTCTCTTCCATCGTCGCAAGGCATACGGCTCAGCGAAGAACGGATTGTCTGTTCCTAAACTCATGGCGCACCTCCATTAAAAAGGGCTGGGTTCCAACGGACCTCACTTGCGTGAGATGCATCATAACCACCTGGAGTGCACCTACCCACTGTCTCAGCACGAGGACGGCATCCGAATTATGCCGAGTCCTTCGCGGAACAAAGGGGCTCGTTCGGCCATGTAACAGCCTTCCTGTCATCCTGCTCCACATAATCCGGAGCTCGGCATAAGGCGACTTATGCTGAGCACGGCATAAGTCGCCCACCAAGTCCAGTTGGAATCGGGCGTGAAAAACTTGGCCCAGGCTACGGCCTTACCGCCCTTGCCGTCCTGGCTGTCCAGGGGCGGGAGTTTGCCACGGATCTCCTTCGTGAGGAGCTGCATCCGGGGTGGTCGCTTGCGTGTGGCGCTTTTCAGCAAGGGTTTTGAGACCGTGGCTGCACCGACGCAGATCGTCTGCTCCGGCGGCAACCCAAGTTCCTGGGCCATCCCGCCAAGGAACGCCGCCATGTTCTGCTGCTGCTTCTCGCGCGAGACAGGATCGGACTCGCAGGCCGGAATCGGCATGCCGATGACCTCCACCTGCTCGGGATCCAATTCCAGCACGATGCGTCCATTCTGTTCAGAATATATTTCAAAATAAGGGTAGTTTACGTAGTCCTGCGGCGGGAGTCCGGCAGTCATGTCTCCGACTTCGCCGGTCTGTACCGCCGAGAAGCCTTCCAGGTACTTCTCGCTTCCATCCCGCTCGGCCGGGTTCGGGTTGCGCAGGCGGACCTTCGTGCCTCGGATGTCCCGGTGAAAATCGCCCACCAGGTCTAACTTCACCGGCCTGTCCATTCCAACGAACACGAGCCAGCCCGTCACCTTCCGCCGGGTTCATCGAGGTCGAGAAGGAGACGATCATGGCGAGACAACGCCCAAACACTAGCGTGGAGCAGGAGACCATCACGCACCTCAAGGACGAGACCGGCGAGATACTCGAGACCTTCGAATACCGGGAGGAGCGGGAAACGATAAACGGCCGGGTCATCGCCCGAAAGACCGCTGAATGCCGGACACTGGCAACAGGGGAACTCTACCATCCTGGGCTCTCTGCAGGGCCCAATCCCGTCATGATGGCGGCTGCCTGCCCGCTTTGTGGTACCAAGCCGTCGATCTTCCCGTGGCGCCGAAGACGCACTACCCGGCTGTGCAATGCCGCCGACCTGAAGGCCTGTAGCGCATGTGGTATGCACATCTGTTCACGTCATCGGCGAAGGAGCAGCCGGGATCATCGCTGGCGGTGCCTGTCCTGCCATCGCAAACACTGGGTTTGGGCCAATTTGCTCGGCCCGCTGTTCCTGAGGGAGCCCGAGGAATGACAACCCGCTCCTATGTCGCTGAGTTGATCTCCACAATCAAGTACTACCATCTGCACGACCAATATGCCGAGACCGCCGACATCCTGTTCATGGCCGAACAGGGCATGCTCAGCGAGAGTATGGCCCATGCCGAGCTGTTTGCCCTCGAACCGGATATCGAGCATGCCAAGGACTTCCCGAACTTCCTCCATCGCCCGCCGACCGAGGAGCAGTTCTACGCAGACGGCAAGCCCGACATCGAGGTCGGCCACATGGTGCAAGCAGAGCATATCCGATTCGGCGTCCGCCTGCTCGACGGGCCATCTCATTGCCTGATCGCGGGCCGGACCAAGGCCGGCAAGACGACGCTAATACGCATCATGATAGATGCCGTGGAGGCCCTCAATGCCCGACTCAAACAAGAAGCCGATTAGCCTGCTGGTCTTCGACCGCAAGAACGACCACCGCGACACGAAGAGGCGCCACGGCAAGAAGCGCTGGGTCCAGCTCAACGTCCGCCACCCGGGGACGCGGATTGCCTTTCAGCCTCCCATCGGCATGGACGTCGCGGTCTGGATCAGCGTCATCAGCACCCTCATCGCGGCCCGAGGCGGCCTCATCTTCGCGGCCAACGTCCTTGCCGCCATTTTCTCCTGGGCGGTGCCGGTCCTGAACCAGGTCCTCGGCGGCCCCCTTGTCCGGTTCCCTGACCCCCAACTGCTGCTCGACCTCGTGACCAAGGGCGGCCTTGACTTATGGGCATACAAGTCGGAATACGCCAAGGCCCTCGCCACCGTCCTTCAAGCCATGGCGCAGGCCTGCCCTGCCTTCTCCGCCTTCTCCGGGATCGACATGGAGCGAGACATCATCAGCCAGGGCAAGAGTTGCGTCATCGAAATCCCCACCATGAACCCACCGTGGATACGCTTGCTGCTTATCGACATCCTTATAGCGCAGATTCTGTACGGGCGCATCCACCGCCACCAGAAGATGGATCGCACGGATGTGATCATCTTCCTGGACGAGGCTGACGCCGACCTGAGCGTCATCGCTTCCGATGCGGCCTATGCGGACATGTATTCTATATTGGCTCAATTACTACGCATGGGCAGGGAATATGGCATCATGGTCGTGGTCGGGGTCGGCGTCCTGGGGAACATCTCCCGGTTCGTCAGCAGCAGTTTCCAGGACCTCTTCATCTTCAACGTCTCCGGCGGTGAGCAGTCCGCCGAGGCCCAGCGTATCCTCCAGTTGCCACCCGGCGCCGAACAGCTGTGTAAGTCGCTCAAGCCGGGCCAGTGCCTCTTCCTGGAGAATCAAGGCGCCTGGCCGCACGCCGTCTGGGCCCAGGTGGATTACCTGGCCCCGGACCGCAGCCCGGAGCCGGTGGAGTACGACACCCTTCCCTCGATCGTTCCGAGCAGGCCGCTAGGCGAGATGCCGGCCCTACAGGAGGCCCTCAAGCAGAAGGTGGACGAGTACAACCGCCGGAAGTTGGAGCGGTATCAGGCCAAGTCCCGCACCCTGGGCAAGCATGCCGCCAGACTCCATCGCACCGCAGTCGCGCACCCGTGGGTGCCGGTCGCCAGGCTTTGGGAGATGGCTGGCACCGTGCCTTCGCCCGCTGCCCAGAAAACCGCTCAGCGTCAACTCGAAGACCTTGGTTTCGACAAGTTCGATCTGCTCCGGGCAGGACGGCGCAACTCCCTCCTCATCGAACCTACGGAAGCGGGGTGCCGGGCTGAGAGCCAGGAGCCGCCGAGGCACCGAGGGAGGGGCGACAACCCGCACTGCCACATGGCCCACTGGGTCGTGTGGCAAGGCGAACGCCGAGGGTACAAGACAGCGATTGAATGGACCGTTCCTGGCACCAGTCATGCTGCCGACGTTGCCCATTTCCATGATGGCTTGGTTGACTTGTTCGAGATCGTCTCTACATGCGAGTCAAACCTTCTCAGCCACCTGGAAGCGTGCTTCAGCGCCAAGGAAGTCGCGAGCGTCACGATTGTGGCCGCCACCAAGAGCGAGTTGAAGGGCATCCAGAAGGACCTCGAATCACAACCGGCCCTCGCCCCGTACCTGGACCGCGTTTTCTACGTGCCCGCCGAAAGCATCCTCAAGGAGTTATGGCCATGAAAGCCGCCAAACTGACTATTCTACTACTTCTTATACTCGCACTCATGGTTTGGGTCCGCTCCTCAGGCCAGGATCTCGGACACCTGGCCAAGATCCTCCCCTTCTGTTCCGGCAACCCGCCGAGCCTGTACGACTTCGGTGCCCTCATCCTTATTGTCATGTGTTTCTTCGCTCTCCGCCACCTCAAACAGGCCCAGGAAGCAGAGCATGCAGCCCAGGACAGCCGCCATGATAGCGAGGACAATCAGCAGCCGCAGCCGTAGCCCAACCTCAAGGCCTTGGCCTTCTACGGGGCCTCTCGCCGCCTCCCAAAACCACGTCATCCGCAGGGAAGCGGACAGCAATTCAGGAATCCCTGGCGCGCCAGGGGCCCCAGAACAAGGCGCGGTACAACCCATGCGTGGAGGTCAGACATGACGCAGCTGCCACAACCTCGAATGCCGCGAGGCCCGTACCGCCAGGGGCCGCAGCCGATGCCCGTACAGCCCCGGCCGCGCAGGCCTCGGCCTCGGCGCCTGAATTTTTGGCAACGGATGCACTGGGGCTGGATCTTGGCGCCGCTTCTTCTTGTGCTCGCGGCCTGGCTGGCTACGGGGATCGAGGCAGGAGTCACGTGGAACCAGGTTATGGACATGCTCGCGGTCCACAACAAGGAAGCCTACACCCGCCTCGCATTGTTGGGCCTGCTCGTGGTCGCCATCGTGGCGATTGCGAAGATCCTGAGGGAGAACAAAAGGTCCTAACCGAAAGGAGTCGCACCATGCGCGTCATGATGAACGGTCAGGAGTTCCACGTCCCTACCGAGAGGGACGGCAGCATCCGTGCTGAAGAGTTGCGCCGCGCCGGCGGGATTCCCTCCAGCCGCACCCTCATCCTGCAGCAGCGCGACGGCGGCAACGAGGTCCTCGGACCAGGGCAGCGGGTCCTGGTCAAGCCTGGCGAACACTTCAGCGACGCCCCGCAAACGCGCCGGGGAAGATAGCCATGGCAAGACCTTCTGCCACACTGTTGAGGCACCTTCAGATCCTGTCGGTCGCGTACAGCCTCACCATCTCGGACGACTACCGCTGGGTGATCGTCCACGACTTCCTGGTGCCTCCCGGCTACAACTGGTCTTACATCGATGTGCTCGTGGAGATTCCCTGGGACTACCCGTGCAGCCCGCTTGGCGTCGGAGGGTCGCACGTCTTTGTCCCGCCCGACCTGCGGTACCGGGGGAGGACTCTTCGTGACTTGCATCCTGAAATCACGCCCGGCTGGGGACGCTGGGCGTGGTTCTGCTACGAGCGGGTCGCCTGGGACCCCTACCGCGACAACCTGGTGACGTTCCTCGAAACCGTCCGCGCCGACCTGACCTATCCCCCAACCAAATGAAAGGAGTCCCCGTATGAAACGTCTCACTACTCCCGCCGGCTCGCCCCTTGGCCGCAGTGTGACCTTCCGGTTCCCGCGCCCCTCCTTCGACGCACTCCTCAAGGAGTTGGTCAAGGACTCTCATGACGAGCAGTTCGCCTTCGCCCTCTTCTCGCAGGCCAGGCACGCCGACGGCACCAGCCTGATCGTCCGCAACGTCTTCTTCCCCGACGCCGGCGACCTCGAGCACCAGTCGGGGGTGGGAGTCACTCCCACCAAGGACTTCCAGGCCACCGTGTACCTGCTGGCCGAGCAGCAGGGGTTGGGTGTTCTCGACATCCACACGCACCCCTTCCAGGAAGTCGCCCAGTTTAGCGGCATCGACGAGGCAGAGTCCATCAAGAACAAGGAACCAACAGTAAAGGAGAAAGAGATGAGACTCGGAACGCGAAAAGTCGTTGTGCTGGGGCTTGTGGCAGCAGTCTTCCTCATCGCCAACGCCATGCTCGTGGCGGACTGGCTCAAGGAGAGGGGCATCGTTGACTTCGCCACAGGCATCCGGAAGGACTTCCTCACCGGTACCGCCATCACCATCATCGTGGCCCTGCTGATCCTGCTGGTCAGACCGAGGCCCGAGGGCAGCATCGCTTCCAGATGGCTCGGCCGCTGCCCGGTCTGCGATCATCGCTTGCTGGGCCGAGCGACCTATTGCAGCGCGTGCGGAAGCAAGGTGTAGTTCAGAATGCCCGGGGCTTACCTGTTTGCGGTTGTCACGCGGCAACTGACGTCATTCAGGTACCGGTAATGTGAACCGGCGACCACGAAAAAGCCGGTTGTCGCGACAACCCGAACGGCCATTTCGGGCACTTTGGGGCGATTCAGGCGGTATTCCGAAAACGGCCGTAAGTGTTTTTCGGAGACCTAATTACAGCAAAGACAGATACTTACGAAAATCCATCGGCAAAAATCCGAAGTCCGATGCTCTATCCAATTGAGCTACGGGCGCCCGGGGCCATTTTAGCAGAGCGGGCCCGGCTGTCAATTCTTCGGCTGCGGACGCTGGCCGAGCGGTGGCGACGGTACGGGTACCGTCGGCTGACGGTCCTGCTGAGGCGCGAGGGCCGGGCGGTCAACCCCAAGCGCGTGTATTGGCTGTATCGGGAGGCGGGGCTGGCGGTGCGGCGTCGGAGACGTAAACGGGCGGCCCGGCTTGCGGGGCGAGGGGATGACGGTCGTGGACCGGGCGAACGCGCGGTGGTCGGGGGTACGCGACGCCGGCGGTGTACGCCGAGCGGCAGCGGGGGCTCCGGTCGCCTCCGGTTCCCGGCGCCCCCGCTGGCGTGCCGACGGCAATCCGCGCTGGACTTGCGAGGCACGGACTCTCATAATCCCTGGACCAAAAAAATGGGGGCAGGTCACCGTCGAGTCGCTTGTGGCGACCTGTCCGCCCTGACGGGCCATGGCGTGGGCATGTTCTCGCCAAGATATCACATGGTCCCCCCAAAGGGTGACCATGCCGCCGTACAGCCAATCGTGAACCGCTCTGGCCGGGAGACAACCTGTGTCCATTCAGTCTGAGAATCAGGGGGGTATCTGCGGGCGCACGGTCCGGGCCTGCGCGGCCATGCTGGTGCTCTTCGGCGCGCTCGGCGCGGGCCAAGTTCTCGAACAGACGGCCGAGGGCTTCAACCGCTGGCCGGGATGGCGCGGCGACGGGTCCGGCATCAGCAAGGCCCGCGATTTGCCCACCTATTGGGATGCCAAGCAGGGAATCGCGTGGAAGACGGCGATCCCCGGCCAGGGCAACTCGTCGCCCATCATCTGGGACGGCAAAGTCTTTCTGACCTCCGCGACGCCCGACGGCGCGAAGCGCATGGTCCTGTGCCTGGACGCCGCCGGCGGCGCCATTCTCTGGAACCGCGAGATTCCGTCGGCGCAGGTTCCCCAGACCGATCCCAAGAACGGTTACGCCTCGGCCACGCCCGTGACGGACGGGCAGAAGGTGTATGCGTTCTTCGACGGCGTGGGCCTGGTGGCGGTGGACTTCGCGGGGAATCTGGTGTGGACTGCGCCGTTCGGCCCGTTCCAGACGTCGTGGAGCCTGGCCAGTTCGCCGGCGCTCTGCGGCGACACGGTGATCGTGGTGTGCGACCACGACGGTCCGGGCCTCATCGCCGCCGTGGACAAGACCTCGGGCAAGGTCCGCTGGCAGACGCCGCGACCCGCCGGCCGCGGATTCGGGTCGCCCGCCGTCATCTCCGTCAAGGGCGCCGACCAGATCGTCGTCAACGGCAAGACGATCTTCGGCTACGATCCGGCCGACGGCAAGGCCCTCTGGTCGGTCGTGTGTCCCACCGCGCCCGGCGACATGGTCGTGCCCACCGCGGTCTTCGATGAGGGGATCGTTTACGCCGTCTCCGGGCGCAACGGTCCCGTTTTCGCCATTGATCCCACAGGTCGCGGCGACATCTCCGAGACGCACGCCCGGATGCTTTCAAACACCGGCGGTCCTTATATCCCGTCGCCCGTCATCTATCCCTACCTATTCGTGCCGGGCGACAACGGGGCGATCCGCATCATGGACCCCGCCGGCAAGGTCGTCCTCCGGCACCGCCTGCGCGGCCACTTCAGCGCGTCGCCGACGGCCGGCGACGGCAAGATTTACTGGGCCAACGAGGCGGGGGAGACGTTCGTCTTCGACGCCGGCCACCTGCGCGACGAGAACCCTGCGCTGACGGTCCTCGCGGTGAATCCGCTCGGCGAACCGTGCCTGGCTTCTCCCGCCGTGGCGGACGGCCGCATCTTTCAGCGGACCGACAAGCACCTCTTTTGCATTGCGGGCGCCGCCAATCCTTCGGCCGCGCCGGCCGAAAAGCCACCGGCGGGCGACCTGGCGGCCCTCGTGGAGGAGTACAGGAAACATCCGGTCAACTCCGGACCCGACGTGGCGGTCCGCCTGCGCGTCGTCGAGGCCGTCGCCGCCATCAAGGACCCGGAGGCCATCCGGTTCCTCCTGGAGTCGGCTCAGAAGGAAGAGCAGTGGGACGTGGCCGAGGCCGCGTGCAAAAGCGTGGCGGCCCAGGGCCGTCCGGCTGTGCCGGCGCTCATCACGCTCCTGGGCCAGCATCAGAGTTTTGCCCGCATCATCGCGGCCGATGCCCTCGGTTCGCTCCAGGCCGAAGAGGCGGTCGAGCCGCTCCTCACGCAGACCCTCGCGCTGCCGGACCCGATGGTGAAGATCGCGGCGCTCGGTGCGCTCGCCAAGATCGCCGCCGCTCACGAAGTCCAGGTCGCCAAGGTCGTCCCCGCGATGGTCGCTGCCCTGAAGGACGAAAGGGGCGCCGTCAAAGAGGCGGCGATGGACAGCCTCGTGGTCCTCGCCGGCAAGATCGGTCCCATGGAGGAATCCGTCATGAAGGAACTCAGGAACGTGGCCGGCGACAAGAACCCGGCGGTGGCCGGGAAGGCGGCGGCGGCCATCGAGGCGCTGCGGTCCGGCGCCGGCGGGGCCGGGCCGGGCGCGGCGGCCGATCAGCCGAAGAGCGCCGCCGGCGAAACCTTAAGGGCCGGCCCGATCCGCCTCCAGTTCGCCGACGGCGAACTGCGGTATCTTTACGTCGGCCAGAAGGAGATCGTCCGCCGCATCTACTTCGCCGTCCGCGACTCGCGCTGGGACACGGTCATGCCGGTCTTCACAGAGGTAAACGTCAAGCAGGAGGCGGAAAGTTTCCGCATCCGCCTCCGCGCGGTTTGTAAGAGCGACCTGGCGGATTACCGCTGGACGGGCGAGATTGTCGGGACCGCGGAGGGGCGGATCACGTTCCGCGTGACCGGCGAGGCGGCGGCCGATTTCCCGTCGCCGCGCATCGGCCTCTGCGTCCTCTATGGGGCCGAGTCGCTGGCCGGGCAGACGTTCGAGACGGCCGACGCCAAGGGCGCGGCTGCGGCGGGCAAGTTCCCCGAGTTTATCGCGACGGGGCTTGTGGCGACCGCTTTCGAGCGACTCCGCTACACCACCGCCGACGGACTTGTGGTTTCGTGCAGTCTGGAGGGAGCCGCGTTCGACATGGAAGACCAGCGGAACTACGGCGACAGTTCCTACAAGGCCTTCTCGGCGATGCCCTATGGGCCGAACGTCGCCAAGGGCCGACAGGCCAGTGAGACGCTTGTGCTGGAAGTGAGCGGCGCCAGGCCAGCGGCCGCAGCCGATGGACCTGTCCGCATCACGATCGATAAAGCCGCGCCGGCGGCGAAGATGCCGAGGCTCCTCGCGGCCTCCGATTCGACAGGCCGCCCGTCGCTCTCAGGATTCCTCGAACTCAACCAGAAGCGGGACACCCTGAAAGAGGCGGCGGCGGTCGCGTTCCCGTATAATCCGGCGGCCCACATGCCCGACGACGACACGTTCATGGAGAACCGGTCGGCCGTTGTGGACCAGGTCCGGACGATCCGCGCCTTCGCGCCGCGGGCGGCCATCCGCATTGGTCCGATTACCATCAACTCGCCGTATCCTCGGCCGGGGCCCGACCCGCGCCAGAAGACGCTCTTTGTCGCATCGTGGGCGGCGGGCCTGGTGAAGTACCTGGCGCTGGCGGGCGTGGATGAAGCGGTCTTCCAGTTGGAGCCGGGGCCGGCGGACACCCTTCTCCGCGAGATGTCGGCCCTGGCGGGCCGGCCCGTCCTTGCCGCCACGGTAATCGCCGCCGGTCGCCCGCCCATCGAGGCGTGGGCTGTCCGGGACGAGGGCCGCCTCATCGTCTGGCTGTCGAACAACACCCCTGAGGCGCAGAAGGCCGTCCTTGCGAATCCCGGCGAAGGCGGAACCGTCACGGTCTGGCGCCTGACCGACGATGCGGCGGCGAAAGCCGGTCCGGTCGAGCAACCGGCGACGATGGCGGCCGATGGCCTGGAGATTGAACTGGCGCCCTTTGAGGTTGGCCGCGTGACCCTCCGCAAGGCGGATTAGCCGGGGAGTTGGCGCGGCGCGGTGGGGCGCGGTCTGTGGAGCCTCAGCGGACGCGGACCATGAAGGGCATGTCTTCGGGCTGCCGGTCCGTCAGCCGCACGATGCCGTACCAGCGCGGGTTCCACGGATGCCCGTCCTCGGACCACATGAGATTGGTGGTCTTGTCGTCGGCTCCTACGTGAACCCACCAGATGGAGAAGCCGAGGTCGCCGGAGGCCGGCCAAGCGGCAGTCTCCATCAGTGCGTAAGGGACGAACATTTCGACGGTCGCGCCGTCGTCGGGCAGGACCTTCCATGCGCCTCGGAGGCCGGGCGCTTCCTTGGACGTTTCGCCCTTGCCGAGTTCGACCTGTCCGTCCGGCTTCAGGCTTCCGTTGATCCAGTAGTACCGCCCGGCGGTCCCCAGAAGTTCCGGCGGCCGCGAATCGAAGAACAAGGTGAATCGGTCCTTCTCGATGCAGCCGGTCGCCCGGACCGCGATGAAGAGGCCGTCCTTGCCGGCCCGCAGCGCCCAACGGGTCATGCACTCGTCGGGCGAGGCGCGGTTATCCTGCGGCCCTTGTGTGAAGCGGGCCTGGCAGGGGAGGCCGACCGGGACCTGCGGCGCATCGGCCCACTCCTCGAGGGAGCCGTCCACGGTGGCTTCGCCGCGGCGCGCGGCGCCGTAACGCACATACGCCAGTTCGGCCACAGCCCAACCGGTGCGACCGTCGCGCTCGACGGACTGGATGAGCGGCAGGCGACCGACCTCGCTTCCCTGCGGAATCTCGACCGCGACCTCGCGGCAACGGCCGTCCACAAGGAGGCCCACCGTGGCCGTCGAGTCTTGGACAATCTGCCGGCGGCGGACAAACGCCGCGTCCACTTCGAACGGCGCGGCCGCGGCGTAGACGCGGCTGGAACCGGCCGAGAAGTCAACCACGGGAATGAGCGGCCGGCCGGGCGCCAGGTACGCATCGTTCGGATACCTGAGCAGGTCCTCGGGCTTGGCGGCCTGCGGCCACTTCACGTCCAATCGCACTTCCTGGCCGCTCTCAAGGTCGTAAGGACAGGGGCTTGGGGCCTCGAGTTGGCCGTTCATGAGCGGACCGACTTCCAGGCGGCCGGCGCGGCGGTCGGGCGAGGCGTTGCGGACTGTCAGATGGCTGACGACGCCGCCCGGCGTCCACTCGCTCCGTCCGGTCATCGCCAGGGGCGGCGCCGGGGCGGCGCCCGTGATGGCCTCATAGACGGCGCGGGCGATGGCCAGATGTCCGAGGACGTTCGGATGGACGGCGTCGCCCCCGCCGTCGGTCTCAAGACGGCTTCGCATCGGCTCGCCGTAAGAGGGCAGATACACCGGCCACATGGCTTGGACGGACTTTTGGATGGTGTCGCCGCCGGTTCCCCAGACCGCATGGAACGCGTCGGCCAGGGGGACGTGTAACTCCTCCGCGAGCGGCCGGAGCGACTCCGCAAAGCCGATGGTGCGGAAGGCATATCCCGGCGGATTGGGATCTTTCGCCTGGCGCTGCTCTTCGGGCGTTAGCGGGATGCCGAGGTCCGGCGTCGGCGTGAGGAAAACCGTGTCGGCGCCGATCTCGGCGAGGTGCTCGGCCACCCAGCGGTATTGCTCCAGATAAGCCGCCAGGGGCACGCCGCCTGCCTGGTCGTTCAGGCCGTACATCAGAAGGCCCACGTCGGGGCGGACGGGCAGAATATCGTCCTGGAAGTGCCGGACCGACGCATCCACCGACCGGCCCGGATACGATCGGTCGAAGCACGCGACGTTCGGGTTGCCGGAGGCGCGGCGGAGCATGAGGGTCAGGAGGGTCTTGTAGTCGCCGGTCCATGTGACGGAGTCGCCCATCGCCATGAGCGTGACTTTCTCGCCGGCGAGGAGTTTCTTGCCGGTGCGGGGCAGAGCCGCGAGGAGCCTGTCTTTTGAGAGCCGCGGCGGCGGCGCCATGGCCAACCACCGGAACTCCCCTTCCACGTCGCCGCTGAGCGTCGCGATGTGGATTCCTTCGGCCAGCGACGCGAGGGCGATGCGGCCGTTCTCGACAGCGGCCTCCCCTTCGCGCGTCGGGCCCCAGCCGCCGCACGTGATCGTCCGCACGGTCCACGAGACGCGGTGTGCGGCCGGCGGAACCTGGAGGACCACCGGTTCGTCGGTGAAAACGTAGGGAGGTACGGCCACCAGTCCGGTGGCGGGTGCGGCCTCGGCGGCGCCCTGAGCGGTGGGGGCCCCGGCCAGAAGGAGGCCCGCGCCTCCGAGCATTGCCGCCACAAGATTCCATCGGTTAAAACCCAAAGGTCTGCTCCTCTACCTTGTGATCGGCCGGAGGCGCCGGTGCTGGATGACCCTCCCCCGTTTTATGTACCAGGGCGAGTAAGAGTTTCCGTTAGCGTTGGACTTGCCCCCATTTCTGATCCACCCGGTGTGAGACTTTTTCATGGCCCGTGCTCCGGGGCAGCGGCGAACTCCGCCGGCGGCACGTTTCCCAACGCACTGTGCGGCCGCTGCCGGGTATAGTCCTCCCGCCACGCATCCACCTTCTCCTGCGCATCCTCCAGCGACAGGAACCAGTGCTCGTTCAGGCACTCTTGCCAGGAAGACCATTCTCGCAACATCTTGGGTCTGTTTCAAGAGGCAGGACGCAACTGGTAACGGATAAGAGAAAAGCAACAGAGAAACAGTTCGTGCACGGAACTTCGAGGTCCGATGCTCTATCCAATTGAGCTACGGGCGCCCGGGACCATTTTAGCAGAGCGGGCCCGGCTGTCAATTCTGCGGCCCCCGGATGAGCCGGAACAGACTTTTCCTGCAATTTCAACAGCGGCGGGGGAGTATAATCCAGAGGATCAGCAGGCAGGGTCGGAGGGATTTTCATCGGCCTCCGCCCCAGGCCGACGCCGATGAAAGAGGTGCGGCGGAGGTGCCCACAAAGGCGCCCCGGCCGCAGGAGTGGGCAGAATGATGACCGCCAAGCAACCTTTCCTGGGATGGTGGCGGCGCGTGGCGCTGGCGGCCGTGGTTGCGGCCCTGGTCGGCGCGGCGGCAATTGAGGCGCACGGTCAGCCGCGTTCGTGCGGTCCGCCGCCGCAGGCCAAGCCACAGCGGCGCACCGCGGCCGAAGGATTCCCGCCGCTGCCGCTCCCGGCTACGCCGCTTCGGCGGACGGAGAAGAAGCGCGAGCCGAGCCCCCCTGCCCTCGTCGGCAAGGTCATCCTCGGCGACATCAAGTGGGAGACGCGCGACGGCCAGCGTTCCTCCTGGCGCGACTGGAAGACGGACCCCAGCGACATCGAGAACCTCCTGAGGTGGACGAACCAGCAGTTGAACATCCAGTACCGGTCGGTGGACACGGACCTGGCGGAGTTTTCGGGCGACCCGACGGAGTTGCCGATTCTGTATTTTACGGGGCACGACGCATTCACGGTTCCGGCGGAGGTGCTGCCGCGGCTGCGGCGCTTCTGCCTGGACGGTGGGACGATCCTCGGCGACGCGTGCTGCGGTCGGGAGGAGTTCGACAAGGCATTTCGGGCGCTGGTGGTGCAACTGTTCGGGACCGAGCGGCCGATGGAGGCGGTGGCGCCGGACGATCCGCTGTATTCCGCGTACTACCAGATTTCGAGCGTGCAGTTGAGGGATGGCCCGAAACTGTGGGAAGGCCCGCCGACACTGGAGGCAGTGACCATCGGCTGCCGCGCGGCGGTCATCTACACGGGGGGTTTCGATTGTTCGTGCGGGTGGGACGGTCACATTCACGAGACGGGCCGTCGCGTGATGCCGGCCGACGCGCGGCGGCTGGGGGCGAACATCATCACGTACTGCCTGGCGACGTACGAACTGGGGCGGTTCCTGGCGACCGAACGCGTCTATCACCAGAAAGGCGAGCCGACGCGGGACCAACTCGTCATCGCCCAGGTGGTGCACGGCGGCGATTGGGACACGCAGCCGGCGGCGCTGGCGTCGCTCCTGAAACACGTGGCCCGGAACACGACGGTCGAGGTCCAGTTCAAGCGCGAGGTGGTGGACCTGCGGACGATTGACGCGTTCGCGCACCCGATTCTCTACATGACCGGCCACAAGGAATTCCGCCTGACGGACGAAGAGGTCGGGAACCTCGCGCGGTACCTGGCGGCGGGCGGGGTGCTGGTGGCCAACGCGTGCTGCGGCCGGGAGGGGTTTGACACGGCGTTCCGGCGGGAGATCGCGCGCGTCCTGCCGGACCATCCGCTCCAGAAGATTCCCCTGGACCATCCGATTTATAGCGCGGTCTATCCGGTGCGGCAGGTCGAGTACACGCCTCTGGTGGAGCACGAGCATCCGGGGCTTCGGCAGCCGACGCTCGAGGGCGTGGCGCTGGAGAACCAGTTGCGCGTCATTTACAGCCGATACGGGTTTGTGAACGCCTGGTCGGGCGCCCCGAATCCGTACGCGCGGGAATATCGGACGGAGGATGCGCTTCGGCTGGGGATCAACATTCTGGTGTATGCGATGATGCACTAGGTGATTTCAACGCAGCCCAAAGGGCCCCTTCAGTCTTGATTGACAAAAGCCTATCTGGCCTATAGGGTAGCACTATGCCCACGCTCGACTGGATTGGGAAGAATCCGGGCGGTTGCATCGGTGGACGCATGCGTCGCCCCTGGTGTTGGCCGTTGCGAAGGTTCAGAATGCGCCTTATCTGGAGAAAATAATGTCATTTAACGCCAAACTGACCGCAGTGCTCAAGACCGATAAGCGGTTTATCGTCGAAGAAGGTGAGCTACTTATCGCCGCGGTGCGAGACCGAGCCTGGCAAGTTGACCACGATCTCGTCAAACTGTTGCTTTCCGACAAGGACATCAAAGCCAAGTTCTTCGACGAAATCGCCGGGCATTGGGTGTTCAACCTCAACACGTTCATCGAATACATCTCGCAGAAGAATTTCCTCGATAACTCGTACACGCGGTTTCGCAACCGAATCGGCCTGACCATCGGCGACAAGTATTTGCGTGAGCGCGGCGACGTGGCGCTGGCATGGCCCTACAAAGACTGCATTCTGGAAGGCGGTCAGACGAGGGACGAAGAAAGTCGCAAAGAAATTTTCTTCAACGAAGTGATCGCCGAGGACGAAATCAACCGACTGCTTGACCCGAAAGTCTTGACCAGCTTTGTGCGCTACACCTCGAAGGGCAAACAGCCGGTGAAAGAATTCAAGCGCGACGAGAACGGAATCATCCGAGAGAACTTGATTTTCAAGGGTAATAACCTCCTTGCTTTGCACACGCTCAAGACCCAGTTTCGAGGGCAGATCAAACTGGTCTACATTGACCCGCCCTTTAATACGGCAAGTGCAGCAAACACCTTTGCCTACAACAACAGTTTCAATCACTCTACGTGGTTGTCCTTTATGAAAACCCGTGTTGAAGCCGCAAGGGAAATGCTGAGAAAGGATGGGATTTTTGTTGTTGCCATTGATCATTACGAACTCTTTTATCTTGGCGTGTTGTGTGATGAGGTTTTCGGCAGAGAAAACCGCATGGGCGTCATATCAGTTGTTCACAATCCAGGCGGTCGCCAAGACGACATCTTCTTTCCGACTGCTCATGAGAATATGCTCTTTTACGCAAACGACATCACTTCCGCCAAATTAAACACCCTGGGCATGAGCGACGAAAAGCTTTTTCAATTTAGACTCGAGGACTCTTTTGGGAAGTATAAGCTAAGGGGCTTCAGACGCAGCGGCAACAATTCGAGACGCGAACAGCGACGAGGATTGTTCTATCCCATTTATTACAACCCAACAACCAACGATTTTAGATTGAAACCCGCAAAGGATTATCTGAAACTACTGCCAATCGACGAGCAGGGAATTGAAAGATGTTGGAGATGGGGGCCAGAGACTTTCATGGCGCGAATTGAAAAATATATCGAGGTAAAATCAGTCGGGGGTAGGTATGATATTTACATTAAAGAAAGAGAAGGCGATTACGAGGGCGAGAAACCCAAAACCATCTGGAATAAATCAAAGTATTCCGGACAAACTGCTACAAGTGAATTGAAGAAGTTGTTCGGTGAGAAGACATTCAGCTATCCGAAATCGCCCTTCTTGATCATGGATGTTGTTAAAATTACAACAGCAAAGAATGATATTGTTCTTGATTTCTTTGGTGGTAGCGGGACAACAGCCCACGGTGTGTTGGAATTGAATAAAGAAGATGGCGGGAGTAGACAATATATTCTTTGCGAGCAAATGGGTTACGCCGATTCAATCACCGTAGAACGTGTGAAAAGGGTAATGAAGAAGAACAAGAGCGGGGATTTCATCTTCTGCGAACTGATGAAATACAATGAAGCCTTCATGGAGCGCATAGAATCTGCCAAGACTAGCAAGGAGTTGCTCAAAATCTGGCGGGAAATGGCCGAAGACTCGTTCCTAAATTGGTACGTGAATCCGCGTCTTCCAGAGGACGCCATCAAGGATTTCGAAGCCATCGGCAAGGAAGAGAATGGCGTCCAGAAGCAGAAGCGGTTGCTGGCTGAACTGCTCGATAAGAACCAGCTCTACGTGAACCTCTCCGAGATTGACGACGCGCAATTCAAGGTGAGCGCAGAAGACAAGGCGTTGAACAAGGCGTTCTACGGCGAGGCGTACAATGCCTGAGCAATTTCTTTACGAAACACTAAACGCCGTTTCGGGGATGGGATTTCTGAAAAAGGAAATCCCGGAATCCGTGGCCCTGAACCTGAATCCAAAATATGAAGTGCGGCCTTACCAAATCGAGGCGTTCGCACGCTTCTTCCATTGCCAAAAGAGCGATTTCCCCGGCAAGGCATATCCCCTGTATTTCCTTTTCAATATGGCGACAGGGAGCGGTAAGACGCTTATCATGGCGGGGCTGATCCTGTACCTGTACGAGCAGGGTTACCGGAATTTCCTGTTCTTCGTCAATTCGACGAACATCATTCAAAAGACGAAGGACAACTTCCTGAATCCGCTGTCGTCCAAGTTTCTTTTCAAACCGGACATCTTCATCGGCAACCGCCACGTGCGCGTTTCGCCCGTCGAGAATTTTGAGGGCGTCAATCCGAACGACATCAACATATGCTTCACCACGATTCAGCAATTGCACATTGACCTAACGACGGAAAAGGAAAACGCCATCACGTTCGAAGATTTCCGCAAGCACAAGGTTGTTCTGATTGCCGATGAAGCGCACCACTTGAACACCAAAACCAGACGCCAATTGGAGTTGTTCGAGAGTTGGGAGAACACGGTCGAGAGCATCTTCAAGCAGAACGTGGATAATCTGCTGCTCGAATTTACGGCCACGCACGATTACGAAGACCCCAACATGGTGAGCAAGTACCGGAACAAGGTAATCATCCGGTACGACCTGCAACAATACCGGAACGAGCGGTTCTCCAAAGATGTTATGATCGTGCAGTCCGACTTTGACCTGGAGGAGCGCATCCTTCAGGCGCTGATTCTGAGCCAGTACAAACAGGAAGTGGCGGCGAAGCACCGGATCAATTTGAAGCCGGTGGTGCTCTTGAAGGCGCAGCGAACCATCGCGCAGTCGCACGAGAACAAAGCCAGTTTTCACAAACTTATTGCTAGTCTCAAGGCGAAGCAGATTGCCCAGGTCCGCAAGTCTGACATCCCCGTTATTCAACGCGCGTTCCAGTTTTTTGCCGAGAATAAAATAACCGATGGTCAACTTGTGGAACGGCTCAAACGGGAGTTTCACGAAGATTTCTGCCTGTCGGTCAACGTGGAAGGCGAGAAGGAGCAATACCAGCTTCTGCTGAACTCGCTCGAAGACCGGAACAATCGCATCCGGGCGATTTTCGCCGTCCAGAAACTCAACGAGGGCTGGGACGTGCTCAACCTGTTCGACATCGTGCGCTGTTACGAACATCGCGATACCGGTCGGCAGAAAATTGGCAAGACCACGACCTCGGAAGCGCAGTTGATCGGACGCGGTGCGCGGTATTTTCCATTTGTCTTACCGGAAAGCAATGACCGCTTCCGCCGTAAGTTTGATGGCGACATGGGCCACGAATTGCGCGTTCTGGAAGAATTGCACTACCACAGCATCAATGACTTTCGCTATATCTACGAAATCCGCGCTGCGCTGGTTGCGCAGGGCATCATGGACGAGGATACAGTCGAGAAGCGGCTGACGCTGAAAGACGCTTTCCAAAAGACGCCGTTCTACAAATACGGCGTGATCTACACCAACGACCGGCTGGAAAACGATTATCAGCAAGTCAAATCTCTTGCGGATATGGGCGTCAAGAAACGAAATTACGTTCACGTCATTGCCACCGGCCACGGCGGAGCGAGCGCCATCCTCGCGGATAGGCGGCAGGAGGCCGTTGTATCGGAAGAAAGCCGAAAGGATGTCAACGTTACGGACATAGAACGCAACATTGTTGAATCGGCGGTGGCGCGTAATCCGTTCTTTTCGTTTGCATCACTCCACCGGTATTTCCCGCATCTGACTTCGATGCGAGAGTTCATCACGTCGGAATCGTTTCTTGGCGGACTCGCTATCACGTTTCAAGGGGATGTGCACCGGCTCGATGAAAACAAGGCCGAGACACTGCGTGGGATGGTGGGATTGCTGCATCAAATCGAAACCGAGGCGAGACAGCAAATCACCGATTATCGAGGCTCGCGGGAATTCAGGCACGGTTGGGTACACGATATTTTCCACGACAAGATATTGAAATTCGGCAAGGGCAATCCGCTGGCATTGCCCGATCCACAATTTGAAGCGTTCATTGCTGGCAAGGATTGGTATGTCTTCAACGCGCTCTATGGCACGAGCGAAGAAAAGCCGTTTGTTCGGATGCTCGAAAGGCAAATGCCTGCGCTGAAAAAGAAATATGAAGCCGTTTACCTCGTGCGCAACGAGGGGCATTTCAAAATCTACAATTTCTCCGATGGGCAAGCCTTTGAGCCGGATTTTGTTCTGTTCTTGAGAGAGAAGACCGGCAGCCTTCTCACGTATCAGTTGTTCATCGAGCCCAAAGGCAAACACATTACAGAACACGACCAATGGAAGGCGACATTCTTGAAGGAGATTTGCGAAGAGTTTGCGGACAAGATTCTGACGTTTGCAGGCGACTCAAAGTATCGCCTGATCGGCCTTCCCTTCTATAACATCGCGGACGAAAACGAGTTCAAAGACACCCTCCAGACTACGTTAAACGTGTAAAGCTAGAGGGCATTCACCGCGCACCAATAGGCGGCGTACCGCTCGAATGAGCGGGCGATTTTGGCATGGGAGGAGGGGAAAAGCAATGCAAAAGGCAGAGTGCAAAGAGGGGAGGCTTTGCGCTGGCGCGCGGTACGGCGGGAAAAGGGCAACGGACCGAGGCGAGACCCCTCCGCTTCGGTCGGGGTGACAGAGGCGGGGAAATCAATGCGGAAAGCGGAAAGGAAGGATGCGATGCGAGACCCCTCCGCTCCGGTCGGGGTGACAGAGGCGGAAGGGGGGTGGGGGGAAAGCAATGCAAAAGGCAGAGTGCGGAACAGAGAACCCGGCCCGAAGGGCTCCTATGAAGGAACAGGGAGAGACCGGAAAGCGGAAAGGAAGGATGCGAGGCGAGACCCGGAGTGAACCCGGAAACCGGAAAGGGGGGGATGCGAGGCGAGACCCCTCCGCTCCGGTCGGGGTGACAGAGGCGGGGAAATCAATGCGGAAAGCGGAAAGGAAGGATGCGAGGCGAGACCCATTCGACTCCCCTTCGATTCGCTACACTCACTCAGGGTCGCTCAGGGTGACAGCGCGCCAGGGTGGCGCAAAAGCGGCCCGGGGGGGAAAAAATTATTCTGCCGTCCACGGGGTCGTGGAGCGGGTTTTGCGGCATCGAGGTGGCGCAAGACGGAGCGCGCCGCACTTTAGGGGGGGAATGAGGAAACCCGAAATTCGAATGACGAATGAAACCCGAAGGACGAAACTCGAAGCGCGCTACGGAGTCCCGGCAGGGCACGGGGAAAAAGAGAAAAGGGGATCACGCGATGGGGCAGAGTGCGGAGGGGACGTATGATCGTCGTGGAATCAATGCGACGTATCATCGGCGTCGTGCGGCGCGGGCGATATGGGCGTCAGGCGGTCGGTTGGCGGAAGCGGCCGAGCGTTCGCAGACGGGGCTTTTGACGCTGCGGAAATGGCTGCAGGCTCCGGAGTTCCAGGCGCTCTTGGCGGAGGAAGCCATGGAGCCGATCGTCCAGGCGGCGAGCGCGGTGGTGCGTTGGGCGCCGGCGGCGGTGGCGCGGCTGATCCGGGACCTGGACAGCGAGTCGGCGAACGACGCCCGCCGGGCGGCGCGAGAAATCCTTCGGCTGGCGATGGACGTGCAGAAACATTTGATCCAGTCGCAAAACGCGTCGCAGCAACCGGAAAGCAAGACGGCGAACGACCAACCGCCAACCTTCAACGCGGCGATGGATCCGTTGTCGCAGCAGTTGGAGGAGTTGTCGGATGAGAAGGTGGAAGCGATTTTGGGGATACTGAACGGCCCTCCGGACGGCGGCGGAGTGCAGAACAGAGAACCCGGAAACCGGAACTCGGAAAGCGGATAGAAGGCAACGGCGAAACGGCGCGCGCCGCGCAAGCGCGGCGGCGAAACGTGGGCAGACGCTAAGCCGCAAGCGGCTTGCTGATTGACGTGGACAGGGGGCGGGAGGAAGGGTATCCTTGTTGAGGAAGCCATAAGGAGGCGAGGCGGTGAGCGAGCAAGCCGCGCGAAGCGCCGAGGAAATCAAACTGATCCGCCAACTGGGCGAGGCGAAGAGCCTGCTGCTCGCCGAAATCCACAAGTCCATCGTCGGCCAGGACGAGGTGATCGAGCAACTGTTGCTGGCGATGTTCTCGCGCGGGCACTGCCTGATGGTCGGCGTGCCGGGGCTGGCGAAGACGCTTCTGGTCTCGACCATCGCCCAGATTCTGAAACTTCAGTTCAGCCGCATCCAGTTTACGCCGGACCTCATGCCGTCGGACATCACGGGGACGGACGTCATCGAGGAGAACCGTGCGACGGGCGGGCGCGAGTTCCGGTTCATCAAGGGCCCGCTCTTCGCGAACATCATCCTGGCCGATGAGATCAACCGCACGCCGCCCAAGACCCAGGCCGCCCTGCTGCAGGCGATGCAGGAATACCACGTGACGACGGGCGGGCAGACCTATCCGCTGGAATTGCCGTTCTTCGTCCTCGCGACCCAGAACCCCATCGAGCAAGAAGGCACCTATCCCCTGCCCGAGGCCCAACTCGACCGGTTCATGTTCATGGTGAACGTCGGCTACCCGTCGCGCGACGAGGAGCGGCAGATCGTCAAGACGACCACCGCCGAGGAGAAACACGATTTGCGCCTGGTGCTGGCCGGCAAGGACATCCTGACCGTCCAGCGGATCATTCGCCGCATCCCCGTCTCGGACCACGTCGTGGACTATGCGGTGAGTCTCGCCCGCGCCACACGTCCGCGGACGCCCGAGGCCCCGCAGTTCATCAACGACTGGCTCACGTGGGGCGCCGGGCCGCGCGCCGCCCAGTACCTCATCCTCGGCGCGAAGGCCCGCGCCATCTTCGCCGGCCGTATGAACGTGACGGCGGAGGACGTGCGGCACGTAGCGCATCCGGTCCTGCGGCACCGGCTGTTCACGAACTTCAACGCCGACGCTGAAGGCATCACGCCCGAGCAAATTGTTGACCGGCTCCTGACGACCGTGCCGGAACCTCGGCCGGAGGACTATCGCGACGCCCGCGCGCGGCCGGTGCTGGAACCGGCCGAGGCGCCGGAGGGGGACGCCGACCCGGCCGACGAACCGCAGGCCTAATTGCTGCTTCGTCAACTTCGTTGCCTGTCACACGGCAGCCTTGCTACGCCACCACTCCCTTCTGTGCCCGTTACAATCCGGGCACATGGCTTACCACTGGGGCCTAGAAGGAGGCGACCATGCCCTGGCGGGAGAGGATGGCCGAAGGCCGAGGGAAGAGGACGACAGTGGCAGGCGGCCAAGCCTACTTCGGAGTACCGACTGGCTCTGACGCGGGCAATTCCTCCCTTTCGCTGAGGAAAACCGCAACATGGTTTCCCCAGTCGTCACCCAGACGCTCCTTCAGCCCAGCAGAGTCCGTGTCCCCGAGCAGGACCTCGAGCAGACCTCGGGCGTCGTGTCGGGGCGGGATCGCCTTCAGGTCCTCCCGCCCTTTGGCGACAGCCTCTTGCAGATTGCCTTCCGCCACCCGGATACGGAACAGCAGGACACGCGCCAGATGGGCGGCTGGGGTTTCCTGCAGCGCGGCCTCTGCATCGGCCCTGGCTTCCTCCAGTCCTCCGGCATAGAAGCGCGCCCATCCCCGATCCACATACGCACCGGCAGCGCATTCTTCCAGTTTCAGTGCCTCCGTGCAATCCTCGATCGCCCCCGAGTACCGCCTCGTGCACAGGTGTACCCAGGCCCGCGCCACGTGGGCCTCGGCACATTTGGGGTTGCATTCGATGGCGCGGTTAGCGTCGGCAAGCGCCTCATCAAACCGGCCCTGAACGGCAAAGACATCGCTCCGGGCCACATAGTTCCAAACGCCATCAGGGTCGATCTCGATGGCCTTGTTATAATCCGCGAGGGCTAGACCGATCTTTCCAGCTTTGCGGTACGCATCACCTCGGTGGCGGTAGGGAGTCGCCTCCATCGGCGCGCGCAACCGCGACGCGAAATCATCTTCCCCCTCTTCCGGCTCTTCCTCCAGGCTGTGGAAGAACTTCGCCATCGGTCCTACGAAACTCAGGCTATTGGCCTTTTGGAACTCCTCCAACGCCTCTTCCGCCTTGCCGAGGTTACAGCAGGCTACGGCCAGATTGTGGTGGGGAAACACCGCATCCGGCTTGAGGGCGATGGCCTTACGGCAATCCTCCTCGGCAGCGGCAAATTCCCCCAACTCGTTGCGGGCAGCGGCACGGTTCGAGTACGCCATCGCCTCATCCGGGTCCAGTTCCAGTGCCTTGTCGGCGGCGACTATCGCACACTCGTACCAGCCCAAATTTACCAGGGTACCAGCCTGGCAAACACGGGAACGGACATGACCTGGATCGAGTTCCAAGGCTCGCTCGGCATCGGCAAGAGCAAGCGTGTTCTTTCCGAGATCCATATATAGGCCTGCCCGACTGGCGTAGGCATCAACTAAGCGCCCATCCAGTTCAATCGCCTCGGTCAGGCCCGTCACAGCCTCCTCGAGTCGGCCCACTTCTTTCCGGGCCATGGCTCTGAAGAAACGCAACCGGGCTTCCCCCGGCTGCAGAGCAACTGCCTTATCAAACTGCTCGAGCGCATCGTCAAAACGCTTCTGACAAGCGTAAATGAAACCCCGCTTCGCGAATGCCGGGGCGAAGTCCGGCGCAATCTCAATGACGCGCCCCAAGTCGGCCAGAGCATCTTCGTACTGATCAAGCTCAGCGTATGCCCAGGCGCGAAGGAAATACATACGAGGGTTATCCGGAAGGTGCATGACGCCCTGATCAAAGTTCTCGATGGCTTTTTTCAGGCGATTCAAACGGCCGTAGACTATCCCCCGCCTGATATAAGCACCTGCCATCTCCGGCGCGTGTTCCAGGGCCTTCGTGTAATCCTGGGCAGCGGCATCAAAATCGCCCTTCTGTTCTTCGGCCATCCCCCTACCAAAATAGGCTGGTGCGTGCTTCGGATCGAGGCGCAGGGCGGCATCGAACTCGGCAATCGCCTCATCGACTTGTCCTGCACCCACGAGATATATACCCAGCAGGCTGCGGTAGGCAACATCTTCAGGCAACAGGCTGACCGCCTTGCGCATGTCCGAAATCGCCCGTTCGTGGTCACCCTTGGCCGCATAGCACCGACTGCGGTCCGCGTACGCAGGTGCCAACGAGGGCGCCAGGGAGAGGATGCGGTTGTACACCTGGATGGCGCGGTCGTACTCTCCCCGGGAGAAATGCTCACGGGCCTGTATAGCCAGTTTGGCGATCTCTTGGTCCTGGTTCAACGAGGTCATCGGACTTTGCCCCGCTTCGGGTATTTCTGGCGGCCTCTGCGATGTTGGAGGAATTCGCTCCGGCTGCGGTGTCGCGAGGGTTTGCCTCGCGCCCGCCAAAGCTGCCGCAACGACAACAATACCCGCCACGAGTACCGCCCCGAATGGTCCACTTGCCACAGAGTCCGACATGGGTAGGTCCCCTGAGCCCTCGCACAAAGGTATCTTGTTAGGCCAGAGCTTCCTTGTCAAACGAATCCTCGGGATGGCACAGAGAGATAAACGGCAGCGGCGAGCGTTTTGTTCGCCGTCGGTGAGCACACCTTCAACCGGCCGGCGGAGTGAGGCGCTCGAGCCACGCGGCCAAGTAGGGCCATGCCGGCACGAGGAGAATGGCGAGTAGGGCGGCCAGGCCCACGGCGGCGCACCAGACGGCCACGGCCTTGCCGAACGAGACGCCCAGTCCGTTCCGCAAAATCGCCACCGAGACGGCAACAATGAGCACCCCGCCGAGCCAGTATATCCAGGGCGCCAAGTCCAGCCGGTCGGGCACCACCTCCACCGTCAGGATGAAGATGATGGCGGCGACAGCAGCGGCAACGATGCTCGAGAAGAGCGCACAGAGCATGGCCCGCCCGAGCGTCGCCCCTTCGGCCCCGACCATCTTCGCGCCGACGCGGAAGAGGAGGCCCGCGACCAGGACAGCCCCCACGGCGGCCAGACCCCAGAGAAGCGCAACGGTCATAGCAATCCTCCTGTGGCCCCTCGCGGCCTGAGGTGAAATCGGCCGGGGGAGGCCTGGTGCTAAAGCCGAACCGGCGCCCCGCGGTTGCCTACGCATCGCCTTTTCGGATGCGCACTTCCCATCGGAGGGCTTCGGCTTCGTTGCCTGCCGCGTGGAGCGCTTCGGCGTAGGTCTTGACGACATGGACGAAAACGGGGTTCTGCTGCATGGCCCGGCGGTTGAAGTCGCTTTGGTATTCGGGGACCCTCTCGGCGACCATCTGGAGGTACTTCAGTCGCATCGGCACGTCGTCCATGAGGGCGAGGGCGCGGTCGAAGAGGTCCACGAAGCCATAGTAGTCGGCGACGTATCGCTCGGAGGCGAGGACATAGAGTTTGAGGGCCTTGTCCTTCTGTCCGACGGCATCGAGGTAGGCCCCCTGGAGTCCGCGGAGTTTGACGGCCAGGTCGGGGCGCTGGCACTTCTCGTAAATCTGGAAGGCGCCTTCCAGGAGGTTGAGGTTGCGGGTGATTTCTTTCTGTGGGGTCTGTGGCCCGGCAGCGAAGCGAGGCTGGAGGACCTTTTCGAGGACCTCGAACGTCAGGTCGGGGTACTGGGCGTAGGCCTTGAACATGAGGTCGAAGTATTTTTCGCCCTCGTCCTGGGTGAGGAGGCCGGCGACGACGGCGTCGGCGAGCCGTCGCCAGATGCCCGGGCAGTAGGGATTGCGGCGGATGGCGCCGTCGAGGAGGCCGACGGCGCCTTTGCGTGCGTCGGCGGGCACCATGTCGTAGAGGTGACAGGCGAAGCGGGCGTCGAGGAGGCCGTCGTAGGACCTGCCGATGGCCGCGGTCAAGAGTTGCACCTCGCGGTCGAGCATCCCTTTGCGAGTAAGCGGGCATTCCACCACACCGCGGTAATACTTGTCGTAATCGAAGCGTCCGGAGAAGAGGAGGTCAACGCCCTTTCCCTGGCGTCCGATCCAGGCGAGCCAGGCGTGGCCGCCGCGCTGTCCCTCGCCGCGGTCGTACATGGCAGGGACGCCGAGCGTTTTCAGAATGTGGGAGGCAAAATAGGCGCGGTCGCCGCACACGCCCCCGTACGCCCGGATGTTGGGAAGGGTGTAGGGACGGCCGGCGATCTTGCCGGGTTTGCCGCCCACCCGACTGTAATCGTAGGGGACGTCGTAATAGATTTTCTCGAGCGCGCGGGCGGCGCCATAATTCTCGAGCGCCCACTGGCGTTCGGCGATGGAGACGTTATTGTCCGCGACGAACGCCAGCAGCAGCCAAGGCGTCGTCTTCAAGGAGACCTTCATCTGGGGCTCGTGCTGGAGGTACCAGTCGAAGGATTCCTCGCAGGAGGGCGCGGCATCGCCTTCCTTTTTCCCGGGCGCGCGGCCGTGGACAACCGCGAAGGCGAGGGCGAGTTGCTTGTGGCTGTCGAAGTCCTTTCCAAACTTGTCGCGCAGGGCCTTGAGCGCGGCGGGGATGCCGGGCTCGTACTTCGGATGAAGTTCGACGAGCAGCGCGTCGTGGACGAGTTTGTCGGAGGCGACCCAGGCCCAGAAGTCTTCGGGGACGACGGCGGGGACGAATCGCTCGCGGGCGCTGGCGTCGGCATACTGCTTAAAGAGCACAAGGACCTCGTCGGTCAGGGTCCCCGCGCCGGCCTTTTCGAGGAGAACCTGCTCCAGTTCCTTGGCGGTCTTGGGCTGTTCCGGAACCGCATTCGGACCGGGGGCCGCCCCGGCCGAAGCCACGCCCGTCAAAAACGCCCCCACCATCCATGCCGCCACGATAGCCCAACGTGCAACTGGCATCGGGTCGCCTCCTGTCTGCGACGAGATGGGAAAGGATAACCACCCATGCATAGGTTAACGCGGGGACGGGCGCTGTCAATAGAAAAGAGGCGTGGGAGCGGCGCGTCGGCCCTGCGTTGACACTTGGCACGCCGGTTGGCTATACTCGGCGGACGAAACGTCAAGTTGCCGCACGCCCGAAGGAGGCCGGGCGGCGAAGTGGAACCGTACCATGGCCCTGGAAATTGTCGGTGAAATCTTCGGCAAGGCCGCCCGCGCGATCTTCGGGTCGCGCAACGAGCGGCTGATCCGCGGCTACCGCGAGCGGGCGGCGCGGGTCAATGCGCTGGAGGCCGAGTTCGAGGCCCTTTCCGACGAAGCGCTTCGGGCGAAGACCGACGAGTTCCGCTCGCGCATCCCGCAGGACGAAATCGCGGAGGTGGCGTCGGAGTACGGCCGGCGCATCACCGAGACGAGCGACCGGGCCGAACAGATCCGCCTGCAACGCGAACTCCAGGACGCCATCAACCAGCACCTGGACCCGCTGCTGCCGGAGGCCTTTGCCGCCGTCCGCGAGGTCGCCAAGCGCTGCGTCTGGCTCGACCATGCCGAGGCCCCGCCCGATTATCATCCCGACATCCAGAGCCGCGTCCGCCTGGCGATGCGCGGAGAGGCCAGCCTCCTGGACGAGAACAGCGGAAAACCCATCGAGACGTTCGGCCTCTACGGCATGAGGCCGTACGACGTCCAACTCATCGGCGCGATGGTCCTTCACGAGGGCAAGATCGCCGAGATGGCCACCGGCGAAGGGAAGACGCTGGTCGCGTCGCTGGCGGTGTACCTCAACACGCTGGCGAGCAGGCCGGTCCACGTCGTCTCGACCAACGATTACCTCGTCCGCGTCGGCCGGGAATGGAACGAGCCCGTCTTTCGGCGTCTTGGCATCACCGTCGGCGCCATCCAGGCCGGCATGACCAGCCAGGAACGCAAACCCCAGTACGCGTGCGACGTGACGTACGGCACGAACAACGAGTTTGGGTTCGATTACCTGCGGGACAACATGAAGACGGTCCTGGCGGAACAGGTGCAGGGGCTCCTCGCCTACGCCGTCGTGGACGAGTGCGACTCGGCCCTCATTGACGAGGCCCGGACGCCGCTGATTATTTCCGGCCCGGCGTTCGAGTCCACGGACAAGTATGCGAAGGCGGACGCCATCGCGCGGCAACTGAAGCCGACAACCGAGGACCGGCCCGAGGACGGTGATTTCATCGTCAAAGAAAAGGAACACCAGTGCCCCCTGACGGAGCGGGGCGTGCGGCGGGCCGAGGAACTCGTCGGCGCCGGCTCGTTCTACGTGGCCGGCAACATGGATTGGCCGCACCTCCTGGACCAGGCCCTTCGGGCCCATCGCCTCTACATTTGCGACAAGGCATACATCGTCAAGGGCGACGACGTCATCATCGTGGACGAGTTCACCGGCCGCCTGATGCCCGGCCGGCAGTGGTCGGACGGCCTGCACCAAGCGGTCGAGGCCAAGGAAGGCATCCGCATCAAGGAAGAGACGCAGACCCTCGCCACCATCACGCTCCAGAACTATTTCCGCATGTACGATAAGCTCGCGGGCATGACGGGCACGGCCATGACCGAGGCCGGCGAGTTCGACAAGATCTACGGCCTGGAGACGGTGGCAATCCCCACCAACCGCCCCCTCTCGCGCGCGGGGCACGCCGACCTGGTGTTCCGCACCGAAAAGGAAAAGTTCGAGGCCATCATCGAGGAAATCAAGGACTACCACGACCGCGGCCGGCCGGTCCTGGTCGGCACGACGAGCATCGAAAAGAACGAACGCCTGAGCCGAATGCTCGAACGCACCCACGGCATCCCGCACGAGGTCCTCAACGCCAAGTTCCACGAGAAGGAGGCCGAGATCGTCGCCAACGCCGGCCAGCCGAACGTCGGCCCCGACGGCAAGAGGAAGGGCAACGTCACCATCGCGACCAACATGGCCGGCCGAGGCACCGACATCAAACTCGGCGCCGGCGTCGTCAACCCGCCATGCTTCGGACCGTGGGACCTCTCGCAGCAGCAGATCCCTTCGGACTTCGGCCACAAATGCTGCGTCGGATGCCTCGAGTACAACCCGCGGACCCATTGCGCCCACTGCTTCAAGCCCAAGGTGGACCCGGCGTTCCCGAAGCGCGGGCGGACCGAATGCATCGCCAATCCACCGTGCGGCCTGCACGTCATCGGGACCGAGCGCCACGAGGCCCGCCGCATTGATAACCAGTTGCGCGGGCGCTCCGGGCGACAGGGCGACCCCGGAAGCAGCCGATTCTTCCTCTCCCTCGAAGACGACCTCATGCGCATCTTTGCGCGCGACTGGGTCTCCGGGGCCCTTCAGAAACTCGGCATGGAAGAGGGGATGGCCCTGGAGCACCGCTGGCTCTCGCGCGGCATCGAGAACGCCCAGAAAAAGGTCGAGGAACGCAACTTCGGCTACCGCAAGCACCTCCTCGAATACGACGAGGTCATGGACCGCCAGCGGAAGATTTTTTACGGCCGGCGGCAGAACATCCTCGCCTCGGGCGACCTGCGCGACTTCGTCTGGAACCTCCTGGCCGAGAGCGTCCAGGACGCCTGCGGGACGTACCTGGCGGATTCTTACAGTTACGAGACCGCGGCCGAGTGGGCCCGGCGGAACCTCGGCGTGCAGATGGACGTCGAGCAACTGGCGGGCCGGACGGCCGACGAACTCGCCGACTTCCTCCGCGAGGAGGCGCGCCAATGGACCCGCGAGACGATCGAGGACACGCTGGGCGAATTCATTCCCGACGTCGAGGAAGAGCCCGACGCCGACGAGCCGCCGCCCAAGCCCGACTACGCCGCCCTCGCCGCGTGGGCCAAGACGCACCTGGGACTGAAACTCCGCGAGGCGGACCTGCGGCGAAGCGACACCGCGGAAGTCCGGGAGATGCTTTTCCGCGCCGCCGACCAGAAGGTGGACGCGACCGATTTCGGTCCGATCGAGCGGGTCCTCCTCCCCGACTTCCGCGAGGCGGCGCTCGCCGACTGGGCCGATAAGAAGTTCGACTTGCACCTGGCCGCCGCCGACTTCGCCGGAAAGGACCGCCAGAGCGCGGCGGAACTGCTCCTGGCGCGCCTCAAGACGATGTATGAAGAAAAAGAGCGGACGTATCCCATCGAGTTCGCCATCGAAGAGTATCTGACGCCGCACGTCGGCGCCGGGAACCAGGACTTCGCCGGTCTCGCCCAGTGGGCGTCGCGCTATTACCTGGCGGAGGTGAAGGCGGAGGACCTGCGGCACCGCGACCCGCTCCAGGTGCGCGAGCGGCTGCTGGAGGTGGCGCGCGAATTAGAGGCGAGCGAGCGCCTGCGCCGCACCGTCGAGGAAGGCGTGCACCGGCATCTGCCGCCCGAGTACCGCGAAGGCGAAGAGCCCTGGCAGGCGCTGGCGCGCTGGGCCGGCGAGCGCCTCGGCATCGAGATCACCCCGGCCGAGTTGGCCGAAACGCGGACCGACGCAACCGATGACCTTGCGCCGCAAGACGCGGAGCCTCTTTCGCGCGAGGAGGTCGTCCGCGAGTTCCTGTCCGCCCGGGCCCGCGCCGACCGCCGAAACCGAATGACCGAACTGGAGCGGTACCTCCTCCTCCAGGCCCACGACACCTCCTGGAAGGACCACCTGTACGAGATGGACCGGCTGAAGTCGAACGTGGGCCTGCGGGGCTACGCCCAGAAAGACCCGGTCCTGGAGTTCAAGCGCGAGGGTCTGGAGCACTTCGAGCAGATGCTCCAGAGCGCGACCGGGAAGTTCACGGACCTGATTTTCCGTGCGCGGTGGGTGCGGCAGGACGCGCTGGCCCGAATCTGGGCGGGCCAGGAAAGCCGGCACGCCGTCGCCGCCTCCGCTTACGAGGCCCAGCAGCGCGCCGCCCTCGACGCGCACCAGCAGGCCCGCATGGCCGAGGAAGGCCAGACCGTCAAGCAAATCGTCGGCGGCCAGCCGAAGGTCGGCCGCAACGACCCGTGCCCGTGCGGCAGCGGGAAGAAGTACAAGAAGTGCTGCGGCCAGCGGGGGTAGGACGTCCGCGTCCCCGGAGCCCCCCCCTAACCCACAAGCCCGCCCATTCCGCGGACCGCCCTCAACTACCGCCTCAACCAGGCCCCCAACGCGGCAGTGAAATCCGGTCGCCCTGTGGAAAAATGTGGAAAAAAAGACTTGACACCATGCGCAACATGGTGTAGACTAGTCTGCGGTACAAACCGACACGGCCCCGAGCCGCATACTAGGAGAAACACAGATGGCCCCTAATACGCAGGATGCGACGGAGCGTGCGCCGACACGCGGGGAAGCCCTCGAGGCCCGTACTGCCGGGCGTAAGGCCGAGCACCTTGCCGATGCCGCCGACGGCATCGTGCTGCTCTCCGTGATGGGGTACCTTGCTGCCGTGTTCCTCCTGATCGGCGCCTTGGTCGACGCGTCGGCATGGTACTATATGCCCGCAAAGATCGTGGGACTCCTGGGGATGATGCTGGTCTTCGGCGTCGTTCGGGATGAGGCTCGCCGCAAGCGTGCACGCCTCGGACTCCCGGACGTCCGGCCCAAGGAGCCGCCGACGTTTCCGGTTCGGATGTACGGCTACGCCCTGCTCTACCTCGGGCCCCTTGCCCTGCTGGCGGCCCTCGACGTCGGCAACTGGGAACTGCGCATCAAGGTGCCGGTCGGTGTTCTGGGCCTTGCCGCGCTGGCGCGGGGCGCGTGGTACCGACGGTGGGAAGACATCGCCGCCGGCGCCGCGATCGCCGCTCTGGTCACCCTAGCCCTGTTGCTTGCCCCCGGCCTCGCTTTCACGCTCCTGTTCGGCTGTGCCTGCGTTCCAGCCGCTCTGGCCGGCCTCGTCAAGCACGCCCGCTGGCGTCGGTGGGTGCGGGCGGTGCAGACGGAGACGGCGGGATCTGCGGCCGGGGAGGCACCCCAACCGTGACCCTCTCCCCTGCACCACGCAGAAACGGCCTTAATCCTCTTATTCACGAAGCCTCGCGGCTTTTGATCGTCTCAGTCCTGGCGGAGTGCGAAACTGCAGACTTCAACTTCCTCCTCGGCACAACGGGCCTAACACGCGGCAACCTGTCGGCCCACATGGCCCGGCTGGTGTCGGCGGGCTACGTCTGCGAGTCCAAAACGTTCTTGGATCGAAAACCCCACACCGAGTACCGGCTTTCCCCCGCCGGCCGCAAGGCATTCAATCAATATCTGAAATCCTGGCGGCGCCTCACGGGCAAAAGTTCCTGACGCTAAAACGACGCCGAAGGCGGCGCCTTTTTCATTGAAGCGAACTCGCCTCTCCGATACCATAACGCGCCTCAAGCGTCTCTTGCGACTCATGGAAGGTCGGCAAACCGTCGCGAAGGGCAACCCGGCGGAAGCAGCGGAACCATGAAAATCCGGACCGACATCGCGCACCAGCAGTGCATCCACCCGGAGTGCGAGGCGACGTTCGACGTCGCCGAACCGCTCTTCGAGTGCCCGAAGTGCGCGCACCTTTTGGACGTCCGCTACAACTGGTCGAAGGCCGCCCTGCCCCGGCGGCTGAAAGATTTCGAGGCGAAATGGGCCCGCCAGGACGATCCCCTGGCCTTCAGCGGCGTCTGGCGATTCCACGAACTCATCCCCTTTGCCGCGCGCGAGCACGTCATCACCGTCGGCGAGGGGCGGACGATCCTCCAGCGCGCCGACCGCGTCGGGCCGTACGTGGGTCTCGCGCCGGGGCGACTGTTCCTCCAGTACGAAGGCCTGAACCCGTCGGGGAGTTTCAAGGACAACGGCATGACGGCGGCCTTCACCCACGCCCACCGCGCCGGCGCCAAAAGGGCTATCTGCGCCTCGACCGGCAACACGAGCGCCTCGGTCGCGCTCTATAGCGCCGTGGACGGGCGCATCCCGGCCGTCGTGCTCGTCGGCAGCGGGAAAATCGCCTACGGCAAACTCGCCCAGGCGCTCGACTACGGCGTCCGCGTGCTTCAGGTCGAGGGCGATTTCGATGCGTGCATGCACCGAGTCAAAGAGGTCGCGCGGAAACTCCGCATCTACCTCATGAACTCCTTGAACCCGTTCCGCCTTGAGGGCCAGAAGACCATCATGTACCGCATCCTCGAAGGCCTCGCGTGGGAACCGCCCGACTGGATCGTCGTGCCCGGCGGGAACCTGGGAAACTCGAGCGCGTTCGGCAAGGCATTCCACGAGTTGCAGGAAGTCGGCCTGATGAAACGCGTGCCGAGGCTGGCCGTCATCAACGCCGCGGGCGCCGACACGCTCGCACGCATCGTGAACGAGGAGAAAATCCGCTGGGACGATGGGCGGATGGACGAAGCGCGCGTCGCCCGGTTCTACGAGCGGATGAACGCCGAGCACCGCCGCGCCAAGACCCTGGCCTCGGCCATTGAGATCAACCGACCGGTGAACCTCGCGAAGTGCCTGCGGGCGCTCGAATGGACGGACGGCGTCGTCGAGACCGTGACGGACCAGGAGATCCTCGACGCGAAGGCCCAGGTCGGCGCGGGCGGATTCGGATGCGAACCGGCCTCGGCCGCCAGCGTCGCCGGCGCAAGGAAATTGCGGGCGGCCGGCATCATCGAAAAAAGCGACCGCGTCGCCTGCGTCCTGACGGGCCACGCGCTGAAGGACCCCAACGTCACCGTCGCGTACCACAGCCTGGAGGCTGCGGCGCTCGCCGAGAAGTATGCCGACTACGGCGTCGGCGGGGCGCCGAATGCGAACCGCCCCATCCAGGTGCCGGACGACCTGGAGAAAATCATCGCGGCCATTCAGGCCTGACCGCTGGAATTTGAGATCTGAGATTTGAGATTCGCAGTTAGTAGCGCGCGGGCAACCGCTTGTCAGGGAGGCAAGGCATGATTCACGTCGCGGTGTCGGGTGCAGCGGGGCGGATGGGGCGGGCGCTGGTGCGGCTCGTCGCGGAGGCGGACGACCTCCAGCTCGTCGGCGCCGTCGAGGCGCCGGGCCATCCCTGCCTCGGCAAGGACGCCGCAGCGCTCGCCGGCATCGGCGCGTGCGGCGTGGCCGTCGGGACCGAACTGCCGAAGACCCTGGACGTCCTGGCGGACTTCTCGCTTCCCGACGGCGCCGTGGAGCGCATCGAGGCGTGCGCCGAGCGCGGCATCGCGGAGGTCATCGGCACGACAGGCTTCTCCGACGAGCAGCGCCAGGGAATCGCGGCCGCGGCCAGGAAGTGCGCCATCGTCCTTTCGCCCAACATGAGCGTGGGCGTGAACGTCCTTTTTCACGCGGCGGCGGATCTGGCGCGGACCCTCGGTCCGGATTACGACATCGAAATCGTCGAGGCCCATCACCGCTTCAAGAAGGACGCGCCGAGCGGGACGGCCTTGAAACTGGCCGAGGAGATCGCCGCCGCGACGGGGCGCGACCTGACGGAGTCGGCGGTGCACGGCCGGAGTCCCGGCAGCCCGCAGCGCCGGCCGGGCGAGATCGGCATTCACGCCATCCGCGGCGGCGACATCGTCGGCGAGCACATCGTCTATTACACGGCGCTCGGCGAGCGGCTGGAACTAAAACACGTCGCCCACACGCGCGACACCTTCGCACGCGGGGCCCTGCGGGCCGTCCGATGGGTCGCCGACCGCGGCCCCGGCCTCTACTCCATGGCCGACGTGCTCGGACTATAACCTCAGGCATCGGCTTAAGCGCGCTCGAGCCCAAGGAAGGGGGGCAAGGCAATGGAGTACGTCTGCTTCGGGTTGCCGGTGATAGGGGTGTTAGGCTTGGTGGCCGCAGTGCTGATCGCGCACCAGCGGAAAAGGCTGACCTTTCGCTGGTGGGCGTTGCCGGTCTTGTTGATTCTTTCGCTGGCATCGCTGCGCTTCGGATTCATCATGCTCGTTTGCGGTTCGATTGCGCAATGGGCCACGGGGGGAGGCCGACCCGCGCTGTGGCTGCGTGAACTTTGGGTGAACCATAGTTGGCCCCTGCTGTTTCTGGGGCCCCTGGGGCTAGCCCTCGTGCTGGTGTTCAAAGGCGTGCGCCTCCGTATCCGCACGCGCGATACAACACTCAACGCCATCACGGTGGCGATTCTGATCATGGGACCTGTTTTAGCACTTGATAGTTTTCTTTTCATGTTTATCCACAGTGGATTCGGCGGAAAGCCGCAAGAGATGGCCAACGCTGTAAGCTCGGACGGCCAGCGCCGTGTCCAAGCGTTCGGCACCAGCTGGCTCGGCGACACAGACTATAGCCTGGAAGCCGAAGCCAACAGGGCTCACCCGATCCTCGCCTATCCTCTGGTGACGAGCCATGAAGGCGCGGGGGTTTGGCCGAAGGAGGGGGGCTTTCGGATCGTCTGGTCGAAGGATTCCGAGATCGTAGCCCTGTGGTTCAAAGGCGACCCGATGACCCCGATATACAGCCGCGAGCAGCCGGTCGCCGGATACGACTTCGCTCGCCGAATCGGCCTGTGCCAGGGATCTATGACCTGGTTCTACCAGGCGGAGAACCGGCAGGAATACGAAAACGCAGATGAATTGAATCGCGGCCTGGCGGAACTGATGCAGCAGCACGGCGGCGCGGCGCCGAAAAGCGAATAGCGGCGCGCCGACTGAAGGCTCAGGCCCCGCCCTCTGTCGCTAGAACCCGCCCACCATCGCCCGGGCGACATACATCGCCACGAACAGGACCGCGAAGACGCCGACCAGGCCGTGAATCTCGCGCCCCCGACCCGCCACTAATTTCAAAAGGACGTAACTTACGAGAGCGTCAGAAACGTCGCCAGACCGCCGCGCATTTCCGTCCACGCCGTCGTGCCCTGCTCGCGAAGCCGGAACATGGGTCGTCTCCTGGAGGAAAGGGTCCGGACCGATATCCCCGGCGCCGCCTGCCTCGGCCGGCGCTATTCCTCGAGCAGAATCGCTTCCGTGGGACAGGCCTCCGCGGCCTCGCGCACCGCCTCCTCGTGCTCGGCCGGGATCGTTTTCATCTTGACGACGGCCGTTTCGCCCGGCAGGTCGAAGACCTCAGGGCAGATGTCCACACAGGCCCCGCACGCGACACACAGTTCGGCGTCCACTCGCACCTTCATGCCCAGCCTCCTTGCCGTGCAGGCCGCGGGCACCACCTCGCCGCGCACCGACGGTGGCATTATGGCCCGCCGCACGCCGACTGCAAGAAAGAAGAAGGGAAATGTCGCCGCAAAGTGATAATGTCCGGTTTCCGCAAAGTAGAATTGTCCTCTTTCCGGCCGGGTGGCCGGGAGGAGGACGAGGATGGAACTGCGGATGAGCCGGAAGGAACGGGATCGGTTGAAG